>FMJZ01032769.1_pt1 | contig 53220 bp, 36 predicted proteins | sample 1987881 | NCBI WGS metagenome assembly FMJZ01 (sample SAMEA4378227, study PRJEB15110) | soil metagenome | biome: soil; feature: Field; material: Soil | place: India | collected 2015-03-11 | depth 0 m
ACTTGCATGTCTTATCCACGCCGCCAGCGTTCGTTCTGAGCCAGAATCAAACTCTCCGTCAAAAAAGACGTTAGCTTGATTCTTGTCCGATGCTTAGACCGGACGGTAAAGGTTGAACTCTTCCGAACCGAGCTGCTAACGCGCCCGGTTCTGAAGGGGCTCTGTCTTGTCGCACAATTCAATTTTCAAAGAACAGCGGGTGTTACCACCCCAAAATTTCCTTAACACTTGCCAGCGCAACTTGTTAAAGACGACAACTCAACACCGCGCTGGTTTTATCTCTCAAAAACCTGCGTTTCAACGCAACTCGTAAATGTGCGGCGCCAAATTTATTAATCCGCCGCAATTTGTCAAGTGGCTTTTTTTGGTTTACGCACCCGTAGTGGAAAGCCACTAACCGCCGCTACTATACATTACTGCAAAAGTTGTGCAACAATTTTTTTTACTTTCGGGAAATACTCTTTCAGCCGAGAAGGATCATTTGCATCCGAGCCCAAGAAACCGATTCTGTAAACGGGCACGTCTTGTACTAACTTTCTGATAATCAATTGGTTAGATGCGCTCGATGGGTCTGGCTGGTCTTGGTCCATCAAAACTATCCTGATGGATTTGACTCCCCTGCGCCTGAGGGCTTCGACTGTTAACAGTGTGTGGTTGATTGTGCCGAGCCGGTTGCGCGCAACAACGACAGTTTCGCATTGCAGCTCGGAGATTAAATCCGCAACTGTGCACTTGTTTGTGAGTGGCACTAGCACGCCGCCTACGCCTTCAATCACGAGCCAATCACACTTGTTCCGCACGGTGTAGATCAATTTCAGAACACGACGAATACTTACAGTGCGGTGGCGTGCTTGCGCTGCGGCCAACGGAGCAAGTGGTTCGGGGAAATAGACCGGATTAATCTCCTGGATGTTGAGTTGAGCATTTTGGAGTGCTGCAAGAAAGTCCGCATCGTGGCGATCGCCCGTGCAAAAGGGTTTCATCGCCAATGCATTCACCCCGCATCTACGAAGGTACAATACGATCAAGCCGGTTAGGATGGTCTTGCCCACACCGGTATCAGTTCCGGTCACAAAGGTTATCCGGGCACAACTCCGAACTTGTTGAGTTGAATCTTTCACTTGCCGTAGAAACTGAGCACTTGGATATCCTGGGGGCTGTTTCGGCCGAGCACGGCCTTAAACTGGCGTTTGTACCCTGCCACTTCAACGTCCACAGTTACCTCAAAGGTCCGACTGCGGACATCGCAAATTCGCATGATATTCTCAACAGCTTGCCGGCTCAAACCCGGTACGTTCACAAGTTCGCCCGGGTTCCGGAACGGCGTATCGTCTTCGGTGCCGTCAATGCCGTCTGGGCCGCTGCGTAATTTGATTATTTCACCTGCGATTAGCGGGTCTATGAGTGGTGAAATCAACTGCAACACCGTTGCGGGGGCGGTGTTTATGTTGATGCGACCGGATGAAACCGGTGTGAAAAGGTCAACTAAACCGATACTATAAGCTGAGAATTCAGGTCGCAGACCGATCAACATTCTTTCCTTCGCCTGAAAGGCAGGCACTGGCCGTTCGGAAGCGAGCTGCCCCCAGAAAACTTCAGGCGTAACACCTTTTATCAACAGCAACTCGGCCATGTCATCTATCGGCCCGTTTTTCGCCTCGTAAGGCGGCCTGCAACCGAGGTAGTAATCCGTCTCGGCGCCGCCGGCATGGGTTGCATTATCGGGGTCAATCCAGTCAAGAATTGCACCTGCGATTGCCGATGCTTCAACTGCATCCATGCCCATTAACGTAAGTGCATGTTGCAACATGGCCTCGTTGGCAAGGTTGATATTCGCTTTCCGCTCGAGGTCCACGATTTTGATGCTCGTGATGCGGCCGTTGCCAAGTTCGACCGGTTGATTCAGGTCAACTTCGGCCAAGGGCGAATTTGATATCATAAAGCTGCCAGGTCCACCTGCCCATTTCTGGTTCAGCGAATCGTAAGGTTCGTTTCCATATGCAAGCTGTAATCCTAATACCCAACGCGCGCGTTCGACACCGGAGCGGCCCAACCAGATTAGTTCTGTTTCGTAACTTGTGTTTTGGGCAAGCTTTGTCTCGACTTTCATCGAATAAGCAAACCCGCCCGCCAGAACCGAAAGCACGATGACCGAAACCATCACAATGATGAGCGCGATGCCGGTTTCGTCATTTTGGAATCTATGGCCGTGCAGTGCTTTCATTATTCAGCTCCTGGGATAAAAGCTGACTGCGGTGCGGGCTGCATAACCGGTGGGTTTTGGCCCGGCCCAGGCGGGCGAAGCACGGGCGGTTGGCCGGGTCGTGGTGCTCCAGGCTGCAGAGTCGGTGCCTGCCAGGCCGGCTGCACACCACTGGAAGGCAGATTAACAAAACGCACCAGTTGCACCTGACCAGCTCGACTAAAGGTGTCTGCACCGGGTTGGCCGACCGTGATTGCCACCATCACGATTCTGGGCAATTGATTTGTGTTACGCCACTCCTGAATCCATTCGCCAGCTCTGGCATCCCAGAACTCGAGCTTTAGCTCTTTGACGTTCCGAGCAAGAACTAGAGGATGGTTTTCTTCGTCCTCGTCAACTTCCATCAGCAACGGGCTTTGACGTAACACGAGTTGTTTTTGGCCATCCGCGCCCGGCTCGAGCGAAAAAGTCACTCGCCGCAAATCTAGGCTGCCAAACTTGCCCGCGCGTGGGAACGACTCGGGCAACCGTGCAACAAAACTCAAGATTGCATCTGAGCCGTTTTCAGCCACGAACGCGTACCATCTGCCATTTGCTGCGTACATGCAGGCCGAGTTAAGCGCCTGCTCAATCACCTGAATGGCCATTCGCTCACGTTGTGCTGCTGCTGCGGCCTGTTGCCCGACCTTGGACGCACGCAGAATAGCAGTCCAACTCGAGTAAATCGCCCCCACAACCATCCCCAACAGGCCGATTGCTATGAGCACCTCGACCAGTGTCAATGCAGATTGATGTGGTTGTCGAACCAGTTTCATTGTCATCGTCGGAGCATGCCTGGGCGGGGTGTGCCTGCTCCGGGTCGGTAGAGCAATATGCTCATTCGGTTCTCGACTGGCCGGCCGCGCACATCATGAATGACAGCAAAATCAACCTGGTACAGCCCGTTTGAGCCGACCTCTGTTATTTGTCTGACCCATTTGTAGTTCGGGAAAATGTCGCCGAAATCGCCCGAGTCGAATCCCTCTTCTAATCTGTTTGTCTCGGCAAGCTCGGCAGCCAACATGCCGGCATCTACCGGCATCTCGAGCAACACAGACGCATTGCGCAAACCGTTCGCGACCAATGCAAGGATCGAAAACACAGCTATGAAAAAGATCGCCATAGCGATCATCACTTCCAAAAGGCTGAAGGCAACAGTTGGCCGAGAAACACTGCGCAACGACCCGATGCTGTTGCTCATCGAGCAAAATGTGGTTCCAGGCTTTCGGCTCGTGAGTCCCGTGCCTTGTGTTAGTCTCATCGCATTACCTCTACCTCTGCCAAACCTGTCGTTACTTCGAGTGAAATTTTTCGGTACTCGTTCCGGTCTGAGCGCAAAACTATTGTCAGCTCGTCACATGTCCCGTTCGGGAAGAACCGGACCCTGGCTTGTTCAGCGTCTTTGTATTCGACGAAGTTAACATCGAGCATCTCCAGCATCACACGGTCCGACCATTGCGCAGACGCACGCGTTGTCCCTGGCACACCGCCAATCAGACTTGGGTTGTCAGCGTCTATTCCTGCACTTGCGCCGCCGACACTGACACGCCGTTCCTGTGGCCTGAAGACAAGCTCGACGGTGCGTCCCTGCAGTATTGCTTGAGCACGCGCATGACTACACACTTCCACAATATCATTCACAGCTTCACGGATCGTTTCCTGCCTTGAAACACGATAAATGGCTGGCAACCCCCACATCGCCACAAGGCCCAGGACACCCACCACCATCATAATTTCAATGAGGGTGAACCCGGCCGGTTTGTAGTGGTGCATTTTCATCTTACCCCGCCACCCATTGAGCCGCCAATGTTGGCTGTCATGGCGAACATGGCAGACAACACACTGATCAGCAAAAAGCCAACGCCTACGGCCATGACAATTATTATCACCGGTTCGATCAGGTTGGTCATGACACGCAACGCAACCGATAGTTCATCCTCGTAAGTATCTGCCAGATTGCGCAGTGCACCTGGCACGTCACCGCTGTCTTCGCCGATCTTGATTAGGTCAATCATTAATTGCGGGAAAATTTTGCTGCGCGCCAGTGGCTGCGCAATTGTCTTGCCGTCGGTGACCTCCTGTCGCGTCCGTGCGATTGCTTCGCGCACGACCCGGTTTGGTATGGTTTGTTCGGTGATCTTCAACGCGGTCAACACAGGCACGCCGTTTTCAAGTAGTGTGCCCAAGGTACGGGCGAACTGACCGAAGATGTTCAACTGGACAACGCGCCCGAATATAGGCGCGTTCATTTTCCATGCGTCGAGTTTGCGTTTACCCTCTTCGGTTGCCTGGAACCGTTTGAAGATGACATACACTGCCAAAATTACCAACCCGACCAACCACCAGTAGCGTGTAAACCCGTGACTGATACCAATCAATAGCCGTGTCATCACGGGCAACTGAATCTGCATGCCCTCGAAAATTGTCAGGAACGTCGGCAGCAATTTTACCATGAAGAAAACCACAATTGCTATGCCGACTAACGCAACGAATGCAGGGTACACAAGTGCAGATTTGAACTTCGACTCGACCTGCGCAAATCGCTCGTAATGATCGGCCAATCGCCGTAACACGTCCACAAGCGCGCCGCTCTGCTCACCGGCGCGGACCATGTTCACGTACAGATCCGAAAAAATCACGGGTTGCTTGGCCATTGCATCGGACAAACTGTGCCCTTCCATGACGTCTTGGCGTAGTTGGCGGCTGACTTCGGCAGAAATGCCCTTGGTTTGCAAATGTGTCATGCTGTTCAGGGCAACTGTCATTGGCATGCCAGACTTGAGCAGGTTCGCCAGTTGCCGTGTAAAAGTGGCGAGCTCTTGTAATTTGGGGCGGCGTTGGCGTTGAAAAATCTGGCGCAACGTGGGCGGTAACGCGGCTGTCCAGGTTCGTTTACCACCCAGTTCAGCGCCCTCGGCTTGGGCAACGGCACTGCCCTTTGCAGGCTCAACCGCAACTGGAAACAGACCTAGACGCTCGATCTGAGAAAGCGCAGCAGCTCGGTCGGCCACCTCAAGCAGGCCTTCGACAAGCTCGCCCGACCGACGCCTTGCTTTGTAAGTGAATTGTGCCATACAAACAGGATTCAACTGCTAGTTAAACCGATAAGGCCAAAAAGTTGCAGGACAAAACCTTCCAGCCAAAGGCTTGGGGTTCATCCGCCGCCGGTGTCTGAATCTACCCTCAGAGCTTTTGCCAATGCCTCATTCAATCTGCCTGTGCGGTATCCTTCCAAATCCAAAGTGATGTAATCGTATCCGATTTGTTTGAATGCACGCACAACCTGGGCAAAAACGTTTGTGTCCAAAAACTTATCAAATTCCGCCTGGCCTAACTCGATCCGGGCGAGGCTCAGGACAAGTTCGGATTTTGGATTTTGCAGTTCAGACTTTAATTCGTGATGCCGGACACGAACATTATTAAATCCAAGCTCGCGGAGCACAGTCTCAGCAGACTCAATCATAGCCAGTTTTTGCGGTGTTACAGCTTGGCCGTATGGAACACGCGAGCTTAAACATGCCATTGGCGGTTTTTCTGCTGTAGGCAACCCGAGCTGCGCAGACAATTCTCTGATCTCAGTCTTGGTCAATCCGACTTCTTTGAGTGGCGCACGCACACGAAACTCGATTGCTGCACGGTTGCCGGGTCGAAAATCCCCGGTGTCATCTGCATTTTCGCCGTACAAAATTGCATTAAATCCTTCTGTGCGCGCGATCTGCATAAACACCGTAAACAGCTCGCGCTTGCAATGGTAACATCTGTCGACCGGATTCGATACATATTCTGGCTTCTCAAACTCGCGCGTTGTGACGAGCCGCACCGGAAACCCAAACTTGTGTGCAACATCTAGTGCTTCTTGCAGTTCATGGCGCGGCAGGCTCGGTGTATCGGCGATCACAGCCAGTGAATTTTCGCCCAACACTTCCCATGCCACGTACGCAAGAAACGTCGAGTCAACACCGCCCGAGTAAGCCACCAGACACCGGCCCAAAGAGCGCAGTAGCTCGCGCAGATTTTGCAGCTTCTCGGTTTTCACACCGCAAAACCTGCCATGCACTAAACCTTGTGTCGAGCTGCCAAAAAGCCATGCAGCCCGAAAAACGCAAACGCCAACACGGCAAATCCCGCGCGATATAATTTAAGCCCAGCTCAATTGCCCAGCACAGACACAAGTCGCACTAACACAAAGTGTTTCACACGCGCCACCACCAGAGCGGCTCTGACCCGTGCGCAAAAGCTTACGCTGGCGCGTCAGCCGGCCGGCAAAATTTGGCTGTGGCATGTTTCACTCGGAGAGGATATCGTTTGGCATGTGAGACTCATGGTTTGCCATGTGAGATTTATGAACTGTGTACTTGCATTATGGCTGACCGGGCTGTTCGGATGCAGTTCAGCTCAGACGAACCAACCCGCACCCGGTGGGGGCGATCCTTATGCCGCAGCACGCAAACGGATGGTCCAAGAGCAATTGACCGGCTGGGGTCGAGCTATCACAAATGCGCGCGTGCTGGAGGTGATGGGCAAGGTCCCACGACATGAGTTCGTGCCTGAACAACTCAGATCTGAGGCCTATGAAGACGGGCCGTTACCTATTGGCTACGGCCAGACCATATCGCAGCCGTACATAGTTGCGTTCATGACAGAGCAACTCGATCCAAAACCAACAGACCGCATTTTGGAAATTGGCACCGGCTCAGGGTACCAAGCAGCTGTGCTTGCCGAGCTTGTAAAAGAGGTGTACACAATCGAGATAATTGAGCCCTTGGCAAACCGTGCCGAGGCAGACCTCAAACGGCTTGGCTACACAAATGTTTTCGTGCGAGTAGGAGACGGTTACAAGGGCTGGCCAGAAAAAGCGCCTTTCGACGCAATTATTGTGACATGCGCACCGGAGAAAGTGCCTGAGCCGTTGCTCGAGCAACTCAAAGATGGCGGCCGGATGATCATTCCGGTTGGCCCTAGCTGGGACCAAGAACTGGTGCTGTTGTACAAGTGGGGGGATAAACTCGAGAAACGCAGTGTGCTTCCTGTGCGGTTCGTGCCAATGACAGGCGAGGTGCAGAAACGTTCAAACCCAAACTGACCGCAGCACATAATGCGCCGGTCACAACAGTGGCAATCGTTCAAACGGTTTACCATAAAAGACATCGTTGTGCGCATTTGCGGGGACAAACAACGCTCGTTAGTCAACAAAAACGCCCGCACACTGCTGTAAGACTAGCGGTTTAGGCAAAAGCTGCGCAGCAAGCGCTGCGCCTTTGACAAGAACGTATCGTGACACACGAACAGATCATCGGTCTAGTGGTTGCGTTAGTCATAATGATGATCGGCGTTGCTGGCAGTGTTTTGCCAGTATTGCCCGGCATACCGCTTGTGCTTCTGACAGCATTTGCGCACAAACTGTACTTCGGCAACGCAGGCGCAGCATGGTGGGTTCTGATCCTGATGACGATAATCGGCGCGCTTGCGATGGGCCTCGATTACGCGGCTACAGCATACGGCGCGCGCAAGCTGGGCGCCACATGGCGGGGCGGCCTCGGTGCAATTGCAGGCGCGCTTGTCGGGCTGCTGTTTATGCCGATCGGGCTTCTGGTCGGGCCGTTTATCGGTGCGTTCTTATTCGAACTGGCTGGGCGGCGGCCCTGGAAAGAAGCCTCAAAGGCTGGCGCAGGTGCCGTGCTCGGCCTTGCAGCGGGCGCAGTTGGCAAGCTTACTTGTGCGTTGGGCATGGTGGCTCTCTTCACTTTCAACGTCATTTGCCGCTCGATCAGCCCCACGCCATAACCCTGCCGTGCACTTGCACGGCGCAAATTTGCCCGGTCAAGTTTCCGCAGGGAGCAGGACCCTAGCAGTGTCCAGCGGCATCGCACAATGCCACAGGAACAACATGGCCGTCTCTTCGACGCTGTGCCTGCGGCATACTGCCCTATGTGAACACAGCTTAACGGCTTAGCCACACCGAACTATTGCGTCCGATCTGTTTGCCGTGTTCGATGGCCGCGGCGATTGCCTGCGGCGCAAAATCAGTTGAACTATTGTTCTGACCATACCAGACCTGTGGTGCCAACACGCAAACACGCACCAGCCGTTTGTGCGTTGACTTGCGCAGCCTGTCGAGTGCAACCCGCAGTTTCCGACTGCGCCGACGCAGCGACGCGGGCGTGGCTTCAACAACGTCGTTGATCGCTCCAAGCACGCTGTTCCATTGCAATGCACCCCGAATATCGTCCAGGTAAATCTCGTCGGTCAAAATCTCTATCGTCCGCTTCAAAACGTCGAATCCAGAGACCTTTGTCCCAAGCCAAGTGTCATCCCATTGCTCGAACGGCTGTTCTTGCACACCCGACTCGGGCAAGCCTGTGTTGGTGCAAACCAACCGGCTCGTAAGCAGTACGTATATTTCATCCGGCTCGGCATCAAACGCGCTCGACAGCGGCGTAATATTGCGCACGCCGCCGTCAACGATGATGTCTTTGGGCGCGGTGGCCTTGACAAACGGAAACACAACGGGGATCGAAGCCGACGCAAGCACCTTGTCAAGAAACCCTGGATCATCGGGCCCCCATTCACGATAAAGCCCGGTCAACAGCGACACTGTACCGACCTTGAAATTCCGGCCCGAGTTGCGCAGTGCCGCCACAGATAGATGCCTATGCAACAGGCGCTTGAGCGGTTCAAGCGAGTACAAACTGTCTGCACCGGCTGCCAGCCCAACCACGCCCCCAGGCCGTTCTGCATAAATGCTGTGGTTGCCTTTGATCTCGGTAAGCCAGAGCTGTTCAAGCTCAGCCACTTTTTGTCGTAATGCAGCAAGTGAATCTGCCTTGGTGCTGCTCGAGGATGCCTGGGCTAGAAACGCCGCGTTGAGCGCGCCGACACTGATCCCTCGAATAATCTGAAAATCAAGCCCACGCTCGATCACAAGGCTGTGCAACATCCCGACCTGGAACGACCCGCGTGCGCCCCCGCCACCCAATACAAGTGCTCGGTTCATAACCGTTTGAATTACATGTTGTTGCCGGCTGAATCATTGACTCGCCTTCTGCAGGGCGCCAATCCGCAAGCCAATGCCACAAACCGGATTTTCATGCGCATCATACGCGCTCGTTGCGGTGAAAAGCGATACCAAAGAATCCAAAAAATTCCTAAAACCGTGCTTGCACAAAGTGGCTCCCCATTGCAGTGTCACACACGGGGTACACGTGCTACCGATAATCATAACAAGTAAGGCTTGCCAACTTGTCTTTGGATGCAATTTGACGCAGTTTAACCCAAAAAGATGTTCGTCAAAGTTCTGTCAAGGAGTGCTCAGGCAGTTTCCTTTGTTTTGATATTACACTTAAATGCCACTCTGAGAGCCGAGCCGTGGCCGTTGGTGCTTTGGTCAACCGACCCGGGCGTGCCCGGCAACAACATCTCGTGGATACATGACGCCTATCCAATTGGTAACGGCAAACTGGCCGCAATGGTCTATGGCGGAATACAAGCCGAAGAAATCCAGTTTAATGAAGACACAATCTGGATCGGCCAGCCGAATTACTATGAGAACCCGAACATGACAACCCAACGGCTGGCAAGCATTCGTGATAAAGTGTTCAGCGGCTCAAACATTTGGACCGAAGCGCAGCTCTACCTTATGAGCCGACCGCTGCGGCAGGCATCATATCAACCGGCTGGCAGTCTGATCTTGACTTTCCCGCATTCAGGAGCGACAAACTACAAACGCACACTCGACCTTGATACCGCAACAGTCACAGTGCAGTACAACCACGGGGGTGTAACCTATACGCGCGACGTGTTTGCTAGCGCACCGAGCAACCGCATCATAGTGGTTCGGCTCACCGCAACACAACCTGGCAAAATTGCTTTCACATGCAGTTTTTCAACGCCACAACCCTCAAACACAGTTTACAAATCTGGTGCAGACCTGGTGTTGCGTGCCAAAGTCAGCGTCAAGCCGCGTCCAGAGTACTTCGCCACCGGTCTGACAAACGCAATTGAATACGAAGCGCGTTTGCGTGTGATCGCAGAAGGCGGTAGCGTGACCATTGGCTCAAGCTCAATCACCGTCACAAACGCAAACGCAGTCACATTGCTGCTTGCTGTTGCTTCCAACTTTGTCCGGTTTGACGACGTAAGCGCGAACCCAACTGTGCTGTGCTCGAACATAATAGCTGCTGCAGCCGAGTTATCCTATGAACAGTTGCGCACGGCGCAGCTTGCAGATCACCAGGCGCTGTTCCGGCGTGTTGAGCTTGACCTAGGTTCAACATGGAAAACTAACCTGCCCACAGGCCAACGAATCAAACGAGCCCATGAGGGTGACGACCCACAACTTGTCACACTCTACTTTCAAATGGGCCGGTACCTTATGATTGCCGGCTCACGACCCGGCTCGCAGCCGTTGAACCTGCAGGGCAAATGGAACAACACAACCAACCCAAGTTGGGAAAGCAAAATGACACTCAACATCAACCAGGAGATGAACTACTGGGGTGCCGAGGCATGCAACCTTTCCGAATGCCACGAGCCGTTATTTGACATGATAGCCGAGCTGGCAATAACAGGCGCGCGCGTTGCACAAACAAGTTATTTCTCGCGCGGGTGGGTCGTGCATCACAACACAGACCTGTGGCGCGGCGCTGCACCGATCAACGGAGCAGACGGCATTTGGCCGTGTGGCGGTGCGTGGCTCTGCCAGCATCTGTGGTGGCATTACCAATACACGGGCGACGCGAACTGGCTGGCTACACGTGCATACCCGCTCATGAAAAGTGCAGCCGAATTTTTTATGGATTTCCTCACACCGCATCGGTCGAATGCAACCTGGCTTGTCACCAACCCGTCTTACTCGCCCGAGCACGACCATCCCACGTTCAAAGTCCCAAATGTGGCCGGGCCAGCCATTGACAATCAACTCGTGCGCGCCCTGCTTGATTACGTCATTCAAGCGAGTGAACTGCTGGGCATTGACACGAGCTTCAGGACAAATCTGGCAACCATTCGCGCTCGGATCCCACCGAACCTGATCGGCCGGCTCGGCCAGATCCAAGAGTGGCTCGAAGACGTTGACAGCCCAACCGATACACACCGACACCTGTCGCATCTGGTGGCGCTGTTTCCGGGAGATGAAATCACTCCATTTTACACGCCTGCACTTGCTGTTGCGGCTAAGACATCGCTAGACATCCGAGCCGGCGACAACCTCGGCAGCACTGGCTGGGACAAATCATGGAAAATGTGCTGCCGCATCCGGTTGTTGGACGGCGACCGCGCGTATCTTCTGCTGACTAACCTGTTCCGAAACTACGTCTCGACAAACCTCATGTTCACCGACGTCAACAACAAGCAGATAGACGGCATCTTTGGCGCGTTGATGGGCGTGGCGGAAATGTTACTGCAAAGCCATTGCAACGAATTGCTTTTGCTCCCTGCGCTGCCAGGCGCATTGACAAACGGGAGCATCAGAGGTTTGTGTGCACGAGGTGGGTTCCAAGTGGATATCCAATGGCAAAGCAACAGACTCGTAGCTGCAAACATTCTCTCAAAGCTCGGCAACACCTGTCGTGTCCGCTCGAAATGGCCGATTGATGTTAAACTCGGCTCAAATTACTTGCACGCAACCATGATCGTGCCCGGCGTCTGGGAGTTCCCAACTGTTGCAGGTAGCAACTACACGGTTGTCGCTGCAAATGCATTCGAGACAGAAACACTTCCGGCCAACGTCGGCCCCGGCAACACCTATGAAACATTGACCAACGCAGCGTTCAGCAACTGGCGCGGTACACGACTCACAGCAAACGCAACCAATGGCTACGTTGCTTATGTCATCTCCAACCTGCCTGCAGGGACCTACAGAATCTGCATCGGTGCAGACGCAGGTGCAGACCGCGGCAAATTCCAACTCGCCTGCGGGCTGGCTGGCGGTGTTCTGACAAATGTGGGGTCTGTCCAGGACACTTATTCCAGCACGAACATGGTGTATTTTTTGCCTATCAAGCTTTCAACACCAACAAATGTGACCGGCCTCTGGACAAACATGCTCAAGGAGTTCGATTGCGGCCTGTGGCAGGCAGATGCGAATGGCACCTACCGACTCAAGCTGACCGTTGTTGACAAAAACCCGGCCAGTAGCGGCTACAACCTTGTTATTGATTACATCAAGTTCACGCCTGCGACTGTACAAGCGCAGCCAAATGCAAGTCCAACCGATATCTTGCTGTCGAACACAACCGTGTCCGAAAACGCGCTGCAAGGCACAACCGTCGGCCTGTTGAGCACGATTGACCCGGACCCGAACGACTCGTTCAGCTACGGCCTGGTGCGCGGCGAGGGCGACACCGGTAACGATTTGTTTACGGTAACAAATGCCGAGCTGCAGACCGCAGCAATATTCGATTTCGAGACCAAATCAAGCTACAGCATTCGCGTTCGCAGCACTGATCAGGGCGGCCTTGGGACGGAGAAGATATTCAACATCACGGTCAGCGATGTGAATGAACCGCCTGAGCCACCCCATAACATTGCGCCTGCTGAGGGTGCACCCGACCAACCGCTGACACCTGTACTGGCTGCCTCGGCCTTCACTGACCCCGATACAAATGCCGAGCACGCTGCCAGTCAATGGGTTCTACGCAGGGCAACCGATCAGATGCTCGTGTTCGACAGTGGCGAAGACACCGCAAACCGAACAAACATTGTAATACCGGTCGGGCGCCTTGCACACGGCACGACATACATGTGGCAGGTGCGGTACAAAGACAACGCCGGTGCATGGAGCGATTTTTCGGTCCCAACAACTTTTTCAACTCTTGCGCCCGGCGTGTCCGCCATTGTCCAACATGGCGAGTTGGTTCTGGCTTGGCCAACAAATGCAGTGAGCTTTGTCCTTGAAAGCACGACGGATCTGGCCACCCCGGAATGGACACCTGTATCAGCACCGGTCTTGGTCGCAAACGGGTTGTTCACGGTTACATTGCCGATGACAAACAAACAAACGTTTTACCGGCTGCAAAAGCCGTAGCGCGTGCCCCGGCAAATTTTCCCACCCAAATCCCACAGCGGCAAAGACGGCGCGCAGTTTACGATCTCGCTATAGTACCGAAAAGCTGGTCGCAATTTGTGACGCTGCCATGCACAAATATCTTTGCGGACGCCGCTGTCTTGTGTTTCACCAAACTGTGCCCACCCCACCGGCTTTGATTGCATTGGTTTGCCCACATCAAACGCGTTGTCCGAATTCCATACAACGGCTGTCCAAAAAGATGACAGATGCCTCCAACAATCGAGAAAACCAAATAAATACGCGCCTTTCATGCGGGTAGGTTCCAGTGTTGGATGCGCCCAAGCGTCTGTTGTGCCCGCGCCCGCCAATTTGGTTGTCGGTTGCATCTGCCGTTGTCTAACAGTGTCGTAACAATTGCTTTCAGCAGCGGGCACCCTGCGGTTCAACCAACAAATTGCAAGTGTGGTTCTGCCAGTCGGCTGCAAACACTCTAATCGATTTGCCTTAAGATTGTTTGCCAACAAATCTGACCCAAGCTCGGTCTTGAGTGCAACCCAACCCAAACCGTGGCGCGCCTTTACCAAACACAATTCGGTCTTTACGGCAAATGTTTTGCTGTACGGTGCGTGAGATGTACTTGAAAAAGGGGTTTTCCAAAACAGACCTGCTAAATTGCATTGTTGCCTTGAGTCAGATCTACCTGTGCGCTGAACACTTATCCGCACAGCAATCTTATCCTGACGCATCACAGCCTATTCTAACCAACTCATGGCAGATTTGGGAAGTTCCGCCCGAACGTCGCGACCTACCGCACCGGATGCGCACCGAGGTAACAATCTATTACCACGACCCGCATTGGGACGTTGCTTGGGGTGAATGCAACGGCATCGCCTCATATCTGCCTTTTGGAGGTTTAAAGGCCCAACTTTTCCCGGGCCAAAAGGTTGCAATTGAGGGGGTAATCGTACCGCGCATGGAGAGATTAGACTGGGAGCAAACACGGCTTGATATCGTGGCAGAAAACGTGGAGCTGAGGGCTGTGCTGGTGACAAATCTGTTTGAAAAACCTAATGAATTAAAGGCACGACTCGTTTTGATTGAAGGCCTGCTCGATTTCCAAACAAACATTGACACCAATCATCTGAAACTGAATCTGCTTGCAGGTGAAACAGCGGTGACCGTTTACGTGTTGTGCCCGCCAAACGGTCCGGTCCCGAAATGCAAACTGGGTGACTTTATCCGGCTCAAGTGCGTTTACGTACCGCAGTTCGACAGGGAGGGTAAATTAAGCGACCTAGTCTTGTGGGTTGCAAAGCCGGATGACATTGAGGTAATCGGCAACCTGGCTACAGACCCGCGGTTCGAGATCGCGCTAACCAAAATCGCGGACATTAAACCGTATTACCCAACAAACACGGTTACTCGGGTTGCCGGTGTTATACGCCGGCATGACCCAGGTAAGTGGGTAACCATTTGGGATGGAACCGGCTTGATCACAGTGGCTAGCAAACAACTCTGCCCGGTTCGAATTGGCGAGCGCATAGAGGCGATTGGCTATCCACAGGTGGTTGGTGTGCAGAAATGTCTGCAGCAGGGGCTTTACCGCCTGAACCCTGTTGCAGCCATACCAGGCATCAGCGCAAGCGCAATCTCAAATGCACTCCCATTGCGGCTTGCTGAACAGGTCAGGTACCTCAGCCATGAAGAAGCCAACAGCCGTTTGCCGGTGGAGCTGCGCGGTATTGTCACATGGTGGCATAAACAGACGGGCTTTGCCTACATCGAAGACCCAAGTGGCGGTGTGCGCGTAATGACCCCTGAGTGGATTGATCCCGATAGTTGGAAACCGGGCACGGTCGTGATCGTGCGCGGCGAAACATGTGCGGGTGATTTCGTACCTGCTGTCACAAACGCGGTCATACTCCGAGACGGTTGGTGGAACCTCGAAGCCGGCAAGTCAATCACGCTTGAAGAAGCCCTAACGGGGGCTGAAGACGGTCGTTGGATCGAAATGACCGGTTATGTGCGGACTGTGAGCTACGTTGGCGGGTTGATCAACCTGCGCATGAGCACCTCTTCGGGTGAGTTCGAGGTTTGGGCACCCGCTACACAGCCGCTTGACTCACTCAAAGGCTCGATTGTTCGCGTGCCCGGTGTATGCGCTGCAGTTGCAAACAAACGACGCCAGTTGATCGGAATCCAGGTCTTGTGTCCTGAACCGAGCCGAATAATTGTCGAAGTGCCGGCTCCTGAAGACCCGTTTGCAGTGACGCAACGCGCCATTGGCGATCTACGCCGATTTAACATGGAAAGCGCGCTCGGCAAGCGCGTACGCACCACCGGTATAGTCACGTTGCATGTCCCACGTCATTACCTTTACATTCAAGATGGTGGTGAAAGCCTTTTCATCCTGAGCCAACAGGGTGACCCGCTACAACCCGGCGATGTAGTTGACGTGGTGGGGTTTCCGGGTAATCAAGGGCAACGATTCCTGCTACGTGAAGCTGTGTATAGAGTTACAGATCAAAAGAACGAGCCCACCCCGATCCAGCTCAACAGCGGTGACTCTGTCAATCTTGATCTGGATGGTCTGCTTGTGCGCAGTGAAGGCACCGTGGTAAATGCCATCGGGATAGGAACTGAAACCCAGATCTTGCTTCAGTGGGATGATTCAATGTTCAAAGCAACTCTGGAGTCGTCTGACACCCACAAAGCAACCCCGTTGCGGAACCTGCCCAAAGGCGCGCGCGTGGCGCTGACGGGTATTTACGAAGTCCAAAGCGACGAGAACGGTAAACCGCATGGGTTCACCCTACGGCTGCGATCACCGGCTGACGTAGTCCTGCTAAAGCGGCCGCCGTGGTGGACAACAACGCGACTTAAATGGCTTGCAGTTGGGGTGGGCACAATTGTGGTGTTTTTGCTTTGTTGGAATGCAACAGTTACACGAAAAAACAAAGAACTGAAACTTGCACGTGCAGCCCTACAGACTGCCAACGACGAACTCGAAGAACGCGTGCGCGAACGCACACGCGAGTTGCAGGACCAAATCGCTGCAAAGGAACACGCCTATAAACAACTTGAACAAGCACAGCAAAGCCTCATGCTCGCATCGCGCCAGGCTGGCATGGCTGAGGTTGCAACCAGCGTGCTTCACAACGTCGGTAATGTGCTAAACAGCGTAAACATTTCGATCGCGATGCTCAATGAACGCCTTCGGCATATGCGCGTAGAGAACGTGAGTAAAGCCGCGCTGCTGCTCAAAAAACCGGCAGATCAACTCACGCAGTTCTTGCTCCATGACCCGAAAGGCAAATCGTTGCCCGAGTACATCGAGAAGCTCGGCGAAGCGCTCTGCCAAGACAAACAGGCAATGCAAGCCGAGGTAAAAACGCTCATCAAAAGCGTCGAACACATCAAGGTCATCGTCTCGATGCAACAAAGCCTGGCCAAAAAAGGCGGTGTACTTGAACAAGTTGACATCACCGAGCTTGTCGAGGATGCAATCCAGGTCATCGCACCGGCGTATGACAGACACCACATCGAGCTTATCCGAGACTACATGCCTGCTTTGCCCGTGCTTGTTGATCGGCACCAGGTAATGCAAATACTGATCAACCTCTTTACCAACGCAAAACAGGCCCTTGTTGAAAGAACATCCGACAAAAAAGTCACCGTCCATATCTCAATGCCAAAGCCTGACCGTGTCAGGGTAAGCGTTACCGACAACGGCATCGGAATTCCGCCTGAAAACCTCGAAAAAATCTTTACTCAAGGGTTTACAACACGCGCAGGTGGTCACGGGTTTGGCTTGCACAGCGGCGCAAACGCAGCCAAACAACTCGGTGGTTCACTCACAGCTCATAGCAAAGGCCCTGGACAGGGTGCAACATTCACATTGGAACTGCCTGTGGCCGGCCCGAACACACTCAAGAAAATTGCAAAGTCAGATACCACAATCCTCGCAAGGTCAGCCTGAAAGGATGCGCGGATTTTGCGTGCGCTGCGCAACCCATACCTGCAAGCCGGCTTCAAGCAATCCGGGCGTCAACGAAACACAGTTGAACTTGCATTTACAGCTTTGCATTGGGCATTTTTGGTTGTCATGACGGTGTCGGTAATTTTGGCGCATCCTGCGCCCGGAAGTTTCAATCATGCAATTGCACAAACCGTTCTGGCCACACTCCACGCCAACGGTTACCAGACGCACTTCCACGACCTGTACGCGGAAGATTTCGACCCCGTGTTCACAAAGGCTGAACTGGGCAAAGACGCCGAGTTGGCGGCCACAATCGAGCAACATTGCCGCGAGATTTGTCAGGCCGACGGGATCGTGATTGTGCATCCGAACTGGTGGAGTGCGCCACCGGCAATTTTGCGTGGATGGGTTGACCGCGTGCTCCGAGCTGGCCGCGCATACAATTTCGTCCCTGATGGTACAGGAGGAGCAAAACCGGTCGGTTTGCTCAAAGCCAGTGTAGCTTTGATCTTCAATACCGCAAACACACCACAACACATCGAAGAGCAACTTTATGGCGACCCGCTCCAAACCCACTGGGTCAAGTGCGTTTTTGGTCTGTGCGGCGTAGCAAAAGTTTACCGGCGAAATTTTGCTCCCGTAATCACCAGTACACCCGAGCAACGACAAGCATGGTTGGCTGAGGTAAAGGAAATTGTCCATGCGCACTTTCCGCCTCAGCACGGCAAACGCTAACTTCAAAAACAAATCTTACAAGCGATTTGCCGGCGCACCGCCATAGGCCGGCTCGGGGGTGTGGCCGGCCAGGACGCTAAACTGTTACACGGCCATTTCGGCAGTTCGGATCAGCTTACCGAAAGGTGTGTTGCCATTACAAATGACATTGCTATTTTTTGCCGCGGTAACCGAACCCATGCATCGAACCAGGGCTGAAGACCAATTTGGACACACACGAACCCAAAACGCAAAATTATGAAAAGACTACGTGCATTGCTCGAACAATCCCCTGTAATTGCTCGTGTGTTACCGTTTGTCGTGTTTGTACTTTTGACAGCGTGCCAGGGGCTTTTCGGTGAGGCGGCGAAGTACTGGTTTTACGTTGCAAAGACAATTGTCGGCGCGGCGCTTGTCTGGGCAATGATACCAGTCGTAGCCGAGTTGCGCCCAAACCTCAGCCTGGGAGCTGTAGTAGTGGGAGTGGCTGTATTCGGTGTCTGGATCGGAACAGAAAACTCATGGACAACTCAACCTGGGCTTTGGGCAAAACTCGGCTTGGCCAAGCCCCTGGCTGACACCCCAACTGCTTGGAACCCGCACACGTACTTTGGCCAAGACTCGATCATGGCCTGGGTTGTTATCCTGACCCGCATTTTCGGCTCAACAGTTGTGGTACCGCCGCTCGAGGAGGTGTTTTACCGGTCGTTTTTGTATCGGTACCTGAGCAAGACGGATTTTTTAAGCGTGCCACTTGGCAAGCTTGTCCTAGGCCCATTTGTTCTGACGGCGGTTGTATTTGGAATTTCGCATCGGGAATGGTTTGCCGGCATTTTGTGCGGCATGGCATACCAAGCACTTGTCATATGGAAAAACCGGCTAGGTGACGCCATCGTAGCACACGCAATCACGAATCTGCTGCTTGGGCTGTGGGTTGTGCTGCGCAACCAGTGGCAGTTTTGGTGACCTCAGGCGCAGATGACCCAGTCAAACGGAATAATTTACGGCTTAATAGTTATCTTCGACCAATCAAGCCCGCGACTGACTGCATAAAGTGCAAATGCTTTTTCGTGTTGCACCAGCACGGCTCGTACCACGCTTGAATCATCCGCCCTGCCGAGCTCCAAAATTGAATCTGGTATTATGCCGATCTTCTTGTGCGCGTAGATCAAGGCAAAGATCGCCTGTGCAATTGCAACATACGGCAGGTCTTTGTACGCCCCCTCGAGCGCGTCCTCAACCGCATCGGCCAAAAACTCGAGTTGATCAACCAAATGCGGGAATTGCGGTGCTGAGATTTGGGTGAACTCGAGTTTCCAGCTCGGTAACAACCGCAATACTTTCTCGCCAATCGCAGGTGTTATAGCGCTTGCGCCGTTGTTGACAAACTTGACGATCTCAGCCATGCGCAAACTCTACCTGCTAACACACGAAACAAAAGCCCAAAATTCAACCCGCTTGAAGCTCGCGACAGAAATGCGGTGAGCAGCCAGCCAACAACAGCGCTTGGGGGCTTTATTCCTCGACAGGCGTAACACGGTACAACCCCGCGCCATGCCATGGAATCTGCGGCGCAAACTCGCCTTTGAACACACCAAGATCAGCCTGGCGCCATAAATCCTGAACTCGACACGCAGCGTCGAACCCAAGCTCGGCCAATTGCACGCACACCTTGGGCAGTTCTGCATCAGCCGGCTCAGCAGGCCGATTACGTGTGTTAAATAAGCCGAGGTACTTGTCTGGTGACCCCGGCACATCCGCCACCCATGCAACCAAACCGTCCCTGCTGAAGAGCTGCTTGTTGTTTGTGCTGTTTTGATTGACGGCAAGCACAGCGCGATTCGTCAGCAATGAAAGTGTCCAGTCGTCCATTTTGGTCATGTCACCCCCGAAAAACAGCGGCGAACGCGCAATACACCACAAACTCATTAGTGTGACCTGCTCATCCTTTGTAAACCGTGTGGGCTGACCAAATCTAATGACACCCAACGGTAACATGTCTGCGTCCGGATAATGGCCTGGGCCACAGAACTGCGCCCATCTGGCAAGCCGCCTGAACTGCTCGAGCAACGCCGGCCACCTGTCCCAGAAATCGTCGCTGATCCGCCACATGTTTGCGTGCCGGATTACATGCGGCCCGGCGTCGAGTGGTGTTTCGCCTGGAGATAGGCTCAGCACAATTACACGGCCGGTTTTGTCAATTGCTCTTCTGATTGCCTCAAGCTCGGCCTTGTGCTTGTGGTACGGCCGGCTTATGTCGTCCACTTTCACAAAATCTACCCCCCAAGACGCTATCAACTCGAACACCGAATCGTAATATTCCTGCGCGCCTGGCTTGGTCATGTCAACACCGTACATGTCAGGATTCCACGGGCATATGCTGTTTGTATTTGCGATATCCGCCGCGCTCACAGCCGCGCCCTTGACAGGCGTATTTGCGCGCACCGCCTGACGCGGTATACCGCGCATCAGGTGAATGCCAAACTTCAAGCCCTTACTATGGACATAATCCGCAAGTGCCCTGAATCCAACACCATTGGCTGAGGAGGGGAACCGGTTCGTGGCCGGCCAAAGCCGCCCCCACTGGTCCATGCACAGCACTGCGTTTGGTCTGTAATTGAACCCTTTTGCCTCGGGTTCATACCACTGGATATCCACAACAATGTATTGCCAGCCATAGGCGGCAAGGTTGCTGGCCATGTAATCCGCATGTGCTTTGGTTTGCGCTTCGGTCACAGTCGTGCCAAAACAATCCCAACTGTTCCAGCCCATCGGCGGTGTAGGTGCCCAACTGTAAAATGTCAACTCGGGTTTCTGCTCTTGTGAACCCAAAGGTTCGATGGCAAAGGCACACCAGTTGAAAACCATTAAGATTGCACACGCAACCGTCACGGCGCCTGCCCTGACGAACCGCACTCGACACACAAAACGAACCATCCTGGTTGTCATAGCTGGCCCTGAGTCTGCAATACCACACCGGAAAAGCAATGCTTGCCTTTGTCAGCAGACAGTTTTTTGATTGTGTTCGGGACCCGAACTATGGCAAGATAAACCCGCGAATTGTTTTGCCCAAACCAAAAAGCTGACTGTTGGTCGCTGGCTCGGCGCCAACCAATAGTACGAGGTAAAGGTGTTTTTGTGGCATGTTGGGAACCACAAACAAACACGCCGGCCAAAGTGAAGACCTGAGCAAGGGCTTGGTTGGCATAGGAAAAAAATATGACTGATAAACAATGGGAACAATTGCTGGCGGTGCTGCGCGGTGAACGCATCTATCCGCTGCCAGTCGGGTTTATTATTGACTCGCCCTGGTTGCCAAACTGGGCCGGGGTCGAGATAATCCGCTACTTCGCAAATGAAACTGTTTGGCTCGACGCCAACCGCAGAGCTGTTGAAACCTTCCCGGAGGCGTGGTTCATGCCGGGCTTTTGGGTCGAATTCGGCATGTGCACTGAACCATCCGCATTCGGTGCACGCTGCATTTTCCCGCAAAACGAATTCCCGTTCCCCAAAAAAAGTATCAACGACCTCATTCAGCTTGTCGACCTGGAGTGGCCTGACCCAGCAACTGACGGGCTGTTACCGTTCGTGCTGGAGCGGCTCAAATGGGCACAGCCACACATCGAAGCGCTCGGACACAAAATTAGATTCTCAGTCTCACGCGGCCCGTTGAATATCGCATCGTTTCTAATGGGCATGACAGAATTTCTGACCGCACTCAAAACCGACCCAGAAGCAGTCCATAAACTTTTGGCTGGTATTACTCAATTTTTGACCCAATGGCACCAACTGCAACGCAAAACCTTCCCGAGCATTGACGGCATGCTTGTGCTAGACGATGTGGTGGGATTCATGAGCGAGGCTGACTTTATGGAGTTTGCCTACCCATATATGAAACAACTGTTTGCAGCGGATGTTTCGGTGAAGTTTTTCCATAACGACGCGCAATGTGCGCAATCAGTCAGACATTATACCAACATCGGCATCAACTTGTTTAACCCTGGCGCACAAACATCGCTAAACGAGCTACGCAAGCTGGCCGGTGACAGCCTGACGTTGATGGGTAACATCCCGCCACGCGATGTACTGGCTCAAGGCACACCGCAAACAATTAGAGAAGCGGTTAACTCGTTGCTGCGCCAAACCACAAATCACACCCGACTCATTGTTTCATGTGGCGGCGGCATGCCCCCAGGCACAAGCTCCGACAACATCCGAGCTTTTATTGACACAGTTAAAGCGTTCCATGGTCAGACTTGTTCGTGCGCGTAAGAACCTGTGTTCGGCCAAACGCTTTTCTTTCAACGTAGAAACGCCCCTGCCAAACCCAGTGCGGTGCCACGCGCCTGTGCCGCTTTCAATTCACACGGTTAAACACAAGCGTCAGCGCTTGATGGCGCAAAGTCTTGTGTCCCGAACATGTTTACTACGAAGACTCAAGCTAAGCTTATCCGACCCACCCATAGCACCGGCGCACTGCTGAAACAGCAATGCTTTAGCGTTGCCGCCGAAGATTAATCTAAACTGCTCATGACCGCGGCCAAAACCGCAACCAAAATCTGTACGGCGACTCGATCAAGATATCGCGCAACAAAGTTTCCAGACTGACAGCCTCAGGTTCCTCGAGCCACCGCGTACACAACAGCGCAGCAACAAACCATACCGCAGTGGCCGCATAGTAAATCGTGTATCTGTTCCAACTTAATCCAAGCCAGTCGAACTTGCGGGTGCCGATCGCATCAATTACCAACCCCCAACCAATCGGCGCCAGCCCAAGCGCAAGGTTTCCTACCACTGAGTATATCGCAAAGTAATGATTTCGTCCCATTGGCGGAATGATAGCCATTGCAAGGCGCGTATTTGCCATGTTGACGAGTGCAGCAAGCAAACCCATTAAAAACTGTAACACCAATACAACCGCCAAGCCGGTTGCGTACAGTTCACCAGCTAAGGTCAACCAACCAACTGCAACTGCAACCCACATTGCACAGGCGAACCCAAGCACAGGTTTACTCCCAACCCGGTCAAGACGCGACCCGAGAAACCACTGACTGCTCAGGCCACCCAAAAATGCAACTGAACTGACCATCATGATCTTGTCTTCAGCCATACCGGTCTGGCTTTTCAGGAATGCAACCGTAAATGGCGTTATACCGCCATACGCAACCGACCAGGCAACAAGCTGGATCAATTGTCGCTTGAACGGTTTGTACTGCACCATGTCAAACCACGGCACGCGGCTTTTTCCGGATTCAGGTTCTGCTGGAGGCGGCACATCTGGTATGCGTCTCAGAAACATAAGGCTGACCGTACCTGCCAACGCGCTAAACAAAAACAACACGCTGAACTGCCACGGGCGCGGACTGCCATACAAACAACCTGCCGCGACCATAAACGCGCCGAAACTGGCGAGGTTTGTCACTGCAGCATCACGCGCAAGGTACCGGCCGCGCAGGTGTGCCGGCACAAGCATCGTTATCCAAGGCAACCACGCACAACTCGATATACCACGTAACAGGTTGAACCCGAACAACAGCGCTAACACAAGCGCAAGCCGCGTTTGTGTTTCCAAAAACACGCCTGTCAACGGCACCAGCGCAAGACCGAAGATACACACCACGCGCGCGCTCCAACCACTTAAAACGAACCGTCTATATCCGACCTGGTTGATGTAATTGGCGGCGGGTATTTGAAACATTACAAGCAACGGCATCATTGCCGTGATTATTCCCAAGACAGTCGCGCTTGCGCCCAGTGTCTGCGCGTACAGCACTATCGGGCTGCCGAGCACGATCTGAAACGACAACGCATTGAACACGGCAAACAGAAACGCGTTCGACAGTCCAGGTGGGAACGTTTGTTTCCTGGTATCGTTCATGTCCGTACTGCGTCTAACATTTGGAAACGCACCAGTGCAATAATCAAAGCATGGGCCACAATTTGTCGAGGGTTTTGGAGAAGCAAAAAACCACCCCAATCCTAACTACAATCAAACACATAAATAGCCATGTAACACGGCCTGCTTCCTGCGGCCGTGTCGCGCGCGGAGGAGTGATCTTTCGCCAAAAAACCTCATGGAGTGTGTGCACTGATGCAACTTGTCCGATAAAATTGTACGTATCACGCCTTCGCTTTAGTAGATGGCTTGGTGCATTGCACTTTGCAATCTTTCAAAGCCAGTTTTGAGATCGGTTGGCAGATGCACGCGCAAGATGCGCCTGGCACGGGCCGCCAACACGTCAAAGTCACCGCGTGCTTGTGCAGTTTTGAGGATTCCAAAGCTGTATTTACGCCCTGGTATACACAAGTCGGATGCATCGTCACATGTGAGCATTAGAAACAGACCGGTGCCTGGGCCGCCTTTGTGTGCTTGTCCGGTTGAATGGAGGTAGCGCGGACCGAATCCAACTGAGGTTGCCACACGTTTGGCCTTCAGCACCGTGTGCCGAATTTCCTGCAGTGCTTGCTCGGTTAGGTTTGTCATTTGTATAAAGGCAAGCAGCGCCACGTAATCACCGGGCTTGAGCTGTGCAAAGTGCGCCCGCAAAAGACCTGCAAGTGTGGTCGGGTTACCTGCTGCGGACACAAGTGCACTTGCATACGCCGGGTGAGCAAACAATTTCAAACCGGCTTCCTCAAACAACGGCGTTTCAGCCGGCAGATGTCCTACCTGCTCAAATTCAGTTGTGACCCTGCGCGCCGCCGCTTTGCTGGCTTCGACATCGGGTTGATTGAACGGGTTAACACCGATGACTGCGCCTGCAACTGCAGTTGCAAATTCCCACCGGTAAAACTCCGCCCCGAGGTCGTAAATGTCGGAAATGCGGATTCGGACAACTGGCTGACCGGACTGCTCGAGCATGGCAATGCCAGCGTCTTGGGCGGTATCTGGCGCACTGTCGAGTCGCAGGTAAACAAACAACCGGTCTGTGCCGTAATACTCGGGGGGCTGCAACTCTTCACTTACAATCGGAATAATGGCCTTGCCGTTCTTGCCTGTGGATTCGGCGAGCAGTTGTTCAAGCCAGACACCGAACCCGCAGATACTGGGCGTAGCAACAATTGTGAGCTTGTTATGCCCGAGGTTGTGTGCTGCACCTAAAATTATGCCCAATGCCACCCCTGGGTTATGTTCGATTTTTACGCCTTGATAGCACGCACGCACCATCTGCTGGGCGCATTTGAGGAATTTAGGTACATCGATCCCCATTAAAGCGGCTGGTACCATGCCGAAATCTGACAACGCAGAGAATCGGCCGCCTATGGTTTGCATTCCGTGGTACAAAGCCCGGAACCCTTTGATGCGCGCGGTCTGTTCAAGCGGCGACCCTGGATCCGTTATTGCAACAAAATGTTGTGGTGTCTGTGCCTTGCTCACCAGGTTGGTTAAACGGTCGAAAAAATAGCGTTCGAAACAATCCACCTCAACGGTCGAGCCTGACTTACTCGACACGATGAAAAGTGTGCGCGCCAAGTTAAGGCGTTCTTCAACCGCCTTGACCTGTGCCGGATCGGTTGAATCCAATACAAGCAATTTCGGATGCTCTGGTGCCGTGTCGAAAGTAGCGCTGAGCACTGCTGGGCACAGGCTCGACCCGCCCATACCAAGCAACAGCACGTGGGTAAAGCCAGCGTTGCGCGCGTCTGCGGCGATTTGGGCGAAGCGTTGTGCATCAGCCAATTGCCGATCCACAATATCGAGCCAGCCGAGCCAGTTGGCTTCGTCAGCGCCAGTCCACAGTGTTGGGTCGCCGGCCCATAGCTTATTGAGCTTGTTGTTCTTGCGCCAATCAGCAAGCACGTCGTTGACGGTCCTGGCAAGATTGTCAGGCAGACACGCGCCGAATTTGTTTACGTATAGCTCGGTAGGCAACATTGGTTGGGTTCAGATGCGCGCTCAACAACCCGATGGCTGTTTGTCATTTTGCAGCCGCAGACTGTTGAACACGCTTTCGAGGATTGTTTCCTTAGTTTTCCAGATCAATGCCATTGTCATCGCAAGCGGCAGCAGTATGAACGGGACAAGTAACCAAAGAATTCTGTCTTCGATAACCATGACAATGCTTTGCAGATAGATCGGCGGCGCCGCACCGGTTTTGTCCACCAAAACATACGCGACCGTCAAAAGAGTCGAGGCGCCGAGCAATACACGGTTGATGGGGGTGAACTGGCGTGCCTCGGCCCGTAGTGTCTCGTCTGGCAACATTGTGCTCAGGCGAAGCAACACCTGGTTCAGATGGATTAAAAACACCAGCCCAGTCAGGCTCAGCAACTGGACAATGCCGGTGAAAAACGGCTGACTGGGTATCTTGCTCCACCAGTATAGAAAAGGTGACAAACCGAGGTTGATCATGGCCAACAGCAGCGCTTGATCGAGTGCACGGCGCCAAACACGTTCCTGGGGCTGAAACTTGCCGAGCAACATTACCCCGTACAGCAGCAGCCCGAGGCAGGCCACAGGCGGCACGAATCCGAACGGCCTGAGCCGTTGTGTTTGCGCAGTCCACACGCAAACAACCAGTGCAACTGGCAAGCCCCAAAACAGCGCCGACAAACCTCGGGCAAGTTGCCTGAGGGAGTGTATCAATTGCAGATTTGTTGTTTGGCCCGGCATTGGTTGCCAAATAACGACAGCGTATGCACGTTTTTGCTGTGCAAACCGGCTGAGGTAAACCTTGGTCGGTGTGGCATGCCTTGTGCGCGTTACTGGATGTTTAGATAGGTGTATTCCTTTAGCCCGCGCTCGTAATCGTCCAGCAGTCGCATTGCCTCAGACGGTTTCATGCGGTCTGATTTGATTGCCTGGTCAACCTGAGCTTTCATTTGGCGTTTGAGTTCATTTTCGTCGTATTGGACGGAAGCGAGCGCCTGGACGATTGTTGTGCCTTCGATTATTTCTTCGACGTAGTAACCTGCGGGTTCGTCCGGGTCGAGAAACACGTGCAGTTCGTTCACGCGGCCGAACAAATTGTGCAGGTCGCCCATGATGTCCTGGTATGCCCCCATCAGGAAAAATCCGATGTAATAAGGTTCGACCTTGCCGTTGCCATTTGCAGTGAGTTTGTGCAGGGGTAGAGTCTCACGCACATCGCGCAGGTCAATGAACCTGTTGACCTGCCCGTCTGAATCGCAGGTTATATCGGCGAGCGTGCCCTGGCGTGTGGGGCGTTCGTTGAGTCGGCTGATCGGCATGATCGGGAACAGTTGGCCCAGCGCCCAGTGGTCAAGCAACGACTGGAAAACCGAAAAGTTGCACAGGTATTGATCAGCCAGCTCGCCTTCGAGCTGCTGGATTTCCTCGGGCACATAGGCATGGCCGCGAAAACTTTTTGCCACCTCCCAACTTATCTCCCAATACAACGTCTCGATCTTGGCCTTGTCTGGCAGGTCAAGTAACCCGAGCGCAAACATGTGTTGTGCGTCTTCCTTGCGTTCGAGCGCATCGTGGTAAGCCTCGAGCTTGTTAAGTTTGGGGAGGTTTTTCTTTATCTCGAGCAGTTCTTTGACAAGCGGATGCTCATTATCGCCGTAATGAAACTGCTCTGAGAACCGTGTCTTTTCGATCGAGCCGAACACCTCGACAATCAACACGCTATGATACGCCACGGTTGCACGACCGCTTTCGCTGATAATGTCCGGATGCGGCACGCCCTCGGTATTACACACATCAGCGATGTAATAAACGACGTCATTTGCGTACTCCTGCAGTGTGTAATTTGTCGAGCTTTCGAACGCAGACCTGCTACCGTCGTAATCCACACCCAAGCCGCCTCCAACATCCAGATACTGAATTTTGAACCCCATCTTGACCAGCTTTGCATACAGGCGCCCGGCTTCCTGGACGGCCTTTTTGACTATCAGAATGTCCGGCACCTGCGACCCGATGTGAAAATGCAGCAGCTTGAAACAATGCGCCAGGTTTTCAGCCCGCAAGGTTTCGGCAGCTGTCAATAGCTCGGCTGTGCTCAGGCCGAACTTAGCATTTTCACCTGCGCTCTCGGCCCATTTACCGCCGCCCTTTGAGGCAAGGCGCGCCCTGAACCCAATGAGCGGCTCGACATTGATCTGGCGCGATGTAGCTATGATCTGGCGTAATTCCTCGAGTTTCTCGACGACCAGTATGACTTTTTTGCCCAGCTTAACCCCGAGCAACGCAATCCTGATGTAATCTGGGTCTTTGTACCCGTTGCAGACGATGAGGCTGCCAACCTCGTCCTGTAACGCAAGCCCGGCAAACAGCTCAGGTTTGCTCCCCACCTCAAGCCCAAGTCCGTAAGGTTTGCCAGCGTCGAGGATTTCCTCAACCACTTCACGCAATTGATTGACCTTGACCGGGAACACACCACGGTAATTACCGGTATAATCGTACTCGGCGATTGCGTTGCGAAAGGCGCGGTTGATGGCCTCGACCCGGTGCCGCAAAATGTCCTGGAACCGAATGAGCAACGGGAACCGCAACCCACGACCCTTGGCTTCTTCGATAATATCGGTCAAATCAACCGCCACGCCCGCGTCTTGAAGCGGTTTGGCCACAACATGACCGGCCTCGTTTATGTCGAAATACCCTGCTCCCCACCTGTGGATGTTGTACAAGTTCCGAGCGGCTTCAATATCCCACGGCTCAGTAGCTTCGTTCGCGTTGTTCATCTTTCAAGCCCAAAAACGTGTGCACTATAGAAAGCTGCGCGCAGAAATCAACTGGGTGCATAAAAAAATTTTCCTCAACCCGCGTTACGGCCATCGTGCAAAACACTGCATCTGCACCGGCCCGGGCTTGAATGAACTGTCGTCTCGATGCATAATAACACCGCAATGTTTATACCGAACCGAGCGCGTGCGCAAGTGGTGCTGTTGATGTTTGTGTTGTTCTGCAGTTGCATCGCTCAGGCGCAGGTCCGGATCAGCGAGTTTATGGCCAGCAACACGCGCACGCTGCTGGACGAAGACGGCGAAACATCCGACTGGATAGAGCTGCACAATTTTTCCGACACAAACGTAAATCTGCTTGGCTGGTATTTGACCGATAACGCGGCGAACCTTAAAAAATGGATTTTCCCGGAAACGAACCTGCCAGCAGGCGGGTATCTGGTTGTGTTTGCCTCAAACAAAAACCGGCGCACACCGGGCAAACCACTCCACACAAATTTCAAGCTAGCAACAGAAGGCGAGTACCTGGCTCTGGTTAAACCCGACGGTGTGACCGTAGCGAGTGCATTTACGCCAAATTTTCCGCCACAGTTGGCGGATGTCTCCTACGGGTTCGGTGTCGAGAACGTTGCGAGTTTGTTTGTCAGCACCAATTCGCATGGTCGTGTACACATACCATCAGGAGACACGCCGGGTCTGACATGGACCACGCCAGCATTTGACGATTCCACATGGATGCTGGCCACGAACGGTATCGGATTCGAGACAGGCCAGAGCGAGCTGGGGGGTGCTTTGCCCGATCATGTATTGGACGACAACCCTGCCGGCTACTGGCGCCTGAACGAAACCAGTGGCACTGTTGCAACAAATTCAGGTTGGATCACTGGCACCGGCAACGGTCTGTTGCTCGGTGCAATAATAATTGGCGTGGCCGGCCCGCGTCCGCCCGCATTTGCAGGGTTCGAGTCCGACAATCGTGCGGTTAGGCTAAACGGCAGCGGCGCAAGGGTTGAAGTGCCATTTACACCGGAGCTGAACCCGAGCGTGGCTTTCACAGTCAAAGCGTGGGTTAAGCCGTCGCGATATGCGAGCACAAGCCCGGTCTGCCCGGTGTCATCTATTCATATGCCGACCGGCAGTCTGAGCAGGTCCGGATACGCGTTTTACCAGACAACGGCAAACCAGTGGCAGTTTGCTCTCGGCAACAGCACCGGTTACGTGGCTCGTGCCCAGGGTGGCATAGTTACAACAAACAACTGGCAGTATCTAGTAGGTGTGTACGACGGCACGGCAGCCCGACTTTACGTGGACGGAATGCTGGTTGCATCGGTGCCCTTGTCTGGGCCGTTCGAGCCAAATACAACCGAGAAATTCATCATTGGCGGCCGCAACAACGTTAATCCGTACTATTTTGCAGGCGACGTTGACGAGGTATCGGTAATTGCCCGTGCATTGTCTGGAACAGAGATTGCGCACCGGTACCAGACTGCCACAACCGGCCAATCGCCAACCAACCTCTTCCATTACACCGGCTTGATCAAGACTGACCTGCGCGCGCACATGTTCGGTGTGAATAGTTCGGTGTATGTGCGCCTGCCGTTTATACTCACAAACATAGAGCTGATCGAGCGGCTGGTGTTGCGGGTGCGATATGACGACGGCTTTATTGCTTTTCTGAACGGTGCAATTGTGGCGGCAGACAATGCACCTGAAGCGCCAGCGTGGAATTCAACTGCAACAAGCCGGCGGGCAACCGCACTTGCGCTACAATGGCGCAATTTCGACCTAAGCGACAGGATCGGGTACTTTCGGCGCGGCACAAATGTCCTGGCATTGCAAGGGCTGAACATCGGCACAACAAACCACGACCTACTGTTGCAGGTTGAACTTGTAGCATCGAGCCGCCAGCATGCAACCGTGCCGAGTTACCTAACTCAGTCTACACCCGGTACGGAAAATGTCGTGGGGATTCGTGATCTAGGCCCGATCATTTATCAGACAGGGTTTTATCCGCCATTGCCGCGCACAAACGACAGCATCGTCGTGACCTGCCGCGTCGAACAAGCATTTGCACCGGTTGCGTCCGTCGTACTCAATTGGCGTGTGATGTACGGGCCGGTCCGACAAATACAAATGTTTGACGACGGCATGCACGGTGATGGAGCCGCCGGCGACGGTGTATTTGGCGGGGTCATACCGAACCAAGCAGATGGTCTGCAGACTTATTCGGCGGGGCAGATGGTCCGGTGGTTTGTGACCGCCACAGACTCACTTTCACGCACATCGCGCTGGCCGTTGTTTGCAAACCCGAGCGACTCGGCCGAATACGACGGCACGGTCGTGCAGCCCGACTACGTGACGAGCAAACTGCCTGTGTTCCATCTGTTTGTTAACCCGGCGGATTATTCAGCCGCAGATTCTGAAACAGGCGCACGCGCATCGTTGTATTACGATGGCGAGTTTTACGACAACATCTACATCGAGCTCCGGGGGAACACAACTGCGTGGCTGGCGAAAAAATCTTATCGGCTCGAGTTCACCCGCGAACATCCGTTCCGCCACCCCGGGCCAGGCGGGCGCGTGCGTAAAACGTCATTGGTGGCTGAGTACATTGACCCGTCGTATTTGCGGCAATACCTGTCATTCTGGCTGATGAACCTTGCGGGTGTGCCCACGCTGTTTCATTACCCGGTGAGACTGCAACGGAACGGCGAGTTTCATCAACTGGCTTTTCACAGCGAAGTGCTAGGGGCCGAACACCTCGAACGGCTCGGATACGATCCAAACGGCGCGCTTTACAAAGCCGCCGGGACGATTACGCCCGACCATTACAGCACAGGCATGTTCCAGAAACTTTTGCCGAAAACAAACGGCGTGGTTGCACCTGGCACAGCCGATTTTGACGCACTTGCAAGCGCGATCAGTGAATCGGTTCCTCTCGGCCAGCGAAGAACAAACGCATTCGATGTGCTGGACCTGGCCGAAGTTATTAATTACTTGGCCGTCGCGCGGCTCGTACAGGAAGCCGACGATGTATGGGCGAATATGACAGTGTACCGCGACACCTATGGCAGCGGTGAATGGAGGATCATACCGTTCGACATGAATCTTTCCTGGGGCCAGCTTTACTACGGTAACTACCCGAGCGTGTACTACCAGCTCATTGCCACAAACGATTACTACAAGAGCCATCCACTGTACGGCGGTTCGCAAATCCAAGAGGCCGGCAGCAGCCGCTGGAACAGAATCTATGACATAATCATTGCAGTGCCAGAGACGCGTCAGATGCTGTTGCGTCGGATGCGGACATTGCTGGACAAATTCGTTCAACCACCCGGCACCACATTCAGCCAGGGACTTATCGAGCAACAAATCGCTGTGCTGACAAATCTGATCTGGCCGGAGGCGTTTTTGGACCGGCAAAAGTGGGGTTGGCCACCGAACAGCGGGCCGTATGGGTTGGGACCGAATTTATGGCTAACCAATGGCGTGAACGATTTGATCGGCAAGTTCCTTGGCCCGCGCAGGCAACATCTTTTCGGCACGCACTGCGTTACAAACACAGCCAAACCGGTGGGGCTGAGTTGGACAAGCAACGCTGGTATACCGAGCTCACAGCCAACCAATACAGCAGTTTACATCCTCGCCTTCGATTACAATCCGGTCTCGGGCAACCAAAATGAGGAATACATTTGCCTGACAAATCCAAACCCGTACGCAGTGGACATCTCAGGCTGGCAACTTAGGGGCGCAGTCGGCTTTACGTTTAAGCCCGGTACGGTCATGCCGTCCAACAGCGTGCTGTACGTGTCACCGGACGTGAAAGCATTCCGGGCACGTGCACTCAGCCCGCGTGGTGGCCAAGGCTTGTTTGTCCAGGGCAATTACACCGGCCGCCTTAGTGCATGGGGTGGTACGGTTGTGTTTGAAGATGATTCAGGTCGGATCGTGTCGAGCAACAGTTACACCGGCAATCCATCGCCAGCACAGCGGTATCTGCGGATCACCGAGCTGATGTATAATCCGAACCCAGCACACGCAATCAATCCGGACCCGCAACAGTTCGAGTACATCGAGCTGAAAAACATCTCGGCAACAGAGTGGCTGGACCTGCGAGGCGTCCGGTTCACGGCGGGCGTTAGCTTCAATTTCACTGACAGTGCGGTAACAAACCTTGCTCCGGGCAATATTGTGCTGGTGGTCCGTAATGTCGCGGCTTTTACTGCAAGGTACGGCGCGAGTCTGCCAATTGCCGGCCAGTACACAGGCACACTGGATAACGCAGGTGAAAAGCTCCGCCTCGAAGACGTGGTTGGCGAAACAATCCTCGAATTTGCTTACGACAATAAGTGGTACCCGGTCACCGACGGGCTCGGCTTTTCGCTTGTAGTTGTTGACGAAAATGCGCCCTGGTTCACGTGGGGCTTCAAATCGAGCTGGCGACCCAGCGCACAGCTGGACGGTTCACCGGGGCAATCGGATCCTGCGCCGCCTGCATTTCCGCCAGTTAAGATTAACGAAGTGCTTTCCTACAACACAACCGGTCCGGACTGGATCGAACTGTACAACCCGGGCGCGACCAATGTTGAGCTGGGCGGGTGGTTTTTAACCGACGACTTTTTCAATCCGAAACGGTACCGGATCACGCCGGGCACAGTTATTGGGCCCGGTGGGTACATTGTGTTTTACGCCAACACAAGTTTCGGCACCGGCACAAACGGGTTCGGCCTGTCAAAGTACGGCGAACAAGTTTGGCTCTTCAGCGGTGACCCGACAACGAACCTGACCGGGTACTGTCATGGGTTCGAGTTCGGCCCGGCCGCAGCAAATTCCAGTTTCGGCAGGTACATCAACAGCCAAGGCGACGAACATTTCGTGCTTATGAACATGCCAACGCCGGGCACAAACAACGCCGCGCCGCGTGTCGGGCCGATTGTGATCTCGGAAATCATGTATCACCCGGCGCCGCAGAACGAAACAAATGACTGGCTCAATGAATTCATCGAGCTGCACAACGTGACCGCGACAAACGTACCGTTGTTCTGTATTTACACAAACGCGCCTGGGTATGGCCAGGCTGCACTGACAAATACATGGCGCTTGCGCAGCGCAGTTGCGCTCGATTTCCCAACCAACATTGTCATGGGGCCGGGCAGCAGGTTGCTTGTTGTGCCATTTGATCCAGTGCGCGACCCCGCACAAACTGCCGCGTTTCGTGTCCGATATAACGTGCCAACCAACGTCGCAATCTTCGGACCATGGACTGGCAAACTCGACAATGCAGGTGAAACAATCAGGTTGGAGTATCCCGACAGACCCGAATTCGACGGAACGAATCTGATTGTGCCGTACGTTCAGGTCGAGCAAATCAGTTACCGACCGGAATCACCTTGGCCCACAAGTGCAAATGGCATGGGTGCCTCTTTGCAACGCGTTGTGCCATGTGCCTACGGGAACGACCCAACAAATTGGTTGGCTGCTTTACCAACACCAGGTTGGGTCAATGCACACACTCCTGCGCCTTTGGCTACCGCGATTTTGCGCTCGGGACAAATCGTACGCGTCAACGTTCATGCTCAACCTGGTCTAACCTACCGGCTCGAATTCAAAAATTCACTTGACGACCAATCGTGGATACCGATCTTACCTGCCGTCACGGCTTCAGCATGTGAGCTTGTCCTGACCGATACGAATGCAACTTGCACAACCCGGTTTTACCGCATCTGTGCGTGGTGAACGCAGTCGCGCAAGACTCAAAACGGCGGCTTCAGGACAACACAGTACGGGACAAACAGACACAACGCACTTCGGGTTATATGCCAATTAATATGGCGGGAGTGACGGGGCTCGAACCCGCAGCCTCTGCCGTGACAGGGCAGCGCTCTAACCAATTGAGCTACACCCCCGCTATAGCCCGACCGGCCGTGTCGCCTATAAGACCAGCCGAGGCTTTTCGGGTACCGGTGCCTGGGCAGCAGACGCCAAGGAGGTGGGGGTGGGGAACCCCGCTGAAGAAACGTACTGCCACCCAGACACACGCCATTTTAGCCCGCCCGACAGCCTTGTCAACACACTAGTTCTTCGCCCGGAACCAAGGTACCAAGGCGGCCGACCGCCAAAGAAAAACTAGTTCTTTCGCTGGCAGCCTTTTATGTACGTGTTCGGTTCCGTCATGTCGCTCCTTGCTCCTACCCGTCCATTCTTCAGAGTATACGGCAGAGGGCCAAGAAGCGGCGAGCCTGCAAGGCAGCCTATAGTACGCGATTGTAAGCAGTGGTGTTGCCTTGCTCGCCAGTGGCTCCAAGTAACAACCCGGTTCGGAGCATCACACCTACAACGAACGAGAGTCCGCAAACACTTAACCAGTGGAGGATGTTATGGATAAGAAAGTATTCCAACGGTTCGAAAATTGGCGTTATCCAACATGCCACAATTATTGCACCGAAAAGAATCTTAGAAAATCTGGCTAGGAACGGTTGGCTAGAACATTTGATCAAAGTGCCTAGCGCTGGCACACATAAAACCAAGAAAACCAAGCGATACGCCCAGTTATTGTGTAAGACGAAGGTCATTATATAGATGCCTGCCCCCGTCAGAAACAAATGAGTCTGCCGCGACGAGAAACACAACCTGTTGCCGCTTATCCCGTGCTTGGCGAACCCGAGCAGCCCGGCTATTACGCACATAAACGTTGCGCAAAGTTGGGATGCGATGCCCAAGAATCGGACCAACTGCGCATAGTCATTTCGCGCTTGTAATTTCTTCCACACGTTTTGGAGGGTCTCGGCATGGCGTTGGCGTTCAACCTTTCCTACCAATTCATAAACGAGCACCCTTGCACCATAAGTGTTATGGGTGGCAGTACTAGTTGCCCGGGCGACCCACATGGTGTTCTCCCGCAAGAATATTAATTGTACTGCAGCAAAAACCATAAGGCCAAACCCGAACAAAACCCATCTCTGGTGCGACCTATTGCTAACGAGCGAAAGGAACGCTGCCACTGGATACAGCTTCAAAAAAGAGGCCAATAAGAGAAACGAAGTCCCTGTAAGCGCTTTTCGCAACGTCTTGGATGCCGCAAGAGTACTTGCCCAATAAACAAGGCAAAAAACAATAATGTCGTTATTTCCTCGCTCCCACAAAAGCATCACGCAAGGTGATACCAATACAGCAAGGGCTAAGCCCTTGATTTGCAACGAGTCATCTCGAAACAGGAAAAACAACGTGACTCCTAAAAGCACGTACAAAACCGTCCCGATATACAAGGTATTCTCCACAGTTACCCACGGCAGGTAGCTAAGCAAAAACCAAATCTCAGGGTAATAGGGAAGTGGCACCCCATTCTCAGCGCATTTTTCCTCCATTAATCCGACATCGAACCTGAATCCCGCTTCTCTATAAGACTCAACCCCGACCAAAAGGCACCGAAGATCATCAAGCGGTTTCCTAATGGAAGTCCCACCATCGAGCAACTGCCAAACCGGTTTTAACTGCGGCACCCAGTTGAGCACGGTGAGAAACAAGGTCAAGGCACCGACCAGTAAAGTCCAACATACTCTAAAGTTCTTTTCGGTTTTGCCTTCGGGACACGCCACAAAATCATCCTTCGCAACAAGTAATCCAATTTCAAGCCTTTTCCGGTGGTCCTTCAACATCCCCTGGAATCGATCTACGGGAGCAAGGCAAAATTTAAATCCCAGCAGGCTCTTTATCTCCATCTGATTGCTAAATTCCTCATCTGGCCGCACTCAGCACCTTGACTCAGCTCAACGCATATATCGTCCGGGCATTTTCTACCGACCGTCTCTTGGCACAGCCCATTCCCGGAAACATTGGTTGTACTTGCCCCTTGGAACTTCAAGGCCCATCCTCAGACAGCTCTTTCATTGTTACGAGCTTATGGAAATAGGAATGGCAACACCATTTGCGCCACAAGATGTTGCAGACTTGCTGGACGAGCGGTCGCGCAGCAGGCTTGACCAGTTTACTGGCGTTTGGGCCACGCCTGTCACGCCGCTTGTACGCGAGTTGCACAGGCGCGGGCATAGTGTGGTTATCTTTGCGCTTGATGCATCGGCAAAGGAAAAGTCGAAGCTTACTGGTGAGCGATTAACCATTCACGTTTTGCCCGAACGGCCATTGAAACGGTGTGTGTTGGACGTTTACAGTGCAGAACGCAAACTGCTACGCGAAGCAATTCTAGCCGAAAGACCAGAGGTTATCAGCGCTCAATGGACACGCGAGCATGCTTTAGGCGCATTGGAGACGGGCTTGCCAACTGCAGTTACATGCCATGACACACCGTTGCGGTACACCTGGATTAGCAAAGGCTTTTTCATGTGGTACCATTTGCCAGTGGCATGGTGGATCATTCGTAAGGCGCATCAGTTGATTTGTGTTTCGCCCTATACTGCCCAACACATAAAGCGGATCTTTAGGCCGCGTAGCCCTGTTGACGTTGTGCCGAACGGACTGCCGGCAGATGTATTCGAGCACGGCAAACGACGGCTTGCCCGAGAGTCATTTGCGGATAAAAAACCGTTCACGTTTTGCAGTGTAGGCCGCTGGGGACGCATCAAGAACATTGCTACGTTATTGAAAGCCTTTGCCCGTGTGCGATGCAGAAAACCTGAAACGCGGCTGGTGCTGTACGGGCCGGGTCTTGGCCCGGGTGAGGCCGCTGAACAATGGGCGCGGGCGCGTGCGTTCGATCAGTCGGTTGAGTTCCGTGGCAGCGCGAGCCGTGACAAAATTTTGGATTTTCTCGAAGCCGAGGCGGACATGATGGTTCATCCGTCTCTAGTCGAAACACACGGCATGACACTCGTTGAGGCAATGGCATGCGGCGTGCCTGTGATTGGCGGGCAGAACGCAGGCGGAGTGGCCTGGACGCTTGAAGAAGGCAAATCCGGCTATTTATGTGACACTCGCAGTGCGGATGCACTAGCCCAAACAATGCTCTATGCAATGAGCCGACCCGCGGCCAACCTCGACCTGGCAAAGCGCGCGTTTGACTCTGTCCGAAAGCGGTTCCCGATCGAGTCGGTGGCAGATGCGTATGAAAAAATCCTCGAGCGATTGTTCGCACGACGGACTGCACGAAGCTGAAACGACCGGCAGGTTATGTCCACAAAGACCGACCCGGAGGTGATTTTGGTTAGCCCACATGCGCATTTTCCGTCGCATTACTGGCAGAATACGCTGGCTCTAATGCAGGCACTGGAAAGGCGCGGGGTACCCGTTCGTGTAATTGTTTTTACCACAGACACTCGCCTTATTGCTACTGAACACCGGGAAAAGGTTACACCTGTAGTCCGGCGCATGCCTGCTTGGTGGCACTGGTTTGTCACTGGCAAAACACAACACAAATTTTTCACTAAGTTCCTTTCAACTTTCGAGACAACGGCATGTCTGCTGAAATCGCTGAGGTTTGCGCGACGGCATGCGAACCCAGTGCTGCATTGGATTGGCGGCGCGCAGTGGCCGTTATTGCTTGCGGTTTTATGCTTTCGTCGGCCACGAGTTGTTTACAGTTTGTTTGGTCGCCTAACACTAGACCAAAATGCGGTTGCTCCCATACATTTGAGCAGGAGGATTTTTGAACGGCTTATTGTGGCTGCAGTTGGCACAGGCCGACTCAAGTTTGTATGCGAGACTGAATTAATTGCGAATAACGCAGCCAAGCTTGCCGGGGAACATGTTAACCTTATTCCGTACGCAATTGAGGTTGGCAAACCGTTGCCGGAAAAGAGCTGTGCGCGTGCCCGGCTCGGGCTCGAGCCCAATGAAACGATTTTTTTGTTCTTCGGAACGCACCGCCGGGAAAAAGACTACCGGACGGCCCTGCGCGGTTGTTTGATGCTGCCTGAGCCACCCTTGGTGTTGTTTGTTGGCAAAGTGATATCAACCAACGACCCGCGGGATGTTGTTGCCGAGTGCGGATATCCCAAAGCCAGTGTCGTTGACGAGTTTGTGCCAGAAGAGCTCGCCGAGCTTTATTTCGCCGCGGCAGACGTTGTTGTCTTGCCGTACGAGAAAAATTTCGCGCGTGGTTCGGGCGTATTGATCGAGAGCTGTCGGTACGAAAGACCGATGCTGGTGTCGGCTGCGCCATACCTGTCAGCTTTCATTGACCAGTACGGATGCGGCGAGATATTCGAGCCTGGTAACCCGGTGTCATTTGCTGAGGCTGCACGTCGGCTTTTGGCTGAGCCGAACGTGTATCTGCCGGGTTTAGCACAGGCAAAGCGCGATCATTCATGGGACGTACTAATCGAACGGTACATAGCAGTTTACTCCGGTACAACGCGCGTTTCTGGAGGATAATTTTGCGCTGAAAGATACGCCGTCAGGCGCGTACTGGTTCATCTTCGTCTTGTATGTAGGTGCGCCCGCGGTAAAACCGCGCGCAAAACACAAATGCAATTGCCGTCACAAGCATCACAACGACAAAGAAGTAATAGTAACTTGCGCCGCCAAGTTTCAGTGTGCCGAGTTGAATGAGCTTGTTGACCTGCGCAGTAAACAGATTCCCGAGCGCTATCGAGCTGAGATAGGTACACATCACAAGCGACTTCATCTTCTTTGGCGCCTGAGTATAGGCGAACTCGAGGTGTGTGACCGACACCATGATCTCAGCCGCCGTGAGCACGACATAGCCGATGATCTGCCAAATAATATGCGGCGTTTGGCCCGCATCAATCCGTGTTTGGATCCAGGCCGCAATCAGAAATGCAAACACCATCAAAAATAGGCCCATGCCGAACTTGCGCAGCGGCGTCAAGCGCCACACCTTGTCAATAGCCGGATAAACCGCATACGAGAACAACGGCAACATTGCCAAAATGAGGATCGGGTTCACGGTCTGTATCTGCGCAGGCAGCCATTCGCGTCCGAACAGGTGCCTGTCCATGTGTTGCGCCTGCAGTATCCAAGATGAAAACACTTGGTTCCACAACGACCAGAAGATTGCCCCAAACGGCACCAACATAAGCAGATTAGCCAGTGCCTTGAGATTTTCCGTATTCAAGATTTCGCGTGCGTACTCGCGCAGGCCAGTAGGCGGTATATGGACGAACTTGTTTCTGCCGGCCCAAAAAATGATTGTTGCAAGCGCCATGAAAACCCCGGGCACGCCAAATGCAATGTCGGGCCCGCAACGCTCCAGTAGTTCGGGAATGATCAATGTAGATACTGCTGACCCAAGGTTGATCGAAAAATAAAACCAACTAAACACACGCGGCAGCAAGTGCTGATTGAGTTTGCCGAACTGGTCGCCCACATTAGCCGACACACATGGTTTGATTCCACCCGCACCAAGCGCGATCAGAGCCAGGCCGATTAACAACCCGATGCGCGTATGATCAATTGCCAATGCTAGGTGCCCAAAACAATACACGATCGAAAGCGCCATGATGGTGCGGTACTTGCCGAGCAACGCATCGGAAATGAATGCGCCAAGAATCGGCAGCAGATAAACAGCCGCAACAAAGGTGTGATACCACGCTTTTGCTTCCGGCTCGCTCATGGGAGCGAGGTTGCCCTGCGCATCCATTAGCATGCTTGTCATGAAGACCACCAGAATCGAGTTCATACCGTAATAACTGAACCGTTCGGCAGCTTCGTTGCCGACAATGTACGGTACACCGGGCGGCATATCGGTGGTCTTGATCGGCGTAGTGAAATATTGTTTCTTCGGCATGCGATTAAATGTCGTGCCGCTAGTTGTATTGGTTGTGGCCGGGCGAGCGCAAGTTCAAGTTCGCACTCTACATCTGCCTTATGCAACAGCCTTAACCGGTAGGATGCAGGTTTTTTGTTTGCCCAACCGCAAAGTTCAATAAGCTTTCCGGGCAAACACAGTTTCGCATGGACCCGGATACACCAGTGAATCTAGGAAAAAAAACCGAACCTCGGCGGGAAGTCGGAAGCACATTGCCCCAAGGCGCAAATACGGCAGCCAGCCCGGCGCGAAAGCGGTTTCTGCCGCCGATTGGTTCGACGGCGTATCATTTGATGTTGGCGAGCGTGGCGATTCTTGTGCTTGGTCCGTTGGGCGGTATATCGGCTGCTTTTATGAATTTTTCGATCGGGTTTTTCATTGGTGGCCAGGTTCTGGCCGGTATCCTTGGCAGCACGGTTACATTACCGTACGGACCAGCCGGGAAACACGGCGCAAATTACATCCAAACAATGGCTGCGTCGGTTGCCGGCATGTCCGGCATGGCAGTGCTTGTGCAATCAATGGCATGGCTTGGCCTACCCGAACCGCCTGCGTGGAAGCTCATCTTGTACTTCATGAGCATTGGGATGTTCGGCGTTGGTGTGGGCATGCTTTACACGCCGCTGTTGGTTGACCGCATGCAACTTGCGTACCCGTCCGGATTTGCAGTAGCAAACATTTTGCGTGCGTTAACAGATAAGTACCTTCTGCGACGCTCGATTGCAAAGCTCGGCGGCGGCATGCTGGGTGGGTACTTGTGCGGCCTGTCGGCGTTACAAGTCCTTTCGATCCAAAAACTTGGCGTGTCAGCCTCAACGTTTGGCGCAGGCATGATCGTCGGGGCACGAATCGCGGTGCCAGGTTTAGTGGTTGCGGTGCTCGGGCATCTGGTTAAGCCGTACCTTGTAAGCATAGGTTGGCTGGAACCACATGCCCCGTTCCGGAAGATCGGGTTCATAATTGCACTCGGCGCGATCCTCGGTGCGGCGATAGTTGACATCAGCCTAATTGTGCTGCAGGCAGTACAGCGCCTCAAAACACGTGTACAAGTACAGCCTGCCGAAGACTGGAAACGCGTGAATATGTTGGAACTGCTGATTTGGGTGTTTTTCTGGGGCGCAATGGTTGTTGTGGTGGGCAATACAGCGTTGGGTCAGCCTCTCTTCTTCCAAATTGCGGCCGTCGGGCTTGTATTTGTATTTGTGCTTGTGAACGGCATTTCACTGGGTATCTCTGACAGTAATCCGATTTCAAGCGCATTTGTGTTGACAGTGTTCATCCTGGCTGCGCTCGGGCTGAGCGATCCTGCAACCGGCCTGTTGAGCGCTGCTGTACTGCTAATTGCCTGTTGTGTCGGAGGCGACATGCAACAAGACAGATCGACCGGCTGGCGGCTCGGCACAAACCGCGTGATTCAGTTTCGGTACCAGGCAATCGGGATTGTCATGGGAGCAGTGTTATGCGTTGTGTTGGCGAAGCTGTTCATGGGCTCGTACAGTGTCCTTGCAGTTGACCAGTTTGCAAATCCGAATGTGCCAGGGGCCGAAAAATGGCAGTCGGCAATGACATACAAGATCGTTGGTGCATTGCGCGGGCTGACCGAGCGTCAACCACATGTTATGAGTGCGCTGCAACTCGGGATAATGCTCGGGCTGGCAATTGAAGTATGTCGCAAAATCGCCAGACGCAACACCCGGTTCAACCACTGGGTGCAGTCGTCTTCTTCAGGCAAAAAAACCGGTTTCATCCTGGACACGTTCGTTCTGCCGAGTCCGTACGCTGCAAGTTTCGGCGGCTTTGTTGATCTGCTGACGACAATTTGGTGGGCTGCAGGCGGCACGCTGGCGAGTCTTTTTGACGTATTAACGGCGAGGCGCAACAAGCACAACACAAGCCCGGCCGAGAACCAAGTCCCGGCCGATATGAGCACAATGTCGCTTATGGGCGGCGGGTTAATAGCCGGCGATTCGCTCGCTGCGCTGAGTGTCGGCATATACGGTTTGCTGACGACAGTGTTGTGAGTTTTGTCTTTTTTGGCAGAGTCAGATTTGTTGCACTTGTAAATCTTGCGTATTAAAATGCAGGGTGTTGTTTGGGCCCGGACGTGCAGGTACACAAAGCTGGCGGAATTAAACTGAATTAGCGCATGTAAACCGGGGTGAATCGGCAAGTGCACCAAACCATAATAAAATCAGATGGACCGGCTATCGTAGAGCCGGTACACAAAATAGTAACAGACCCATGAAAGCTACGTCATTGATAACAATAATAGGCGCTGGAGCATTGCTTGTGATTGCGGCCGGGTGTGGCAAAAAAGAGCAAGCTGCATCACCTACTGGACAACAACCCACGGCACAAGGCCAGCAAGCAACTACACAATCAGATGCCGAAGCGGAAGCCAAGGCGCAAGAGATCATTAACAGGGTGTGGGATTTGGTCGGGCAGGGTAAATATAGAGAAGCACAGGAAGCGTTACGGGGTTTGGCCGGGATGAAACTGACACCTGCCCAACAGCGCGGTGTGGAAGCACTCAAAAACGCGATCCAGCAGCACCTGTCCACCCAACCGCGTTAAATTTTGTTGGGTGGGTTGGTAACATAATAGCATCTGGTACACGTTGGCGAGCCCGCGGCAAAAGCATTAGCGGCAGGCGGATCTTGTTCTCCACGGCGCTCACCGGGTGTGGTGGTGCGAGGTGGCAACAGATGGCTTTTTTTGCTCGGCAAAGCTGTGCAAATTTGAAGGCCGAGCACACAGCGAGTATCAGGCCTGGCGAGTTACGTTCGCGTGGGGTTGCCGATAAAGCCTCCAACTAGTTGCATGCGCGCCTATTGTGTGAGCCCAGTTGGCCGAAACGTTAGTTATTTGAAGTGTGCAATTCCATCTGTTCTTCAATGACAATTTGTTGTTTTGGAGCCGCAAAAACGCACTGGACGTGAATATGTTGTAGGCGCGGACCGTCCACATCTTTAACTAAGGACACCGTTTTACATTGGCAAGAGACGATGTAGCGTCAATTAGCGTAGGCGAGTTGGTCTATTGAGCCAGTAACACTGATGAATCGTGACAAAGTTCAGTCAATTATCGCGGTAGGGCTGATCTGCCTTTGCGTAAACAGCGCCGGAGCAGAATCGGGGGCACAGGAAAAGTCCCAACCTTCACCTCCCAAGGAGCGCTGGCAAAGTGAAGTTGCGCTTGGGTTGACAATGACACACGGTAACAGGGACACGCTGGTACTAACTTTTGATGCGCGCACACAACGCAAAAAACACCCTACCGAGTGGGCATTCGGCCTAAACGCAAGCTATGGCGAGATAAGCGGGGTCAAAAGCACTGAGTCGCTAAGAGGGTTCGGCCAGGTTAACAGACTGTTTGGCGAGTATTGGTTCGGCTATCTGCGCGCAGACGGTCTGCACAATGACATTACAGGCGTTGATTACAGGTTCACGGTTGGTCCCGGTCTTGGCAGATACCTCATCAAGCGCACACAAACGACGCTGAGAATTGAGGCAGGTGGAACCTTCCTTTGGGAACGTGTCGTAGGAATAGAAAAAGAGTATGTTGCGGTGCGGTTCGCCGAACGATTCGAGCATAAGATCAGCGATCGCGTGCGGATGTGGCAATCGGCAGAGTTTTTGCCTGCAGTTGAGGATTGGTCAGATTACGTTCTGAACATGGAGGCTGGCATTGACTCGGCCCTGAGCAAATCGCTTAGCTTGCGCGTTTATTTGCAGGACATTTATGACAGCAAACCGGCACCGGGCAGAAAACCGAACGATCTGCGGCTGGTAAGCGCGCTTGTTGTGAAGTTCTGACCGGGAAGAACTGTGGCATTGCCAATGCTGCAATTGACAGGCAGAGATGGTGACTGTATTGGTCATGGCAATCGCAGTGTTGGCTGCAGCCGGTTTGGCTGTATTAGCATGTGCAGTTTTTACTGCGCCGTGGGGTTACCAGGACCAGGACGGGTTTCATTACGGGTTCCCATCAACGCAACTGGTTGACTGAGCCTGGTATTTCGGTGCTCACAATGCCGCAGAAACGCACGTCTTCGCAAACGGTGCCGCAGTCCCGGTGAACCTATTCACTTGCGCCCAGCCGCCCTCAGAATAGGCTTCAGTTCGGTCATTAACTCCCGAAACTGGCCCGGTGTAAGTTGTTGGGCGCCGTCACTGAGCGCCTCGGCTGGGTTTGGATGCACCTCCACTAGCAACGCATCTGCACCCATAGCAACTGCGCCCTTTGCTGCAGCAATCACAAGATCGGCACGCCCGACGCCGTGACTCGGGTCAACTGCAACTGGCAGATGCGATTCTCGTTTGATGATCGGCACGGCTGCCAAGTCTAGTGTGTTACGTGTGTAGGTCTCGAATGTGCGGATGCCCCGCTCGCAAAAGATCAGGTTCGGATTTCCATTGGCAAGTATGTATTCGCCTGCAAGCAACCATTCTTCAATCCGCATGGACGGGCCGCGCTTGAGCAGGACGGGTTTGCCCGTGCGTGCGGCTGCAACCAACAACTGAAAGTTTTGCGCATTACGCGCACCGACCTGGATCACATCTGCGTACTCGGCCACAAGGTCAGCGTGTTGCTCGGAAAGCAACTCGGTCACAATCGGCAGTCCAATCACACGCCGCACTTTTGCGAGTAGTTTAAGGCCTTTCAAGCCCAAGCCTTGGAATTCGTAGGGGGACGTGCGCGGCTTAAATGCGCCCCCGCGCAACAAGGTTGCCCCAGCCGCTTTCACTGCTTCAGCGGTTTCAAACAGTTGGCGTTCGTTCTCGACTGAACATGGTCCAGCAATAACATGGAACTGCTTGGCACCGATAACAACGCCGCCTACAGGAATAACTGTGTCTTCAGGATGCGCCTCGCGGCTGACGAGCTTGAACCGTTTCTGGACAGGCATCACATTTTCGACCTGTGGCCACGTCAGAAGTGTCTCTAGGGTCTGATGCGTGCGTTCGTCGCCAATTGCGCCTATGACCGTGCGCGCCACGCCACGAATCACATGTGGTTTGTAGCCGAGCTTGCGTATCTCTTTCAGGACGGCTGCCTCGGCCTTTTTCGATATACCAGGTTTCAGAACGACTATCATATTTGCTCCGTTTTGCGCTTTGCCGGGGTCATCACTGCGGGAAACAAAAAACCGCAGGTGGGCGACCTGCGGCTCGGGTTATTAAACTTTCATGGTTCAACACAGCCGCAAGCGCCGGCCAATCGGCCAAAAATATAATTGACCGCCGACAACCCGCGATAGCGCTTGCAGACTGCTTGCGTTCACGGCCAAACAATAACTCAATCCAGACCCGTGTCAAGCGACACCTGTGCCTGGCTCAGCGCGGGCTTAATCATTGGCGACCGGAACAAAACTCGCACACCGAAGGCGAAGTGTGGGCAAACCCACCAGCAAGCCCGCCAGTAATGCGCGCTTTCGGTTGCGTTTTTTTCAGCCCGGCGCGCGCCGCTAGGACTGCACTGCAAATAAAGCCAGCCACGACGAAGCACGAGCTTCCAGAGCGTTATGGATTCAGGCAGCTCTACCAGGTCAACTTGCCAAGTGGCAGGCAACCATATGGCCCGCACCAAGCCCACGCAGTTCAGGTGGTTCGGTCTGGCACCGAGGCTGCACAGCGATTGGACACCGCGGATGAAACGGGCAGCCTGCGGGTGGGTTAATTGGTGATGGGGCCTCACCAGGCAATAAAATACGCTTGCGTTTCGTTGCAGGGTCAATAGTCGGAACAGCCGAGATCAACGCCTGTGTATACGGATGTTTCGGGGTGTGCACGAGTTTTCTCGCATCAGCCAGTTCAACAATTTTGCCCAGGTACATAACCATGATCCGATGGCTGATGTGTTCGACCACTGCAATGTCGTGCGCAATGAAAAGATAACTCAACCCACGCGCAGTTTGTAAGTCCTTAAGCAGGTTAACGATCTGTGCCTGCACAGACACGTCCAGCGCGCTAACAGGTTCATCGCAAACTATTAGTTCAGGCTCGACAGCGAGCGCGCGTGCGATGCAAATCCGCTGGCGTTGTCCGCCACTGAACTCGTGCGGGTAACGCCCGGCACAGTCGGGCTCGAGTCCGACCGCACTGAGCAGTTCAATCACGCGCGTTTTACGCGCTGCGCGGCTATGGACGAGCCGATGAATATCGAGTGCCTCGCCTATGATTTGCTCGACTGTCATGCGCGGATCGAGAGAACCATACGGGTCTTGGAAAATCATTTGCATTTTGCGGCGTAGTTTGCGCAGTGGCCGTCCGCGCAGTTGCATGATATTGGTGCCGCAAAAGAGAATCGTGCCCGAGGTAGGCTCGATCAACCGTAGTACAGCTCGGCCTAATGTCGTCTTGCCGCACCCGCTTTCGCCAACCAACCCAAGTGTTTCACCAGGTCCAATTTCGAAGCTCACGTCGTCAACGGCACGCACAACAGTACGCACGCGAGCAGCCAACACCCTTTTAATCGGGTAATGCACTTTTAAACGTTGCACTGCAAGAATAGTCATAGCGGGCGCACAAGAATGACCGAGAGGTCATCCGGCAAAACACCTGACTGATACCGTCGTAGGTCGGCAAGCTTCCGTACAGCTTCATTCAAATCATCGCATGAAGCTGCGGCAACTATTTGTGATTTTGCGGCATATTTCAGGAGTCCGTCACTTGCAACGAGCAGCGTGTGCCGTAGCTTGCCAAGGCTGAACACAACGGGCCAAACCTGGCCGCTGCTCAGAAAAGGCATCCGATGCTGCGCGGCGGTAAGATTGTCAATGCCGGTTTCCGAAATAATCCATGCACCTGTACCTCCTGTAGTCGCGCCGAAAATATGTGATTCGGACACAGCCACGATTACGCAAGCCTCTTCGCCATATGCACCAGCCAGCGCTATTTCACGATCTAGCTCGACCATGAATTGCGCGAGGACTTCCTGACTTGGCAAGAGTTGTGTGAACTTGGCCTTGGTAGCGTTGAGAATGAAGTCTGCTGCTTCAGCTCCACCACAAAGTCCACCTGTGCTTTCTGCAAACACTGAAACACGCCCATACTCGACTGTGAAAACCTCAGCGCGGTTTTTAAGCTCTGTTCCGCCAGATTTGTTGTGTTTCGCTAATGCAAACATCCCGTTTCTCAGCATTAATCATCAGCCGTGCCCCGACTGTATGGGCAACGGACCCAATGGCCAGGCAAAACCTCCACCAGCGCAGGCATGGCGCCTGAGCAATCGGCTTTTGCTATTGGACAGCGCGGGGCGAATTTGCAGCCGGGTGGCGGATTGGCCATGCTTGGCACTGTGCCCGGGATCGGCTCCAGCCGCACTGAGGTCGCCCCAAGCCTGGGCGCAGTTGCCTTAAGCGCTTTTGTGTACGGATGCAGCGGCTGACGCACCAGGCTTGCTGCCGGCGCAAGCTCAACTATCTGGCCGGCGTACATAACGGCTACACGGTCGGCAATCTCAGATACGATGCCAAGGTTATGCGTGACGAACAGAATGGCCATGCCAACCTGCTGTTTAAGCGCACAAAGAAAATCGAGTATCTGCGCTTGGATCGTCACATCCAGAGCTGTAGTCGGCTCGTCGGCTACGAGCAATTTTGGCTCGGCTGCCAGCGCAATTGCGAGCATCACACGCTGTTGCATACCACCCGACAACTGAAACGGATACGCACGCATCCGCTGTTGCGGCGCAGGAATACCAACAAGTTGCAGCAGCCGGATTACCTCGCTCTCGGATGCCTTTTCGGGTCTGTGCAACTTGAGCATTTCTTTGATCTGCGCGCCGACTTTCAACACTGGATTAAGTGACGCGCTTGGTTCCTGGAAAACATAACTGACAACAGCGCCACGTATTTTGCGTAGCTCTGTGTTTGCGAGTTTAAGTACATCATGGCTGTTCAACAAAATCTGGCCCGAATAAACTGCCGGCGGCGACGGCACAAGCCGTGCAATTGAAAGTGCAGTCAGCGTTTTGCCACAGCCGCTCTCACCAACCAGACACAATGTTTCCCCATGGTCAATACTCAGTGATACACCGTCCAGCACACGCAAGGTGCGTGTGCTTGAGGCAAACTCGAGTGTAAGGTTTTTTATCTCGAGTAACGGCATCTCAACAGCAGACCTTAACCTGCGCAAACAACACGAAAAAGCTCAAGTGCGAACCCGTCCGAGGTTCAAATCAACTTGCGCAGAACAACCCAAGGTGCGAGTGTCTGTGCGCCATGTTTGCAAAGACGGTCATTTACGCTGCATTAGCGTGTATGTTGGTCGCATGTGCAGTTGTCAAAAACAACAAGATGTCCAGCCAAACCACATTAGTTGACCTAGAGCGGCTTGCCGCACGGTTCAACAGCGTAGTCTCACTGCCCGAGTTCGAGACTACGCCTGAGGCAGTGCGTGCAGCGGTATCGAACACGATCAGCCAAGCGAATGCCGCGCTGGATGCAATTGGCCGGCTTAGGCCCGGCGAGGTCAACTTCGACAACACCGTGCGCGCGTTGGATGACATTCTGTGGCAGGCAAGTTTGACGGGTAACAGACTGGCGTTGATCAAGGAAACGAGCACAAATGCCGCTCTACGCGAGGCTGCAACCGAAGCTATCAAAGTGCTTCAGGAATGGGCTGTGGGGGTTGAATATCGCGAGGATGTGTACCGTGCGATCAAGGCGTATGCGGATACAAAGCCGAAGCTGTCTGGCGAAGACGCAAAACTGCTAGATGAGACAATGCGCGATTACCGGCGCGCGGGGCTGGCGTTGCCCAAGCACGAACGCGACCAGGTCGAGCAGCTTCGAAAGGAACTCACCAGGTTGTGCACCGATTTCGACAGCAACATCACAAAAGCGCAAAAGGCGCTCAAGTTCACCAAGGCCGAGCTCGAAGGTGTGCCTGAAAGTTTCCTCAACCAGGAAGGCATCAAGACCGGCGAGGATGAATACACGATCCAGGTTAATGTCACCTGGCAGTATCTTGCGGTAATGGAAAATGCAAAACGCGAAGACGTACGTCGGCGTGTGCTTTTCGAACAACACAGCCTAGCCAAGGAGCAAAATGCGCCGTTGCTGGAGCGGATTCTTGCGTTGCGCAGCACAATTGCGCGCAAACTCGGATACAGCACCTGGGCAGATTACCAGATCGAGGTCAAAATGGCCAAAACAGCTGCACGCGCCATCCAGTTCGAGCAGAGTCTTGTGAAAGGGCTTCAGCCAAAGTTCGATGCCGAGCTTGCCGAGCTCCGTAAATTAAAGGTGGCTGAAACCGGCGATCCAAACGCAAAGATTGAAGTGTATGACTGGCGGTATTATGCCGAACAACTAAAGCGGCAGCGGTACAATGTTGACGCCGAGCAACTGCGCGTTTATTTCCCGTTGGAACGTACATTGCACGGTATGTTCGATGTGTACGCACGGATCTTCGGCGTGCGCTTCGAGCAGATTGACCCACCATACAAATGGGCGGGTGAGGTACAATTATGGTCTGTGCGCGATGCTGACACTGGCGAACCGCTCGGTTTGTTTTACCTGGACATGTACCCGCGAGCCGGCAAATACAATCATTTTGCTGTGTTTGAACTTGTGGGGGGTAAACTGTTGCCAGACGGCCGGTATCAGCGCCCAGTAGTTGCGATGGTCTGCAATTTCCCGCCACCGCACCCTGGCAAACCGTCTCTTCTGAAACATAGCGATGTCGAGACGTTATTCCACGAGTTTGGCCACATAATGCATAACGTGCTCACACGCGCCAAGTTCGCCAGGTTCGCAGGATCAAATGTGCCACGTGATTTTGTCGAGGCACCGTCCCAGATGCTCGAAAACTGGGTGTGGGACAAGCAGGTACTCGACAGTTTTGCTGCTGACTACCGCGACCCGACGCGGAAGATACCGGCCGAAATTCTCGACCAACTGAAAGCTGCAAAACTAGCTGTCGAAGGCACAAGGTACAGGCGGCAGCTTGCGTTTGGTTTGATGGACCTGACATTGCACACGCAAATTAATGAAACTAACTGTACCGATGCAATTCAGCTTGCAAACCGCGTGTTGAGCGAGGTGTTCCTGCCAGTGCCAGAAGGCACGGCAATACCGGCGTATTTCGGTCATTTAACCGGGTACGACGCCGCTTACTACAGTTACGCATGGGCAGATGCAATCTCGAGCGACATGGCAACGGTGTTCGAACAGGCACCGGGTAGATATTTCGACGCTAACGTCGGCCGTAAACTGCGTAAGGAAATTTACGAAGTCGGCGACTCACGCGACGTGAACATCTCGATCGAAAAGTTCCTCGGCCGAGCACCGTCAATCGAGCCGTTCTTGAGAAAAATTGGTGCTCAAACAGTTCCAACAATGCAGCCAGGGGCAGCCGCACAAAACTGAAGGCGTAACCGGCACACAACCTGCCTGCAATTACCGGGTGACCTGCGCATTCGGGGGCGGGAAAATGGGTTTGTAATGTTCAAAGCGCGCCATGACGGCTTTGACATATCGCTTCGTGATCGGAAAACCGATCTGCTCAATAAACATTGCACTGTTTGTAGAAGCCGGTCCTTTTGCCCATCTTAACACATTCGCGCGCCCGGCGTTGTAATCAGCAAGTGCATACGGCAGCGGATTGTCAGTAGCCGAGTATCGGTCCAGCAGCTTTCGAAGGTACCATGTACCAGCCAAGGTGTTTTTTGCCGGATCAAATAACTGGCTGTGAACAAAAAACTGGATTCGTTCGGCTTCGGCCCATTCACGTGCTGCGAGCTCGCCGACCTGCATGAGACCGATCTCGCCCGCTTTGCCACGTGCCCGGGGGTTAAACTTGCTCTCGCGCCAAACAACAGCCTTAACCAAAGCAGGGTCAACACCGTAGCGCGTTGCAGCGGCCAAAATGACCGGGTCCTGACTGTGCTCACGCCAAACAAGCCACAAGTCGTACAAGACAAACAGGCCACTCATCAGCACAGCCAAAAGAATCCAAACTTTCAGACGTAATCCCGTGCGTGTCTTTGGCCTTTTATTTGGCATTGTTTACCGGGGCACTTTCGTGCCTAGACTAACGCAGATGGTTGCACGTGTCACACTGGAAATTGCACTTGGTAAAGAGTTCGATTACATCGTGCCGCCTGAGCTTTCTGACCAGGTTAACGTAGGCACACGCGTGCAGGTGCCGCTCGGCCGACGCAAAGTGTACGGTGTGGTGACAGCGCTGGTGGAGCGGTCCGAACGCCCAAATCTCAAGCCGATCTTCAAAATCGTTGGTACGCCGTCGTTGCTCACGCCCGGTTTGCTAAAACTCGCACATTGGATATCGAAATACTACTGCTGCCCGCCAGAGCTATGCCTGAGAAGTGTTTTGCCCGAAGCCGTGCGGCGTGAACAACCGGGCTGGCGCAAGCAACTGTTCGTGCGTGCGGTACCGTTTGCAGGCGAACTACCAAGGTTGCCAAAACGCCAACTTGAAGTTTTGCACATTGTCGAGGAACGACGCGAGCTGCCGTTGGCCGAGCTGTTAAAGCTCGCCCAAACAACAACTGCCACCGTGCGCAGACTCGAGGACAAGGGTTTGATTGTTATGGCTCCGCAGACCACCGAACGCGACCCGTATGCGCACGAACAGATTTTGCCTACGCACCCACTGGAGTTAAACCTCGCCCAGGCAAAGGCACTCGAGGCTATCAAGGCTGCAATGAGCGGGACTGGCAACGGGCCCAGCGCTGCCAACTCTGTGACCGGCCATCCGAGATTGCAAGCGCACTGCCGACAAGATGTTGGCAGCACGCTTAAATTGCCCGTTTTCCTTCTGCACGGTGTAACGGGCAGCGGCAAGACCGAGGTGTACCTGCAGGCAATTGCACATGCACTGGAGCTTGGGAAGGGAGCAATTGTGCTTGTGCCCGAGATTTCGCTCACGCCGCAGACAGTAGAGCGGTTTAAGGCACGGTTCTGCCACGGACCGAACCGGACACTTGTTGCGGTTTTGCACAGTCATCTTTCCGCCGGTGAACGGCACGATGAATGGCACAAGATCAGGCAGGGACGCGCACGTATTGTCATCGGGGCGCGGTCGGCAATTTTTGCGCCTGTGCACCCCCTTGGCCTGATAATCGTGGACGAGGAACACGAGCACACCTACAAACAAGAAGAAGCACCGCGGTACCATGCACGTGATGTGGCGATAGTGCGGGGGCAGCTCGAAGGCGCAGTTGTTGTGCTCGGTTCGGCTACACCGTCGCTTGAGAGTTACTACAATGCCCGCCGCGGTAAATACACATTGCTCGAGTTACCCGAGCGCGTTGACGGCCGGAAAATGCCATACGTACGCGTGATTGACATGCGCGAAGCCGCACACAAAACCAAAGGCATCCCGATCTTTTCAGGTCAACTCAAGGAAGCCATCACGCGCAGGCTCGAACGTGGCGAGCAAACAATACTGTTCCTGAACCGACGCGGTTACTCCACTGCGCTCGAGTGTCCGATGTGCGGTTACGTTGCCAAGTGCGTCAACTGCAGCATTGCGTTGACCTATCATAGGCGCGAGCAGATCTTGTTGTGTCACATCTGCGGGCACTCTGCACCGGTGCCTGCGACATGCCCAACCGAAAAATGCCGTAGCCCAAAAATACGATACGCCGGGCTTGGCACAGAAAAAGTCGAGGAAACATTGGCGAAACTCTTTCCAATCGCGCGCATCAAGCGGATGGACTCGGACGTAATGAAACGCAAGGACGATTACCGCCGGTTACTCGCCGAGTTTCGCACCGGCAGAATAGACGTGCTTGTCGGCACGCAAATGATCGCCAAAGGTTTGCATTTCCCGAATGTGACGCTTGTGGGCATCATTTATGCCGACCTTGCGTTGCACCAGCCAGATTTCCGCGCAGCCGAACGCACTTTCCAACTATTAACCCAGGTGGCCGGACGCGCC
>FMJZ01079963.1_pt1 | contig 53187 bp, 39 predicted proteins | sample 1987881 | NCBI WGS metagenome assembly FMJZ01 (sample SAMEA4378227, study PRJEB15110) | soil metagenome | biome: soil; feature: Field; material: Soil | place: India | collected 2015-03-11 | depth 0 m
CTGCCAGCAGACTCGCTACATGATTCATGGAAATGCTCTAGCGTGATTACAGCGGCAAGACGCTCAACGGACCCCTACCAAGAAAAGTGGTGGTAGTGTCAGGATGCGCCCGCGTTCGATTCCGCTTGCAGAAATAAATTCCATTGTGAGTCGGGTTCGTTTATGCTGATTTCAAAATGACGGCTGCGCAAACTGATGGTTTTTATGAGAATGACCTTGTTGAAATTGACTGGACTGCAAGTGGCAGCGGTGGTGTTGCTTTGTTCCGGCCTGCAATTGCTGGCGCAGACTGAAATGAAGAAAGACACGCCCAAACGCGTGCTGGTGGTGAGCGTGACCGCCAGTTTCAGGCACTCGGCGATCCCGGTTGGAGACCGCATTCTGGAGGAACTGGCCGCGCGGAGCGGCGCGTTCATTTTGGATTACGCCCAGCAACCGCCTGGAGAGATGCCGGCAGAGCCGAGAAAACCGGCTGACCTCAAGCCAGACGCTGACCAAGCCGCCAAGGACGCGCATGCCGTTGCGATGGCGAGATACGACGAAGAAATGGCCAATTTCAGGTCATTCCAAGCCGCCCGGCAGATGGAACTGAAGGCAGCTCTCCAGAAGCTCAGCCCCGAAAACCTCAAACGTTACGATGCAGTCATTTTTAACAATACATCTGGTGAGCTGCCGTTGCCCGACAAGGCGGCGTTTCTGAAGTGGATCGAGGACGGGCATGGATTTGTTGGGATTCATGCAGCTACGGACACGTTCCGCGGCCACAAACCGCTTGATCCGTACATACAGATGGTTGGCGCCGAGTTTGCCTCGCACGGGCCGCAGGTCGAGGTCGAAATAATCAATCACGAACCGGCTCACCCGGCATGCCGGCATTTGCCAAAGACGTTGCGTGTGTACGAAGAGATTTACCTGTTCAACGGGTTCGAGCGCGACAAGGTGCAATGTTTGCTCGGCTTAGACAAACATCCGAACACAAAACAGCCTGGGTACTATCCGATTGCATGGTGCAAGCAGTACGGTAAAGGCCGTGTGTTTTACACTTCGCTTGGTCACAGGGAAGATTTGTGGGATCCACAATGGCAACAAGGCAAACGCATGAACGCGCCTGTTGTGGCTGAGGCGTTTCAGAAACATCTTTTAGGCGGCATTTTATGGGCGCTTGGGCTTGAACCGAGCGGTACAGGACCGGAAAAAGCCGGAACCGGCGGGCAATAATGCACCGTGCAAATTTCGTTTTTTCCAACAACAACGTTTCCACCTGCACACGCAGTCCATGAAACTTACCCAGTCTGAGTTACATCAGGTTAACCGCCGTAATTTCATAGGCACAAGCTCGGTTGCTGCTGCTTACGCAATGTTGGGTGGCGTCGAGCTGATACCGGCCCAGGAACCTGAAAAATCTGCCGGGGAAAAACCGGCAGGCCCAAAGGTTAAGTGCGCCGTAATCGGGCTCGGCAGTTGGGGACGCGAACTTCTCAACACGCTGTTGCGCGTGCCGCAGGCTGAGCTGGCGGTAATTTGCGATGCATATCCGGCTGCGCTCAAGCGCGCTGCTGGACTGGCGCCCGGCGCAAAGACAACACAGGATTACCAAACCGTTCTAGCGGATCCTGAGATAGCAGCCGTGCTGGTGGCTACACCGACGCATTTACACAAGGAGATTGTGCTGGCTGCATTGCGTGCGGGCAAACATGTGTATTGCGAGGTACCATTAGCGCATACGGTTGAGGACACGCGGCAGATTGCGCAAGCAGCACGGGCTGCGTACAAGCAGGTGTTTCAAGCCGGGCTGCAATATCGTTCTGACAATCAACGGTTGTATGTGCAACGTAACATTCGCTCGGGTGAGCTTGGCAACTTTGTTATGGTCCGCGCCCAATGGCATAAAAAACTGAGTTGGCGCGCTGCGTCGCCGAACCCTGAGCGCGAGAAAGCACTGAACTGGCGGTTGGACAGCGAGATTTCGCCAGGGTTGGTCGGTGAAATTGCGATTCACCAGCTTGACCAGGTGAGCTGGTTTTTGAATCGGCTTCCCTTGCGTGTGTACGGGTTTGGTTCGATCACCACTTGGGACGACGGACGCGATGTGCCGGATACAGTTCAGCTCATTATGGAATTTGCTGGGGGCGTGCGGCTTGTGTATGACGCGACATTGGGCAGTTCGTTTGATGCAGAGCAGGAAGTTTACTTTGGCAGTAACGCAACTGTTGTGATGCGCGAAAGTCGTGCTTGGATGTTCAAGGAACCGGACTCACCACTGGCCGGTTGGGAAGTGTACGCCAAAAAGGAGGTGTTTGTACCGAGCAGTGAGACCGGCATAGTAATTGCCGCAGATTCAAGCAAACAGATCATGCACATCGAGACAACGCAACAACCGGCCTTGCCGCAAAAAACAGCGTTGCATCAGGCAGTTGAAGCTTTCATAGGTAACTGTGCCGAGTTCACCGCTGAGGTGCAGGATTTTACCGACGCATACGGCGAGAGCGACCGCGCCACATTCGAGCAACACATGGTTGCAAACTTCAAACCTCGACCTGCTGCAAGTGCCAAGGACGGGTTGGTTGCGACTGTAATTGCGCTCAAGGCGAATGAGGCAGTGCGTACGGGTCAGAGAGTCGAGTTCAAACCTGACTGGTTTGAATTGGGCTAAGTTTCAAACCGTCTAAACCTGCGGACACAACAATGGGCAACACGGAATTCAAGCGAATGTCAGACATGAGAACCTCGACAAAGGTCACACAAGCTGGGTGTGGCGACCGTGCGAAGTTGTTTGCGCGGTTTGGCGTGGTAGTGTGTGCAGCGGTTATTGCTCTAGGGTGCAGTGGTCTTGCTGCCGATGGCTTGCAACAAACCGGTGAAGCTGCGAGTGGACTTGTCCGGTACGACTCGCAACCTGGCAGCCTCGTGCAAATTGATGGCACCTCAAACATACACGATTGGACGGTCAAGGGCGGTGTGATCAGAGGGTTTATTGAAGCCGACGCGGAGTTTCCGGCCTCGGCGGCTCGAGCCGGCGCGCGGCCACCCCGTGTTGAGGTTACAATCCCGGTCCGCACGCTCAAAAGCCAGGTCGCAATTGGCGCAAAAAAAATGGATGAAGTCATGCAAGAGCACATGAACATGGCGCAGTGGCCGAACATCGAGTATCGGCTTATCGAGCTTTTGCCAAAAACAACAAACGCCGCAACCGGCGCGGCGTTTCAATTCGATGCGATCGGTGCGCTGACGGTTTCAGGTGTCACGCGCACGAATCGTATGCCAGTTACAATCGAACGGATCGGGCAGGGTAAGATCAAGGTCACAGGCGTCGCCAACCTGAAGATGACCGAGTTCGGCATCAAACCGCCTTCACCGGCGCTCTCGATCGGGCTGATCAAGACAGGAGACAATGTTGTAGTGCGCGTTGATTGGGTTGTTGCGCGTTTTGAAAGCCCAGACTCAACCACCACAGCAAAGTAACCGGTGCAATACACAGCAGCAAACACGCCCGCTGCTGTACCGGTTTGACTTTGGTCAATTCTCTCAATAGACTTTTTTTGCATGCTATCGGCTGATACCAAGGTGGCGGGTGTGACCGCCACCGGCGTTGGTGACTCTGCACTTGGCTGGAAACAGGTCACAGAGCCGGTTGAACAGTTTCTTGAGGCTGTGACAAGTCGGCTTGCCGAGGAGGTGCGCGGATTTGATTCTGGTCTGGCTGCATATGCCGAGTACGCATTGACAGCTCAGGGTAAACAATTGCGTCCGGCCCTGCTCGGGTTAAGCGCAAAAGCAACAGGCGGCCTGAACGATTCGCATGTGACCGCTGCTGTGATAGTCGAGATGGTGCACCTTGCAACACTTGTGCACGACGATGTCATGGACGAAGCCGAGATTCGCCGAGGCAGACTGACCCTGGCGGCAAATTGGGGTAACGAAACTGCGGTGTTATTTGGCGACTGCCTTTTTGCACAGGCGTTACGGTTGGCTGCCGGTTACCCGACACCCGATGTGTGTCGTGCAGTTGCATCCGCCACAAAGACAGTTTGCTCTGGTGAAATTCTGCAAAATCACCAGCGCAACATGTTTGATCTGTCGCAGCATGAATACCTGCGTGTGCTGGAGATGAAAACAGGCGAGCTGTTTGCGTTAGCATGTGAACTTGGCGGGTTTTTGAACGGTGCACCATCGGCCAGTCAGCTCGCTCTGCGCAAATTCGGTTTAGCCTTGGGCACAGCTTACCAGCTTTACGATGATTGCCTGGATGTGTTTGGGAGCGAGGCCGAAGCTGGTAAATCACTCGGCACGGACCTCATGAAAGGCAAACCAACGCTACCGGTCTTGCTTTTCTGGGAGCGTGCAACTGCTGCCGAACGTAACAAATTACGTGCGTTATTGACCCGATGGGTTCCCGGCACGTTTGAGCGGGTACAGGCGATGCTTGCCACACCGCATACGGTCCGGCGCGCTGTGCATTTACTGGACAAGCACATCAGAGCCGCATGCGAAGCGTTGGGTGCATTACCTGACGGTCAGACCCCGCTGATCAGGCTAGCCAATTACCTACGGCGACAGGCAAAAACCCTTTGCACACGCGCGGTCGCCTGAGCACGCGTTTATGCCAAACCCGGCTCCAGATCAACCCACTGCAGCCACGGCCAGCAAAGATGTTGGAGTGTCAGACGCTGAGCACGCTGCTGACGAGCTGGCACTAGTCAGACGCGCGCAGGCCGGCGAGCTTGAGGCATTTGAAGAATTGGTTCGTCGGTACCAGGAACGGATTTATTCAACCATTTACCACATGACCGCCAATCACGAGGATGCAAGTGACCTTGCCCAAGAAACGTTCATCAAAGCATACGAGGCGCTCAAGACATTCAAGGGGCACTCGAGCTTTTTCACCTGGCTTTATCGGATTGCCGTCAATAAGACCATTAATTTCCTCAAACAACACCGGCACCGCATCCAGATGAGCCTCAATGACCTTGATTTCAACGCCGAACACGACCCTGACATCGTAGCATTGATCTCAGAAAAAACGCCCCGGCGCGAGGTTAACCTTGTCGAACTACAGCAAAGATTGAACGAAGCGCTTCAAAAGCTGTCTGAGCCTCATAGATTGGTGGTGATTCTGCATGATGTGCAGGGTTTGCCACACGAAGAAATTGCACGAATTATGGATTGCAACGTCGGCACAGTGCGCTCACGCTTGTTTTATGCGCGGCAACAACTGCAAGCGCTTTTGTCCGATTACCTGAAATAATCAGCCATGACCAACGTACCGGATAACTTCGATGAGCTGCGCAAACTGCTGGCTCTGAAACGCTACGAGCAGCCGCCACCGGCGTTTTTTCACCGGTTCACACGCGATGTAATGCGCAGGATTGCCGCGCCCGGGCGCGTAGTTGAATCGGCTGAAGAACGCACCTGGATAGCGCGGCTTTGGCAGTATCTCGAGGTACGACCCTGGCTTGCTGGTGCGGTCGGTGCAACCGCATGCGCGGTGTTGATTGGCTGGATAATTTACGCGCAACGAATTGAATGGGCACCGGTTACACCGCCGGTTGTCACACAGCGCGCGCCTGAACCGTCCCCAGCCGCACCGGCGGTCGTGCACAGCGCCGCGGCTGGCACACCGATGTTTGCCGCGAGCACAAATCCGGTTCCACCCGGACTGTTTGATCCTTTTGGGCTACGGGTTGAGCGAGTTAACCTTTCGATTTCAAACAGGTAATTCCAGTTACGGTTTGGAGTTCCATTGTTGATGAAAGTTAGGGTGCGAACTGCGTGCGCACTGTTCTGTGCACATGGGGTAGAGAACGGCCTAGCCCACTGAACCCGAAAAGCCGGTTGGGGTAGCACACACGCCTTCGGGTGTCACTAAATACGCCTGCCTGTGCCTGCTCGCGCCGCACATAGGCCTTGCGTCCAACACATTGCCGCGCGGCATGCTGATCGGTTCGGGAACAAGTTTGTTCTGAGGGTGTTTCGCGGGAGGCTGCGCAAAGCCGCACGCATGGCGCGTGCGTCCCCCACACCAACTAAGTGATCGGGCTAATTGGCGCACTTACAAGGCGAAAATGCTATAATTTAGCCACACACACGTTTTGCGCGCCGACAAGCGCCCGAGGGCCTGCCCGGACCGAGGCTATCTGCGCTGGAGAACCAACGGCGCGGGTTCGCCTGTGATGACCAGTTTGTCGCCTTCGACTGTTGCTTCCAGTTTGATCTGTCTGCCTGCTTCAGTAAAGCTAAGCTCGTAGCCGCCGTTTGTGCGTGTCCAGCGGCCTTCCAAGCTCACTGCAGGCGCAACTTGTCCGGGCATGCTTTGCGGCGGTCTGCGTCCGGTGGGTGCAGCAGGCTGAATCAACCGAACAAAATCCCGCAGGTACACTTTACGGTCCGGCGTGGCAAGCACAGTGGTTTTTGCCGCAGCAGGATAATAAACTTGCCGCATGAACCGCAGATAGGTTGCTGTGAGGTTTGTCGATGTGCGTTTTAATGTTGCAATTGAGCTGTGGTTGTCGAACAGCCATTTACCGAGGATTTTTTCTTGGCTGTATTTTGGTGAGTTACCACCGGTTTCGAGGTATGCGCGGAAATCCGCCAGGTTCGGTCCAAGCTGTTCCCAGAGTTGTTCGAGGAGCGACCTGTTTTTTAGGACGCTTTGAATGGCGGGGTGCTGGGCAAGCTCTGTGATTGGCGCACGGCGCAGCAACATATTGCCCACACCCTGTTCATCGGTAAGCATGCTGAACTCAGATTGCTCGGCCAACTGCAGTAACGCTGGATACCGACTCAACAGCCCGTAAAGCAACGGGTTTTGATGAATCAACCCGACCAGGTCCGCAAGCTCGTAAAACACATCCGGCACAGGCGTGACCGCCGCGGCTGCCTTGGACAGGCGTGTCTTTTGCATGTCCCAGCCGGTCGCGTTAAGCAACCTGAGCAACTTCGGATCGCTGTCGTTGCTTGCGGTTTGTGTGGTAAGGTATGTGACCGGATGAAACACCATCGCAAGCAACACGAAGTAAATCGCACCGTTCGCTAGGCCTAAGCAAAGACCAAGCCGGCTGTTTAATCGTTCCCACAAAGCGCGTCGTAATTCACCTGCCTTGTACTTGTAATACAGGTGAACCTTGCGGTGGACGAATTGGGCGGCGCCCTTGAACAAGGCCAGCACAATCACAAACGCAACCAGATGCGGCAACACTGCAACCCATAACGGATTTTCAACCCCCACAGACGGGCAAAACCTGCGAAGTTGGCTGCCCAGTGGCATGGCCGTAAACGCCGCCACCAACAAACCGACAAACGAAAAACCAACACGAATTGCACCTTGGTTGTAACCAACGGCCGCGCACCCGGCCAACAACAACAACGCTATCAACCAAATCATCATGGCCAGTTAATTTACCAAGGGCACCAGCAAAAACGCACGCCGAATTTAATGCCGCAAACATGTCCAGTCCGAGCTTAGCCGGCACACCATCCGCGCAGTTGTTTAGGTCCCGAAGTCTTTGGCGACATGCCGGCTCGAGCCACTAATGGGTGAAATGGGAAGCGATGCATGTTTACCCGGGAAATTTTTCGGCATTTGCACTCTGAAAACATTTTGGGTTCTGACATAGCGCAACTTTCCAGTCATTAATGAACTAAGTGTGAATCTGTGTGGGCTGTCCGGCGTGACGAAGCCGGGTGCCGTTTCGAACTGTGACCGGCAATGCTTGACTTGTTTTGTACCGGAGGCGAAATAACAGGGCAAAATGCTCAGCACACATTTCATTCCGGCTGCACAACCCGGGTCGCGCAGACTGCTGATTATGATGCACGGGTTAGGCGATAGTTATGCGGGTTATCTTTGGTTACCCGATGCACTCGGTTTGCCCTGGCTGAATTATCTTTTGCCAAATGCACCTGACGAATATTTTGGAGGCTATTCATGGTTCGATTTTGCGGGCGACATGGTTCCCGGGGTGCGGCGCAGCACAAAACTCATTTTCGAGCTGTTGGATGAACAGCGGGCAAAAGGTTACCCAACCGAACAGACAGTTCTAGGCGGGTTTTCACAGGGCGGGTTGATGGCTTTGGAAGTAGGATTGCGATATCCGCATCAGTTGGCAGGTGTGATTTGCCTGAGCGGATACGTGTGTGAGCCGGAAAAACTATTGCGCGAGCTGTCGCCTGCGGCAAAACAACAACGTATTCTGGTCACTCACGGCACATTCGACCCGCTACTCCCGTTCGACCTGGTTAAAAAACAGATTAGTCTGCTCAAGACAGCTGGCCTGAACATTCAATGGCACGAATTCCGTAAAGACCATACAATCGCAGGTGAAGCTGAACTGGAGCTGATCCGAAATTTCGTTTGCGATTGTTTTGAACAGCAGAAAAACCGGGCTGCAAAATAGTCATCTGCGTCAAGCTGCACTGTGACATTGGCATGGTCATCTTGACACCATTACCGTTTACGCCGCGTGGTGTCGGGCGGTTTGCTACCGCGCCGATGCGCCGACTGTTTTTAGTCCAGCTGTTGGTTGCAATAGCGGTTGCGTGTGTCTTTGGGTGGTTCGCAAATACAACATGGTTTACCCAGCTGGCCGCTGCTATTAGGAATCTGCCCGGCCGGGGCGTACTCAGCCAGGGCGTGTTTGTATGGTATGGTGAATCACCGGTTCAACTGGCCGGGAACAAGTTCATCGCATTTGCAATTGACCTGAACCATGAAGCTGAGCTTGGGCACGAGGCCGACCTGTGCATTGAATTTGGCCGGGCAGAGATTCAATTGCACTCGCTGCTTGGCTACGTACGGATTGGTTACCCCAAGGACTGGCGTGTTGAAGTCGAACGCGCTCAACTCGAACCGTGGTGGAGCGCATGGGCCCCGGCAATCTTGGCCTGTGCATGTGCGTGTTTGGTGCTTGCATTGTTTGTCACTTGGGGCGTGTTCGGAGCGGTGTACGCAGCGCCGGCTGCACTGATTGCTTTTCTGGCGAATCGCAGGCTCAACATGCTCGGAGCATGGAAACTGGCCTGCGCAGCGCAGTTGCCTGGCGCACTATTGATTGGATTTGGCATTTTGCTTTACGGCAACGGATGGCTCGATTTGGTCAGGTTCGGTGGGTGTGTTGCACTGCAATTTTTGGGAGTGTGGTTTTTTGTGTTGGTTGCGCCATTTACCTTGGACCGGCTTGTCTCACCTGAAATTTTCCGTGGCAACCCATTCGCACAGGCTCAAAGTGCTGCGGCGGACGCCGAGTCCGCTCAGGACACCAAGTAGCCCGGAGACACTGCGCGGATTGATCCACCCACAACCACAGCGCCACTAGCCGTACGAGCCGCATCCAACGCGTCTGAAGCGCAGCCTGTCATTGCGCAGCCGGACCAGTTCGTTTAGCCTAAGGCCGTGCGCTGGGTAAAGACAACGGCAGTAATCGCTTTAGGTGCTGTAGTTGCGCTGGCCGTTTGTGGTTGCGGACCGCCCGACCAACGCGCCACAGACGAACAGAAAGAGCCGTACTTTTTGCTCGGCAAAAAGAAGGCTGGCATGCTCGATTACAAGGGCGCAGCAGACGCATTCGAAAAAGCACTCGAATTCAACCCACGCAATGCATCAGCACATTTTGAGCTTGCGCTGCTTTACGAGAAGGACGAGACCGACCTTGTGGGCGCAATTTATCATTTTGATCGGTATCTGCGGTTGCGGCCAGACGCACCCAACGCCGGCGTAGTCAAGGACAGGTTGTTGCGCTGCAAACAGTTGCTTGCAAGGAACGTGCAGCCGGTCTCACCTGGACCGGCCTTGCAACGCGAGCTGGAACGGCTTACTGCCGAGAACCGCGAATTACAGCGTCAACTAGAGGCATGGCAGGCGTACTACAAAACAGTTCAACAACAGGCGAGAACATCTACCGCACAACCTACCCCCGAACAGATTGCTCGTGTGACAGTTCAACAGCCGGCCGACGTTGTCCAATTTGCACAGGGCCCACGTAATGTACAACAGGCACCTGCAACAACCGTCCAGGCCAGAAAACACACGGTGCAACCGGGCGAGTCGCCATACTCGATCGCCCGCAAGTACGGCGTGAAACTTGATGCGTTGCTTGCGGCAAATCCGGGTATCGAGCCGCGCAGGTTGCGCGTTGGTCAAACCCTTACAATACCGGCGCAGTAACACTTCTTTTATTCATGCGGACGAATCTGGTTCTTGTGTTGGTGGGGGTATTTTGGGTTGGCATGAATGTGTTGTTGTGGCGGGCCGAGTTCGGCCCGCACACGTTGCTCGCTGGTGAGGTTCCGGTCGAGGTTGTCTGGCAGAAAATTTTGACCGCAAATGACAGTTCACCGCTTGACATCCGGCTACGAGGCAGGCGCATCGGGTTTTGTCGCTGGACAACAACCGTGCAAGAAGCGGCGCCGGCTGAGCTGAGCAATTCGGTGCCGGAAGGACTTGTCAAAAGACCCGTCGGGTACAAGGTCGAGCTTGACGGCAACATTGCACTAGGCGGGCTAACCGAGCGATTGCGGTTCGCGTCCGAAGCCAGGTTCAACACCAGTTACGACCTTGGTCATTTGCGGGTCCAACTTAGGTTGCTGTCGGCCAGTTTTGAAATTTCCGCAAGTGCAGTGGATGAATTGCTCCAGATCGCGTTCGACGATGGTACAGGCAAGGTGACGACCAGAAGTTTCAAGTTCGCCCAGTTGCGTGACCCGTCGTTGCTGAGCGAGCAGTTGTTTGCTCCGGGCCTGGGCGAGCAGTTGTTGCTGGGGATGCTCTTACCCGGGTTGGACAGCGCGCGTGCAATGGCTGCAGAGTTCACATGCCGCGCAGAGAATGACTGGCTCAGGATTGGCCAGGCAACAATTCGCGTGTACAAAATCGAAGTGCAACTGCCCAACCGGCGCAGAGCTGTCGTTTATGTCAGTCGAGTGGGCGAAATCCTTAAGGTCGAGTTACCCGGGGAGCTTAGGCTCACGAACCAGCAATTGATGCCAATGTAACCCAAAAACACAGACCTCGCAGATGATCGAACTGGAGCGCGTGGTAAAAAAATTTGGTGAACTGGTTGCTGTCAACGACCTGAGCCTGAGAATTGGTCGGGGCGAATTTTTCGCGTTACTTGGCCCAAACGCGGCCGGCAAAACAACCACACTCAAAATTCTTGCCGGTCTGCTCAAGCCAACCTCGGGCATGGCGCGTGTTTGTGGTTTTGACGTGCAGTCCAACCCGCTTGAGGCAAAACGACGCATGGCATACGTGCCGGATTTCCCGTTCTTGTACGAGAAGCTTACACCTTGGGAATTCTTCAGGTTCACAGGGCAATTGTTCCTGATGCCGGAAAATCAAATCCAGGCACGCACACGCGCGCTTATCATGCGGTTCAACCTCGAACCGTACCTGACCAAACCGATCGAGAGCCTGTCACACGGTACGCGCCAGAGGGTGGTGATTGTGTCTGCGCTCCTGCACGAGCCCGAGGTGTTCATCATTGACGAGCCGATGGTTGGACTCGACCCGCAACATGCGCGTGTTGTCAAAGACACACTCAAAGAACGCGCCGCAACGGGCATGACCGTGCTCATGTCAACCCATGAACTGAGTGTTGCAGAGGAACTTGCCGACCGGATAGGCATCATCAACAACGGACGATTGATAGCGGTCGGTACACCGGAGGAACTACGCAGCCAAGCCGGTGCAACCGGCCCGCTTGAGGCTATTTTCCTTGCGTTAACTGCGCAAAAAACCAACCAAAACTCGTTGCCTGCGCGCTGAGCCGGCATTTTTGCATGCTGAAACTGCGCAACAGCGGGTGCCGGCGCTTCCGCAAATCAAAACCGTGGGCATCGCTACGGTACTTGATACGGGTGCCTTTCGCCAGGCACACCTGGTGCAAACACTAGACAGAACATGCATTAACCGGGCCTACACCCTGAACATTTTGTAATGGGTCGAACGAACTACGTATTTTGCCCACAAGCATCGTCCGTAATTTTTCAATTTGCGCAAACTAAGTGCTGACTAAATATTGGCACGTGTAGTAAAGTCACCGCATAGATAACGAGTGGCTTTTGAACCAAACCAGTTGACAGGTTGCCAGTATGAAAAGTGTGCTTCGGACGTTGTTCGTTTGCGGGCTGAACGTGTTATGGATTGCAGGTTTTGTTCTGGAGGGCACGGATTGCCTTGCAAATGCTTCCGCAAAGGTCTCAATTTCAGGTGGTGATGTTGCCGGGCAGGTATTGGCATCGGCAATCCCAGGAAAATACCAGACCACGCTCAGCAGCTACAGCTTCGGCAGCGGAAAAATTATCAGACCACAAATTGTCAATGAACCGCCCGTTATCGGCCTTAATCCTGTTACATTCGAACGCCAGCGCAACTCAACATGGAAAATTAAAATATCGGAGCTGTTCAGCGTTGCTGAAGTGTCCGACCCAGACGGCAACCTGGTCACACTCACGGCAGTAAGTTCTCCAACAACAAACGGTGGCATCGTCGTTGTGAGCGGTGCTTTTATTTACTACACCCCGCCTGCGACAAACGGGAACGTAACCGACAGTTTCACTTACACTGTAAGCGACGAGTTTTATGATACCACCGAGGGCATGGTGGTACTGACAGTGCCCGCATTGCCTCCGGCAGGCCAACCCATCAGCATCGAACCTACCAACGGCGTCGTACATCTAAGGTTCAGCGGCATACCAGGTCAGCTTTATCTCATTCAACGGGCAACAAACATGATCGAACCCGTGTACTGGGTCACGCTCACAAACATTGTCGCAGACCGCTACGGCAGGTTCGAATACACAGACACTACGCCGCCGCCAGGTGCAGCTTTTTACAGGGCAGTTGCGCCATGATGCCTCGGCAGTTGCAACCTGCTGGTACTGATGGGTTTCAGCGTCGAGTTCATTGAAAATGTGTGGCAAATGTGTCGCGCGTTCGGGGACCTGAACACACGTGTTATTGCAGCCGGCGAAAAGCTGGTTTCGACAAATGCAGCCAAATGCCCCGCAACCTGGGCTGAACGGCCAAGGGCAGGAAACCGCCTGCGGCAAAAAATTTTGAAAATTGCTGTTGACAATTTTACGTGTCCTGTGTGAAACTTTCGACGGTTTTGAGACCTGTGCGATCCTGGGCAACAATTCTTTTAGTGGGGCTTGTGCTGTGCGGCAGGGCGATGGCCGAACAGTACAGTTTTATATTCACAAACGGCAATGCGATCCCTGACGGGAATCCGGCCGGTCTGACTGACACACGCGTCATTAGCGGCATACCATCTTGGGCGGGAATAGCCAGCGTCCAAGTAAGCCTGAACCTTTCCGGTGGATACAACGGTGACTTGTACGCTTACCTAAGACACGAAGTCGGCACCGAGGTCGGATTTGCGGTTTTGCTGAATCGAGTCGGCAAAAGCTCGAATAACCCCCTTGACGGCGAGTTGTATTTTGGTTATCCGGACACGGGCTTTCTTGTAACCTTTTCGGACAGCGCGCTCGCCGACATACACGTTTACCGGTCCGTTAGCTATCAGACAAATTCTTCCGGCCAGTTGCTCGGCACATGGCAACCGGACGGACGTGAGGTCAGCCCATACACCGTGCTTACAAGTGACCCGCGCACTGCTTTTTTGAGTTCATTCATCGGGCTTGACCCGAACGGCGCGTGGACACTGTTCGTTGCGGATTGCTCCAGCGGCGAAGTTACCACTTTACAAACTTGGGGGCTAAATATCCTGACCATACCTGAGCCCGGCTCGGCCGTGCTTGTTGCATTAGCGGCAGTGGGGACGGCAATTGGCATGCCGCGGGTTCGGCGCAGGTTCATCGCGAAGTTGTATCCCTTTTTAACCAATTCAAGATCGTAATGCCACCTGACACCGGTATCTTGCTTTCTCGCCACGACATTAAAATGCCCCGAGCAATCTGCAAAAGATCACTTTCTTCAACGCAGCCAGATAAGGGACAGTGCACGTGATTGACATGTGTCTCGTTGTTCCACACGGACACGGTGCATGAGCGCGTTTTTGCCAAACGTTCAGTGCGCGGCCCGCTCCGGGCGAGTGCAACGTCCTGGGCTCACCTTTTATATTGCATCACGCGTCTGGCTGATCAAAACACCATATGCACAATAAATGACAAACCGTTTAACCCAAAATCGGATATTAACTGAAACTGTACTGTGAGTTCGCCACAATCGTTCCAATCGGCAACTGGTCCGCGTGTGAACGGCAAAATCCGCGCGCGCGAAGTGCGTGTCATCGGCAACGACGGCAAACAACTTGGCGTGTTCCCGTTGCATGAAGCGCTTGCAATGGCACGCGCCCAGGGACTTGATCTTGTGGAAGTTGCGCCCACCGCAAACCCGCCAGTGTGCAAGATACTTGACTACGGCAAATTCAGATACGAACTTGCCAAACGCGAAAAGGAATCGCGCAAACACCAGCACGCTACCAAGGTAAAGGAAATTCAGCTCAGCCCAAAAATAGACCTGCACGACCTGAACGTGAAGCTCAGCCATGCGATTGATTTCCTGTGTGAAGAAATGAAGGTGAAGGTGCTGTTGCGGTTCCGCGGACGCGAAATGCAACATACAGACCTCGGGTTTCAAGTGATCGAAAAGTTCCTGAATGAACTCGCCCCGTATGGCAAACCGGATGCCGAACCCAAGCTTGTCGGGCGCGGCATAACAGTCATGGTCAGCCCGTTGCCGCGCAACAAACGCGCGAAGAATCCGCGGCTTGCCCAGGCTGCAACTTCGGAACAACCTGGGTCCGGGCAAAATAATCTCGCTACACAACCCCGCGTTTCTTCCTTGCGTCAGCCAACACAGCATGTTAGGCCAGAGCCAGCGAAGACTGATCCGTCCACCATGAAAAAGAACGGGTTTTTCAATAATCCGTTCTCAGGCTTGGAAGCGCAATAAAGCGCGAGCTCTTTGTGCACAGCACTGGCTTGGGCGCCTGTGTGTGCACCGGTTGCGCTACGAAGTTGGGCTTACAGGCGGCAGTTTTTTGACTACTGCGGATTTGTTGCTGTGCGCGTAAAATTAAAAACCGGAAGTCGGTTGCCCAACTTCCGGGTTGAAATGTGTCAAACGATTGCGCTTCAGTGTGATGTTTCAGAACGACCAGTTAACTATTGGGAACCCTGTAGCGAGCTTGCTCGGGAACTCTTTGAACCACGGATTGTTTACCGCGATGTTCAGCAGGCCAATCTGCACGCCGCGAAGGTTATCAGCGTAGTTGATTGTACCCCACTGGAGGCCTTTAAATTCCTCAGCAATGTTAACCAACCCGGTTTGGAGGCCGGTGCATGTACCACGCGAGTAATTCACCCATGCGCTCTGCCAACCGACAAAACTCGTCTTGGTCACGTTCACAAGCCCCCACTGCACACCTTTATAAGACTCAGCGTAATTTGCGATCAATGCCCAGCTAAACCCTGAACTTTCGCCAGTACTGCCATTCACAAAGCCCAGCGTGAAGCTGTGTTGTGGGTTCTCGCTCCAGATGCCAATTGACACACCCCGGATTGTGGTTGTTCGCGAATGGATCGCCACGTCCGGCGTTAGCGAAAGCTGAAATGCAGCTTCCTCGGCTTTAATTGCCGATACGGCCAGTGTAATTATTGCAATTGCGGTTATTTTCTTCATGGCTTCCGTTTAGCGGTTTTCTACGGCAAATGCAACTTGTTTGTGTAAATTTTTTGCAACTCTAAAGCCGTAACCCGGAAATACCACAAGGTAACCTGGCCGCAGGCGGTCAGTCCCGCACATGCGGAATTTTTAGCAACCCGCTGCAACCCTTTCATGTAGGCTCGGCAAGTTCCCGCGCTGCACAAAGTGTATACATCCAGCCGCTCAAATCCACATGATGCTGCTTACCAAAACATCTGCTCTCGCCCGCTTGGCTACGTCTGAATCATATGTGCCCATTGACTGGCTGTAAAATATCTGTGGTGACAGCTACAGAAACTACTCGGCCGCACCCCGAGATGGTGCCAAGAGCCAGTTTACACCATCCTGAATCGTGCGGCTCGACTGCCGTTGCTCAGCACTTTTTTGCAAGGGCTGCGTGTCCGGCGTAAACTGCGTTTTTGCCGAGTAGCTCCTCGATCCGCAGCAGTTGGTTATATTTAGCCAACCGATCCGAGCGGCTCAAACTGCCGGTCTTGATCTGGCCGCAGTTGGTCGCAACCGCAATATCTGCAATGGTCGAGTCCTCGGTTTCACCTGAGCGGTGGCTGATCACGCATCTGTATGCGTTTGTCTTGGCTAACTCGATGCAGTCGAGCGTCTCGGTTAGCGAACCAATCTGGTTTACTTTCACCAGAATCGCGTTTGCCACGCCCTGCTCGATTCCCTTGCGCAAAAATTTCACGTTGGTCACAAACACATCATCACCCACGAGCTGGATTTTATCGCCGAGCTTTTCGGTAAGCTTCTTCCATGTTGACCAGTCGCTCTCGGCGCAGCCGTCTTCGATGCTCACAATTGGGTATTTCTTGACTAGCTCGACGTAAATGTTCACCAGCTCGTCGCCGGTGATAGTCTCGCCGGTGCTCTTTTTGAAGGTGTATTTGCCGTTGCCCGCGTAAAACTCAGATGCCGCAGGGTCCAGCGTCAGATAAATGTCTTTACCAGGTTTGTATCCGGCGTTTTTGATCGCTTGCAAGATCGTTTCAATTGCGTCTTCGGCGCTTTTGAGGTTTGGTGCAAACCCACCTTCGTCACCAACAGCAGTGCTCAATCCACGTTTCTTAAGCACGGCTTTAAGCGCGTGGAATGTCTCGACAATTGCGCGCAGGCCCTCGCTAAACGTCGGCAACCCAACCGGCATGATCATGAACTCCTGAAAATCAATCGGTGCGTCCGAGTGCGCGCCGCCGTTGATGACATTGGCCATCGGCACGGGTAGCACTTTCGCGTTTGGCCCGCCCAGATACCGGAACAACGGTTGGCCTAGCGCAGCCGCCGCAGCCTTGGCAGTGGCAAGTGACACGGCCAGAATCGCATTTGCACCTAGCTTTGACTTTGTCTCAGTGCCGTCCAGCTCGAGCATCGTGCGGTCGACTCTGACCTGATCAAGCGCGTCCGTGCCAACCAGCGCAGGCGCGATCTTGGTGTTAACGTTCGCCACGGCCTTTTGAACCCCCTTACCCATGTAGCGGGTTTTGTCATCGTCCCGTAACTCGAGCGCTTCGTTTTCGCCCGTGCTTGCGCCCGAAGGCACCGCAGCGCGCCCTGCCGCGCCGCATTCCAAGGTGACCTCAACTTCAACAGTGGGATTACCGCGTGAATCCAAAATCTCACGCGCGCGAATGCTTTCAATATTCGTCATGGTTCGTTTTCGCCAATTGATTTTGATTCAAGCTAAATCAGTAGCCAAAAAGTTTTGCCAGATACTAAAGACGGTTCAGGGCGAATGCAAGCATCCGAACTGTACCCACAAAAACCGGGCTTGCCATGCGCATCGCCATGTGGCATTGTACGGCGCGTCGGCAATGGAGTTTGCCGACCCCGCGTGTATGCAATCGGGGTAAACCGCCTGAACCAGGTTCAGTGCTGATAACTCCTGCCAAATAACCGCCATTGGCGGGTGTTTTGTTTATGCACGAGAACATCTGGTTCACAGCCGCGTTTTGGATGGGGTTGGCATTCGTTGCCAGCCTGGTTTCCATTCGGATTGGTATTTCGGTCGCGCTTGTCGAGATTTTGGTCGGAATTGTGGTTGGCAATGTGCACACAGCCGACCATGTGCCGCTGCTTCACACGACCGAATGGACAAATTTTCTCGCCATGCTCGGCAGCGGCGTACTCACGTTTCTGGCCGGCACGGAAATTGACCCGAAATCGTTCCGGTCAAACCTGCGCGCCAGCTTGAGCATGGGCTTTCTGTCGTTTCTGTTGCCATTTTTGGGCGTTTGGTTTTTTGCGCAGTTTGTCCTCGGCTGGCCCCTGCGCCAGGCGTGGATTGCCGGTATCGCGCTTTCGACCACATCGGTTGCAGTTGTTTACGCGGTGATGATTGAAAGCCGGTTGAACGAAACGCCTCTGGGCAAATTGTTGTTGGCAGCGTGTTTCATCACAGACCTCGGCACCGTACTAGCGTTGGGAATTCTTTTTGCAGACTTCAACGTCTGGATGTTTGTGTTCGTCGCGGCCACAGCACTCGTGCTGTTCGCAGCACCGAAGTTGACCGAGCGACTCATCCGCCGTCTGGGCGCAACGCGCGTGAGCGAGCCTGAAGTGAAATTTCTTTTCCTTGTGCTGTTTTTCCTGGGCGGGCTGGCGTCATCCGCAAAGAGCGAAGCTGTGTTGCCAGCGTATTTGTTGGGCCTTGCCCTGGCTGGGGTGTTCCTGCGCGACAAAACCCTGGTGCTTCGTATGCGCTCGATTGCCTTTGCAATTTTCACGCCATTTTTCTTCATCAAGGCCGGACTGTATGTGTCGCTGCCGGCGCTGCTGAGTGCAACAGGCAGCGTGGCAGTGTTGCTTGCGCTGAAACTCATCACCAAATGCATCGGTGTATGGCCACTGTCGCGCGCGTTCCGCATGCGCACCCGCGAGGCCAACTACACCACGTTGCTCATGTCAACCGGCTTAACCTTCGGCACCATCTCGGCGCTGTTCGGCCTGCAAAACAAAATCATTAACCAGCAGCAATACTCGATTCTTGTCACCGTAGTAATTTTAAGTGCGATTGTACCGACCATGATTGCGCAGAGGTTTTTCCAGCCTACGATTGAAAGCATGGATGAATGGGCAAAAATGTATGGTCAAGAACGATCCGGCACACACGGTAAATCGTTAGACGGTTAAACCGTCAAACCGGTGAACCAGTTCAACAATCCGATGGTCCCACGATTCAACGAAGCTACAAACCCATGTTCACGAAAATACTAGTTGGTTACGACGGTTCAAAAGGCGGGCAGGCAGCCTTGCGCCGCGCTGCAATGCTTGCCAAACAATACAATGCACAAATTACCGCGCTTTGGGTGCGTCCGCCACTGCCACGGCACGCGGATTTGCCGGGTGAACCCGAAGCCGAGGCCGAAGCTGCTGAGGAATTCTTCCAGCAACGGCAAAGGGAAGTGGCTGAAGTATCCATGCAACACGGCATAACCATCCAATGCGAAACACGACGCGGTCACCCGGCCAAGACAATTGTCAACTTCGCCAAAGAAGGCGGGTACGACCTGATCGTGGTCGGCCACAGCGACCATTCGGAGTTGTGGGGCAGGTTGCTTGGCGACACCGCCGACCGTATCAGCGACCATGCCCACTGCAGTGTGCTGATTGTAAAAAGTTGATCCGGCGGCAACTAGAGAAAACGTTTGGTTTTTTGCCTCCAGCAGCACTGCGCTAAACTACCCAATTAGCAAACTAAGTTTTTCCAGCTCTCGCCCCTGTAACTTGCCTTGCAAAAGGTATCTAAACAGCCATGTGTATCCGCTAGTGAAGTTGCATGCCGGTAGGGTCATAACACACCAGTGTCCCGATGAAACGAGTGTATTTGCTCGCCGTGAAAGTTGCGTAATGTGCGCGTGTGGCTTCACTGCTAGTTGCAGAACCGGTTACGGCTGGTTAACGGCTGAGGCACCCAGCCAAGTTCTGTTACTAGCAGGTTGTTGAAAAATTGGTGTTCTCGAAGAACGACCCTCACATATCTTGGCAACTTTGCAAAGTTTTTGTGGCCGTGAATGACTTTTTCACCAGCCTGTTAAGGCCGAGAACTGTCAAGTTGAACCCAATGGTCCAGCTCTGCTACAGCACTGATTCGTTTTGCTTTCCCAATCTGCTGATTGAAAGGTCAGGCGCAGCAAACTTGACACGAACATGGTGTGCCAGTACAAAACTATCGCAAAGGATAAAACTCAGCGAGCAATGAACAAGACAGGCTTTCCCGGCAGTGTGCGAGCAGCACTCGTTTGCGTTGCAGCTACGGTTTCGGCCATTGGACTTGCACAGCAACAAGGCCATTTCAGCTACACTGTGGTTGATGAACAAGCCATCATAACCGGATTCGATAAATCATACATAGGTGAAGTTAACATCCCCACAACACTTGGTGGTTACCCGGTGGTTGGTATTGGCGAGTCAGCTTTTGCATATTGCTCTGGGCTCAGTAAGGTCACAATCCCAAACGGTGTGATATGGATCGGCCCCGCTGGATTCTATTGCTGCAACACACTGACTAACGTTGTCCTGCCGGATAGCCTCACATCAATTGGGCAAGAAGCATTTGCGTATTGTGGTCTGCGGCATCTAACGATACCAAATGGCGTAACGAACATCGGGCCTCGTGCATTTTGGGCCTGCGGCAACCTTGTTGATGTTGCCTTTGGCAGTGGACTGAGCGCAATTGGTGACGCTGCGTTTGCCTTCTGCTCTGGTTTGCGGGAGGTTGTTATTCCTGACAACGTGATTGAGGTCGGTGCGTCGGCATTTTTGTGTTGCACCAGTTTAACCAATGCAACTGTAGGCAAAGGTGTTGCATCACTCGGCAAAGGTGCTTTCTACGGTTGTTCGAGTTTGCTAGCAATTAACGTTGACCCGGCGAACTCCGCCTACAGCAGTCTCGACGGTGTCCTGTTCAACAAAGCAAAAACTTTGCTCATTCGATACCCAACCGCGCGCGCTGGGACTTATGCTGTTCCAGTAGGTGTGATTGAAATCGGGCCGGGTGCTTTTTTGAGCTGTGCAAACTTGACCGGTATCAGTTTCCCAAGTGGCCTATTGAACATTGGCGATAGCGCTTTCAGCGAATGCAACGCGCTGACTGATGTAACAATCCCACATACCGTCACCGCATTAGGCGAATCGGCTTTTGAATATTGCTTTGGTCTGACTAATGTCACCATTGGAAACGGCCTTACCAATATCGGGCCGCGCGCGTTCATTTCGTGCATTGAATTACGATCCGTCACGCTCGGCGCTAATGTGAGAACAATCGGTTGGTCAGCATTTAACGGTTGCACCAAACTCGGTCATATCGTGCTTGGCCACAGCCTCACAACTCTGGGGGATTACGCATTTTTATGGTGTACAAACCTAGTCCGGATTGTTTTGCCTAGAACACTGACCAGCGTCGGCACCAATGCATTCGCAGGATGCTCAAGCTTGGAACGTGTGTATTTCACTGGCAATGCCCCAACGCTTGTTGGCGACGATGTCTTCATGTTTTCGGACAATGTTACAGTGTATTACTTGCCCAACACGTTAGGTTGGGGGCCGACCTTTGCCGACCGGCCAGCACGATTGTGGAATCCAGTTTTTACCAGGATTAACCTCACCAATGGCCAGTTGCGTTTGACAGTGACAGGTACAGCAGGCATACCGATCGCACTTGAACTGGGCACGAATATCGTCGTGGGGCATTGGGAACACCGGCTCACCACAAACCTTGTTGGCGGCCAGATTGACCTGGCCACGGCAGTTTTCCCAAATGCACAAGCTGGTTTTTGCCGGCTCGTCGGCCCATAAAGTTTGATATAAACGCCTCGTAACCACACGCTCTCGGAACTAATTGCACTGCCACAACCGTTTGTGCGCGCGGCGCATTTTCGGCGCTGCGTTGCGTGCCCAGCCCGTTGAGAAAACTTTCATCCTGCCGCCGCAGCTCGATGTCCTCCAGCCGCTGGCCGCCGCTCAAGATGTTGTAAGCGATGTTGAGCACATGATCGCTCTTGTGATAGGGCAGATGCACCTTGAGCAACTACAGCTGCTGATCAAATCTCTTCGACAAGACCCAGGCCTTGCACAACCGTGTGCATCGCTCCCAGACCGCCGTAGTTGGTGGCGGCGACCTTGCCGCTCAGTTCGTAATGAATGTTGCGGGCGCTTATCATCGGCTGGGGTTGGTCCGGCCAATGGCGCACCGCCAAACGGCGTTGGATTCGGCGCTTGCGGTTGCGCAGGATTTTTGGGTAGGTTCGGCTCACTCGAAATGTCGTTTTCATGGGTTGTGATCTGTTCTTTACAAAGCCATTTCAACCCATGATTACCGGCATTTCGAGCTTTTTCATTCTGTTCGCAGAACTAAATCACGCTTGTTGAAGGACTAGTGCTTTGCACTTGCGATTTTTTGCAAGCACGTAAATGTGTGCGTGACTCCAGCACCACAGAGACGTAAAGTGTAGCTCGGTTATGCGCTCTGACACAATCAAAAAAGGTATCGAACGCGCCCCGCACCGCGCGTTGCTCCGTGCAACCGGCGCAATCGAGTCGGAGGCTGATTTCGATAAACCGTTTGTTGCAATTTGCTGTTCGCACACGGATTGCATCCCCGGACACGTCCACTTGGATGAAGTTGCAAAACTGCTGAAGAAATTTGTCCGGCAGTTCGGCGGCGTGCCATTTGTATTTCATACAATTGGTATTGACGACGGCATCGCAATGGGCCACTCGGGCATGAAATACTCGCTGCCATCGCGCGAGTTAATTGCCGATTGCGTCGAAAGCATGGTTAAAGCCCACTGTTTCGACGGCATGATTTGCGTGCCGAACTGCGACAAGATCATCCCCGGCATGCTCATGGCGGCCATGCGCGTGAACATACCGACCGTGTTTGTCAGTGGCGGGCCGATGGCAGCCGGTGTGTTGCAACGCGCACCCAAGCCGGGTGTGCCCGAGCCGCTTAGACCGGCAGGGGCGGCTTCGGACCTGATCTCGGTTTTTCAGGGTATAGGCAAGTTGCAAGCGGGCTCGATTAGCCCTGATGAACTTGCTAGGCTCGAACAGACATCTTGCCCGACCTGCGGATCGTGTTCCGGCATGTTCACGGCGAACTCGATGAACTGTCTGTGCGAGGCGCTTGGCATGGCATTGCCCGGCAATGGCACAATCTTGGCCACGTCAATTGAACGTGAGGCACTGTATGAATGGGCCGCGCGCCAGATAATGCAATTGATCAACTTGGACCTCAAACCGCGTGACATCGCAACGCGCGATGCGTTCGACAATGCATTCACGCTGGACATGGCAATGGGCGGCTCGACAAACACGATCCTGCACGGTTTGGCTATTGCAAGAGAAGCTGGCATCGAATACGACATTGGTAGGATCGACGCGTTATCCCGGCGCGTGCCATGTCTGTGCAAGGTGTCACCGTCTTCGTCGTATCATATACAGGATGTGCATCGTGCTGGTGGGATTCACACTATCCTTGGTGAACTTGCTCGGCTCGGTGTGATCAACACCGAATGCAAAACTGTTACAGGCAAGACAATCGGCCAAAACATAGCCGAGTGGGATGTGCGGGCCGGTACATGCACCGCATGGGCAAAAGTAGCCCAGGTGTCTGGGGCGTGTGTCCCACTTTCGCGTGACGGGGAAAACCTGAAAATGGCACTTAAACCTGTGTGGCTTGCCCCCGGCGACGAACGCGCGCTAACGTTGTGGCGGTTGGCTTGTGCAATAAACAGGTTGGCTTGGTCGGTTGCACAGGTGCTTTTCACCGATGGCGCAACAATCACACTCGACACCGGCGAAGCGCGCTCGGGCGCATCAAACCTGACCGACCTGTTGAAACAGATGGTCACAAATGTTTCCGGCTCTGTGCGTGCCGAGCTGCGCATTTTGCGCGGTGCACCTGCAGTGGTGTTCTGGCAATACAATGCCGAGGGCGGTGCGCCGAGTTTGTTTGCCACGCTTACACAGGTGAAGGTCCGGAACTGGCGGGTCGGGCGCGGCGCGCTCTCGATGCGGCCGCGTTTGCCGGCAACAGATGAAACCGCAGGCGTCATCCCGTATGATGCTGCAGATGGTTTTGACCCGTTTGATTGTATTCGGACGTCTCAAACGGCTTATTCGCCGGATGGCGGGCTAGCGATCTTATTCGGTCAGCTAGCACCTCAGGGTGCAGTGGTCAAAACAGCAGGCATAAGCGAGCAGTTTAAGGCGCTGTGCGGGCCGGCGTTTGTGTTTGAGGGACCGTGCGTCATCTTCGAAAGCCAGGAAGATGCGTGTGCGGGTATTCTTGCCGGTAAAGTGAAGCCTGGTGACGTGGTCGTGATCCGATACGAAGGTCCGCGTGGCGGCCCTGGGATGCAGGAAATGCTCTCGCCTACAAGTTACATCGTCGGCATGGGTTTAGGCGACAAGGTGGCACTAATCACGGACGGCCGATTCAGCGGCGGCACAGCCGGCGCATGCATCGGGCATGTGTCACCCGAAGCTGCTGAGGGCGGGCCCATTTGCCTGCTTAAGGATGGTGACAGGGTCCGTATAGATTTTCCCAATCGGCGCATTGACATACTGGTGCCTGCTGAAGAACTGGAGATGCGCCGGGCAAGCTGGCAACCGATCAGCCGGCCCGTGTCAAGCTGGCTGGCTCGGTACCGTCGGCTCGTGACAAACGCAAGCCAGGGCGCAATCCTCAAATTACCCGACTGACTACCACAAGCTCACGCCGCATAGAAGACCAGCACATTGCGCTGCACCTCATGTGCAAGTTGGGGTGTGCCTTTTGCTTTTCGACACCCCGATTACTAGCTGGCCAATTCAACCCTGGCTCCTTTCAGTGGCCGACGATTCCGGCAAAGGCCGCTTTGCGAGATAATACTTCTGCGTGTATTCTTGTACCATGCGCCAAGTGTTAAACCGTGGCACAATAGTCACAAATGCGCGTCGGATCTTTTGTAGCCAGCGGCGCGGGATGCCCTGTTCATCACGGTCGTAAAAGCACGGTATAACCTCCTCGGTCAACACGCGATACAAGTTCTCGGCGTCAATTTTGTCCTGTTCTTCGACTGACTCCACGTGTGTATCTTGGCCGATTGCGAAGCCGTTTGTGCCGTCGTATGCCTCGCGCCACCAACCATCGAGTATGCTCAGGTTCAGACAACCGTTTAGTGCGGCTTTCATGCCGCTAGTGCCGCAGGCCTCGAGCGGCCGGCGCGGTGTGTTTAGCCACACATCACAGCCGGAGACCATCTGGCGCGCCACGTGCACATCGTAGTTTTCGATGAACACAAGATGCCCCTGCAACGGACTGAATTTGCTCAGGTGAATGATGTATTGAATGAACCGTTTGCCGTCGTAATCGCGCGGATGCGCTTTCCCGGCGAAGATGAATTGGATCGGCCGTTTTTTGTCGCGGGCAAGTTTTACGATGTTTTCAAGCTGGTGAAACACAAGCGGCGCGCGCTTGTACGTGGCGAACCTGCGGGCAAAGCCGATGGTAAGCGCGTCCGGGTTCAGCAGCGCGTCAAACCGGATGTAATCGCCGTACGTAGAGCCGTGTTGCTGGCGCAGCAATCGTCTTCGGGCAAACTCGATCAGTTCACGGCGCAGGTTATACCTGAAGGCCCAAAGTTCTTCGTCGGAAACAAACTCAGGGTCGGCCAACCGTTCCCAGAACTCGGGCAAATTGATGAGCTGCTTCCATTCCGTGCGCAGTTGTGATTCGCGATCGGCATTGTCTTTTTCCGGGGGAGCACTTGATGCATTGTACCATTCGGCGAGCTTACGTTGCCAGAAACGTGCAACTGCGCCTTTCATCCAACCCAAAACATGCACGCCGTTTGTGATGTGGCCGATGGGCACCTGTTCAACGGTCTTATCGGGCCAAAGACAATGCCACATACGCCGTGTCACGCGCTCATGCAGTTCACTGACTGCGTTTGCAGCGCCGGCAAGCCGCAGGCCGAACACCGTCATGCAAAACGGTTCGACAGGGTTTTTCGGTTCGACCCTGCCAAGCTCGACAAGCGCATGAAACGGTAGCTTCCACTCGGCGCAATACCTATGCAGTGCGTATTCGAGCAGCTCGATGCTGAACCTGTCATGGCCGGCTTCGACCGGCGTGTGCGTTGTAAAGATGCATTTGTTGCGAACAGCCCGGATTGCATCATGAAAGTTCAGTCCTTCGGCGAGTTTTTCACGCAACAGTTCAAGCGCAACAAATGTAGTGTGTCCTTCGTTGAGATGATACACCGTGGGGCGAATGCCCAATGCGCGTAGCAGCCGTACACCGCCTATGCCGAGCAATAGTTCCTGCATCACCCGAGTTGTGCTGTCGCCGCCGTACACGTGCAGTGTCAGGTCACGGTAAAGTTGTTCATTTTCAGTTCGGTTTGTGTCCAACAGGTAAACCTGTGCGCGGCCAACATCAACCCGCCACGCGTGAAAGTCTGCTTTGCCCATCCCAAGCTCGACACTGCACACGAGCGGTTTACCGGTTGCATCCAGTACGGGCTGAACCGGCAACGCAGCCGGGTTCAATACATTGTAGTATTCACTCTGCCAGTTGTTGGGGTCTATTGCCTGCTGGAAATACCCCTCACGATAAAAAAGGCTAACACCAACAAACCCTAGCCCGAGGTCACTCGCCGAGCGCGTATGATCACCCGCAAGCACGCCTAAACCGCCTGCTGCAATTGGTAGGGTCTCGTGAAATCCGACCTCAGCTGAAAAGTACGCAACTGGGTTTGTCAAAAGCGCAGATGCATTTGTCTTTGCCCAAGTATCGGCCTGCTGCATGTACTGGTCGAATGCAGCAACCACATTTCGCGCACGCATGGCTAACTCGGGTGTCTGAAGCCGCACACGCAGTTCGTACTCGGACACCTCGCGCAGCACCGCAACTGCATTGTGGTACAAGTTTTGCCAGCAACGCGGTGATAGCTCACGAAACAGTTCCTGCGCTTCGTAATCCCATGTCCACCACAGGTTCCGTGCAACCCTGTGGATGTTTTCCACAAGACGGTTGACTTCTTCCCGCCCGAGCGGGATTAGTGCATTTCGTCCCATACATCACTAAAACCAACTCAAAAGCCCCAACTCGAACCTACGAGCGGGCAACGGGCAAGGACGGTAGTTGTACGTTGCGCGCACGGCAAATCATTTTTCATTGTGTCCTGGTTAACAAACTGCACAGTTGCTCGACTGCAAGTCCCGTGCCCGGGAAAGCCTGCTGGGTTTAGTTGGCCAATTCCAGCACAGTTTGGCTCAATGCCTTACACCGGGGCGGAGCAGTTCGGCGCCCGGCCTCGGCTGGCCGCGGTCAGCCTTTGGTGGTGCAGGAGTCGGCTTGCGCTGGTAACTGACGACCGGGCTTGCGTTACCGAATCGGTCAATTTGCCTAATGCAAATCACGTCCGGCGCCGGTCTAGCCAATGTAAATGTCCGGACTGTGCCAGGGAAAATCTTTGTCTCCCATTCCGTGCTTGTCTTAGTTTGCACTAACCACAACCAAAGCGCCGCAGGGCTGTTATGTGCAGGTTGCACTGTAACTTGCACAGTGGTGCTTGTGGTTCTGATCCCTACTGCGGGTCTGGCTGGGCGTATGGTGTTTGCCCACGACAGACCCGGCACAAGAGCAGCTTGACTGTAAAAATTCACCCGAAGAACATCAGCTATTCCACCCCCATTATCCGTAAGCCGCTTGATATGGTAGTGGATGTGCCCGGTTGCACCCGGTTGCGCGCGTACAAGCCGCACCTGATTCACCAGTTCGTCGGCTGGCCAGCTTTCACCGACCTTGGCTGTGTACAGGCCCGGCCACAGATGCCTGCTGCGCACGTTCTGTTCACTCCACCAACGCAGCAGCACCGGGAAACTTTGCTCGCGCGCCTCAATACGCCAGTACAATTGCGGCGCCAAATAGTCAACCCAGCCGTTTTGCAGCCATGCGCGTGCATCAGCGTACAGTGCCGAATAACTGTCCAGCCCGCGAACTTGCGGGGGATGACCTGAGCGCCAAATGCCAATCGGGCTGACACCGAACTTGACCCACGATTTCGTGGCCTTGATGCTACGGTAAACTTCCTCGATGAACATGTTCACGTTTTGTCGGCGCCAATCTGCACGGCTTAACCCGCTGCGCGCACCGTGTCGTGTCCAGCTTGATTCGTCCGGGAACTCAAGTGCGCGGCCAGAAGCATCGCGTTCGGGATAAGGATAGAAATAGTCGTCAAAGTGCACTCCATCTATGTCGTAGCGCCGTACCACATCCAGCACCACAGCCAGTACATGCGCGCGTGCATCGGGTTCGCCAGGGTCTAGCCACAACTGGTTGCCATACTTGCGGACGAGCCTCGGGTGCGTCCGGCTGATGTGGTTGGATGCGACCGGCGACCTAGATGATGCATGCAGAGCGCGGAACGGATTGAACCACGCGTGCAGTTCAAGGCCGCGTTTGTGCGCTTCTTCAACCGCGAACGCAAGCGGGTCATAAAACGGCTTGGGTGCACGGCCCATCGTGCCTGTCAGATACTCCGACCACGGTTCAACCCGCGAAGCATAGAAAGCGTCACATGCAGGTCTGATCTGCAGGATTATTGCGTTGAGCCCGAGCGCAACAGCGCGGTCCATAATGGCTCTAAGCTCGGCCTTTTGCTCGGCTGTGCTTAGGCCTTTCTTCGACGGCCACGCAATGTTGTTGACCGTCGGCACCCACGCACCACGAAACTCACGCATTGGTTCCGGCGGCGTAACTTTCACCGGCTCATAAACCGGCGTGTGTGCAGCCGCACATAACCGCACAGTCCCAACCACCATGACCGATGCAACAAACCAGCGCATGTAAACCGTGAAAAAAACGCACGCACAATCTGGCCTACCCCAACCACTTTTTGCAAAGATATTCAGCCTTTTTGAGGTTAACCGATGTGCAATGAGCAACGAGGCCAAATCTCGGCCGTGAGCGCGTTTGTTAGAAGCACGAATCTGGAAATCTGAAATTCGATTTGTTACCTCGCAAACATGCCGCGCCAGCGTTTCGATCCCAAGCCCGCTCATTTTGACCCTGCCTTTTCAGATGGCTGTGGAACTGCACCGTGGCCGTGTTTTGGACTCACGCCAAGGGTAGGGTTGTTCCGGCGCGGGTAAGTTCATCGTGCAGGCTGAGGACAAGTTGCACGTCCGGATGAACATCGCGGCTGCTGAGTGTGCGGATCAAATGGCATGTTGCCCATTCCGAGCAGGACTGTTCGTATTTGGCCTGCCATTTGTTGAATTGTTTTTCGCGTTTTGTATCAGGAAAAGGCCAGCGTGTGGGCGGTTTTTCAATACCACAGCGCCATGGTTTAGGGGTGAGTCGTGCGCGAAAACATTTCTGTCTCCGACACAGTTTGCGGTAAAGCAGGTCTGCGCCAAGTGTCTCGAACACAGCGTTTGTAACATCGGCATCGGGTTCGAATAGGGCGTGCGTGGTCATCAAGCGTAGCCCGGCGCGCGTGCGGTAAATTCGCCAGCCCCAGCTCCGGTTGTCATGTGCCCATGTTTCCGCCTTTTTGATCACATCGGCTGCCGGGTCTGGCGCAGGACCGATTTCAGGTTTGCCGAACAGTTTTCTGAAAAAGCCACCTGAACGTTTTGGCTGGGGCAGATCAACATCCACAAACATCACGCGTGCGGTGTTCAGCACGAGGCTGCCGTATGAATTGCGCGTTATAACGGCTGCAAGGTTGCCCGTGCGATTTTTGATTTCACGCAGGACAGGCTCGCGAAACGGACGCTCAGGATAACCGTAGCCACGCTCGAGGATGTCGCCTGCACGAAACCGGTCGGCGAGCTTCTGGGCCGCTTGATTTGCAATGGCCAGTGCTTCTTCGAAGCTGCGATGTGACCAACGCCAGCAATAGAAACCATCGTGTGTGCCTTTGGCCCAGTACGGTGGAAAGTCCATGTACAGAGCCTAATTGGGAACAGCGCTGCTTCACAAGGACAATTTTGTTTACTGCCAGTTAAATGGCTGTGGCATCAGGCGGGGTAGTTGGGCTGATGCATGATAGATGCAACAACAGGCATGAACAGCGAGACAATCACGCTCACAATTAGCTACAGCGTGCTTGCAAACCATGTTCTGCTGATGGTCGTCAACCTGCCGATAATCCGTCCCCAAGCCGCGGAACAATAAACTATCTAAGGCTGCGACCAAAGGCCGCCGTAACTGGCCAAATTTCTGTTGACAATTCGGGGGAAAATAAGATAATGCACACATAATGAGCGGTGACTTGAGAACTGCCGTTACCACAGTCTGTGCAGTTCTGGCCGTGTCTGCTCCTGGGTTGATTAAGGCTGGTGAGCCGGTCTCATCAACCGACCTACTTAGCAGGTCAATACTTTCGGGCCCGCCTGGAGTCGAGGATTTCAATGCCAAAGCAAGTTACTCGGGTGGCTGGATGAATTCAGCCGAAGGACATAACTTCGATGCAAGCATTTCGCTGCCCGTGTCGCATACGTTCGGGTTCCAGGCCGACGGTTTGTACAGTCGGATCAGCGGCTTGGATTTCTACGGCGGTGCGGGGCACTTATTCTGGCGCAATCCCGACATTGGTCTTTTTGGGGTGACAGGTGGTTTTGTTTCACGTAGCGGGGTTGACACGTTCCAGATCGGTGCCGAGGCGGAATACTATTTTGGGCGGTTCAGCTTTGGCGCTTTTGCCGGTGTGGGTCGGATTGCCTACGACAGGCCAGTGCCTTTTATTGAGACTGAGCCTACCCGGTTTGTTGGCAGCCTCAGAACCGATTGGTACCCGTTTGACGATTTGCGCTTAGGCGCATGTTACATCACGGCGTTCGAAAACAACCTCGCCAAAGGCGAGATCGAGTTTCAGACGCCGATATCCGGCCTGGCCTTGACCGCTGAAGGCGCAATCGGTAACAATGACTACGATCACGTGCTGTTTGGCGTACGTTACTATTTCGGGGCCAAAAAAAATTTGTGTGACCGACACCGCCGCCTTGACCCACGCAGTCTTATGCCGCAAATACTGCACAGCCTCGGCCTGTACGGAGCAGAATACAATCGCAAAGCTAAGGCGTATTTCACTCAACTGTCTAGGAGTCGAGGTTACAGCCACAGTTATGGGAGCAGTCTCGTTTATAGTCGGTACAGCGTGAGTAGCAGTGTTGACATTTTGTCGCCGGAGAACGTGGTAATTCGTGAATTCGAGGTACGACCCTTGCCACCAGAATTGGTAATGCCACCAATTCCCCCAAACGACATTCCCCCAGAAATCGACCCTATATTTGGGCCGGGTGGCACAGTGAGAGGAACGGAAAGAACAAGGAATTACAGACAATTCACGCGAGGAGAGTATGCACCATTTCCGCCCAGTAAGATCTCCAAGGGAACGGTAATCTTCCCCCCTGCATTTTTACCAGATGTGATTTCTCATGGCGACATAATTCGTTTTGTCCCGTTGGAACCCGGAGAGTCAATTGAACCTCGACCATAGGCTGGCGAGGCCGGTGCAGGTGGGTTGTTTTAACAACACGCTTTAGCTGTGTTTGCTCAGCCTTGCCAGTTGCAGCGGAAGGTTAGCCATCGGGTTCAAAACAAATGAACCAGGTTTTTGGTTCAGCAGGTGTAACGGCATGTCGAAAAACTTCGCCCAGGCGCGGTGTAAACGAGAAGTTCTCCCTGGCTTTAGCAACTCCAGAGTGAATATTTGCGGTTGTTTGTTAATACGGGCTTTTGACTCTTAACTTTAGCGGAGGCTATAGCGAATCGAACAGTTAAATACGGCTTGCGATTCTGGCATTGAGGTGTTTGGTTTTTTGCTATAGCAGGGACAAAAACAATTTAAATCGCGAGCGAAAATGAGTAGGCCAGCGTTAACTGTGTTGGCGGTGTGTGTTTTGTTGTGGACTGACCATGCACAAGCCACCAACAATTTGCAAAATACAAACATTCAGGTCGAGCCTGCACAACCGGCGCAGACAAGGTTTAACCCGAGTTTGTTACCACCCGACGCGCGAGTGTTCCGTGACATGCAGTACGTCACTAACGGGCACCCACGCCACAAACTCGATTTATACCTGCCAGCGTCCGGCACAAATTTGCCGCTTGTGGTGTGGATTCACGGCGGCGCGTGGCTCGGCGGTAGCAAGCAACCGTGCCCGGCTTTGTTCCTGTTGAAAGACGGGTTTGCAGTTGCCAGCATCAACTATCGGTTGAGTCAACACGCGATTTTTCCTGCGCAAATTGAGGATTGCAAAGCTGCGATACGCTGGCTCCGTGCACATGCGCACAAGTATGGGATTGACCCGGACCGGATCGGTGTATGGGGCGCGTCTGCTGGTGGGCATCTGGCCGCGCTGCTCGGTACTTCGGGCGACGTGGCCGAGTTCGACAAGGGCGATAACGCGGACGTGTCGAGTCGTGTGCAAGCCGTTTGCGATTGGTTCGGCCCGACTGATCTTACGCAAATGAGCAAGTCCCCCAGTGATATGGACCACGACGCGCCCGAGTCGCCTGAGTCGCGTCTGCTCGGTGGCCCGGTTCACGAGAACAAGGACAAGGCGCAACGCGCGAACCCGATCACGTATGTGAGCAAAGACGACCCGCCTTTCCTGATCATGCACGGTGACAAAGACAGGCTGGTGCCGCTGAACCAGAGCGAGCTGCTGGCCGAAGCATTGAAGACTGCGGGTGTCGAGGTCACATTCCACGCGATAAAAGGTGCCGGGCACGGGTTTGGTGCAAAAGAGCATCACGACCTCGTCCGCGACTTTTTCATAAAACACTTGCACGGCGGCACATCGAAGTGAGTTAGAGTGACGCCAGCTGCTCGCACCAGCTCTACAAACGCAGCTGATAGCAGTGTTACACTCGATTGGGGGGAGTTGTAGTGTGGGTGGTACAATTTGCATGCCCTGGGTAGAAGTTGTGGGACGGAACATTTTGTGCTAGTTTTGCGCAAGAAAATTTTGTATGGGACGGATTTTCAATGACATAACTGAGACAGTTGGCAACACGCCGCTTGTACGGCTGAACCGAACGGCGCAAAAGCACGGTGTCCTGGCCGAGATATTGTTGAAGCTCGAATTTTTCAACCCGCTTTCGAGCGTTAAAGACCGGATCGGCGTGGCGATGATTGACGCGGCAATGCGCGCCGGGCTGATCAAACCAGACACGGTGTTAATCGAGCCGACCAGCGGCAACACCGGTATAGCGCTTGCGTTTGTTGCCGCCGCGCGCGGCCTGAAGTTGATCCTGACCATGCCCGACACCATGTCAATCGAACGACGCAAGTTGCTGAAAGTACTGGGTGCAAAGCTAGTGCTTACTGAGGGTTCAAAGGGCATGCGCGGTGCGGTCGAGAAAGCCGAGGAACTGCGTGCAAAGATCCCGAACAGTTTGATTTTGCAACAGTTCGCAAACCCGGCTAATCCGGAGATACACCGGTGCACCACGGCCGAAGAAATCTGGCGTGACACGGACGGGCGTGTTGACATTTTAGTATCTGGGGTGGGCACTGGGGGTACACTCACCGGTGTTGCCGAGGTGATCAAGTTGCGCAAACCCGGTTTCAAGGCAGTTGCAGTTGAACCTGCGCGGTCGCCCGTGCTTTCGGGCGGTCAACCCGGGCCACACAAGATCCAGGGGATTGGGGCTGGGTTTGTACCACCCGTGCTAAACACAAAGATCATTGACGAGGTTATTCAGGTGACGGAAGAAAACGCCGGTGCAACTGCTAAAGAAGTCAATAAGCTCGATGGCATACCGGTTGGGATTTCCAGTGGTGCAGCTATCTGGGCTGGGTTGCATGTTGCTAAACGCACTGAGAATGCCGGCAAACAGATTGTTGTGATTGTGCCATCCTGCTGCGAGCGGTATTTGAGCACGTGGTTGTTCAGCGACGTTGACATCGAGAGCGACCCGGTGCCATGAATCTAGTGTAAGACTACTTCTGTAACGGTTCAGGTCCTGCCTTAGACTTAAGCAAATAAGGATGTCGTGGTTTGCGTTGCGGTCCGCAGGATGATTTTAAGTCCAATAATGCGCTTTACGTTGGCTGGTTGACAGGTTGATTTGCAGCGTCTGATCGTTTGACGGCTTGAGCCGGTGGCTCGGTTGAACCATTGCCGTTTTCGGGTGGCGGCTCGATTGGTACTTCCAACACGAAAGTCGCACCTTTGCCGAGCCCGTCACTGTGTACTGTCAACGTGCCGCCCAGGTCACGAGCGGCCATTGCAGAGCTGTGCAGGCCGAACCCGTGACCGTCTTTGCGGGTGGTAAAGCCGTGCTCGAATATCCGGGTTAGGTTTTCCGGTGCAATACCAATACCATTGTCGGCTACCTCAATCCGTACAAACCCGGTGCTTCCACGCTTAATCCGCACGATGACCTTTTTATCGGGTCGGCCGCCTTCGTCGCATGCGTATTTAGCGTTATGCAGCAGATTGACCAGGATTTGCAGTACTCGGTGTCTGTCAATGACGACCTTGGGTACATCTTGGAAATCGCGTTCGACCTGGATGCCATGCCTGCTATAGGCATTTGCATGCAGCTTGAGCGCGAGCTCGGCAAGTTCGGAAAGCGTTGTGATCTCGCGCGTACCAGCGAGCTTGGCGGCGCTCTGCTGCAAAGAAATCGTTTCTTTCATGTGGTCAACTTTTTGGGTCAGGTCTTTCAGCTCGGTTAGGAGTGCTTCTTGTTCTTTTGTAAAGAGTTCGGCCAGACTAGCCAAATACTCAGGCAGCATGCGCCCGCGGTTATCTTTGGTGAGGAAATCCGCCAGACGCGAGCTGTTTTCCTGGAGCATTTGCAGTGCGCGCGTAAGATTCTGGACCGGGAACCTCTTGATGCGGTCAACCACAATCGAAGTCGAGACGTTGACACTGTTGAGTACGTTACCCACATTGTGTAACACACTTGATGCGACCTCAGCTTGGCCGGCGAGCCGTGAAGCGCGCAGCAGTTGCATGTAAATACGCTCAACCTGTACTTCGGCGCGTTTGCGTTCCTCGATTTCGCTCTTGAGTGCTGCGTTTGTTTCAGCAAGTTCGCGTGTGCGTCGCTCCACCTCGGCTTCGAGCTTATCATGTGCTTCTTGCAGTTTGCCTTGCTTCACCGCGACGCGCCACTCCCGCCACCTGTAGATGCCCAGCAGTCCCAGCAGAATCGTCCCCACACCAGCAGCCTTAAACCAGCCGGTCTGATAAAACCACGGTCTGAGCCAAATTTCAATAACATCGCCTTTTGGTGTCCAAACGCCGTCTTCATTACAGGCCTGGACGTAGAACCTGTATGTACCGGGCTTTAGGTTTGTGTACATGGCGGTTCGGCGTGGGCCGGCTTGGACCCAATCCTTGTCGAATCCGTCGAGCTTGTACCGGTACTGTACGCGGTGTGGTGCGATGTAACTCAGCGCGGCATATTGTACCTCTATCTCACCGTCGCCCGGCGGGACCATTACCTGGCCGATGTTTTCAAATTCGTTTCCATTTGCGCGCACGCGCTGGATGTGCACACGCGGTGGGACCGGGTTTCGCACAAGGCGGCCGGGGTCAATCATTGCAACTCCCTGCGCAGTGGGGAACCAGACGCGACCATCAGCCGTTTTGCAGCCGGAAGCCCACTGATCAAATTTCTCGGCTGTTTTAATCGAATCCAATGTGTCATAGGCAGTGCATTGGACAGATGAGACCTTGCCGTCTGCGAATTGGTTTAGCTCGGCGAAGTTGACACTGAATATACCGCGGCCTGAGTCAACCCACAGCCGGCCGTCGTTATCAGCTACCATCGCAATTATAATGTCGTCGAATAGACCATTTTGGGTTGTTATGTGGGTGAGCTGGCCGTTCTTGAGCCTGACGATGCCGGCGGTCTCAAAGCCGACCCACACGGTGCCCTCGGAATCTTCCATGACCCATTTCGCTTTCGATGCCGGCAAGCCATTTGTTTGTGTCCAAAGCTCGAAAGAACCGTCTTTCAACTTACAGAGCCCGATATCCCCCGCAATCCATACGCTACCGTCGCTGCCGTGTGCCATGTGGAATACCCAGCCAAAAGGCGGCCGCTCACCATTGTGAAATGTGTATGGTTCAAAGTATGTGCGACCGACTCGGTACAGATCGCCCCCAACGGCTACAAGCACGCTCTTGCTGTCCTCGGCAAAGGCAACCGGCCACGTCTTGTTCGGATGCCGCGCGACCACCTTACCATCTGCCATGACCAAAACGTTCATCGAACCGTCAATCATGTATATGTCGCCGTCTTTTGCTTCATAGGCCAACGTGATGTAAGTGTTTATCAGGCCGGCATCTGTCGAGTAATGCCGCACAGATTCAAAAAGCGAGTCGAGATCGTTCACGTACGTTAGACCCGTATTGCCAGCGAGCATCAACCCGCCCCGACGGGTTGTGTTGACTGAGACGACGATACTTGCTGGGACACCCTCAGCCTGGCCGAAGATTGGTATTTTGACATCTGTGACCTGGCTGAGCCCGTTGCGCGTGCCGACCCAGAGGCTCCCTTCAGCATCTTGGGCAAGGGCAGTTACAAAATCGTCTGCCAGACCGTTTGCTTGGCGTAGCGATGCTAATTTGCCGTCACGATGTTTAATGAGGCCGGCGCCGCTGGTGCCGATCCAAAGTGTACCGTGTCGGTCAACCAACAGTGCGCGCACCGGATGCCACGGAAACGGAAATTCAACCTGGTTAAGCCCTTTGTCAAAACACAACAACCCCCAGTCTGTGCCCACCCACAGTTTACCGTCGTCGTCCTCGACAATTGCGCGCACGATAACGTCTTCAAGTGCGCGGTGTTCAAGTTTTCTGACTATTCCGTTCGTCCAAAAATACAGGCCGCGCTTTGCTGTTCCTAGCCAAATACGGCCAACGGAGTCTTCGTAAACCGCAGTCAAATCGTACCGGCCGGTTTCTGACTGGCTGACAAGCACGCGCTCGAAAACATTGCTTCGAGTTATCCGCGCAGCCATGGTTTCCGCGCCGATCCATAGGTCGCCTGTTCGTGTCTCCACCATCGCACGAACACGATGCACTTCCTTAACCCAGTCACCCCCCGGCAAGTATTTGACTTCGTTGCCTTCAAAGTATCCGAATGCGCTGTATTCTAGCCCGAACCATAGTCCACCCCTGTGCGCGCGTGTTTCGGCGAGGCACGATATGCTGACGCCATGCAGCGATCCTGTGTGCCCAAGTTCGTACAGTTTGAACTCAACACCGTCAAACCGGACAAGGCCGCGCGCTGTGCCGAGCCAAATGTAACCGTCTGGTGTTTGTTTAATTGCATTGATCACACTGGCCGGGAGGCCATTCTGGCGGCCCCACGACCGGCAGTTGAACTGGAACACGCTTTTTGTCGGGTCCAATGCCAGTGTAACCTGCGCAACAAAGGCCGATGCAACCACCAGACAGTGTGTAAAAGCAGCCAAGCTGAATGGTGGTTTTACCGCTTTGGCAGGGCTAACACTGGCCACGCACTTGTGGGCTTGAGTGTTCATTACTTTTGTTCTCCTGGTGCGCTCGGTTGCATTTCCGGCTCGTTGCGACCTCAGCCGGTGCCCTGGCCTTAGTTTTTTGCTGTCGCACCTGCTCGCAAACTCCCGAGCCGTGCTTCAGTGCAACCGACCAAAATTGCGCACCAAAAAGTTTCTGTGCCAAGAAAAGCCAGTTCCGTTCCAACCCGACCCAAATTGGTTCAAACCGAAATCAATTCCGCGCTTTTTGCGTGGCAACCACGTGCCTGACCCAGCCGAAGTTCGTCTCGGGCGCCCCGGGGAACATCAATTAAACGGCAATAGCCTCAAAACATGTCTTTTACTTGGACAAGTTTGGCTCTTAAAAAGGCAAAAAACAGTTTAACGTCTGGAGATACAAATCTTGGCTGTGCTCTGGATTAGGAAGGCTTCTAACGCGGAGCTTTCAGTGCGCGTTGAGCAGAATGTGAGGGAGACGATTGTGTTGTGCATGTGATTGCACCGCAGAACGGCTCGATGTTCAAATCTGGGTCGGGTATGTCTTGGAAAAGAACACTGTGCACATCATTACATCTGCGCTTGCAAAATGGAACCTTCACCATCACCACAATCGGACGCAGAGTCATTGGTGTTTCTCAGTAGATGGTATCCCCAACTGTTGATTCGCGTGCAGTTGATCAGGCTGTCGGTTCAAATTTTTTAGTCTGCGACATGCGGCGTGTCGCAGGCTGGCTGCAGCGTATTAGTAGGGCTGGGTTGTCCGGAAAGACCCGCATCAAGAGCGCTTTCTTCCCAACGTATGGGTGGCATAACCGTAAAAGGCTTCGGCGCATTCCATCAGCGTCTCTGAAAGTGTCGGATGCGGATGCACCGTCAGTGCAATGTCAGCCGCGGTTGCGCCCATCTCGAGCGCAAGCACCGCCTCTGATATCAGCTCGCCTGCGCCTGCGCCCACTATGCCTACGCCGAGCACACGCTCAGTTTCTGGATCAACAAGCATTTTTGTCATGCCGTCGGTGCGATCAAAAGACACCGCTCTACCCGACGCTGACCACGGGAACTTTGTTACTTCGCACTTTATGCCGCGCACGCGTGCTTCGGCTTCGGTCAGGCCGCACCACGCAAGTTCTGGATCTGTGTAAACCACTGCTGGGATGACAACATTTTCAAATGCGCTCGGTGTACCGTGGATAACCTCAACCGCAACCCGTGCTTCTCTGTGCGCTTTATGGGCAAGCATCATACCCCCTACAACGTCTCCGATGGCAAATATTGCTGGGTCATCCGTCTGCTGGTGTGCGTTTACTTTGATGAATCCCTTGTCATCCAGGTTGACCTTGGTGTTTTCGAGGCCGAGGTCGTTTGTATTTGGCACACGCCCAACAGCCACCAACACCTTGTCGTATAACTCTTCTACCTCGCGATCTTGGTAGAGCATTTTGACCTTGATATGTTTGCCGGCTGTTGCCACGTGCGTGACTTTTGTGCTCAGTCGGATCTCTTTGAAAGCTTCTTTTGCTTTTGCAACCACGAATGTCGCGAGGTCCGGATCTGCCCCAGCCAGCAACCGGTCGAGCATCTCAACTAGCACAACCTTGCTGCCGAGCCTGGCATAGACCGTGCCCAGCTCCATTCCAATATAGCCTCCACCCACAACAAGCAGTGTTTCTGGCACTTCCTCAACAGCAAGTGCCTCGTCAGAGGTCATCACGCGTGGATTGCCAAGATCGAACAACTTCGGCATGGCCGGCACTGAGCCAACGGCAATAATTGCATGCTCGAACTGGATAAAACGCTGGCCTAGCTCGGTCTCCACACGCAATGTGTGCGAATCTTCGAAATACGCACGTCCATGAATCACTTGCACGCCGCGCTTGTTTGCCAGCCACATGACACCACCTGCCAGCTTTTCCAAGACCGAATCTTTCCACGAGCGCAACGCCGACAGATCAACCGTCGGTTGCTCAAATCTGATGCCGCGATGCGCAGACTCAGCCGCAGCCACAATCTGGTGTGTGGCATGCAGCAGTGCCTTTGACGGAATGCAGCCGCGGTGTAAGCATACACCGCCCAATTTGTTGTCGCGTTCGACCAGAATGGCTTCCATCCCGAGATCAGCCGCATAAAATGCAGCCGCATAACCACCCGGTCCGGCCCCCACCACGACAAGTTTGCTCTTGATCGGTTCCATAGTGTTTTAGGCAACAAGGTTTTGTTCGTCGAACTGTTCGAGCGCCTTCACAAGATCAACCATAAACCGTGCTGCCATTGCGCCGTCAATCACGCGGTGGTCGTAGGACAGCGCCAGTGGCAACATTTGCCGCGGCTCGATTTTGCCGTCGCGCACAACCGGCTTTAGCACTGCGCGACCCACGCCAAGAATTGCCACCTCTGGTTTGTTGATTATGGGTGTAAAATGTGCGCTGCCGATCGCACCCTGATTTGAGATTGTGAATGTGCCGCCCTTTAACTCGTCGCTGCTCACCTTGCGTTCGCGTGTTTTCTGGACCAACTGTTCAAGCTCCAACGCAAGCTCGAGCATGGTTTTTCTGTCGGTGTCGCGCAATACCGGCACAATCAGGCCGTGTTCAGTATCAACTGCGATGCCGATGTGAATGTATTGTTTCAGCACCAACTCCTGCCGCAGTTCATCCAAACTCGAATTAAATGCGGGATACTTCTTCAGCAGTGCAGTTACAGCTTTGATCAAGAACACTGTCGGCGTCAGGCGCGTACCGCGCTGCTTATAAACGGGGTCAAATTTGGTGCGTAACTGGTTGACCACGGTCAAGTCTGCTTCATCGAATTGGGTGACGTGTGGGATGGTGGTCCAGTTCTCGAGCATCCGGCGCGCTATGACCTGGCGCAGTGGCGTAAGCGATTCGCGTTTGATCGGTCCCCACTTGGCAAAGTCAATCTGCTCGACACTCGGTGGCGCAGGTTTTGCAGGGGCAGGCTTTGGCTTTTCAGCCGCTTTCTGAAGGCGCAGGATGTAAGCCCGGATGTCAGCCAGCCCGATTCGGCCGCCGGGGCCGCTGCCGTGTACTTTGGCAAGGTCGATCCCAAGCTCGCGCGCAAGCTTGCGGATTGAAGGGGGTGCAACCGGCGCTGCAACACGCGCCGACACGGGTTCTTCGACTGCTTCAACGGCTGCGCCGAGTTGCTCTGGCTCGGCCTGGGGCTCTGGCGCCGGCTCAGGCTGTGCGGACACGGGTTCGACCCCTGCAGATTCATGGGCCGAACGCGGCGCTGCGGCCCCGGCAAACGTCAGCAGTAGTTGGCCCACACTGACCTTGTCGCCTTGCTTGACGTGCAGCTTTGCGACTACACCCGCAGCCGGCGCCGGCAACGTTGCAATTGCCTTGTCGCTTTCAAGCTCGAGCAATGGTTGATCTTTGGCAATCGTGTCGCCCTCTTTGACAAGCACATTCACAACCACTGCTGCCTCAGTACCCTCGCCGAGTTTTGGGAGTCTAACTTCCATGAGCTGTTGAGTTTTCGCGTTTTGCTTGCATCACATTTCGGTCAGAGCCAAATCCATGTTGGGTTGTGGTCACACCACCTCAGGATACGCTTTCTCTGGGTTTACGCCTAAGTCTTTTATCGCACTCATGACAAGCTTGCGTGGCACAAGCCCTTTTTCGGCCAGCGCAAAAAGGCTCGCGATAACAATAAACTCTGCGTCCACTTCGAAAAACCTGCGCAGGCGCGGCCTGATGTCACTTCGACCAAAGCCATCTGTTCCAAGCGAGACCAACCCGCCTGGCACCCACGGCGCGATTTGGTCTGGCACAGCTTTAACGTAGTCTGAGACAGCCACAAACACACCATTTTCACCGGCCAGCACGGTTTCCAAATACGACTTACGCGGCTCAGCTTCGGGATGGAGCATATTCCACCGCCGGCACCGCAATGCGTCTGTGCGAAGCAACCTGTAGCTTGTTGCACTCCAGACATCGGCGGACACATCATAAGCTTTGGCTAGAAGCTCCTGTGCACGCAATGCCTCGTTTACTAGTGGCCCACTGCCAAAGATGTGTACCTTGAACTTTTTGCCGTCTGGCCCAGGCTTGAACTTGTACAGGCCTTTCAGAATGCCGTCTTCCACACCGCGTGGCATGGGTGGCATTGGATAGTTCTCGTTGTACAGCGCTAAGTAATAAAAAATGTCCTCACCCTCAACGTACATTCGGCGCAGACCATCGGCTATTATCACAGCCAGTTCATAAGCAAACGCCGGGTCGTAGTTCAGCACGGTCGGCAACACACTTGTCAGCAGCATACTGTGCCCGTCCTGATGCTGCAGCCCTTCGCCGTTCAACGTTGTGCGTCCGGCTGTTGCGCCCAGTACAAACCCACGTGCACGCATGTCGCCGGCAAGCCAGAACAGGTCACCCACGCGTTGGTAACCGAACATCGAGTAATAGATGTAGAACGGTATCATGGGTTGCCCGAGCGTGGCGTATGCAGTTGCAGCAGCAATAAACGATGACATCGCGCCTGCCTCGGTTATGCCTTCCTCGAGTATTTGGCCGTTATTTGCCTCGTGATAGTAAAGAAGCGATTTTTTGTCCACCGGCTCGTAAAGCTGGCCTTTAGAGCTGTAAATGCCGACCTCGCGGAACAGCGCGTCCAGGCCGAACGTGCGTGCTTCATCTGGGATAATCGGCACAATGCGTCGGCCGATCTCGCCGTGGCGCAGGAGCAAACTCAACAGCCGCACAAACGCCATTGTGGTTGACACAGCCATGTTGCCCGAGCCGTTTATGAACTCTGCAAAGTAGTCTAAGCCGGGCGTTGCCAGCGGTTTGGCAACCACAGTGCGCGTTGGTACAGACCCGCCGAGTGCTTCGCGCCGTTTTAGCAGGTACTGCATTTCTGGACTGTCAGGTGCAGGCCGGTAAAACGGTGTTTCGGCAATTTCCTCGTCGCTGATCGGTATGCCGAACCGTGTGCGAAACTCGCGCAGTTCTTTTTCGTTGAGTTTCTTTTGTTGATGCGTGACGTTGCGGCCCTCGCCGGCCTCGCCCAAGCCATAGCCCTTGATTGTCTTGGCGAGGATCACGGTTGGTTTCCCCTTGCATTCAACTGCAGCCTTGTAAGCGGCATATACTTTCTTGGGGTCGTGCCCACCTCGAAGCAATTTTCGAATCTGCGCATCTGTGAGATGATTCACCAACTCGAGCAACTCCGGGTACTTACCGAAGAAATGTTTGCGTGTGTAACTGCCAGGTTCGACCGAGTATTTCTGGTAATCGCCGTCGAGTGCTTCTTCCATTCGTTTTCTGAGCAGGCCGTTTTTATCTGCTGCAAGCAGCGGGTCCCAGTCCGAACCCCAAATGACCTTAATCACGTTCCAGCCTGCCCCGTGGAAGATAGCCTCTAGCTCTTGGATAATCTTGCCGTTGCCGCGCACCGGGCCGTCCAACCGCTGCAGGTTACAGTTCACAACCCAGATCAGGTTGTCGAGATTCTCGCGCGAGGCCAGTGTGATTGAGCCTAGTGTTTCAGGCTCATCGCATTCGCCGTCGCCAACAAAGCACCAAACCTTGGGTTCTTCACCCGCAAGAAGTCCGCGTGCCTGCATGTATCGGATAAACCGCGCTTGGTAGATTGACAAGAGCGGGCCGAGCCCCATCGAAACGGTTGGGAACTGCCAAAAATCCGGCATCAGATACGGATGCGGGTAAGAGGATAACCCACCGCTTTCGGCAAGTTCTTGTCGAAAATTTTCTAAGTGTTTCTCGTCGAGCCGACCTTCCAAAAACGCACGTGCATACACCCCCGGCGCTGCATGACCTTGGAAGTAAACCAGGTCGCCCGGAAAATCTTTTGTCGGCGCCCGGAAGAAATGATTAAACCCAACCTCGTACAGTGTAGCGCATGACGCGAAAGTCGAAATATGCCCGCCCACGTTTGTGCGCGAGTTTGCGCGCACGACCATTGCCATTGCATTCCACCGCACATAGCTTTTGATGCGGCGTTCAAGCTCGCGGTCGCCAGGGTACGGCGGTTCGTCTTCCGGCGGTATGGTGTTGACATAAGGTGTGTTAAGCGGCCACTCGATCGACAGACCGCCCTCGTAAAGCTTTCTAGCTACATGCGACGCCAGCCTTGTGCTCACGCGGCGATTTGTTCCCTGCACAAGCAGATGTGCGAGCGAATCAACAAATTGGCGCCACGCGGTGTCCTGAGAATCTGTTACTTGTAGACCGTTTGATGACATTTGATTTGGTTTTCCGTTAGCTTTCACGGTTCATCCAACTGTGTTGCCCTGCCTGACGGTGCAAGTCCGGCATTGCCGAACTATGCGTTCACGGCCTTGCAACGCGTACGTCAGGCAATCGGCTCTAATATAGCACCGACCCATTTGTGCCCACGTTGTTACAAGTTTTGGTTTTTTTCAGCTAATGCGGCCTTACTCTTTGCCAGTATCTCGTCGTGCAACGAGCGGCCATGTGCGTCAATTGTGACCACAGCCGGAAAATCTTCAACCTCAAGTTCCCACATTGCTTCCGGCGAGCCGAACCGGTCGAGAAAAAACACGTTGCGCACCCGCTTGACGCACTCGGCCAGCACCTGGGCCGCGCCGCCAACTGCGTGCAGGTACACGCAGCCGTGTTCTTTGCACGCTGCTAAGGTTGCATTGCCCATGCCGCCTTTGCCGATGACAGCGCGCAGGCCGTGTTCACGAATTATCTTCGCCTGGTACGGTTCGTGACGCGTGGAGGTGGTCGGTCCTGCTGCAACGACTCTCCAGTTACCTTTTTGGTCTTTGAGCACCACAGGTCCGCAATGGTATATGACACCGTCGCGGAGGTTAATGCCGGCTGGCAACGGCCCGCCTTCGTACAAGTACTTGTGCACCGCGTCGCGCCCGGTGAACACGACTCCCGAAATCCACACCTCGTCGCCAACCTTCAGAGCGCGAATCTCATGTTCGCTGATTGGAGTTCTCAGACGATTCATGCTTCAGTCACGCTATCTAACTATCCAGCCTGCGCAAGCATCTTTGCCGAATCCGGCGCTGCTGATGGAAGCTTCTCGGCACGAATACACCAAGAACTGGTAATTAAAACAAATCGCTAACCCATGGTCGGCTTTGAGAGAACAGCCCAACCAAGTTCGTGGTCCGACCACGCTGTTCGCGCTGCTGGATCTGCTGGCAGCCCAGTCTGCGGTTAGACCTATTGTTCGTGGGCACGACAGGCAGGTGCGTAAGTTGGAACTTTCTGTCCACGGGATTAAACTTGATTTTGTACGCGCGGCGGCTCTTTAAGAACATTTTGCAGAAATGACATTGCAGCCACCACACCACTGGAACCGTTTCTGCGCACCAAAATTTCCAAAATGATCGAGAATTAGCTTGTCTATTCTGCTGCAAATTGCGGCCGAAATTTGCCTTTTGCATCGGCGATGCCCGTCGGGCGCTTTTCATTAGAACCTGCAACGCGCACCTCAACCACGCCGAACCAATAAAGCATCGGGTCGTATTATGTCTCGAGTTTGGGCCCCAAAGTCGCTTCAAAAAACCCGGGCAACGTGATTTAGTTTGCTGAAAACAGTTCGGAGCCTCGCGCATTCTTTCCAGATGATGCATGAGTCTGCTTGCGCACGAGCACCGGCAGTTTATCCTCAGCACATGCGCGTTGTTAAGGTGCCCTTGGGCAAGCGGAGTTATCGAATCCTGATCGGGTGCGGGCTGCTGGACCGGCTCGGGCTCGAGTGCGCCCGGCTTGGGTTGGGCAAACGCTGCGCGGTTATTTCCGACCGGAACGTCGCGCCTTTGTACGCCGATGCCGCGCAACGTAGTCTTCGTGCAGCCGAGTTCGAGCCTGTGTTGATCGTCGTGCCTGCAGGCGAAACGGCGAAGAACCTCCGCACCGTCGAGTCATGTTACAACCAACTTGCTGCAAACAGACTCGAACGCACATCGTTCATAGTCGCCCTTGGTGGGGGTGTGGTAGGTGACCTTGCCGGGTTTGTCGCAGCAACGTATCTGCGCGGAATTGCGTTTGTACAAGTGCCAACCACGTTGCTTGCCGCAGTTGACAGCTCAGTTGGCGGCAAGGTCGGCGTGAACCTCGATGCAGGTAAGAACCTCGTAGGCGCGTTTTACCAGCCGCGGCTTGTGCTGTGCGACCTCGCCACGATGGACACGCTTGATATGCGCGAGTATCGCGCCGGGCTTGCTGAAGTAATCAAGTACGGTGTGATTAACGACGCGATGCTGTTCAGACGACTCGAGCGCGACATGCCCAAACTGCTTGCGCGTGAGCCAGGTGCACTCGCCGCTGTCATAGCGCGGTGTTGTCAGATCAAGGCCGAGGTTGTCGCCAAGGACGAAACCGAGGGCGGGCTGCGGCAGATACTCAACTTTGGTCACACAATCGGGCACGCACTCGAAGCAATATCGCGTTACGGCAAGTACTTGCATGGCGAGGCGGTCGCGGTTGGTATGGTTGCTGCCGCGCATATCTCGGCTAGGGCTATTGGTCTGTCCGATGGAGATGTCGAGAGGATTACGCAGTTGCTCCAGCACGCCGGGTTACCTGTCAGTGTGCGTTTGACCCCTGCGCAGACGCAACGACTGTTTGAGGCAATGCGGCTGGACAAAAAGGTCAGGGCCGGCCAGATCAGGTTTGTGCTGGCGCGTCGGATCGGCGAGGTTGTTTGGGGCCGGCACGTTAGCGATGAGCTTGTGCGTCAAGTACTCACTAAAATTGCCGATACAAAGTCGAAAATCCCAAATCACAAATCGTAGTTTGGTGAATAGTGATGGCTGCTGTAAGTGAAACGATAGTTCGCGAATTTTTCGAGCTGCACGGGTTTCTGGTGCAGCAACGGCGCAAATACATCACACCCACCAGACGCGGTGTTGAGGAAGACGTTGATTTCCTCGTATACAATCCGCACCCGCGCCAGTTGAAACCGGATGAACAATTACCTTTCGTGCTCGGGTCCGAAGACGTCGAACGGCTTAGCCGGGCGGTTGTGGTTGTCAAAGGTTGGCATACTGAAACATTTGGTCCAGGGGTCTTGGCTAGTTCACCCGAGATTTTTCGGTTCGTGCATGCTGCGGTTTTCAAGGAGGCCGCACGCGCGCTCGGCGCTGAAGGCGCGCTGGCAAGGATCCTGGTTGTACCTGGGCTACCCCAAAGCGCTGAGCCGCGTCAGAAAAGTATTGAACTGCTACGGTCCAAGGGCATTGACGCTGTGATTCCATTTCGGACGATGTTGGCTGCGTTGATTGACCGGGTCGAGGTAAACCGCAATTACCAAAAGTCCGACCTGTTGCAGATCATCCGGATTTTGAAGAATTACGATTTTGTCAAAGGTCCACAGCTTGATCTGTTCAAGCCACGCCGCCGCCGCGTGCGCTAAGCGTGAGAGTAAAGGGCCGAGTAGTGAAGCCATCGGACGGGCAGACTGGCAAACAGCGACAAATGCTTTTGGGTCAAGATGGCTAGCCCAAGGACGCGTATGGTCCGTCCGCGGTAAACTCCGACTCACCTGAGCGGCTCTGCGGCTTCGGCTGAGGGTTTTCGGTCTCGCCAAAGCATCGTATTGTGCTAGTTTCGTAATGATCATGGTGCTGGTGATAGATAATTACGATTCGTTCACGTACAACCTGGTGCAGTACCTAGGCGAGCTGCAGGTTGAACTGCAGGTGTTCAGAAACGACCAGATCACACTCGAGCAAATCTGGCAGCTTAAACCTGAGCGCATACTGATCTCGCCCGGGCCATGCACTCCGCGCGAAGCTGGCATCTCGAACGACATCATCCGCACTTTTGGCCCGAGCATACCGGTGTTTGGTGTATGCTTGGGCCATCAGTGTATCGGCCATGTGTTTGGTGGTGAAGTTGTGGTGAACTACCGGCTGATGCACGGCAAGGTTTCGCCAATCAAGCACAACGGAAAAGAACTGTTCGAAGGTATGCCGAACCCGTTCCTTGCCACGCGGTATCACTCACTGGTCATCAAGCGCGACACACTGCCTGAGTGTCTCGAAATTACAGCCGAGTCTGATGAGGGCGAGATCATGGGTGTGCGTCACAAGCAATACCCAATCTGGGGCGTGCAGTTCCATCCTGAGAGTATCCTCACTGAGAACGGCCGGCGCATCGTGGAAAACTTTTTGAAGCTGAGGTAAAAGTTTGCCTGCGTTTGCCACCCCTAACGAATAGAAGGCGCTTACACGCTGGCAAAGCCGATGCTTCTGATGTTTGTAAGCAGTCCCGAGCGCCTGAACTCTAATCTTGGCAACATGCAGTGCGGTGAAGCTGTGATTGGCCCGTTTGATGTCTTTGGGGCCTAGTTGTCAAAGCTTGCTAGCATACCGGCACAGGTGTAAGTGCGTTTGGCTATTCACGGCGCTTTGTGTCAATGATGATTGTGACTGGGCCGTCGTTGGTGAGGGTGACCTTCATGTCCGCGCCAAACACGCCCGATTGCACTGGCCTGCCGAGGTCTTGCGCCAGGCGCGACACGAACGCGTCATAAACAGGAATCGCTTTCTCGGGTTTAGCGGCGGAACTGTACGACGGCCGGTTGCCTTTCTTTGTGCTCGCGAACAGCGTGAACTGGCTCACAACAAGTATGTCACCCCCGATGTCCTGCACCGAAAGGTTCATCACGCCGGTTTCGTCCGGGAAAACGCGGAGTCTTACAATCTTGCCGCTGAGCCATTCAATGTCCTCGGGGCTGTCTGCGTCTTCGATGCCCACCAACACAACCAACCCGCGCCCGATCGCAGCGTGTGTTTGGCCGGCAATCGCGACCGACGCAGACGAAACCCTTTGGATAACAGCGCGCACGGTCAGTTAGTGGTTTAACTTTTTGTCTCAAAGATTTCGCGTAATGCGGCTTGGTAAGCCTCAAGCGCCGCCTTACCGAAACACACAAGATAGACCTTTTCGATCGTTCGATTTGTTTTGAGGAACTGGATTGTCTCGCGCACGGCAATGCGCGCTGCGCGGTCAATTGGGAATCCGTATGCGCCGGTGCTTATTGCCGGGAACGCGATCGTCTTTATTCTGTGTTGTTCGGCCAGGGCAAAGCAGCTCTTGTAACAACTGGCCAGCAACGCGTCTTCGCCTTTTGTCCCACCGTGCCAGACCGGGCCAACCGTGTGAATGACCCATTTGGCGGGCAACCGGTATCCCTTGGTGATTTTCGCCTCGCCAGTTTTGCATCCGCCTAGTTTACGACATTCATCGAGTAACTCTGGTCCAGCAGCGCGATGGATCGCGCCGTCAACGCCGCCGCCACCCAGAAGCGTCGGGTTCGCCGCGTTCACTATGGCGTCAACGGCGAGCTTGGTAATGTCGCCTTCGACAACTTGAATCCTGTCTTTGACTGTACCCGTTTCCATCGTTTGGCTGCATGATACCGAGGCCGACCGCCAGGCGCGAGCTGGGAATCTGTGCTCGGCAGAAATCATTTGCAATTGTGCGTTAGATGTGTCGGAAAAACAGTTGCGGCGAGCCCAAGATTGACCAAAATTATTTCCGAACCAGTCGGGCATGACCCGACCGAAAAACAGCGGAGAGATGGCAGAGTGGTCTAATGCGCACGCCTGGAGAGCGTGAGTGGGCTAAAACCCACCGGGAGTTCGAATCTCCCTCTCTCCGCCAGTTAAGTTTGGTGCCTGCGGTTCATCAACCGACGACCAAACAATAGCCTGCAATACCGGTTAGCGGGTTTTTGTTGCTACCAGCCGTTGTTGCGAAAGCCCGAAAAGTTCGCCCCAGAAAATTCAGCATGCGGTTTTGGACTACGCAAGCTCGCGTTCGGTTTTGAGCCGCAACTGACCGCACGCAGCGTCAATTTCAGCACCTTTTTCGCGTCTGAGTGTCACGTGTGGGTACAGTCGTTTCAATGCCATGTAAAATGCGACCTGCGCAAACCGACTTGGCGGTTCCCACGGCAACCCTTCAACCCTGTTGAACGGGATAAGATTAATCTTGGCATTGAGCTTTCGGGCGAGGCTGGCCAGACGCTCAGCCTGCTCAAGCCCGTCATTCAATCCGTTAATCATCACATACTCGAAAGTGATCATCTTGCCTTTCTTGAGCTGGTAATACTCGCATGCTGCGATGAGGTCTTGCAGTGGGTATCTGCGGTTGACCGGCATAATTCGGTTACGGACCGCGTCTGTTGCACCGTGTAACGAGATCGCGAGCTTGAACTGGTAGGGTTCATCCGCAAGACGTCGGATTTGTGGTGCAAGACCACAGGTCGAGATGGTTATTTTGCGCGCGCCGATGCCACCACCCCAAGGTGCGTTGAGAATACGCACAGCTTTAAGCACATTATCATAATTCGCCAGCGGTTCGCCCATGCCCATCAGCACAACGTTGTCAACAACGCGGCCCGAGCCTGGAACGGCCTTGCACTGCGGCGCGGCACTGTGGTCGGGTTGCGCGATTCCAAAAACTGCTGGTTGCGTTGCAAATACGCGCTCGGTCGCAATGACCTGCTCGACAATCTCCTCGACAGCGAGGTTCCGGTGTAGTCCGCGCATGCCACTTGCGCAAAATCTGCACCTGAAGGCGCATCCGACTTGCGTCGAAATGCATAATGTGCGTCTGTCGCTCGGCTGGCCGTACAGTGCCGGGCTGGCTGGGATCAATACACTTTCGATAAATGCGCCGTCCGGCAGTTCCCAAAGCAGCTTCACCGTGCCGTCACGCGCAATCTGCGTGCGGCGCAAATTGAGCACCACTAAACTGAGCCTTTGGCGGAGCGCTTCACGTAGCGCGGCTGGCAGATTGCTCATTGCGTCCCAGTCAGTAACGCGCTTTTGATACAGCCACTGTAGCAGTTGTGTCACACGGTACTGCGGCTGGCCCAGCGCCTTGAACAGCTCAAGCAGCTCATCGCGCGTGAACGACTTGATGTCAGGTTTCGCTTTGTGGGTCATCTTGACTGAAAAGATTTTTGGAAGCCGCCAGTGCCATATTATCGGTCTATTCTCATGTCGTTTCAAAAGCATCATATCGGCTATGCTGCCCCCTATAAACGTTTATTTATTCCTGAGCCGTCAAATTCCACGTGCGCACAAACAAAACGAACAATAAGTTGGAGCCGGAAGCTTTTGTCAGGCCTGTCCAGCGCGCCTAAAAATCGGGCTGGTTAGCTCTTTGAGACTCTGGAAATGCAAAGTTCGGTTTGGCGTGGTTTGCTTTGTTCCGTTGCGACAACAACGCGTCGCGCGTATGCGAGGTGAAATGGAATTTGGGCTCCGGCCGAGCCGGTTTGCAGTGGGATCTTTAGTTTGTTCGACGCCGACGCGGACTTTAGTGAGCGACTTTTTCAGTCCTGCATGTGACCGGATTGCACTACATACACTGAGCCGAGCTGTGGGTGCTGCATGGCAAACGCAGTGAATTTGTGGCTGTGACACAGCGTGGCACTCTAATTCGTTAACGATTCAGACGCCTTGGGCCCGGTTGCCTGCGCGCACAAAATTTGTGTGTCATTTGACAAGACGCGATTTCAGTTCTAGCTTTGACATAAAAGTTACAAAATAATGAGATTTCATTTAGTTGGCCGCGCAACTGCGCGATTGGGGGTAGGGAATTTGGTGCTCGCAGGGTTGATTCTCGGTGCTGGCTCACTCAACGGTTCCTATCCGTTTTTTGACAACTTTGAGTCTGGTCTGGGCAACTGGAGCGCAGGTGGCACATGGGGCTTGACAACCGTGCGCTATGCATCGGCTACGCGCTCGGTTACGGATAGTCCGGGCGCCTTCTACACAAATAACACTGACGCGGCGTTGACCTTGGCTGGTTCGATCGGCTTGGTGGGCGCAACGCGGCCTGCGTTGAGTTTCTTCCACCAATACGCGTTGGAAACCGGCTACGATTTCGGGCGCGTTGAAGTCTCCACCAACGGCGGCGCAACCTGGCTGCCCACGCCGCTGGCTGCTTACACCGGCAACCTCGGCACGATGAGCCGCGAGCAACTGGACCTCTCGGCCTACACCGGGCAGGCGAACGTCCGCATCCGCTTCCGGCTCGTTACTGACAGCTCGGTGGTCATGGACGGCTGGTATGTGGACGACGTGCTTATTGCCCAAGCGCCCCCGCCGGTCACGCTCAGCGCCACGATGACCAACCGCAATTCAGCGGCCCTCGCCTGGACCGCCTCTGCTGCACCGGATTTCGCCGCCTACCGACTTTACCGTGCGATGTCACCCGGCGTGGACTGGCGCACCGCCGGGGTTGTGGCCGAGGTTTCGCTCGCAAGCACGACCAACCTGACTGACATCACACTCAGCCCGAAAACGACCTACTACTATCGCTTGGCCGTGGTCAGCACCAATGGCCTGCTCACACTCGGCAACGAAATCGCCGTCACGACGCATCCGGGTATGGACTATCCGTTTGTGGACAACGGTGAGGGCGGGCCGAACACATGGATCGCCGACGCGCCCTGGGCGTTGACCACCGAGCAGTCTGCCTCGCCCACGCGCGCCTGGAGCGATTCACCGGGCACGAACTACGCCAACGGCATTCCGTCGCAATCACTGACGCTGGCCGCGCCGTTGTTTCTTGCCGGCAACGCTGTGTCGCCGGTGCTCTCGTTCAACCATAAATACGACTTTGCCTCCGGCGATTCGGCCAACGTGGAAATCTCGACCAACACCGGCGCAAGCTGGGTCACTCTCGCCAGCTTCACTGGCACGGCCACCAACACATGGCAGCGCGGGCGCATCAGTCTGGCCGCTTACACCAACGCCACGGTGCTCATCCGTTTCCGCATCACCACCGATCCCTCGGCCAACGCAGATGGCTGGTATCTGGACGACATTTCAGTGGCTGAGGCGCCCACGGTTGTCAACGCGCCCGTGCTCGATCAGGTCACCTCGCACTCGACCCGCGTCAGTTGGCCGGCCAACACCAACCAGTTCTTTTCCCATTACGCCATCTTCCGGTCCACCGCGCCGGGCGTCGGCATCAACTCGGCGCTTGTCGCCACCATCAGCAACCGCGCCACGACCAGCCTCGTGGACACCAACCTCGCGCTCGACACGGTCTATTACTACCGCGTTTATGCGGTGAACCCGTGGGGCACATTCTCCCCGGACAGCCCCACCGAGAGCAGCACGCGCACGCTCAATAACCCGCTGCCGTTTGGCGACGGCTTCGAAGACTCGTTGCAATCGTGGAATCTGACCGGCACGTGGGGACGCGCCACCAACCACGCCCGCAGCGGCGTCGCCTGCCTGAGCGATTCACCCGGATTCAATTACGGCAACAACTCCGATTCCTCCGCCCAAACCGCGGTGAACCTGGCGGGGAGCACCTGGCCGGTATTGAAGTTCTGGGACAGGTTCCGGCTGGCGGACGGGGACTGGGCGCGGGTTGAGGTTTCGACCGATGGCAGTGGTTGGACGCCAGTGTATGGTGCTTGGGGAGTGCGGGAGAGCTGGCGCGAGCAGCAGATTGACCTCTCGCCGTGGAAGAACCAGAGCAACCTGCGCATCCGTTTCCGGCTGATCACCGACGGGAGCACCACCGAGGACGGCTGGAGCATAGACGATGTGGTGGTGGCCGAGCAGGCGCCTGTGGCGGTGAGCCTGCCGTTTGTGGAGGGCTTTGAGTCGGGGCTGAGCAACTGGCTGGCGTCGAGCTGGGCTGTGGACACGAACAGTCCCTACGAAGGCAACTTAGCGGTGCGGGACGTGCCTGGGCGGATGAACCCGGACACAAGTTATGCGCTGGTGTTGGGCGGGGAATTGAACCTGAACAACGCGGTGAATCCGCAGTTGGTGTTCTGGGTGCGTGGGCAGTTGTGGTATCGGTCGCGTTTCCGGGTGCAGTATTCGACCGATGGCGGGTTGAGCTGGCCGGAGTTGACGGGGCTGAACTATGACTGGAATGCGGGCTGGACGCGGATGCAGGTGAGCTTGCAAGGCCTGATCAACCAGACCGTGCGGCTGCGGTTTGTGACGTGGTGCGAGTGGGGCAGCGCACCGGCCCAAAGCCTCTGGCTAGACAAGGTCGTCATCGA
>FMJZ01037159.1_pt1 | contig 53116 bp, 28 predicted proteins | sample 1987881 | NCBI WGS metagenome assembly FMJZ01 (sample SAMEA4378227, study PRJEB15110) | soil metagenome | biome: soil; feature: Field; material: Soil | place: India | collected 2015-03-11 | depth 0 m
CACAAGGCACACGCGTTTTGCTTTTCGAAAACCGCGGCGGAGGAACCACGAACGGTTTGTATGGTGGATCAGTATTCGTTACCAACACAGTTACGTTTCCCGGTTTTGCGGGTACTACTGGTCAGCTTTCGCTTGTAGGTTCTAGTGCGATTGTGAGTAATGGCATATTACGGCTTACGCCTTCAGCCCCGTCTCAGATGGGTACGGCTTGGCTTTGGGATAGATACTTTTGCGCGTTTGGGTTTGAGACGGAGTTTCGGTTTCGGATCAGCGAGCTCGGTGGGCAAAACGGAGGTGATGGGATAACCTTCTCGATCCAGAATAACAGTCCGTTAGCGTTAATGTGGGGTGGTCAATGGACGGATATCAGCAATCATGCGTGTGTAATGTTTAAAACCTTCCACAACTGGCCAGGTTGCACTGACTACAGCCGCTGCGACGTGAGTGGTAATTGTGTGGGTATCAGGACAAATGGCTATTATGTGGCGCAAAGTGACCTCACGCCGTTGGGAATAAACTTAAGCGACGGTGCGATCCACAAAGCCCGCATTAGCTTCAACGGCCAAAAAATAAGTGTTTTCCTTGATAACGTCCCAGTTTTAACCGACGTGAATATACCCGGTATGAGACCGGGGATAGATGATTTGGGTAGAGGTTGGGTTGGATTCACGTCTTTTACGGGTGCTGCTTGGGAAAATCATGACATTTTGGACTGGAAGTTTACATCGTTCGTACCGACGCCGACGTATGTTGTCTTCACTGAAAATACAAGAAAGGCATACGTGCCCGTCAAATACGCGGCGCCGCCATTCGTAGGCGTTTCATCCAATATTAATCTTGATGACTTCGAATCGGTTGCTTCATCGGATTACGTCGCAGGGACAACTTTCGGCAATTGGAGAATTCTGTCGAACCAGGTCAGTGTTGTAAGCGATCAAACGAATGCTTACCAAGGGAACAAGTTCTTGGCACTGGCTAACGGGGTGATTTCTAACGCCTTACCTACAATTGCAGGGCGAACATATATTCTTAGTTTTGCATACCGTGGCCCTGGTATTGCTGGTATGTGGCGGGCGGAAGGTTCTCCATCGGACAGTATTGCAGAAAATCATCCGACTAACGTAGTTGCGATAGGTTACAGAACCGGCATGGTCGGGCTTGCTTTTGGTTTTGACGGCTCTAATAGTCTAATAACAATACCACCTTCAACAAACCTTGCTGTGCAAAGCTTGACATTTGATGCGTGGATTTTCCCAACAAACAGCCAATTCGAGCCTATACTTGAGTATGGTTGTGCTGGGGAACTTTCGCCTCTGCATTTTTGGATAAATGGATGGGGAACGAATACAATCCCAGGCATGCTTTACATGAACCTCCGGCCAGCAAATCCTGAGCTTCGTTCTGCTGGAGGTGTAGTTCCGATAAACGCTTGGAGTCATGTGGCATGTACCGTTGATTCTGGTGCGGGTGTCGGTCATTTGTACCATAACGGCACTCGTGTAGCGAGCTGTTCATTGCCCGTGTCGCTCAACACGTCAACGTTCACCCCGCTTAGCATTGGTTATCGTGACGTTGCAAGTCTCGAGCCACTGCGTGGGCGCCGTTTTGCGGGTCTTTTAGACGAAGTAAGCGTCTATAATCGTGCTCTCTCAGCTTCCGAGGTAAGAGCAATTTATCAAAGGGGCAGCGCAGGCAAGTTCGATGTCACTGGTAATTTTCCGGACAATTTGGCTGCAGCGCGTGTTGTGGTTGGTACTCGAACAAACGTGATTTATGGAAAGAACAGTGCATGGCAATTACACACAACCACTTTCGTCGCAACACAGACCGGAATGCCGTTAGAAATTTTCGGGCTCCAACCTGGCATGCTACTCGACGCGTTTACACTTCTCGAGGTTGCACCGGAGGCCTACTACCTCCCTGAGGAATCGCTTGAAGCTTTCAAAGGCGAAAATGCCTATGGCGAATGGAAACTGGAGGTGTGGGATACTCGGATGGACGCAAGTAATCCGCCGCCAGCGATTCTGAGCTGGCAATTGCGGTTCTTGTTTGAGACGGCTGTACCGCCAACCATAGCGCTAACACACGCCGTGCCAGTTACCAGCACCGTTGGCACCAACGAGATCCAATATTTCTACGTTGACGTGCCGCGCTGGGCGCGCGCTGTAACGAACTCCATCCGGAATGCCACAGGCCCGGTCAACCTCTGGTTCAACCAGAATGGTTTGCCGGCCGGCACAGGCGGCCCTGGCGATCACCTTTTGTTGGCGAATGTTACGGACGGCACTTTTACGCTGACGAGCAACTCGGCCCCGCAGCTCGCATCCGGTCAACGCTATTACCTTGGCGTGAAAAACACTGGGGCTCATCCGGTCACGTTCACCATCATGGTTGAATTCGACGTGATTACACTGACAAATGGCGTACCGTTTAGAGTTGTCGAAGACGCGTACTACCGCGGGCGGATGTATCAGTTTGACGCTTCGTCGAATGCAACTGCGCTAGCATTCATTTTGACAAACCTGAGCGGGAACGTCGATCTGGCAGTGAATTCGAATCTGCCTTTACCGACAATGTCGCGGTATCATTACGGTAGTTTTCTGCCCGGCAATTTGGATGAATTAGTTGCCGTGTTTACAAATTCAACTCCTGTGCGCGCAGGGCCAGGCAGATGGTACGCGGGTGTGTTCAACATGGATACCGCTGATGTCGCCTACACAATCGTTGCGATCGAGCTGACGAATCCGATCCCACCGGTCATTACGCTAACAAATACGATCCCGTACACGAACACAAACTCGGCTGGTGCATTCCCGATTGACTATTACAGGTTTATTGTCAGCCAAAATGCCGTGCGTGCACAGTTCGAGATAAACGGGCCGAGTGACGACATGGCGCTTGTGGTGCGCAAAGGGTTCCCACCCCTGCCGGACTTAGACATCTACCATTACCTCAGTGACAACCCGGGCACAAACGATGAGTTGATAGTTGTGTTCGATTCTTCGCAGCCGGTGCCATTGACAATGGGCCAGTGGTTCTTGGGTGCGGTGAATAAGGCTGGTGTGCCGGTGACTTACTCGATTAAGGCAACTGAATGGACTGAGCACGGCACGAATATCGTCATCAAGCCTGAGCTAAGGCCGGATCGATTCTGTCTTAGTTGGAATTCGTTGCCGGGAGCGCATTATGTGGTTGAAGGCACACCGAGCATGCCGCCGCCGTTTTGGGTTGACGTATCGCCTACAATAACAGCCACAGCGCCGCAGACCACGTGGTGCGTGCCGTTGCCGTCGCCTTACCATTTCTTCCGTGTCAGAGAAGGCTTGGCCATAGTACACCCGCCAATTGAGTTGACGCATGGTATTACAACTTCAAGCACAGTGGGTGCACATCAGACAAGGTATTTCTTCGTTGACGCGCCTGGGTGGGCGACAGCTGCCACCAATGTTTTGATCACGGCAAGTGCGCCTGTGAATCTGTTATTCAATCAAAGCAGGTTACCGAGCAGTAGCGGTGCGCCCGGTGATTTCACTTTGCTGAATGGCGTCTACAGTGGTGCTTTCACATTGAGAACGAATTCGGTACCGCCTCTTGTGCCAGGACAACGCTATTATCTTGGTGTTCACAATCCATCTGCATCAGAGGTGACATTCTCGATTCGCGTCGAGTTCGACATCACCACATTGACCAATGGCATACCAGTTACAGGCGTTCTCGGCACAAACGCGGGCCGCATGTTTCAGTTTAATGTCTCATCAAATGCGCTTCTTGCCAGTTTCGCTGTCACCAACTTGACTGGTAATGCCGAACTTGTTGTGCGCAAAGGGCTGCCGTTGCCTAGTGTCACGAACTACCACTACGGCAGTTTCGCCCCGGGAATAAATGACGAGTTGGTTGTGGTATCGAGCAACTCGGCTCCGGTGCCTCTGTCGCCGGGCAGGTGGTATCTGTATGTGTACAATGCTGACGTTGCCAACGTTTGTTACACGCTGGTCGCCACAGAGATAACTACGTTGCCGGGTGTAATTACATTGACAAATGGCATCGGGTACCATGCGACGAATGCCGCTGGTGGGTTGGCAACTGACTACTATCGGTTTGTAGTTAGCAGCAATGGAGTGCGCGCACAGTTTGAGATCAATGGCGCAACCGGGCCGATGGCGCTTGCGGTGCGACGAGGTTATCCGCCCCTGCCAAGCCTGACAAACTATCATTATTTGAGCGATAATCCGGGCAGAAACGACGAATTAATTGTTGTATTTGACAGTTCTGTGCCGGTGGCTTTGCAGCCAGGTGAGTGGTATTTAACGGCGGTGAATCTTTCTGGTGTGCCTGTGTCATACACCGTGAAGGCAACCGAATGGGCTGAGCGTGGCACAAATGTATTAATTGGCCGGTACGAGATATGGCCTGATCGGCTATGCATAACATGGAACTCGTTGGCTGGAGTGCATTATGTGGTTGAGGGCACGGTGACGCTGCCTGCGCCGTACTGGACGAACGTGTCGCCGACGATCACTGCCACCGGTACACAGACGACCTGGTGTGTATCGTTACCATCGCCATACCGGTTTTTCAGGGTGCGTGAAGGAATTGTGATTACGCAGCAACCTGCACTGATTGCAATTGAACGCATCAGGCGCACGCCGTCGGGAATCGAACTGGGCTGGCAAGCGCAGCCCGGCACTCGATTTCAGGTTGAATGGACCGGGAACCTGTCTGCGCCTGCGTGGGGCAGGTTTACCAATGTAGTCACGTCGGCCACGGGTAATTTCGAGTTCACAGACGACGGTTCGCAAACGGGTGGGCTTGGGCCGACCCGTTTTTACCGGCTTGTGGTGTTGGAGTGATAGCCTAATCCAATGGCACATTTCCAGGGGTTAGACCTGACCCAAGCTGAATTGCATGCGCAGGACTGCTACTCACGCACTGGCAGGAATTTTCAGTATGCAGTGTCTTTTCTTTCCTGCGGCACCGAGTTTTGTTATGGTTCCTGGTTACGCGAGCGGCTAATCCTTTGATTCGTGGGCAAGGACGTTATCAGAGTTGTCGGTGCGCGTGAGCATAACCTGAAGAACCTCACGGTCAGCATACCGCGGAACAAGCTTGTGGTGATCACAGGCTTGAGCGGCAGCGGCAAATCATCACTTGCGTTCGACACGATTTACGCGGAGGGCCAGCGTAAATATGTCGAGTCGCTTTCAGCCTATGCACGGCAGTTCCTCGACCAGATGGAAAAGCCGGATGTGGATTATATTGAGGGATTGTCGCCCGCAATTGCGATCGAACAACGCAGCGCAAGCACAAGCCCGCGCTCGATCATCGCCACGACAACTGAAATCTACGATTACTTGCGCCTTTTGTACGCGCATATTGGGCAGCCGCACTGCCCGGATACAGGCGTACCACTTGTGGCTCAAACATCTACCGAGATAGTTGACAAACTTTTGAGTCTGCCGCCGCAAACACGACTCGTGATTCTTGCGCCGGTTGTCACGGATCAAAAAGGCGAGTTTCGCGATGTGCTCGACCGACTTGCGCGTGAGGGATTTGTCCGGGCACGTGTTGACGGGCAGCTTGTTGAGCTGCAGGAAAAGCTGCCGGTCCGGCTCGACCCAAAACAGAAACACACAATTGAAGCCGTTGTTGACCGGTTGGTAATTGAAGACAAGGTCCGTGTGCGGCTAAGCGATTCGATCGAGACCGCATTACGCTGGGGGAACGGATTGGTCCGTACATTGCATCGAGCACCCGAGTCGGATGGCGGGATTTCACGAGGCAAATTCAGCAGTCGCCGGTGCGGTTCAGCCACAGCAAAGGTAAGCTCAGATGCGGTCGGTGGTGATTCACCGGACGGTTGGATTGAGACTGTTCACAGCACACGGTTATATTCGCCTGCGACGGGCAAGAGTTTTGAACGGCAAACGCCGAAGCACTTTTCCTTCAATGCGCCTGCAGGCGCTTGCCCAGTGTGTCACGGTTTAGGTCAAAAGATGGTTTTTGACGAGGCGTTGATTGTGCCTGACGCAGACAAATCGCTCGAACAAGGTGCAATTGTGCCATGGCGACGCGGCGGCAAACGCATGGTGGTTTATTACAAGGCAATGCTGCGCGCTGTTGCAGCGCATTACGGCCAGAGCCTTGAAACGCCGTACAAGAAATTACCGGAGGATTTTAAGCGGGTCCTTCTGCACGGTTCAGGTGAGACCGAGATCGAGTTTCATTTCTGGCGTGCGGGTAAAATGAGTGTTATTAAGCGCCCGTTTGAGGGTGTCATACCCAATCTCGAACGGTTGTATCGCGAGAGCGAAAGCGACTACACAAAAAACCGATTGAAAGCATTCATGAACCCGCGCTTTTGTGATGCGTGTGGGGGTAAACGGCTTAGACCAGAGGTTTTGGCAGTGACAATCGGTGGCGCCAACCCAAGCCGCAAAACAAAACTTCCGAATCGCGAGTTTGAACTGCCGGGCTTGTCAATAATGGACGTGTGCGGGTTAACCGTGGACGAAGCAGATAACTATTTTGCGGAGTTAAAACTTACGCCGTTTCAGGAAAAAATTGCTCGCGATCTTATTAGAGAAATCCGGGCGCGGCTTTCCTTTTTGAAAAATGTTGGGCTTGGTTACCTGACACTTGACCGCGAGAGCGGCACACTCAGTGGTGGTGAAGCGCAGCGGATCAGGCTTGCGACGCAGATCGGTGCTGGACTGGTTGGTGTTCTGTACATTTTGGACGAGCCAACTATCGGTCTGCATCCGCGTGACAACGGCAGGTTGTTGGCAACGCTCAAAGGGCTTCGCGATCTGGGCAACACGGTCATTGTTGTCGAGCACGATGCCGAAACTATCCGCAGCGCAGATTATATTCTTGATCTTGGTCCAGGTGCGGGGGCTTTAGGGGGTGAACTTGTCGCAGCGGGCACGTTGCCTGAGGTGTTGGCCAACCCGTACTCGCTTACGGCAAAGTACCTCAAAGGTGAACTTGCGATTCCCATGCCGAGCAAGCGCGTGGCGCCCTCGGATGAACGCGGGTGGCTCAAGGTGATCGGTGCACGTGAAAACAATTTGAAAAACATAGACGTACGCATTCCGCTCGGCACGTTCACTTGTGTAACCGGTGTGAGTGGCTCGGGCAAGAGCACCCTTGTGGATGATATCCTGCGCCGGGCGTTGTTCAGGAAGTTTTACGGCGCGAAGGACCAACCGGGTGCGCACCGCGCAATTCACGGTTACGAAAACCTAGACAAGGTGGTCGTGATTGACCAAACACCAATCGGTCGGACGCCGCGCAGTAATCCGGCAACCTACACCGGGATTTTTAATCACGTCCGCGAGTTATTTGCGCGTTTGCCTGCAGCACGAGTCCGTGGGTATGACGCTGGTCGGTTCAGCTTCAACGTCAAAGGCGGTAGGTGCGAAAAATGTCAGGGCGACGGCCTGATAAAAATTGAGATGCATTTTTTGCCGCCGGTGTACGTGACATGCGAAGGCTGCGGAGGCAAACGGTACAACCGCGAAACGCTTGAAATTACTTACAAGGGCAGGAACATTGCCGATGTACTTGACATGACAGTGGACGAGGCAGTGGGGTTTTTCCGCGCTGTGCCGCAGATTGCCGATGCATGCCAAACACTTGCCGAGGTGGGGCTTGGCTACATCCGGCTTGGCCAGCCTGCAACAACTCTGAGCGGCGGTGAAGCACAACGCGTAAAACTTGCAGCAGAGTTGAGCCGGCGCTCAACCGGTCGTACGCTTTACATCATGGATGAACCAACGACAGGTCTGCATTTCCACGACATATCCAAACTGCTTGAGGTATTGTTCAGGTTGCGTGATGCTGGGAACACACTGTTGGTGATCGAGCATAATTTGGATGTAATCAAAGCTGCTGATTGGATAATTGATCTTGGGCCTGAGGGCGGGGCAGGTGGCGGATGGATTGTTGCCGAAGGGCCACCCGAACAAATCGCAGCGTGCGTCCAGAGTTATACCGGTGTGTATTTAAGTAGAGTTCTGAAGCGAACCGAAGGATGAACGTGATGACGCGCTCATATTCAAAGACGGTTGCAAAAGCGGTTTGTGCACTTGCCATGATTTCTGTGTTTCAAGGTGACCAGCTTTTTGCAGCCACAACATCGGCAGAGCGCCGTTCCTTTAACACTGCAATGCAGTCGTTTCAGGGCGGTTGGTGGGAGATAGCCGAGCGGCAGTTTGGTGACTTTATCAGCAAGTACCCGAAATCTGAACTTTTACCGGAAGCGCTGCTCAGACAGGCACAGGCACGGTTCAGACTCCGCAAGTTCGCCGATGCAATTGATCTGCTAAGCGCGCATCGGGACAAGGCAGGACAACTTGCTGATGAGTGGCACTTCTGGCTCGGCGAGGCACAATTCGCAAGTTCAAACTACGTAAGTGCAGCCGAAGCATACGGAATTGTTGTTCGCAACTTTCCGGATTCAATGCGCGCGCCCATGGCGGCTTACTACGAGGCATTAGCATACGCAAGGCTGGGTAACTGGGCACGCACGGTACAACTACTTGAGCTGCCTGCAGGACCTTTACAGCGTGCGATTACATCGAACCCGACAAATGACCTGGCAATAAACAGCAAGTTGCTTTTGGCCGAGGCGAGAATCGCCATGGGAAACTTCATAGAGGTTGAGCAGGACTTGGTTGAACTGGGGATGGTTAATCTGGCTCCTTGTACTGAGTGGCGGAGGTTGTATTTGCTTGGCAATCTGCTTTTACGTGTTGCCAGAATTGAAGACGCGCTGGCGATAGCCACGAATCTAGCTGCAAGTGCCCAGGCTTGTGGACGCGATGAGTTCCGCGCTGGGGCAGTCCTTTTCCGTGCGGCGGTGATGGAACATGCGGGCAAGCTCGGTGATGCACTTGCTGAGTACGAAAGACTGCTTGTCCCTCAAATTCCGACCATTGCACGGCGGACTGCGCTTTTAAAGACAGTAGGGTTGACCCTTAAGCAGGGCAGGGTAGAGCAGGCCGCTGCTTTGCTCCAGACCTACCTCATGCAAAATCCACAAGATAATGGCTCGGACGCCGCGATGGTTGCGCTGGGTGAATTGCAGCTAAAACAGTTTGCTGAAGCTGTGAGCAAAAGTAATGCTCAACATCCATCGCCAGCCGCCCCTGCGATCAGCAATTTGCTCGAGCACGCGCTGACGCAATTCGATGCTGTTATTACCAACACGGTAACAAGCCCGTTTATTGGAAAAGCACTCCTTGGCAAAGGTTGGTGTTTATGGTTGCTCGGCAGAGTTGCAGAGAGCAAGGCCGCATTTGAGTCTGCGATTGAGCAATTGCCGTTTTCAGAGGATCAAGCAGTTGCACGATTTAAGCTGGCTGATGCACAGTTTGCCCAGGGCGATTTTGCCGGTGCGCTGACCAACTATCAGGTTGTAATAGCAGAGTATGAAGGAATCCAACCTGCCCGTGAAATATTGGTTGAACCTGCGCTTTACCAGGTCGTACGCGCAGCGCTTACAGTAAACGACCTTCAGGCCGCAACAAATGCTATGCACATCATAGTGCGTGATTTTCCAGGGGGGTTCCGCACGCAATCAGCTTTGTTGATTGCAGGACAGGATATTGCGGCTCGTGGCAGTCCAGGGCTCGCGCGCGAATTTTTTGCCGAGTTCGAGCGGCGTTACCCTGATTCGCCCTTGTTGGCCGAGGTAAAACTTGCGCTGGCACGCACATTCGAGCAGGAGAAAAATTGGACTGGAGCACTCAGAGTTTATGATGAATGGGTGACGAACCACGCTCGAGCCGACTTGTTGCCACAGGTTGAGTACCGGCGCGGCTTGGCCAGTTACAGGGCCGGCTTCGAGACAAATGCACTTGCCATCTTTACAAACATCGTAACGCGGTTCTCAACAAATCCGGTGGCTGCTCTGGCCCAAAATTGGGTGGCTGACTTCTATTTCAAACAGGGAGACTTCAAGCGTGCCGAGGAAAATTATCAGTTGCTTTACCAGCGTTGGCCAGAGTCCGAGCTTGCATACGAAGCACGCATGATGGCCGGGCGCGCTGCAGTTGCGAGCTTGCGGTTTGCAGATGCGGTGATGTATTTCACAAACCTGATTAACGACGCAAATTGCCCGTCGAATCTGGTTGCCCAAGCGTTGTTTGCATATGGCGATGCTCTCGTGCGGCAAGAGCCAGCAGATTCGAATCGGCCACTGGCAAACTACGAAGAAGCTATTAGAGTGTTCGGCAGACTCCAAAGGCTGTACTCAGGGTCGGAGCTAGCAACACTAGCATGGGGTAGGATTGGCGACTGTTACTTACAACTTGCCACGCAAAACCCCAACTATCTCACAAATGCACTTGCAGCCTATAAAGCGGTGGTTGATGATCCTCGTGCGAGCGTTTCTGTCCGAAGCCAGGCTGAGGTCGGTCTTGGGATTGTTTTGGACAAACAGGCCGCACTTTTACCTGAGTCAGAACAACCGAGCGCACGGCAGCGCGCACTAGAGCATTATTTACGGGTGGTTTACCAGCAAAACTTGCGCGAAGGCGAGTTGGCCGACCCGTTTTGGATAAAAGAAGCTGGCTTGCGTGCGCTGCGACTCGCCGAGGAGCTTCAGATGTGGGAACAGCTTGCCAGAGAGGGCGGCCTATGCGATTACCTTGCCAAAGTGTTGCCACAACTTGCTCAGTCACTTGAAGCGCGCAAGCTCAGGGCTAAAACACGCCTTACCATGCCTGGTTCATAAAGCTTTAGCCATGAACTGTTGACTGTAAGCGCCAGGTATCTTAAAGTTATTCGAGTTTAGGGGAGCTGCCCGGTCCCGTTTTTCGCGGGATAAAGGCTGAGAATCCTGTGTGGGGACGCAGGATAACCCGTTGAACCTGATCCAGGTAATGCTGGCGAAGGGAACCTTGAAATTGCCTTCAAAAGCTTTTTCGGATCATAAACATCTACGAGTAGCGTCTTGACTGGATACGCTGCTCGGCCCGGAATGAATATGAACATGATTAACTCGGTTAAGTCGGCTGTACCGCAAATCGGTACACCAACACAAAACAGCAAACGAATTTACGTCGCAGGCACCATTTATCCATACCTGCGTGTGCCGATGCGCGAGATACAGCTATCGTCGACCGAAGTTGCACCAGGCAAATTTGAACCGAACCCACCGGTCCGCATTTACGACACAATGGGGCCTTGGGGTGACCCCGACTTTAAGGCAAGCATCGCAGATGGTTTACCTCAAACCAGGCGCGAATGGATTTTAAGCCGAGGCGATGTCGAGGAAATTGAGCCCGTTCACAAACACGAACCCACGTGCTATGGCCAATTTAAGCCGCGGCTTGTCCTGCGCGCAAAGCCGGGCAGAAAGATAACTCAACTTGCGTATGCCCGCGCCGGCGTTATCACACCCGAGATGGAATTCATTGCAATTCGTGAAAACATGGGCCGGGTAGTTTGGGGCAGTTGCTCTGCCACTGGTGTCGCATGCCACGTTTTCCACAATAACAATTCTGTGAGGGAACAACCAGATGCTGCAAAGCCCGCTGTATTTCGTAAGTTTCCCCACAGAATCCCACATGAGATCACGCCTGAGTTTGTGCGGCAAGAAGTTGCGGCCGGGCGCGCAATTATCCCTGCAAATATTAACCATGCCGAATGCGAACCGATGATCATTGGACGGAATTTTTTGGTAAAGATAAACGCCAACATCGGCAGTAGCCAAATTGCTTCTTGCTTGCAGGATGAGGTCGAGAAAATGCTCTGGGCTATCGGTTGGGGCGCAGACACTGTGATGGACCTTTCGACAGGAGCCAATATTTACGCAACACGCGAACTGATTCTGCGTAATGCGCCGGTGCCGATTGGTACAGTCCCAATTTACGAAGCAGTCGAGAAGGTGGGTGGCAAAGCAGAGGAGTTGACCTGGGAAATCTTCCGGGAAACGCTGATCGACCAGGCAGAGCAAGGGGTTGATTACGTGACAATTCATGCCGGTGTGCTGCTGCGGTTTATTCCACTGGCAATGAATCGTGTAGCAGGCATTGTCAGCCGGGGCGGTAGCATCATAGCAAAGTGGTGTCTAGCACATAAACAGGAAAACTTCCTTTACACGAACTGGGACGAGATTTGCGAAATTCTTGCTTCGTACGATGTGGCAGTGAGCATCGGCGATGGCCTTCGTCCGGGCGCGATTGCTGATGCAAACGACGAAGCGCAGTTTGCTGAACTTAGAGTGCAAGGGGAGCTAACCCGCCGGGCATGGGAACACGGCGTGCAGGTCATGAACGAGGGCCCTGGCCATGTGCCAATGCACTTAATCGAGGAAAACATGCTCAAACAACTCGAGTGGTGCGGTGAAGCACCATTTTATACCCTTGGTCCCGTTGTCACCGACATTGCGGCTGGTTATGATCACTTGGCTAGCGCAATTGGCGCTGCCATGATCGGGTGGTACGGTGCCTCGATGCTTTGTTATGTGACGCCAAAAGAGCACCTCGGGTTGCCATCCAAGGAGGACGTTAAAGCAGGAGTGATAGTTTATAAGATTGCGGCGCACGCGGCCGATCTGGCAAAGGGGCATCCCGCGGCCCGATACCGAGATAACGCCTTGAGCAAAGCACGGTTTGAGTTTAGGTGGGAGGATCAATTCAACCTGTCGCTAGACCCGCAGACGGCTAGGGCGTATCACGACGAGAGCCTGCCGCAGCAGAAGGCAAAGCATGCGCATTTTTGCTCAATGTGCGGTCCGCAGTTTTGTGCCATGAGCATCACGGAGGAGGTCCGCACCTACGCCGCAGCACTTGGCTTAGCCACAGAAGAGGCCCTTAAGCGCGGCATGATGGCAAAATCGGAGGAGTTTGAGGAAAAGGAAGCAGCGCTACGCTCCAAGAGCGAACCGAAGTGAAGACGCCAATTTAACAAAAGCGCGTGACCAGAGATACGCGCATTTCTACAAGCGAGTCTTACGAGGTTCACATGTTCGCACCTCGATGGTAGGCGAAGCCTTTCAGGCAACCACGCGTATGGATTGCCGCTTTGTTAAATCTACGCAGAATGGACACCGAAGCCGCGGTGTACCATTTTACCTACTTGGTCAACTTCTGGCAAAGCCAACCTATTAAAACCGATAGAAACCGAGCGCAGGTCAATAACGGGTAACAAGTGTTTCTTTTGTGCGTAACCTGGTTATGTGTGTGAGATGGCAAGTACTTTCTTACATTTATGCCACGCCCAGGCTCGCCTTCGAGGCTTAGTTCTTGCGGAGGCGGTAGAACCGCTGGAGTGGACTTTCTGTGTGGATGAGCAGCAAGGATTTGTTAGTGCCGTCGTCGCTGATGCCGCTTGTGACTTGCTCCCAAATTGCGTTTGGGCCGAGGCTCGCGCTCGTTTCAAGAACGAAATCAGTTGATGGGCTGGGCCACATTAGCCAAACCCCTTCTACGGTGGGCGTGCAAGTTAACGTTACCTGTGGTTGGCCCAGAATCGGTATACGCGTCGAACCTGGTACGGGGGGCAGGCCCAAGGCCAGCAGAGCCAAATTGCCAGTGTCGCCATTCCGCAGTGGTTGTTGCGCCATCGAATAGTGAGGTCGTGTTTGGCCTGGGTCGAACCGATTTCTAAACAGGTCGTACAGGTCGGCGCCTGCGGGCCAGCCTGGACCCCAAACCAACACCGGCACTGTATGGTTTAACGGGTCTTCTGGATTTCCGTGCGTGTACAGTGGCGTGCCGCCGTGATCCGCTGTTAAAATAACGGTGGTGGCGTGTGACAAAGCTACGTTGGTATCGATTGCGGCTAAAATGAGTCCTAAATAGTTGTCGATCACGCCTACTGCAGCATTCCATGTGGGTGAGCTCCAGCCATAACCATGTCCGTAAAGATCTGGCTCAGACAAATGCAAGAACGTGTAGTTGGGTGCGGTATCGGCCAAAAGCTCGAGCAGGGCGCGCATCAACGTGGTGCTGTCGTAGTCGGTGACCAGAGCATAATCAATTTTGTTTCGGCCATTGTCGTCACCGACAGTGTCCGGCGCACCGTTTTCAGCGTTGTAACTTTGATAGCAAATGGCCAACTTGCCTTTGCTAGCAAAAAATGCAGTTTTCAGTCCATGGTCATGGACAACATCAAACACACTGGCGATGTAGCCAATTTGGGTATTACCCATTGTGTGGATCGTCCAGCCGGGTTCCATGTAGTTGTAAATGTAACCGTGATGCAGTGTTTCAGGCTGTCCAGGGGGCTGCAGCACAGGCCGGCCGGTTATCATGCAAAAATGGTTCGGCAGAGTATCGGTATAATGATAATCAGATCGCGCGTTGAAAGTGCTAGCCCCTTCTCTCACGAGCCGTCGGAGATTCGGGTAACACTCAGGCGTACCCACAAGCAGTTGCTCGAGTTGAAGCGCACCGAGGCCATCGGCTGAAATGTGAATAACGAATTGGGCTAGCACCACTGACTCTGTTACTGCCCATATCTGCACCACAAAGCACACAACTGTGCTGGCAACCCACAAATCCTTTAACCGGCTTGCCATCATTATTAGTGTCTGCTACCAAATATAATCGCGAGCAACCGATCAGCAAGTGTCTGGCCATCGGCCTGTAACACAGCGCCCCACCCACCACACCAAGAGATTTTATACGGCCCTTTGTTGCCTGTGCTGGCGTTTTTTCTTGTTAAGGGACAGGTTGCAGGAATTATCCGGCGTCGCTAAACACTCAGCCATACATTAGTTCTTTTTTTTGTTGCTATATTCTAGAGGATTGGTGGCTCTGAATCAGCGGAGTAGGTTAAAGGGAGGCAGATTGTGTGTGCGTTGTATGCGTAATTCGCGATTCTATTTCAAGAGCGCACTTATGTAGTGCAGGGATAACCTTTTTCAATGCCAATCTTGCAGGTGGATTACACCGCGCGTATACTTCGCGGGTGCTTGACGTTAAGCTAATCAGGGACAGAGCAAATTATGTGCGGGCTCGGCTGGCCACGCGTGGGGCAGGGGATGAAACCAAGGTAGATGAAATCCTCCAGCTCGACGAACAGTGGCGCAGGCTGATTGCCGAGATTGATGCGCTGCGGTCGAAGCGGAATCAAGTCTCGAAGCAGATCGGCATTTTGCTAGGGCAAAACAAGACGGCAGAGGCTGAAGCCAGAAAGACCGAAGCACGCCAGATAGGCGACCAGATTGCTGCGTTGGAAAAGCAAGTTGCCGAAATCGAATCAGCAAGGCGTCAGGTAATGTTGCGGCTGCCGAACTTACCGCACGAATCGGTGAAAACGGGCAAATCGGCCGAAGACAACATCATTGTTCGCGAGTATGGAAAAAAACCGCATTTTGATTTCAGACCCTGGACGCACCTTGAATTGTGCGAGAGCCTGGGGTTAGTTGACTTTGCACGGGGAGTGAAACTTTCCGGGAGCGGCTTTGTGCTTTTTACAGACATGGGCGCACGGCTCGAGCGCAGCTTGATTCAGTTCATGCTCGAGCTGCACACACGGCAACATGGTTACATTGAAATCTGGCCGCCGCTGTTGGTTGGGTCACATTGCCTTGAGGGGGTTGGACAATTCCCAAAGTTTGAAGATCAATATTATGCCGTGCGTGAGGGGACGGACAATTCAACACTTGGCAAGTTGTATCTGATCCCCACTGCGGAGACGCCGCTGGCAAACATTCATCGGGATGAAATTCTGGCGGAGGGTCAGTTGCCGATTTGTTATTGCGCGTACACACCGTGTTTTCGCAGTGAAGCAGGTGCAGCCGGAGTGAGCACGCGCGGCATGATTCGTGTGCACCAGTTTGACAAGGTTGAATTGGTCAAGATAGTGAAGCCTGAGCATGGGTATGACGAGCTCGAGAAAATGGTGAATGACGCCGAGCGCGTGCTGCAATTGCTTGGCTTGCACTATCGGGTTGTAGAGTTGTGCACCGGCGACCTGGGTTTTGCCAGCGCGAAGACATACGACATAGAAGTTTGGGCAGCAGGGCAGGGGAGCTATCTTGAGGTGTCGAGTGTGTCCAACTGCGAGGATTTTCAGGCCCGACGAATGAATTTGCGCTACAAAAGTGCCACCGGCGAAAACAGGTTTCCTCATATCCTCAACGGCAGCGGCACTGCGCTGGCAAGGTTGTTTGTGGCGTTGATCGAGCAATACCAGCAGGCCGATGGCACAGTTGTGATACCAGAACCACTCCGGCAATACATGGGTGTGGACAGGCTAACACGGTAAAGTTTTTTGTTGTCCGATGCGGGTTTTAATGGCCAGCAGCGAGGTGTATCCGTACTCGAAGACAGGCGGGCTTGCCGATATGGTTGGTGGGCTTGCGAAATGGTTGGCACGACGTGGCCATGAGGTTGCCGTGGTAACACCGCTGTATGGCGGTATCCGCCAGCAAGCCGCAGAAATAAAGCCCCACGACCACAAAATCTTTCTTCCACTCGGCGCGAGCGTAGTGGCAGCTCGTGTTTGGACACTTGAACCCGAAAGAAACCTGCGCGTTTATTTTGTTGAGAACGAATTTTATGATAGGCCGGCGCTATATCAACAAAACGGTCTGGATTACCCCGACAACGCAGAGCGGTTCATTTTCTTTTCCAAGGCTGTAGCCTACTTGGCCAGGCATTTGCCCATGCAGCCGGATATCGTTCACTTGCACGACTGGCAGACCGGCATAGCGGCCCTGGCGATTTGGCACCAGCGGTGGCGTGAAGGATGGACAACCGCACCAAAAGTCTGCTTTACAATTCACAATCTTGCTTACCAAGGAATATTTGATTCGGGTAAATTCGTCCTCACGAACTTGCCGTGGGACTATTTCAACCCTGAGGGGGTTGAATTTTACGGGCAGTTAAACTGCCTGAAGGCCGGCATTGTTTATGCGGATTTAATAACAACCGTAAGCCCAAGGTACGCACGCGAGATAACGACCGCCGAGTTTGGTTATGGCCTCGACGGCGTTCTTCGCAAACGGCAAGCCGATTTGATTGGCATATTGAACGGTGTTGATTACGAGGAATGGAATCCAGAAAGCGACCCTTTTATCAATCACCATTTCTCGGCCCGGGACCTGCGAGGCAAAGCTGCTCAAAAACGCGCACTGCAGTGTGAGCTTGGGCTACCTGATCAACCAAAGACACCCCTTTTCGGTATCGTAACTCGGTTAGCCGCGCAAAAGGGCCTAGACATTTTGCTTGCCGCCCTAGCAGAGCTACTGCCCGCCTTAGAAATGCAGTTTGTACTTGTTGGAACTGGCTCACCCACAATTCGCAATGCATTCAGCCGACTTGCGGAGAGCTTTCCCAACAAGCTTTCGGCCAACCACGGCTTTGACCAAGCGTTGTCCCACAGGGTAATAGCCGGGTGCGACTTTTTTATTGTACCTTCACTTTTCGAGCCTTGTGGCTTGAATCAGATGTACGCCCAACGATACGGAGCCATCCCAATCGTGCGGGCCACGGGCGGCTTGGACAACACAGTAACTGATATCACCGAAAACCCAGATGCTCCAACAGGGATTAAATTCTCCGAGTATTCAGGCCGCGCGCTGACAAAAGCAATTTACAAGGCGTTGGCGCTTTACAGCCAGCCAGTCCTATTCCGCTTTTATCGCCAAAATGCCATGGGTGCCGATTTCTCTTGGGGACGCACCGTCGCAGAGTACGAAGCCCTTTACACAAGCCTCCTTTGGTCAGGCGTTCGATTGCCCACCCAATTTGTATAGGAGCTTCCGATTCAACAGCGTCGTCCTAAAGTTTTGGTGTTTGGATAGTAAGAGTTCGGCAGAAAGGCTTCAAAAAGCGAGAAACAAACATTACATATAACATATATTGTGCGACACTAATTGATTTGGTTTCATTTCTGTTTGGTTTGGCCTGTTTGAGATTTTCTGGCCCGCCAATAGGCACTAAAGCTACAAACTCATAGGAGTTGCTGCTGATGTGTTTTCGGGTGCGGGATTTGTGGGTCAGATGAGTGCAGGCTTGCGGGTGGATAGTGTTTTGGTTGTTTTTTGGATGTGTGGGGCGGCTCCGTAAGCGAATGCACGGGCGGCTGAGACGAGCGGTTGGTGAGGTGTGGCGAGATTACGTCGGGATGTGAAAGAACGGTTGGAATGGGCAGGTTCGGGGGTTATACCGTGGTAGCGTGCGGCGCGTCGGCCAGATTGATATAGGCGTGGCGAAATGAAAAGTGGTTTGAAAAAAAGGGGGATGGAAAACAGGTGCTGGCTAAAGATATCCAAAACCAAAACGGCTACTTATTGGCCAGTAGACGAAAAAGGCCTTACCAATGACTTTTTGTTGTGGGAATGAGCCCCAGAACCTGGAATCGAAGCTGTTGAAAGTGTTGTCACCTAATACGAAATAATGGTGGGGTGGAATTTTATAGCTTTGGCCGGGGCCAAGCAGACCACGCAGTTCGTGACCTAGGTACAAATTTGGTTGGTACGTTAGCGTAGTGGTGTTGCGTGGCGGGTTTCCAAACGAATACAGGTTACAGAAGCGAGGGTCAGAAAGCGGTAGTGGCTTGGCGTTTATGGTGAGGTGGCCTACGAGGCCTGTGCCTATGATTGGTACACCAGTCACGAGGTAATCTCTTTCCAAGGCGAGGGTTTCACCGCCGAGTCCGACGAGACGTTTGATGTAAAATGTGTTTTGTTGGTCTGGTGGCATTGCCTGGATACCGCGCGTCTCGAAGACGACTATCTCGCCGCGGCGTGGCCGGCGGAAGTTGTAGGCAAACCTGTCAACGAAAAGGTAGTCGCCGGCAATTACCTTGAGCCTAATTACATCCTGGCCTTTGCGATACACCTTTCCGGGTTGTAGTCCGGCTCTTGCTTCGAGTGTACCGGCGGGTGGCGCACCGTAGTCTGGTGGGAACCATATTATGTGCCATTTGCCGCCGATTCGAACTCGCTGAAAGATGCTGAAAATCACGGGTGGCCATGGCCGGCTGACGGCTTCCAAAGGTCCATCGGTTTTGGCGACCAGGTGCACATACCGCGTCCCAGCAAACCAGTGGCGTATTCGCGCCAGACCTTTGGGAAATTCGATTTCGGGGTGGTCAATCAAATTTGTTGACGTAACGCCCCATAAAGTGGGTTGCATTGAGCCGGTTGGGATTTTGAAGGGCTGCAGGAAAAAAGTCCGGATACCCATTGCAACTGCGATTGCGACCAATAGGACTTCGACGTTTTCGCGCCAAGCGCGATGCGGATAAGGGATCAACCATTTGTTAGCTGCGGCCTCCAGCGCAGCCATTTGATTTAGCAGCTCTTGCTTGCCGGCGCCCGTTGTAACGGCTGTACGCAACGCCTCAAGCGCAATTGCCAGCCCTGCAACAGCTTGAGGCGACAAAAGGTCTCGCTGTGCCCTGAGCAGTTTCCGAACGTGTTTATGCGCAGCAACCGCTTGCCGAACGGTTCTAGAGGAAAACCACCGTACAATGCCTTTGAAAAGGTTCATTAAGAGCGTTCTTACTTGGTTGTTCAGTCACATTGCCTGAAGTAATTAGTGCTTTTACAGCGGGCGTATCCAGTCACGACAACTCATACCTGCTCTATCTCGTGAACACGAACGTCGCCCGGCGCACTCAAATTTTCAACACTTCGAGGAACGCCTCGGGCGGTATGTTGACTTTGCCGAAGGTTTTCATTCGTTTTTTGCCTTCTTTTTGCCTTTCGAGCAGTTTGCGTTTTCTGGTGATGTCCCCGCCGTAACATTTGGCCGTGACGTCTTTGCGCAGTGCGCTAACAGTCTCGCGCGCGATTATTTTTCCGCCGATCGCAGCTTGGATTGCAACCTGAAATTGCTGGCGTGGAATAAGTTCTTTAAGTCTGGCTGCCAATGCCCTACCCCGTGATTCCGCCTTGGTCCGATGGACAATGCTCGAAAAGGCGTCCACGGGTTCTCCGTTCACGAGCATTTCTAGCTTTACCATATCTGACTCGGCATACCCTACCTGTTCATAATCCATCGAGCCGTATCCGTGTGTGATGCTTTTGATCCGGTCGTGAAAATCAACCAGTATCTCATTAAGTGGCAAAATTGCGGTGAGCATGACACGTTTCGGGTCGAGCGTTTCTGTGTGCTCGACGTTGCCGCGTTTTTCGGTTATCAAAGCCAACATGTCGCCAATGTTTTCGTTTGGACAGATGATATAAGCCCTGACAATTGGTTCCTCGATTTTTTCGATGTAGTTCGGTTCAGGTAGAAAAGCAGGGTTGTCCACGAGTTTTACCGTGCCGGCCCTGAGTGTGACACGGTAAACCACACTCGGGTACGTAGCGATAATGTCCATGTCATACTCGCGCCGGAGCCGTTCCTGCACTATTTCAAGGTGCAGCAACCCAAGAAAACCGCATCTAAAACCGAACCCGAGGGCAACGGAGGTCTCAGGCTGATACACAAATGCCGGGTCGTTCAATTGTAGTTTGGCCATGCTGGTTTTGAGTCGTTCGTAGTCTGCGTTATTGATAGGGTAGATTCCGCAAAACACCATCGGGTGTACGTCTTTGAAGCCCGGCAACGCGGCGCTGGGGTTGCGCGCGTCTGTGATGGTATCGCCGATCTTGAGTTCGAGTGGGCTTTTGATGTTGGCTGCGACATAACCGGTTTCGCCGGCTTGTAGTTTTTCGCGCGCGTAAGGTTTCGGGTTGAAGCTTCCCACCTCCTTAACCTCGTACACCTTGCCAGTATGGACCAACCTGATGTGTGTGCCGGCCCGCAGCACACCGTTGAACACCCGCACGTGCGCTACGACGCCCTTGTATGCGTCAAAGCACGAGTCAAACACTAACGCTTGGAGAGTCCCCTGTCCTGTCGGTTTTGGTGGTGGAATTCGTTCGATGATTGCTTCCAAGATTTGGTCTATGCCGATCCCTTCCTTAGCACTGGCAAGAATTGCTGTCTCAGCAGGGATGGCGAGGATATCTTCCAACTGCGCTTTTGTTTGGGCGACATTTGCATGTGGCAGGTCAATTTTGTTAATGACAGGGATGATTACGAGGTTGTGTTTAGCTGCGAGGTGGACATTTGCCACTGTTTGTGCCTCGACACCCTGTGACGCGTCAATGATAAGCAGTGCGCCTTCGCATGCGGTGAGGCTGCGTGCAACCTCATACGAAAAGTCAACGTGTCCAGGCGTATCAATCAGATTTAGCTCGTAGGTTTTGCCGTTCCGTGCCTTGTAATACATTGTGACCGGGTGCGCTTTGATTGTGATACCGCGTTCGCGTTCGAGGTCCATTGAATCAAGAAACTGTTCTTGGAACTCGCGTTCGGAAATCAGTCCCGTGCGCAACAACAACCGGTCTGACAACGTTGTCTTGCCGTGGTCAATGTGCGCAATAATGCAGAAATTCCTGATGTACGCGGTATCCATTTCCTGTTTCAGTGGCAAGCTAGCTTACTCAAGCTTGACCAACAGCAAAAGAAAATTCGACTGCGTGAGAAACAAGCAGATTCACAAAATACAAGTGCACGTCCGCCTCAAACCGCCTTTGTAAGTTTGAGGCCGAAGCGCAGTAACCTGGCGACATCAGATTCAGTCTTTGCTTCTGCGTAAATTCGGAGGATTGGCTCGGTGCCGGAGCCGCGCAACATCAGCCAGGAGGTGTCTGTTGCGATGAATTTAACGCCGTCGAATGTTTTCACCTCTGCCACAGGTGACCGCAGTAGATGTGTTGGTGGATTAAGCTTGAGATGGTCCATCAACGCCGCGCGTTTTTCAAGTGGGTACGCTGTATCAATTCGGCCGTACCTGTGTGGGCCGAACTGTATTTCGAGCCGCGCGAGTAATTTGTTAATTGAAACACGCTCGGTTGCGAGCAGTTCTAGCAACATCAGACCGGCGGCAAGCCCGTCGCGTTCTGGTATGTGCCCTTGGAACCCGATCCCACCACTTTCCTCTGCGCCAAGCAGAACATTCCCATTCAACATTTCGGCGCAGATATATTTGAACCCTACCCCAGTCTCCAAAAGCTCGAGCCCGTACGCAGCACACATCTTGTCTAGCATTGATGTCGTAGTAAGCGCTTTGACGACGCGTCCCCTGCCCTGGCGATTTTTGACAAGATGGTAAAGTATCAGGCAGATGATCTGGTGTGTCGTGAGGTATCGTCCGCGGCCGTCCATGCCGCCCACTCTGTCGCCGTCGCCATCTGTCACAAGGCAAAGATCATGCGGATGTTTTTTTAGGAACGCTTTGCTCCGGACATAGTTTTTCTCGATTGGTTCCGGATTAAGTCCGCCAAACAACGGATCGTGTTCAGCGTTAAGCGTGGTGACTTTGCAGGTTGTGCCGGCCAGTAACTGCTCGAAGCACCCTGCTGCAGAGCCAAACAGTGCTTCGTGGGCGAAACGTATGCCTGAACGCGCGATCAACTTGAAATTGACGAGTCGCTTGACTGCTTCGTAATGCACTGGCCGGAGGTCTTTGATGATCACGCGCCTTTTGGAAATGGCATCGGCGAGTTTCATTCGGTTAATCGGGTGTTTGTCAACAAAACTTTCTACTGCTTGGCATATTGCCGGGTCGGCTGAACCGCCGTAGTGAGCTTTGAGTTTGAACCCGTTAAACTTGGGGGGATTATGGCTTGCGGTTATCATCACACCACCTACGGCATGGAGTTGTTTTACTGCAAACGAAATCGTTGGCGTGGGTGAGGCAACCGGGGTGAGCACAACCCGGTAGCCATTCGCTGCAAATACCTCGGCTGTGCATGCGGCGAATTCGTCGGATAAGAATCTGCGGTCGAACCCGATAACAACTTTTTGTTCGGTTCCTTTTACGGGGTTAGCAAGCCAGTAGTCTGCCGCCGCTTGGCTCACGCGTGCAACGTTCGCGAATGTGAAATCCTCGGCAATTACGCCGCGCCAACCGTCAGTGCCGAACTTGATCTGCGTCATTGCAACGTATCATCAGCTATTTGTTACGAGTTGTTCGTTTGCAGGTCGCTGAGTTGCAGCTTGGACCGCTGCTGCGCGCAGCTTTGCGACTGCGCGTTTGAGGTTTTTGCTGCCGAACAAAGTTGTGCCGCTGACGAACGTGTCCGCGCCGGCCCAGGCGCATTCGCTTACTGTGTTAAAGTTTATGCCACCATCCACTTCTATCCGAAAGTCAAGCCCTCGGCTATCGCGCCATGCGCGTGCTTGTTGGATTTTGGGTAGTGTCTCGAAGATGAACGACTGCCCGCCGAAACCTGGATTAACCGTCATCACAAGCAAGTTGTCTATTTGGTTGAGGAATGGCTCAACCAGCGACATTGGCGTAGGCGGGTTAAGTGATAGCCCTACCTTTTTCCCAAGCGCCCTTATTTTCCAGAGCAACGGCGCGACACGCTCACCGAGCTCGACATGCACAGTGATCTGGTCTGCACCGGCTTTTGCAAAGGGTTCTAGCAAAATCTCAGGTTTGCTGCACATGAGGTGGACGTCGAAAAACATTTTCGTCAGCGGCCGTAGTGTGCGCACATGCTCAGGGCCGAACGAAATGTTCGGCACGAAATGCCCGTCCATTATATCCCAATGCAGCCACTCTGCCCCGGACCGTGAGGCTCGGAGCACTTCTTGCGCAAGGCGGCCATGATTTGCGGCCAGCATTGATGGCGCAATTATCATTGCCCAAAACTAGAGCCTTGCAAAAACGGCGTCAACCCCTTGGTTTTAAGCTACGTACAAAATCCATAGGAGACATCTCGACGTCCAGTTCCCCGCCCTTGCAATTGGACCGTCAAAGTTTCGGTTTGGAAAGTTCGTTCTACTCACGCAGGTGCAGGGGCGGGTGCACCTAGGCCTGGGAGCTGCGGCGACGCAGGTTTAGCAGGTGCCTCTGGCAACGGTGTGCCCGCCGGTGCACCAAGTAACGGCCCGGGTGCAGATTCGCGCGGTGGAAGCGTCAACTTGCCGGTCTGAATGATTTCGCGCACCTGGTCACCGTCGAGCGTTTCGTATTCGAGCAAAGCATTGGCCAGCACCTCGAGCTTATCACGGTTGTTGTTAATCAACTGCTCGGCGCGCCTGTAACATTGGTCAATGATTTTACGGATTTCGTCGTCTATTTCACGTGCGGTTTGTTCGCTGTATGACTTGGTGCGAGTAAAGTCGCGGCCGAGGAAAATATACTCATCGTCATTGCCGTATTGGACCATGCCGAGTCGCTCACTCATGCCCCACTGCGTGACCATTGCGCGGGCGAGGTTGGTTGCCTGTTGGATGTCGCCGGCTGCACCGGTTGAAATGTCGCCTGAAACTATTCTTTCGGCTATCCGACCGGCCATCATGACTGTGATCATGTCCAGCATCTCGTTTCTGCGCCGGTTAAACATGTCGTCTTTTGGCAGTGACATTGTCGAACCGAGCGACTGACCGCGCGGGATGATGGTGACCTTGTGCAACGGGTGGGTGTGTTCGAGCAACACATTTACAAGGGCGTGGCCGGCCTCGTGCCAAGCAGTGGAGCGTTTTTCTTCATCTGTCATTGCCAGGCTGCGCCGTTCACGTCCCCACCTGACCTTATCGCGTGCTTCTTCCAGCTCAGCCATCGTAACGGCTTTTTTACCAAGCCGCGCCGCCAGCAACGCAGCTTCATTGAGCAGGTTTGCAAGCTCGGCCCCTGAGTACCCGGGCGTGCTGCGCGCAATCACAGAAAGGTCAACTGAAGGGTCCAATTTGACATTTTTAGCGTGTACCTTGAGTATTGCCTCGCGCCCGCGTACATCGGGCAGGTTCACTACAACTTGCCGGTCGAACCTACCGGGCCGCAGCAGGGCAGGATCTAGCACATCCGGCCGGTTGGTTGCAGCAATTACAATTATGCCCTCGCGCGTGTCGAACCCGTCCATTTCGACCAGTAGCGCGTTTAGGGTTTGTTCACGCTCATCGTTTCCGCCCCCGAGGCCGTGACCACGGCTGCGGCCCACGGCGTCTATTTCGTCAATGAACACAAGACACGGCGTGTGTTTGCGTGCTTGTTCGAACATGTCGCGTACACGGCTGGCGCCAACGCCAACAAACATTTCCACAAAGTCCGACCCGCTTATGCTGAAGAACGCGGCATCTGCTTCGCCTGCAATTGCCCTTGCCAAGAGTGTCTTGCCTGTGCCAGGTGGGCCGACCATTAGCACGCCTTTAGGTATGCGGCCACCAAGCCGTTGGAATTTCTTCGGGTCTTTAAGGAATTCAACGAGTTCTGACACCTCCTCGATTGCTTCGTCAATGCCGGCAACATCTTTAAATGTGACCTTGTTTTTTTCCTTCGTCATCAAGCGTGCTCGGCTTTTGCCGAAGCTAAGTGCGCCTTTACCTGCCATCCGGATTTGTCTGATAAACACGAACCACACGAATAAACCGACCAAAAAGAACGGCAACAGGTACGTCAGCACGCCTATCCAAAATGTGTTTGGCTGATGCGGTTCGAATCTGCCTGTCTTGTAAAGCTTGTTTTCTATCTCTTCTGTGAGCCTGACTTTGGCGCTGAACGGTACTTTGGTTTGCTTGCCTGCTGGGTCGGTCTGAAAGTATTCGCCTTCGACGGTTGCCAGAGCAGACTGCAGGTCATAGTTGATGACGGCATGATTGATCAATCCTGCGTCAACTTTTTCCATGAACTGGGCGTGCGTGAGCAATTGCGGTCTGGGTTGCATTCGCTCGCGCACAAGCAACAACATCACTATGCCGCTAATGACCACAGCCCATACCAGCCATGTGCGCGGTGAGACCCGCAATTCTGGCGGGCGCTTCGGCTCACGGTCGAAATTGTCGCGTTTATCGTTTAACATGCCTGGTTTAAATCGGCTTGGCTAACATTACCACTCCGCCATCGCAAAGGCAACAAACCGAGACTATAATCTTTCCCACGTCCAACGCAACAACCGGCGCGTTTGGTTGACCAGCTTGAATCGCTCACCAATCCGCAGGCCTTCAACCCAAAAGATCTCGCCTGCAAGCGTTTGCGCAATGACCAACCGATGCCGCTGTGGCTTCGGGATTTTGAGGTTAGTAAAAATGTCTTGTAATTTGACTGCCTTCGACAAGCCGATTGGTTGGAATCTGTCCCCAGCCCGCCAGTGGCGTAAGATCGCCCCCGGACCAACCTTATCAACATCAAACAACTCACACTGATGAGACACCGGCAATCTTACACTTCCTCGTCGCTGTATGATCTGCCAGTGCAATCTCAGCCCGTCGAAATCAACGTCCCCTGCCCTACTATCGAAGTTAACCTGTTTTTGCTTTCGACTAAATTGTGGCCTTTTGTTAGCTGCACTTTGTTCGGGTACAATTCGAATCTTGCCTGTGCGGCTGCATAGGACACGTTGTTTAGGGCTTATGCTAATGGGTGTTTCTTTGTGTAACCGTAGCTTTTCAACCATGTCAAACTCAGGTACAATCCCTTGCTCCACTAACTGCATCACAATTAATCGTCGTTGTACTGCAGTTGGCAGCTTTTCGAATGTAGTTTTGCGTCTTGCGTGCAACCAACGTGTGGCAACGGCACAAACATAATCTGCCTCCGCACCGATAAGTTCCATCAAACGCGGCACGGTTTTGATGAACCCGTTGCCGAAATGTTTCGTGAGCCACGGTAACATGATATTTCTGACCCTGTTGCGCAGGTAGTCAGGCGAATAATTTGTGGTGTCTTGTCTGAATACAATGTGGTTTGCCTTTGCATACTCAAGAAGCGCTTTCTTCGGCAGGCCAAGCAAAGGCCTGATGAGTTGGATTTGCGGGTCTACGGGCGACGGGTTTTGCCAGTGCATGCCGGCTATTCCTGCACCACTTGCACCACGGAACAATCGAATAAAAAAAAGTTCGACCTGGTCGTCAGCGTGATGACCAAGTGCGATGGTGTTTATGCCGAGTCGGCGGGCTGTTTGGGCAAGAAACCTGTGTCGGCACGTACGTGCAGCGGTCTCGATTGACAGTTTGTGCTGTTTGGCAAACTGCCGCACGTCTGTGCATCCGCAAACGCATTTCAGCCCCAGTTGTTTTGAAGTTTGTTCAACTAACTTTTCGTCTTTATCAGCCTGCCGACCACGTAGTTTATGATTGAAATGCGCTACTGTGAGTTGCCACCCTGAAGCGCGAGCCAGCTTTGTCAACACGTGTAACAGTACCATTGAATCAACACCACCCGATACGGCCACCAATACTTTTTGGCCTGGCTCCAATAGCTTATGCGTCGCAATGGCGCTTTTGACTTGGTGAACAAGCTTATGCACTGCAGGATAGTAGCGCGCTAGTTTTGCCTGTGCAAAATCAACTTGGCCCGGCACAGTCTAAAAATCCCAGAACATTTAACGACTCGAGGAGCCGAGTTTAACCACAAGGTTGCAATTCACGACACATGGCGCAAAGTGTGACCACGAATCATGGTGGTTTAGACTGAGCAATGTCTCGACGTGGTTTTGAGCGGTAATCCAGGAGACCATGCCGAATGCGCATTTCTTGATCGGCAGATGCACGAGGCCGAAAATGGCTCGGCGTCTTTGCTCTGCTGGATTACGGCTCAGAGATGCGGATTTGGACTTTGCAAATCTGCTGGTATATGCGTACAAATAAGCGCAATATTTTGCGCAAGCTGTGAGAACTGAGATTGAGATATACGACACGACCCTGCGCGATGGTAGTCAGGGTGTGGGCATAAACTTTTCGGTTTCGGACAAGCTCCGGATCGCCGAAAAACTCGATGCATTCGGTGTGCATTACATCGAAGGCGGTTGGCCGGGGTCGAATCCAAAGGACATGGAGTTTTTCGCTAAGGCGCGCGCGCGGAAGTTCACGCGCGCGAAGCTTGCCGCGTTTGGTGCGACCCGGCGCAAGGGCATGCGCGCTGACAAGGACCAACAGGTACAGATGTTGCTCGAGGCTGGCACGCCAGTGGTGACTGTGTTCGGTAAGACATGGCTGTTGCATGTGCGCCATGTGCTTGCGACCTCGCCTGAGGAAAACTTGGCTATGATTGCCGACACGGTCCGGTATCTCAAAGCCCATAAGAAGTTCGTGATTTATGATGCTGAGCATGCATTCGACGGGTATAAAGCAAATCCAGATTACGCGATTTCAACATGGTTAACCGCCCAGCAAGCAGGCGCAGACCTGGTTGTTCTTTGTGACACGAACGGCGGTTGTTTGCCGAGCGAGATTGCAGAAATTACTGGCGTAGCACGATCAAAACTAACTGTGCCGGTGGGCATTCACACGCACAACGACACTGGACTAGGTGTTGCAAACGCGCTTGCTGCGATCGAGGCTGGTGCCACACATGTGCAGGGCACCATCAACGGGTACGGCGAACGGACCGGCAATTGTAACCTGACCAGCGTGATTCCGCTTGTGGCACTCAAACTCCGAAAGCGTTGCGTGCCACACGGCTCGTTGCGCAAACTCAGGGAATTGTCACAGTTTGTTGACGAGATTGCCAATGTGCGACACGACCCGCGCCAGCCTTGGGTGGGCGAGGCTGCCTTTGCGCACAAGGGCGGCACACACGTCAACGCAGTCCAAAAACTGCTGCGCAGCTACGAGCATGTTGACCCGGCTGCAATTGGCAACGAGCGGCGTGTTTTGATCAGTGACCTGGCAGGCCGAAGTAACATTATCCTAAAGGCGCGTGAGTTGGGATTCAGGCTGGCTCCGGATACGCCCGAGTTGAAAGAGATATTGCACCAGGTAAAAAAACTTGAACACCAAGGGTACGAATTCGAAGCTGCTGAGGGGTCACTGGCTATATTGATAAGCAAAATACTCAAGCATCGTGAACCGCCGTTCGAAGTGCAGGCGTATCACGTGTCGATGCGGCGTGATGGCCCGAACTCAGTTTGCGAAGCCACTGTTAAGGTGAGAGTCGATAACCAGTTCGCGCACACTGTTGCCGAGGGCGACGGCCCGGTGCATGCACTTGACGTTGCGCTTCGGGCAGCGCTTTCGAAGTTTTATCCGCAGCTTAAGAAAGTTAAGCTCACAGATTATAAAGTGCGCATTTTAGAGACCTCGGCCGGTACCGCAGCCACAACGCGGGTATTGATCGAGTCAACCGACGGCAGGCGCCAATGGGGTACCGTAGGCGTGAGCGACAACATCATCGAGGCAAGCCTGCAGGCGCTTGTTGACTCGATGGAATATGCGCTCCTGCAAAAATGACGCTCACAATTACGCCGAGCTGAAGATACAAGCGCGGACTAAAATCTTGGTGGAATTTTCCAATGAGCGAAATCCCAAAAGCCTACGACCCGAAAGCAGTCGAAGCCAAATGGTACAGCTTCTGGGAGAACGAGGGATGTTTCATTGCAAACCCGCGTTCAGCTAAACCTGCCTACTCAATCGTCATTCCTCCGCCAAATGTGACCGGTGTGTTGCACATGGGCCATGTACTCAACAACACGATCCAAGACATTCTGGCGCGCAAGGCGCGCATGGAAGGTAAGGAAGTGCTCTGGTTGCCTGGGACTGATCATGCGGGTATAGCTACACAGGCAGTTGTGGAAAAAACGCTCCGCAAACAGGGCGTAATGAAACACCGGGATGAACTCGGCCGGGAGAAATTCCTCGAGTACGTTTGGGCGTGGAAAGAAAAACACGGCAATATAATCATTCAACAGCTAAAGCGCCTCGGGTGTTCTTGCGACTGGAGCAGGTTGCGATTCACGATGGATCCGGAGTATTCGCGTTGTGTGCAGAAGGTGTTTGTCGAGCTGTACAACAAAGGACTTATTTACCGTGGCTTGCGAATGGTTAATTGGGATCCGGCAGCGCGCACTGCACTCTCAGACGAGGAAGTGGAGATGATCGAAGAAAAGGGACACTTGTGGTACCTGAAGTATCCCATCCTCGATGAACTTGGCAAACCGAAGGCAGATGAATTTGTCGTAGTCGCCACTACACGGCCGGAAACTATGCTTGGCGACGAAGCCGTGGCTGTTCACCCGAACGACGAACGGTACAAAAACCTGATTGGCCGTAAAGTGTTGCTGCCTTTGCAGAACAAACCAATACCGGTCATTGCAGATGAAGTTGTTGACCCGAAGTTCGGCACGGGCTGTGTAAAGGTTACCCCGGCGCATGATCCTGCTGACTACGAAATTGCACTGCGGCATGGGTTACCGTTTACGGTTGTGATTGGGCCAGACGGCTGCATGACTCCGGCAGCGGGTGAGGAGTTCGCCGGGCTCGATCGTATGGAAGCGCGCGAGGCCGTGGTAGAACAGTTGAAGGAACTCGGTTTGCTACTCAAAGTTGAAGACTACGTACACAACGTCGGTTATAGCCAGCGTAGCCATGTGCCGATTGAGCCGATGCTTAGCGAGCAGTGGTTTCTCAAATACCCGAGCGTCGAAGATGCCACACGTGCAGTTGAGCGCGCCGAGATCGTATTCCATCCGGCCCGATGGGTTAAAACTTACACCCATTGGATGCGGAACTTGCGCGACTGGTGCATTAGTCGGCAGCTCTGGTGGGGCCACAGGATACCGGTGTGGTACAACCGACAGTTAAAGGAAATCCTTGATGTGACCCTGCCAACGGTGCGTATCGCAGGGCACGAGATCACAGGTGCAACCGCGCGCTCACTTCGCCGTGCTGCGATTGCTTATGCGCGGGAACACGGGATTATCGGTGGTGAATTCAAGAATTCGCATACGGGTCTTTCCATACGGGTTCGACTTCGCAGTATCACGCACTCTTTTAGTTATGCAGGTATAGATCAAATCCGAGCCGTTGCCGCGCTCCCGGAATTATTACGGGCTGCGGTGCGCATAGGTTCAGTAAATCATATGCCGCGCGTGCCTGAGTTTACCGCAGTGCATATTTTCTGGGCTAGCCTTGCAATCGGCCCTAAGCACTATTCGGTTCAGCTTGTTGTAAAACAGTTAAAAAATGGCCTACTGTTTTTTGACCATCTGCTTCTCAAAAGAAAAGACGCGCCCGACGGTGGTACTAAATCTGCAGAGGCGCGTCTCCGAACGGAAACGTTGGCCGACTGCCCTTCGTCGAGCGCGCTTAGGAATTTGCCCGAATTCGTTGAGTACGTCAATCGCGCGAACTGGTTGTTGCGTTGTCAAATTGAATGCCCCGGTCCGGGTTGGGAACAAGACCCCGATGTGCTAGATACTTGGTTTAGTTCTTGGCTTTGGCCTTTTGCAACAATGGGTTGGACAGGCGACCCCGAAAAAGACGCCAAGAACGAGTTGCTGGCCAAGTTTTACCCAACCACAGACCTGGTGACTGGTCCTGACATAATTTTCTTCTGGGTTGCGCGGATGATCATGGCTGGGTACGAGTTCATGGGCAAGCCACCGTTCCGCAACGTATACTTTACCGGCATCATTCGCGACAAGTTGGGGCGCAAAATGAGTAAAAGCCTCGGCAACTCACCCGACCCACTCGAGCTGATTGATAAGTACGGCGCCGACGCGTTGCGGTTCGGCACAATGCGCAGCGCGCCCCTTGGCCAAGATGTGTTGTTCGACGAGAAAAACGTTGAGCTGGGGCGGAACTTCTGCAATAAGCTGTGGAACGCGTGCCGGTTCAGACAATTGCAGACCAAGGGTTCTGCGGAGTGCCATACACCCGACCGCGCTCCAACTGTGCAGGAATCCATAAAGCAAGATGCCAACACCATATTTAGTCCGGCGGATAGAATTGATCCAGCGCTGCTCACGAGCGACGACAGGTGGCTGTTGCTAAAGCTCGATCAGGCCATTCGCGAAATAAACGAGGCTTTCGCCGAGTACAGGTTTAATGAGGTAACGCAAGTACTGTATCGGTTTTTCTGGAGCGAGTATTGCGACTGGTACGTTGAAGCGAGCAAAACCGTTTTGGGGAAATCCGAAATCCGCACTCCAAACTCCGTACTTGAAGCGCAAGAGGCCAGGCGCCGTGCCAATACACTTGCGGTGATTGATTTTGTGCTGAGCCATGTATTGCGGTTGTTCCACCCTTTCCTGCCGCACATTACTGAGCAACTTTGGCATGCGATGGGGTACAACCGTGATTATCCGCTCGACCGGGGTGGCAAAACCATCATGTTCGCGCCGTGGCCTGAGCCGTTTGATGCGCAGTTCCGCACGCGGTACGGGCTGGACGTTGCCGTGCACGAGTTCGTCAACGCGAAGTACGAACTTGTTATACGCGGGCGTAACTTGCGCCGCGAATACAATGTGCCAGCCAACAAACGGATCCGGTTCATCCTGAAACCCGCGCGCGAGTTTTCCGAGCACGACACAGCCGTGATTGCACTTTTGCTGAATGCAAACCCATTCGAGGTTGTGCCTGGGTTCGAGCCTTCCCAAAAGATGCCGGTGGTTCATACAGAGCTGGGTGAATTGTATATGCCACTTGAAGGGACAATTGACTTGGCTACAGAAAAGACGCGGCTCGTCAAGCAACTGCAAAAAATCAATGCTGAAATAGCTGGGCTGGAGCAAAAGCTACGCGATCCCGACTTTACACAAAAGGCGCCTGCCCAGGTTTTGGTTGAACATCGGCAACGACTGGTTGAACTCCACGGCACAAAACAGAAAGTCCAAAACATCCTAGAATCCATGGGCTGACTTTCCCCTCCAGAACTGCAAGATTTTCCTTGCGTTTGGGTGCACTGCAGCCACCTTTGTATCCGACGATGTGCCGTGTCGTTGGATTCTTTCTATTCCTGTTGATGGCGATGTCCACTCTGGCCGATGGCAAGTTCTTTGCGCCGGTGGCCCTGCCAGACAAAGTAACCATACCGGACCAGCGTGCGCTGATTCACTTTACAAACGGTGTCGAGCGACTGGTAATTGAAACCCGGTTCACAGGTGAAGGCACAAACTTTGCTTGGGTTATCCCGCTGCCAAGCCAGCCTGTTGTTGAAGAAGCGACTACGGGTCTGTTCCCGACACTGGCGCATTTATTTCGGCCACAGATCAAACACGACGTGCCACGTTACTATCTTTTGGTTCTTTTTTTAATTCTGATCGGCTGTATGGGCCGCTTTATTGCAAAGTCAACGCGGTACGCGCTCGTAATTGCTTTTTTGGTCATTTTGGCTGGGTTGTTCCTATCCGGCTTGCCGCTTGGAAGTAAGGCGGGCATATCTTCGACTGCTTCAAGCGGATCCGTCTCTATCCTTGACCGCAAACTGGTCGGTATTTTTGAAACCACAACTATTAGCTCGTGTGATCCCAACGCGCTTCAGGCCTGGCTGCGTGGCAACGGCTTCGCCGTACCCACAAACAGCGAGCCAGTCATAGAAAGCTACGTTAAAGAAGGCTGGGTATTTGTGGCGGTGAACGTGAGGCGAGACGACCCGAAGCTCGACACTAGCACGGCACACCCGCTTTCGTTCACCTTCAAAACCGACAAACCAGTGTATCCGATGCGGTTGACCGGCGTCGACAACGGCCCGGTTAGAGTCGAGCTATACGTGTTTGGACCCCGTTGCGCCAGGGCAAGGAACTTTAAGGTGCAACGTTGTGTTAAGCCTGATTATCCAGCCATCCCAACAGAAGGGCGGGCCTGGACAATACGGCTGCCGGCGAGGCCAACTATAGTTCATCCGTTGCTGCGCAAATGGGTGGCTGGTGCGCCCGTGGCCACCAAACTGACCGCGACACTTAACCACGCTCAAATGCGTGAGGACGTTTGGCTCCAATGGTCTGCGTTTAAAGAGAAGAAGAATTGGCTTTATAGCCGCAAAGGTGCTTTGACTGTTGCATTGAATTGGGCAGCCGGTTGTGCCGCTATTGGGATGCTCGCCATTTGGCTGGGGCGGTCTGTTTTTGGGAAACTAACTTTTAAGCATTTTACCGTGTTGGCGGCTGTTGCCCTGTTAACCAGCGCAATTCTCGGATGCATAATTTATCTTGCGCTGCCCAAGACAAAGGTGCGGCTGGTCCGGTTCCCAACATTATTAGCGCAGGAAGCGATGCACGCGCTTTACATGGAATTGAACGACGCAACTACTGGCTCGCTGGCCGAGACCCGCAAGGCGGCGCGGCAGGTGCTCGAACAGCCGGGCGAGTGGGTGGCATTTATGGAAGTCGCCAAAAGGCACGGCGGCACTGGTTGGTACAACTTCATTTTGGGCAACCAGATTCATGAGGAAGATTCACCCGGTAACTTCATCTTGCGCGAGAGCTGTGGCGTGGTCGAGTTTGTTGCATACGACGCGCTGGGGGCAGAACATGTAATCGGAAAGCTTGGGCCGGCTGGGCCGAACTGAACCTGAATTTGTCTTGGTGAAGTTAAGGTCGGTTTACCGGCTGCCTTTGGATTTTTTTGCTGTTTGGCGCAATTGTGGTTTACTCAGCCGTGGTTCCCCGTAAACTTTGCGCATGGACTTGGTAACTGCCTTTAAAGAATCCGCTGCCGCGCGAATTGATAAACCTGCGTTGTTCTGGGGCCAATCCGAATTCACCTACGGCGAGTTCTGGACGCATGCTGTCCGGGTTGCTCAGACCCTGCATAAAGAGTACGGAACCAAACCTGGTGAAAGGGTTGGGCTATGGCTGAAGAACTGTCCCGAGTTCGTCCCTTCGTTTTTCGGCGTGTTGACGGCTGGGGGTGTTGTAGTGCCGATCAATTGTTTCCTTAAGCCGGATGAAATTTTGTTCATTCTTCAGAATGCAGGGATTAACGTGGTAATCACAGATGGCCAATTTGCCGAGTATTTTGACGCTTTAATGGCCGGTCGGCCCGGACTGCGATTGTTCAGGACGGACGATTTACTGACGCATCCGACCAAACTGGACCCGGCTGCATTGGAAAACGTACCAAGCTGGATGCCCGCAAAGTCAGCTTCAGATTTGGCAGTGATTATTTACACCTCCGGCACAACTGGCCGGCCCAAAGGCGCCATGCTTTCGCATGGCAACCTGCTGCATAATGTGAACAGTTGCCGGATTGTTCTTGGGACAGTTGAAGACGACCGATTTGGCGTGGTACTGCCGTTGTTTCACAGTTACATGCTAACAGTGGGGTTATTGCTCCCGTTGTTGTGTGGCGGCTCGATTGTTTTGGTTAAATCAGTGCATCCGCTCAAGAACGCGCTACAGGAGATTTGTCAACGGCAAGCAACCATACTGCCCGCGTTCCCGCAGCTTTATCGTAGCCTAGCAAGTGCGCCCGGGCCGATTCCCCTGCCCTTACGCATTTGTATTAGTGGAGCTGCGCCGCTGCCGGGGCAGGTCTTGAAAGATTTCGAAGCGAAATTCGGCATCCCGCTCATCGAAGGCTACGGGCTTAGCGAAGCCAGCCCGGTTGTGTCACTCAACCCGGTTAAAGGCGTACGCAAGCCAGGCTCTATAGGCGTGCCGATTTACGACGTTGAGGTAACCGTGCAGGATGACCACGGCAATATTTTGCCCCCGGGAACAATCGGCGAGATTTGCGTACGAGGTGCCAACGTGATGCTAGGTTACTGGAACGCACCCGAAGAAACAGCAGCGACTTTTAGAAATGGCTGGTTACTCACCGGCGATATCGGCTACAAAGACGAGGACGGTTATTTTTACATCACCGACCGCAAGAAAGACATGTTGCTTGTGCACGGGATGAATGTTTATCCGCGTGAGATTGAGGAGGTTATTTACCAGTTCCCAGGCATAAAAGAAGCCGCTGTGGTTGGTGCACCCGATCCGCGCAGAGGCGAACAGCCGGTAGCTTTCGTTGCCCCAGAAGAAGGCGTTCAAATTCAGCCCGAGGCGTTGCTCCAGTATCTGAAGACGAAGCTTGCAGATTATAAAGTGCCGCACCGGATTCATTTCCTGACTGCGCTGCCCCGCAATGCCAGCGGTAAGGTTCTGAAACCAACTTTACGTGCGTGGTTGCGCGAGGCACAGTGAACGGCAATGGAAATTGCTGGTTTTTACGGGCGTTTGGGAAGTAGCTATTCCGTGTGACTGTCGTAGCAACGAACGATACAAAGTCCCCGGATGCCGATTTACTCCAGCCCAAAGGCATCTTGGATATAAAGCAAAACAAGATGGCTTTGAAACCTATGTCGTTGGTAATCAGCGTGTTAGCTTAATACTAGTTATCTTTCTGAAGGTTTTCTTGACCTTGGTGGCAGGTTGACTTTAAGGTACGACACGCGTTTGTCGAACGCAGTTGGATTTTCGACGGAGGACCCGTTATGGCAGAAGGTTATTGTGTAAAATGTAAGGCCCGGAAAGAAATTGCCGAGGCTATCGAAGAGACTATGAAAAACGGGCGTCGAGCGATCAAAGGTAAGTGCCCGACCTGTGGCACAGTCATGTTCAAGATTTTGGGTGGTAAAGTGACCGCTGGTACGGCGGTTGACGCTGCGCAACCCCGAACGAGCGGGGCACAATGATAGGATTTGAAATGCCTGAGGAACTTGCATACGTAATTATCACGCCATATTCGCTGTTTAAATCTCGCACGGGCGGAATAATCAGTCGGCTGCTGAGCCGTACTGGTCTTGAGCTTGCTGCAGCGCGCATGTTTGCGCCGAGCGCGGAGCTTGTGCGTACTTATGCTGAAATGGCTGTTTCGTCTGATGACCCACAGGACCGGCTAGTCCAAGAGCTTATTCGAGAGTATATACTGCGGAATATTGGTCCTGACCCAAACACAGGCCGGCGTAGACGTGTTATGATGCTGGTCTTGCGCGGAGAAGATGCTGTGCGCAAAACGCGCGCTGTGGTAGGCAATTTCAGCCTCGACAGACATGGTGGACAGACAATCCGCGACACGTATGGCGATATCGTGACAGATGAGCATGGCAGCGTGAGGTATTTTGAACCTGCAGTACTTGCCGCGCCAACGCCTGCTGAAGCTGAAGCTAAACTTAAGCTCTGGGCCAAGTATTCCGACTCCGACGGCGGGTTATTGGAGAATGTAATTTCTTATCCGCCCGGGGAAAAACCGCAGCGTACACTCGTGCTTATTAAGCCTGACAACTTTAGGTTCCCGACCGGTCGACCAGGTAACATGATAGATTTCTTTTCACGCACCGGCTTGTTTATTGTTGCCATCAAAGTCCACAGAATGAGTGTAGCCCAAGCTGAGGAATTTTACGGGCCGGTTCGTGAGACATTGCGCAAAAGTCTAAAGAATGTGGTTGCAGCCCGTGCGAAAGCTGCGATCGAGCGTGAATTTGGTTTTACCGTTCCTACCGAACAAGCCGCTCAGTTGGGTGAGATATTGTGTCCGTTGTTTGCAGCAAATCAGTTTGACAACATCGTCAAGTTCATGTCCGGTCGTACTTCGGCCGACTGCCCTCCGGAACAACGCAATTTACCCGGCACAGAAAAATGCATTGCACTCGTGTACGAAGGGGTTGAGGCCGTGCATAAGATTCGGGATGTGCTGGGTCCGACCGACCCGTCTGCCGCACCACCGGGTTCGATCCGGCGTGAGTTCGGCCAGACGGTTTTGGTTAACGCAGCTCACGCAAGCGATTCGGAAGAAAGCGCGAAACGCGAGATGGAAATAATAAACATACGCGACAACAACTTCCGAACGGTCGTAGAAGAGTTTTACGGGAAACTTTAAGCTGCATGTTGCCTTAAGCGACTTGATAACCCCCAAAGGAATCTACTTCAAAAACAGGAATCTTCACTTGCACCACTAATCGTCCGCAAAAAATGCCAACACAAACCTGCATTTGCCTCGCGACGCACAGCAGGTTGAGCAATTGGGCAGCCGACATCAAGACTGGTTGGTGGCTTAATCGGTGCTCGTCTTACCAACAGATGCAGCAAGCCCTTTGATCATGGCAATAAAACAACTAACCGAGGAACAGATCCGCACCTGGACACTTGAGCAAAAAGACCGGTGGTGGTTTGAGAACGTCTGGCGGGGTGACATGCCCCAACTGACTATTCGGTCGGCAACAACCGGCATGTGCCTTGGCGGCATCCTGTCCCTGACCAATCTTTATGTGGGCGCAAAGACCGGCTGGACACTGGGCGTCGGAATTACCTCGGTTATCCTGGCTTTTGCGCTGTTCAAAATCCTTACCAAAATCGGCCTGGGCCGAGAATTCACCATCCTGGAAAACAACGCGATGCAATCCATTGCAACCGCTGCGGGGTACATGACAGCGCCTATGATCTCCAGCCTTGGCGCATACATGATGGTCACCAACACAGTCGTGCCGATGTTTTCGACAATGACGTGGATCATTGTCGTTGCGCTACTGGGGGTGTTGTTTGCATTTCCGCTTAAACGGCGGTTCATCAACGACGAGCAGCATCCGTTTCCCGAGGGCCGCGCGGCTGGTATTGTGATGGATGCATTGCATTCTGGCGACGCCGCCGATGGGATGTTCAAGGCAAAAGTTCTTGTCTGCGCCGGTGCATTGTCTGGACTGGCAAAGTTGATGCAGAGCCATCTGATTATGGAGAAGCTCAGGTTGGGCTTTCTTGCTATCCCGGAGTACCTTGATGGCTGGGTGTACAAGCTAACCACGCTTAAAATCCGTGGGATAGACCTGCGGGAACTGACTGTGCGGCCTGACACAGACTTTGTAATGATGGCCGCGGGCGGACTGATGGGCATCCGAGTGGGCGTGTCGCTGATGATCGGTGCATTTATCAATTACCTTATCCTTGCCCCGTACGGGATTGCGCTGGGTGATGTGCACGGCCGCGTCGGTCCGGATGGCGTCGTTCACTACGGGTTCCGCGCGATCACAGCCTGGGCACTTTGGGGCGGTGTAGCAATGATGACCACAGCGTCGTTGCTTGCTTTTTTTGCCAAGCCACAGATCCTGCTCAGCGCGTTTCGCGGTTTGTTCCCGAAGGGCAAAGAAGCACAGAACGACATCCTCCGTGACATCGAATTGCCGATGCGCGTTTTTGTGATTGGGATTCCCGTGGTTGGCGTGGCTGTGGTGTTACTTGCACATCAATATTTCGGCGTCAAACTCTGGCTAGGTGCAATTGCCGTGCCGTTGGTATTCATTTTCACGCTTATTGGGGTGAACTCGACTGCCCTGACTTCAATCACACCCACAGGCGCAATGGGCAAACTCACCCAATTGACGTACGGCGTGCTTGACCCGGGCAACATCAAGACAAATCTCATGACCGCAGGGATCACGGCTGAGGTGGCAGGCAACGCGTCAAACCTACTCATGGACATCAAGCCGGGCTACATGCTTGGTGCAAAACCGCGCCTGCAGGCGATCGGGCATGTGCTCGGCATTTTGGCTGGTGCATTTGTGGCTGTACCGGTGTTTTACCTTGTGTTTCTGAGGAACGGGCCGAGTGCACTTGTTACGGATCAATATCCGATGCCCGCAGTGAGCATCTGGAAAGCTGTCGCCGAGGCGCTTACGCAGGGTTTGTCGAACCTGCCAGTTTCAGCCCGATGGGCGGCGTTGTTTGGTGGACTGCTTGGTATTGTGCTGGAGGGCCTCCGACTTGCCACCAAAGGCCGTTTTTGGTTGTCCGGTGTTGGTATTGGCCTGGCGGCGGTGATCCCGTTTAACACGTGTTTTGCAATGTTTCTCGGGAGCCTGTTTTTCTGGTTGGCTGGCCGAACACTTAAAAACCCGACCTCTGCAGCGAACCGAATCTTTGTGCAAAACCAAGAACCGATTTGCGGCGGTGTGATTGCCGGGGGCGGCTTGATGGGCATTTTGGTGATATTGATCGAGAATTTCGTTCTAAGCCCGTGAGCGCAGACATTTCTCGAATTGTTTTTAGGTGCTCTGCGTACTCAACAGTTTCCACACGCGGAGTGTTTCGGTGGCGCTCCATGCTTGTGCGTCGCAACCGCGTTGTGTATGAGGTGCATCGCCATCGAGTATCTCAGGGATGTAACCCAAACATCCCCCAGTCATAAGTTGTGCGGTGCTTATCAAGTAACAGCGTGCTGCGTGTACTGCCTCAGGCGCAAAATCCCATGCACGCACCAACGCCTCACAGAAAACAGGAAGCATCCATGTCCAAGCCGTACCGTTATGATAAGCTGGTTTACGGCGTGTGTCTTCGTCGCCTTCGTATCTACCCCAGTACGGTTCGTTTGGGTTGTTTAGCAACCGGCCGTCTCTGCCGTAAATTCGCAGAGGTACAGTGACAGGCAGCGGTGCCAGTGAGCGGACAGCACCAGGTACAAGCAAGTACCGCATGACGGCATCGAGCGCCTGTCTTGCGCGGCTATCGGTGATCAAACCAAGGCTGGTAACGAAGAGAAAGTTGCTTCGCAGTGCGTCATCAGGTACTGCTTGGGCAGCAGGTTGATTCGGCTTGGCCAACAGTACATCGGCAAAATAACCGCGCGCATCGAGCCAGTAGAATCGCTCCAGCGACGCCAGGGCGCGTTCGGCCAAGCTGGCCCAAGACGAGCTTGCGAGCTGCTGCCTACTCTTATCAAATGCAGTCAAAGGACCAGCCGTGCTGCCGGTGTCAATGCGGTCCAACTGGCGCAGCAGCCGGATCCACAGCGCTTGAATTTCAATCGGGTACCCCTCGCGCGGTGTGCAAGCGGGGAAACTTGTGTCCATCCAGGTGAAATGCGCTGGACTCCAAATTAGGCCCGAGTCCGGGTCCATCCGGATACCGTTTGGCGTGCCTTTGATGTAGTTAAGCGCGATGTCACGCAACACATCGGCAATCGTTAGCTGGTCTTTACCGATTGAAGTTCGGTAGAAGCTTTGTCCGAGTGCTGCAGCGGTTTCCTCGCATGCAACTCCAAACCACAAAGGTGCATCTGAGGTGTCGCGGTTTGTGGCTGTTTCACCTGCGAGCGCATTGGGCAATGTGCCGTTTTCTTCGAGTCGTGCAAAGGTCAGTAACAATTGCCTGACCTCTTCCAACAACCCGGCCGTGACCATGCCGCGTGCGCAAATGAGCGCGTCACGTCCCCAATCCAGAAACCACGGATAACCTGCGATGACAGTTTTACCGTGGTCACGCCGGACAACAAAGGCACTGACGGCCCGTGTAAGTTGGTCGGCAAAAGAGTCGGTGCCGTTTTCGGTTTTCCGTTTACGGTTTTCGGTTTTGAGTTGGTCTGGCGTCGGGTCTGTTGATTCGGCGGTTACGACAAGTGTTACCGACTCGCCTTTTGGCAACGGCAACTCGAACCAGCCGGGGCTGTATGCATCACCGGCTGCAATCAAGCCGCGGCTTGCCTCGACAGGGTGTGGTATGTTCTGACTCCACTCTGGCTGCGGATGATAAAAACCGGTCGAGCTGAACGCACGCAATTGACGGTTTGGCGCAGGCGCAAACACGAACCCTGGTTTGTCCGGCAGCGGTTTTGTGTGGGTGGTGAAATGCTGTTCCGAACCGGGATTACGTTGTGTTTCCCAGTGGAAGTTTCTGTCCTCGATGTCAAGCCGCACTGTGAGTCGCACGTCGGCTTCAGAGGGTAATTGTTTGCCTTTGGCCAGATCCGCTGTTGGCCGGCTGAAACTGAAAACAGTTGTGTTGGCACCATCAACCATGTCTGCTGTTATTAAAACCTGCACCGTGCGTGCGTCGCCTGCGTTTGCCACAAATTCCCACACTGCAGGCGGTCCGGGCGCAAACGCAACGAGGTTTTTGCCGTCCAACGGCGAGATGAATCCATCAGCGTTGATCCACACACGGATCCGTTTCACTAGGACATGTCTGTCGACCGGCACATGCGGATGCAGATTTGCGGCAAGCACGCAATCGTATTTGGATTTGACCCTGCCAAGGTCAACACAAAGTCGAGCCATGCCACCGATCCTGTTTGTTAGCAGTACCAGGGCGTCCGGCTCGGGCGCAGTAAACACTGCTGGGAACGTTGCGTGCGGGGTAACGAATTTCAGTTGTGCTGTGGCACGTTTCGGTTTTGCACCGTATCGCTCCAGCGCAAGTGCGGCGTCTGCGTTGACTGATCTAGGTGCGAACCATGCGATGTGGCCTCGGGCGCTCGGCACCGACCTGGTGTGCTCGGGCAAGTGTCCAGCAGTATCGAGCTTAAGCGTTGCGCGGAATGGTACGGTGTCTTCAATCAATACCCAATGCCCAGCCGGCACAACTGTCACCCGCTGCCGGTCGGCCAATGTCCATACCACAACCTCAGGGTAAAGCTCGCCGCGCTCGTACTGCTGGAACAATTTGTCCAGCATTGCTGGGTTTTGTGCTTTGCCCAGAGCTGTTGCTGCGGAAAGGAAATCTCGTGGCGAACGCGCGAACTGTTCGGCAAGCAAACGCCAGTCGAGCTCAGGGATTTTTTCAAGTGGCAAAGTTTTGGCCAAGGCTTGCAATGCACAAGCAGCCTGTGCACGTGCGCGGCGGTATGCATCTCCGCTGAGGCCTATTGGTTTCTGGTTTTCAGCCAGGCAATAGCTTGCTGCCGGCGGTAAAGTGAACGTGAGCTTGGTGCCTTGCGTGTGTGCAATGCTCGGCAACGGTTGGCCAAGCAGGTCAAATTTAAGTTCGCCCAGCCCAGCTAGTGCGGCTGATTCGATTGATACAGTTTTCGCATGTGCCATGTCGGTGTTAACCAACACCAGTACCGAGTTTTTTCCGTCCGCCGAGTCGCGCCGAAGCACAAACACCGGTGAGTCAACCGGGGTAAGTCGGGTTAGTTTTGCGCCGTCGAAGAAACATGGGTGTTCAGCAAGCAACCTGTTGAGTTTGGCGAGTTCGCTCACCAGGTTATCCGAGTTACCCCAAGCGAGGCCCGTGATTGCGTGCACATCAATTTTTTCCGAGGCAAGCCATTCAACCCCGCAAGTGAACCCGAATGCGCCACTGACGCTTGCCAATGCGCAGAGCCGGTTCCGCAACAGCGACCATGCACGCCCTTGGGCAGCAAGTCGGGGGTTGTCATGCGTTTCGCTGTAATGCACATACAGTCCGACGCGCTCTGATTGGCGCAGTGCATAGTCGAGGTAACTTGCCACGTCGCGTCCGGAGTAGTTTTGGAACAGCTCGCTGTATGCCCATTGCATGCCGCCCTCGGTTAGCAACAGCTCAGTGGCTTCCCACGAACCGCCAAGACCCTCCAGCAAAAAGATCGTTTCGGGAAATTCCTGTCTGACACGCGCGACTATGTATTGCCAGGCTGGCACCGGCACCTTGTAACCAGCGTCGCAACGGAATCCGTCCACGCCGCGCCTGCACCAGGTCAGAAAAACCTCTGCAAGCTCGTCCCAAAGCGCGATGTTATCGTGTTTGAGCTCGACGAGGTCCTCCCATACAACACCCCATGCACCAGGGCTAACGAATTGACCATCTGGATTGCGCATAAACCATTCCGGATGATTTTCTTGCAAGACTGATCCCCAGCCGGTGTGGTTGATTGCAATGTCAAGAAACAGCCTGCCCCCGCGCGCATGGATTTCGTACGCAAGCTCACAAAACTGGTCCACGCCAGTTGTGTGTCGGTCGAAAACAACTAGTGCAGGATCAATGGCAGTCAGGTCAAGGCTTGCGTACGGGCTGCCGATGCGACCGAGTCGGGCATATGTTGTAGGCGTGGGATTGATTGGCAACAAATGCACAATGCGGCAGCCAAGCGTGTCTATGATGTGGTCCAGATGCGCAGTCAGCTCGCGCAGTTTGCCCGATGCCGGGATCACGGTGTACCCTTGCTGGTCCAGTTGCCGAAGTTGCGCTTCGAGCTCGAGGTCTTTCGCGTGCACGAGCGCCTTGGCTGGTCCGAACAAGCGCGCGAAAGCGCAGTAGATCGTGTTTGCAGTGCGGGTGTGGTCAGGGTGAACTGAGATACCCACGTCTGGTCCCTCAGGCCAGTGTTGCCAGCCACGTGTATCAAGTGCGTATGGTTTCGCCTTGAAATACCCAACTTCGGTCAAAGCCAAGCTCACGATCCACTCGTTGCCCTGGCGCAGCATTGGTATGTCGCGCCATGATGCACCTGCCGGTGGCAGGTTTTTGGCATGGGCCTCGACGTATTCGGTAAGTAGAATTTTTGCACGACCGATATTTGTGCGCAGGCGAGCTGACCAGCCCGATGGTAAAGGCCGGCCGTGCCGGTCGCGCAGGCTGAACTGTAGCCGGTCACCTACATACCGCACCAGCCTGTCACCCGGCCCCGGGTTCATTAATGGAGCGAAAACATCCATGTACAACCACTGCTAACGTTCACAAAGACACGCGTTACACGGGGATAAGATTGGCAAGCTGCGCCTTGATTGCAATCCACAAGCACACGTGCTTGCGCAATTGGGGCCGCTGTAACAGCCGTGATTTAGGCCACGAAAATTTACAGAAACAGGCTTGCTTTATTCTGTGGGGTTGGTGAGTCTTATTGGCGATGTCCTTGTTTGAACGACCAGTGCACATGCCAAAGGAGCCAATTACTTTGGCACCGAAGCAGATCGAAGAATTGAATTTGAAGCTTTCGACGTTGAGACACGACATTGCCAATCATCTGACGGTGATTGTGACGGCGGCTGAGATGGCCGCCAATACGTCTGAAAAAGCGCGGCAACACTTAACATTGCTTTTCCAGCAAATCCCGAAGATCAAAGACGCTGTGAACGGGTTCACCGCTGAATTTGACAGGACACTCAGTATTAAGCGGTCGTAAATGCAGCGGCAACCTATACAGCGCGGTTATCGGCTGAGCTATGTGTGGCCAGGCTGTTGTTTACGGCGGTTGCGTAGGGGGCAATGGGCCCAGGTGTCCGAAGCCACGAAACTTCAATTTTCCAGAGTCGCTTTTTCGTGCATGGTGGTTGTGCTGATTCTAATTTGCGCCAGTTGCAGTGGCATTAATGCGAAAGGCACTGTTTCGCCAGCGAGCTTTTTCTTGCCCGGTATTATTCAGGCCGAACCGCAGATTAACACGCCCAGTTTGCCAGAGTCGACCAATCAGTTTGAAGCTGAGTTAGTACTTGCCGAGTAGAGGTGAGACCATGCGAATGCCTTTGGCGGTGACGGCCAAGATCGCCGCGCATATCCTCAAACACAAACTGCGCGGCACGAAACGCTTTGCAATAGTGCTACAGCTTGAGCCGCTGCATGCATGCAATCTTGCCTGTGCGGGGTGCGGCCGTATTCGCGAGTATTCAACCAGTCTGGACCAGGTCGTACCGCTGGACAAATGCCTAGCTGCAGCAGCCGAATGCAACGCGCCGATGGTATCAATTTGCGGGGGTGAACCGCTCATCTATCCTTGCATTGAAGAGCTTGTTGAAGGATTGCTCGGGCAACGCCGAATAGTTTACATATGCACAAATGGGCTGTTGATGCGACGCAAGCTGTGCGAGTATTTGGCCGCCGTTTACAACTCGTCAGATGCATCACATGAGTCGCGGTTGGGGCGGCTACTTGCCGACGACCTCATCACTCAAAGCGAGGCCGAAGCAATTCGCAGCGCAAGTCAAGGATCAAACTCGAGGCATGTCATTCGGCCGACAAAATGGCTTTATTGGAATGTGCACATAGACGGGCTTGAGCAGACGCACGACATGCTCGCGGGGCGTCAAGGCGTTTTCAAAGAGGCAGTACGCGCAATTAGACTTGCTAAACAACTCGGATTTCAGGTCGCCACAAATACCACTGTTTATCGGGAGACTGACATGACCGAAATCGAGGACATGTTCAGGTTTTTTTCCTGGTTGGGTGTGGATGCGCATACAATTTCGCCCGGATACGATTTCGACGCTGCCAAACACGATTTGATAACGAGCCTTGGCAAAGACGCAGATGAATTTTTTTTAACCCGGGCGCAAACTAGGGAAAAATTTGCGCAAATCCTGCGCTGGGGCGAACAGTTTAATATTCTTGGCACACGCGTTTATCACGAGTTTCTTGCCGGGTTGCGCGAGTTAACCTGTACTGCTTGGGCAATCCCAACCTACAACGTAATGGGATGGAAGGCACCGTGCTACCTGATCACTGACGCGCATTATTCGAGCTATAACGAGATGCTCGAAAAGGTTGATTGGAACAGTTACGGTGTAGTTAACGGGGTGGCACGTGATGTACGGTGCCGAAATTGCATGGTCCATTGCGGGTACGACCCAAGCGGTGCGCTGGGCACCAACTACTTGCGCGGTGACAACTGGAAGAATCTCAAGTACACTTTCAGTCCACGGCCCAAACCATACCCCGGTGATGCCGACCTTGCAAAACGCGCATTTAACGGTGTTTCAGCTCGTGGAACTCAACTAACGGCTGCCGTGGGTTACTCAGCCGCCGCATTGCACGCGGCCAACCACCGTGTGTACAAGAAATCTGCTTGATGAGTATGGTATTGAGCTTGGGCGTGCGCGTGGTGCGTGCTATCTTCTGCTGTTTTTTCGTGCTGCGAAACCGGTTTTTGCGCAAGCCACGTAATAGACTGAATTGTCTGCGGGCGCGTTGGTGGCGGAGATCCCTCAGTAACAACCGGAAGAGCTCCTGATATTCGAACCACTGGCGATCAACCCGACTACTCAGCATGCTGCAGGCGGGTTGGGTTGAGTTGATGCGCTGACTTGTTGTGTGACGAAATTCGCTTTCTTCGGGTTTAACAGCTCAACTACCTGGTCCAACTGTGTCACTTTGTCGAAGAAGTAATCGGCTCCTAGATTTAGGCAGCGCGCGCGTATTGCGTCATCTGCAAATGTCGTTAGAACAATCACAACACAATCGGGCCGCTCGCGTCTGAACAATCGGATTAGATCGAACCCGCTCAGGCCGGGCAAACGCAGGTCCAACAGAACGACATCGGGCCGCAAAGCAACGAACATTTGGCAGCCCTGAAGACCGTTTTCAGCGCAGCCAACAAGCTCAATTGTTTCATTTTTGCTAATCAGCTTTGCCAGTTGCTCACGAACAACTGAGGAATCCTCTACCACAAGCAGTCTGATGCGCCGCCTTGCATAAACTGCGCGGCAGCCAAGCACAGGGCCTTTGGGTTCGCAGCTTTTTGCGCTTGCGGTTGTGGCACTTTTCAGTGGCAGCTTTGATTGATTATTGTTGTTCATACCCCATACTAGGCGTGCGCACAAAACACGCACAGATGGCGAATATCGGTTTCTTTTGTAGGTAGAGGGAGGAGAGTGTTGTAGGGAATTTGTCCGACAGATAACGACTGCAAAGCCGGGTTTTTTCGATCCTCAAATCGGACGTGTGATGTGCGACGGTTGGCATGTTTGGTTTGGGGCGTAATCCGAGTTGTGTGCCAGCAACGGCTCTGCATCTGTTTGTTGCGCGCGTTTATCGCGGTTTCTGAGACTCGGCACGTGGCAGTTCATTCAATACAGTTAAGTGCGGTCGGCGTCGTTGGCGCCCTTGGCGCCCGTTTGCAGATCAGCGTTTTGGCTTAATTACATGACTGATCTGCTCGAAATCGGTTGCTTTGTCGAAAAAGTAATCCGCTCCCAGTTCCATGCACCGGGCGCGTGTTGCATCGTCGGCAAGACACGTGAGCACTATCACCAAACATTCCGGCCGTTCGCGCTTGATGGTCGGCAACAGATCAAACCCACTTAATCCTGGTAATTGCAGGTCGAGCAGAACCACATCCGGTCGCAGAGCTATGAGCATCTCGATTCCTTGCACGCCGTTTTCGGCGCAGCCAGCCAGCTCGACTGTGTCGCTTCGCTTGATCAAATCCACCAAGCGCTCGCGGATGATCGGCGAATCTTCAATCACCAGCACTTTTGGTCGGTGTGCCCCCGATGCGCGCACTCCCAGATAGCCTGGTGTAGCCCGTGTCTCTTTTGCTTCGCTTGCCTTTGATTGGGCATCGCTGTCCACGTGTTCTTTTGCTTTCATCGCCCACAATTTAGGCCTCGAGCCAACTGCGTCATAGATGGTCAATTCCGCTTTTGGGTGTCGGAGTGGGTTGAATGGGTTTGTCGGTGATTTACCCGACGCGAGCCATTACGAGTGCGTGTTTTGTAATGGCGCAGGTCTTATTTGCGCTCATGCAATTGCCTGGAAATGAGCAGGTTGCGTGGCCCCGGCCGTGCACCTGGTAATGGTCGGCTGCGGTCACCTGCGTTTGATAGGCTCAGCGTGTGGGCGCCTTGTAGACAGGCATTTCATAGGCTGTGCGCCCAAAGGAAAAGCACGCACTGAGACGGTTCTCAACCTACTGCCGTGTTGGGGGCAAATTCTTTCTCAGGTCGTTTGGCGGAATTGTCGGTGTGCGAGGTGGTTGTGGGGTAATTTACTCAACTAGCTTGTGACGGATGGCGTAACGTGTCAGCTCGACGTTTGTGGTCAGGCCGAGTTTTTCAGCAATTCTGGCGCGGTAGGTGGCCACAGTTTTTTCACTCAGCGCAAGTTCGGCTCCGATTTCCTTGATGGTTTTGCCAAGGGCAATCATTCGCAATACTTGTAATTCGCGCGCAGAAAGTGTTTCGTGTAACTCGTGTTTAGCTTCACCGCTGATGACCGCAGCAAGTTTTTCGGCTAAAGCGCTTGTGACGTACTTGCCGCCTGCCATGACTTTTTTCACTGCCGCCATGAGTTCGTTTGAGGCGCTTCGTTTGTTGATGTATCCTGCCGCACCGAGCTTGAATGCACGTAGAGCAAATTCTTCCTCTGGATACATGCTCAAGACGAGGACAGGTGTCCGAGGGCACAACCGGCGTGCCTCACTTAACACTTCAAGTCCGTTCCTGCCCGGCATGTTTATGTCCAACACAACAAGGTCCCAGTTGCCTTTGTTCAGCAATTCCATTGTTGTGCGCGAATCGCCGGCTTCCCCCACTTCAACTGCGCCGAATTCCTTTGCCAACAGATCGCGTAACCCGCGCCTGACGATTTCGTGGTCGTCGGCTATCAGTACTTTCATATGCCGTAGTTTTGATGTTTGCGGTTCGTGGAATGGACAGTGTAACAATTGTTCCCCCATCTGGCCCCGGCCGAACGCGCAACGTGCCGCCTAATGCACGGGCGCGTTCCTGCATCCCGATTAGACCGAGTGACTGCGGGTCTGTCAGCTTCGCCGGTGGTATCCCGCAGCCGTTGTCACGGATCTCGAGAACAAGCGTTTCGCTGTTGCATTTTGCGGTTCCGGCATTGTTTTGGTGCAGTGTGCTTTCAAGACGCAGGGCGATTTCGACTGCAGTCGCTTTTGCATGTCGTGCGACGTTTGTCAAAGCTTCCTGGCAGATGCGGTAGCAGGCTATGGCGACGTCGTTTGGCAACTCTGGCTCAGGCTCGGGTGTGTGCAGCCGGCATTTAATCCGGGTGCGTTCTTCGAATTGTCGCGCCTCATACTTTAGCGTCTCGACAAGGCCGAGTTTGTCTAGCAGAGTCGGCCGCAACTCGGCGCAGATGCGTTGGACAGTTTTAATTGCGGAATCAACAAGCTCGGAAGCGCCCATAATCTTTTCCAAGAGCGCATTTGTCCGCTTGGTCGGTTTTTTTCCTTCAAGGTCGCGTTCGACCCAATGTAAATCCATTTTTAACGCGGTAAGCACTTGTCCAAGTTCATCGTGCAGCTCACGTGCGATTCGTTTGCTTTCTTCCTCGCGCACTTCTTGCAAACGGGCCGTCAGGGCGTGTAGTGCGGCCTCAGCGCGCAGTCGTTCGGTGATGTCTTGTACAACACCGAAGATTGCCGGGCCTTGGTCGAGATGCATTGAGCCAAGGGTAATTTCGACCGGTAAAAGAGTGCCGTCTTTTCGGACGTGGTTACTTTGGAAAGTTATCTGCTGCCCTGCCAAGACGCTTTCCCAAAGTTTATCTTTCCCCGTTTGGATTGCCTGGGGATCAATTTCCCAAATGTATCTGCCGAGCAGTTCAGCCCGGGTGTAACCGAGGCTTTCACATGCACGTTTGTTGACCTCGATTAACCGTCCGGTCATGTCATGCACCAGAATTGCGCTGGGCGCCAGCTCGAGCATATCGCGATACCGTTGTTCGCTGCGGCGCAGTGCCTCTTCAATCCGTTTACGCTCGGTGATATCAACAAGCGTACCCAGGATGGCAGGACGGTTCCGGTAATCAAGCCTACCGCCGTGGCTCTCAAGGTGGATCACCGTGCCATCTTTTCGCAGGCCCCGAAACTCATAGTGCAGCGACTGTACGCCTTCTTGAGTCCGCCGTTGGATATTTTGTTGGACCAAGTCGCGGTCATCTGGGTGTGTCAGGTCCAACGGACTCAGTTTCCCAACAATTTCATCCACTGTGTGTCCGAAGATTGCTGCCAGCGCAGGGTTCACGTACACAAACCTGTTATCTTGGAACAAGTAAATGCCAACCAATGATGATTCCGCCAACAACCGAAATCTTTCTTCGCTCTCACGTAATGCAGCTTCGGCACGTTTGCGTTCGGTTATGTCGCGTACAATGGCCCACATGCCGACGGGTTGAGCTGCGGCATCTCGGATCAGGAACGCCCGCAATTCAACCGGGAAAACCGTACCGTCTTTTTTTCGGTACTCTTTCTCGTACACGTCTGAATAGCCACGCTGCAAAACTTGTTCTTGAACAATTCTTGCTTCGAAAGCGTGCCATTTTGGGGGCGTAAGGTCCATGTAAGTTAACTGCTTAAGTTCATCTTCCGAGTAACCGAGCATTTCGCGGTAGGCCGGGTTAAATTCGCGGATGCGCCCGTCCATGGTTGTGCTGACGAACGCATCCATCATGCTCTCGTATAAAAGTCGGTATCGTTCCTCGCTTTCACGCAAAGCCAACTCGGCGCGTTTGCGTTCGGTAATGTCAAGTGCTGTGGCTAAACCAGCAGGTTGACCTTTGAAAATTATTGAGCCTGCGCTGAAATCGACCCATCGTTCTTCACCGTTCTTGGTAAGGATCTTGAACTCGTACCTTCTGGGTACAGGTTCACCACGTTGGCGTGCAAGGCCGCGTTGTTTTACCAACGCTCTATGTTCGGGATGCACAACTTCCCAAAAATCAATTTCGCCCAATTCGGCCTGTGTATAGCCGGTGAGCCGTTCACAAGCCGGGTTCGCGAATTTGAAGCGAGTGCCCTGATAGACAACTATGGCCGCTGCCGTTGTTTCAGCCAAAGCACGGAACATGGCTTCGCTTTCGGCAAGCGCAGCTTCGGCGCGTTTGCGGACGGTAATGTCCCGCACAATGGCTAGCAAAAGCGCTTCTGTGCCTGTTTCCAACCGGTTTAGGCTCACTTCGGTCATGAACCGGCTGCCATCGGCGCGCTGATGTTCCCACTCGAAGAACTGTGGTCCTTGCGAGTATGCTGCCTTGATTTTTTCAAGTGCTTTTTCTTCCGATGGCCTACCGTCGGGCTGTGTCGGGGGTGAAAACTCGAATGGACGCGCTCCAATCAGTTTTTCGCGTGCACACCCGAACATTAGCGATGCGCCTGCGTTGCAGTCAACGAACTTGTCCTCGCGCAACAGGAAAATTGCGTCGTTCGCAGTCTCGAACAACGTCCGGTATTTCCTTTCACTTTCACGGACGGCTTCGGCTTGTCGCTTGATTTGAGCTGTGAGCCTGTGTTGCCTAATTATTGCCCAGATTGTTACCCCCAGTGCAATAGCCAGGCCAACCGCAACTGCCCCTAGGAACTGCTCTTTGGTGTACCGGTGCGGTGTAACGGACCCGAACCATTTCTGGTACAGTTTGTCGAATTTGCCGGTGCGCATCAGGATGGCCAACGCCTCGTTTACATGTGCCAGCAAGTGGTGATCGCCTTTCCGCACGGCGACGCAGCAGCGCAATTCATGTTCTTTGACTTCAATGTCCAATGGCCGCACGTTCTTCAAGCCCAATCGGCGCGCTATTGCAAGTCCAGTAAGACGCCCCGTAAATGTGGCGTCACCTTCCGCGCGATTGATCATCACAAGAGCACGTTCTACTGACTCAACGTATGTTATATTGTCCCCCAAACTTGCATCCTTGAACAACTTCTCGCCCAGGCTGCTGCGATGGACCAGAATCTTTCGGCCTTTCAGGTCCAAAAGCCGTTTAACCCCCTGTACGTGTTTGCCCACGAAAACTTGGCCAGTCATCGTAATGTATGGGACCGAGAATTCAGCAATCAGCTCGCGTTCTGGCGACTGGATGTAGTTCTGCATCAGGTCAATTTTGCCTTCTTGGAACAGTTTGTAGATCTGCTCGGTGGTTCCTTCGACACGCTCGAACCTAAGGTCCGCCAACTGCTCGATCTCTTTGACAAGCTCATAGGCGAACCCTTTCATGCGCCCGTCTTTATCACGGTACGAAAAAGGATAATTGTCCACCAACACGCCAACTCGTATTGGTTGGGTATCGGTGCGCGAGTACGCTTCTATCCGACACACGCCGGCTGCCGTCGCCGCAACCAGCAGCGCGACATTCAAGTTGTAACGGAAAGGCTTCAGGCGTCTCGCTACCCCACACTTTGGCTTTTGATGCTTGCTGTCTTTGGTCTTACGCATGCGTCAAGCCTAAACTGCAAGCAAAATCCGTTCCGCGCGCGTGGGTTGGGCTTCCGACCACCCAAAACAAGCACAGCTTTCCTGGGCGAGCCGGGAAACGCTCACACACATTTTTTTGAACGATCAAGGCCAACGCAGCTAGACAACGGCCAACCCAACTTTCCAGTGCCCCGTTGGCATGATGTATTATGACCGTCCGCATTATTGATTTGCGGCTGTTCATTGGAAGCCTTTTACAAACAGTCTGTGCAAAGCTTGGCTGTTACTGCGTTCCAAGTCCAGCCCTAAATACGGGGCAGCGTTAGGAAAAATATCCGCACTATGCAGGAAAAGCGATTGAATTCGTTTACTGCGCGCAGCAGCATGTTGAAGCTAATGAGCGCGCTTTTCTTAAATCCGCCTTCGTTTGATGGGTTTGACGGGGCCGCTGGGTCGCGTTACCAGGCCCGGCGCGAGATAACGAGCTTCACCTGGCTTGCGCGACTTGCCAAAAAACACACCGCTTTGCCCTTGGATTCACGCGTGTTTAATCATTTAAAACACGGGTCACGCAGCCCAAATACCGCGCACAGCTTGGGATCAAAACCCGAACACTTTGCGAAACGCACGAATCTGAGAACCAATTGGTGAAATGGGGGATGAGGTTTTCTCAAGACTGTCACTACCGTTTCTGCGGATGCAACGGTGCACAACTCTCAAAGTTGCTTAGGGACTTGGCTCAAATAGTCATGTTAATCCTCTTTGCGCGCCAAATGTAGAAAATTGCCGGATAGACCAGCAGTTCCATCAGCACGGAGGTGATGACGCCGCCAACCATCGGAGCGGCGATGCGTTTCATCACGTCCGCGCCGGTGCCGGTGCTCCAGAGGATCGG
>FMJZ01118845.1_pt1 | contig 52854 bp, 54 predicted proteins | sample 1987881 | NCBI WGS metagenome assembly FMJZ01 (sample SAMEA4378227, study PRJEB15110) | soil metagenome | biome: soil; feature: Field; material: Soil | place: India | collected 2015-03-11 | depth 0 m
ATATTATAAATGATCTACTTCCTTTGGGAAATTTTAAAGAGTAAACTAGAAGTAGGCCCAATATACCACTATGTAGAGAGGAGGATAAGAGGAAATATGTTTTATACCATTACAGATGAAGGTACTGTTGAGTAAGAAGATAAAAGAGATAGATGAAGAGGCTACATACAGTGAAGTAATGAGAGATATAAATAGGGTAAAGGTAATAGAGATAAATATAGTAAGGAGAGGGCAAAGTAATAATGAGGACAAACTTAAAAGGGAAAGCTAAAATAGGATATAAAGCTTTAGGGATGAAAATTTCGCCAATTGAGTATAATAAAGTAGACCTGGTGCCTACGTCTCAGGTTTAAAAGTTAAGATAACCCGCTAGCCATGCGGGTTTTTAAGTTTTAAGGTTTCAAACTTGCGAAATCCTCCCACCATTGGGTATATCCTAATAAGGATCAGGGGAAGATTTTTTGTAGAATTTAATAATTTAAAATTCCATATCCTGCCTTTATATGTTTTGAAGAGGGATCATCGGATGGTCCTAATGCCCAGACGATATTTAGTTTTCCAGAGCTTGGAAATTCTTTGTCATATTTGTCCTTTGTAGAAAGCTTTCTTTTGAATTCTATATAGGTAAACTCTTTATCTTCGGTTCCTGCAAAATCTAAGATATCATTTTTTCCACCTAATTTTTCATCTAAAGTATGTCTAAGATGTACCTCGGGAGCAAAATAGTCTAAAACCTTTACTTCTTTATCGGTTACATAACCTATTATATAATCTGCATTACCTGCCTTAGAAGAAGGAGCAATTCCTAAAGCAACCCATCCCTTTGTTTTTCCTATCATTAGAATAAATACTTCATCTTGAATTATGCTCCAAAATATTCTGAAATCTCCACTTGAGAAATTTGCATAATTTTGATACTCATTAGGAGAAAGTTTTCCATCAATCTTTGGAGGAGATATAGGTTTTTGTTGAGAAAATATTAAAGAAGTAAATAATAAAATTATTAGAATAAGGATCTTAAATTTTTTCATTTTCTAACATCTCTAATTTATAATAACTATTTTTTTAATTTATACCACTTTAATAGAATTTTGTCAAATATTAAATCTGGCTGCTCCATAACCACTTTTTGGAAAAGAGATCTTCATTTATTATAAATAAGGATAAGCTTTTAGACCACCATCTAAGATTTTTATATTTTTAAATCCCAAAGCTTTAAGCCTCGTATAGGCTTGATAAGATCTTAGACCTATACCGCAGACCAATATAATTTCTTTGCTCTTATCTAAAATATGAGCTTTTTCTAAAATTTCATTTAAGGGAATATTTATGGAGCCTGGTATGGATAAGGTCATAAATTCATGCTCTGATCTAACATCTACTACTGTTAAACTTTCCTTTTTAAGTCTTTCATGTAACTCTTGAGGATTCATTCCCCTTAATTTTCCTTTTAATTTATTTTTTAATACATTTGCTGTTACTATAACAGAAGAAAGAGCCATAGAATACGGGGGAGAATAAGCTAAGTCAATTTTAGATAATTCCTCTACCTTGCCTTTAAGATGTATAAAGGAAGCAATAATATCTATAGGCTTATCGATAACCCCCTCTCCAATAGCTTGGGCTCCTAAAATTCTACCTGTATTTTTGTCGGCTATCAATTTTATAATTATTGTTTTAAAGGTAGGATAATAGTGAGCTTTATCGTTAGATGGAACTATAACACTTTCCACATTGAATCCTTCTTCTTTAGCTTGTTTTTCAGAAAGACCAGTCTTAGCAACGGTATAGTTGAATATTTTGAGGATATTGGTTCCAAGGACCCCTTCGAAACTTTCATAGTATTTTTCATTATCTGTTACTACATTATGTCCTGCTACTTTTCCCATTTTATTAGCAGTAGATCCCATGGGAATCCATACCGGTTTATTGCATACTAAGTGGATTGTCTCACAACAGTCGCCAGCCGCAAAAATATCAGGAATATTCGTTCTCATATATTTATCAATTTTTATGGCTCCTGTATTGCCAATCTCTATACCTGCTTTTTTGGCAAGTTCTACATTAGGCTTGACTCCTGCTGACCATATTACTAAATCTGTGTCTATTGTAGTTCCATCATCAAGTTCTACTGCTTTTACTTCTCTCTTTTCATTTCCCAGAAATCTAATTATCTTTCTTTCTGTGATTATTTTTATTCCCTTTTCCTTGACTAAATATTTCTCAAGTGACTTGGCTATTTCAATGTCATACCCAGGTAATATCTGGTTCGTAGCTTCTATCACTGTAGGTTTTAATCCTCTTTCAAACAGATTTTCTAAAACTTCAAGACCAATAAATCCTCCTCCTACAATAAGAGGCTTAATCACTTTATTCTCATCTAAAAGTTCTCTAATATTAAGGGCATCACTAATAGATCTCAAGACAAATATTCTTTTTAGATTAATACCCTCTATTTTAGGTTTAATTGGAGAAGCGCCAGTAGCTATTATCAATTTATCATAATCCATTACCTTTTCTTTGTTTTCTGTGAGATCTTTAACGTAAACTTTTTTGTTAATAAGATCTATATAATACACAAGATGTCTTGTAAGAACATCTATTCCTTGATTATGTTTGAATTCTTGTGGAGTTCTAACAATTAGTTGCCCACTTGAAGGAACCACTTTTCCTATAAAGTATGGAAGACCACAACCTGCATAAGAAATATACTCTTCATTGGTAATAATTGTAACAGAGCAAGTAGGATCTTCTCTTTTAGCTTTTGAGGCTGCCTTTGTACCAGCAGCAACACCGCCTATTACTATAATTTTTTTGTCCATTTTTTCACCTCTCATAGTCTTTGTTTTTTAATAATGGCAATTATATAAACAATTTTGTAAGAAAACAATTAATTAACTTTTAAAATCTTTTTTAAAATATATCCTAATTTTAAAGATTTAATTAAGGCAAAGTTCTATCTAGTGAATATAACATTTTTATGAGAGTAATTTGTTTATTATGATCAACGATAGGCTTATAGTAAGGTAGTTTATACTTTATTGGATCATGCAACATTTCAGTAGATAGGTTTTTGAGCTCTGGTATATATTTCTTTATATACCTACCCTCAGGATCGAATTTTTGAGCTTGAAGTATGGGATTAAAGATTCTAAGGGGTTTTGGATCTGGCCCCACAGAGGCGTTCCATTGCCAGTTTCCAGTATTTACTACTTCATCATAGTCTAAGAGATATTCCATGAAAAATTTCTCTCCTATTCTCCAATCTGTAAGAAGATCCTTAGTTAAGAAATTTGCCACAATCATTCTTGCACGATTGTGCATCCAGCCTTCTGTTTTTAATTGAATTATGGCAGCATCAATTATAGGATAACCTGTTCTTGCATTGGTAAAAGAATCAATAAAATCCTCTCTATTTTGCCATGGAATATTTCTTCTTTTTTCTTGAAACTCAAGTTTATTAAATTCAGGAAAATTTATTTTTATATGATACCAAAATTCTCTCCAGGCAAGTTCCTTTATAAATTGACAGTTATCACCCGAAATTTCAGAAACCTTATTGTAAAGTTTTCTTAAGGAGATTAAGCCAAATCTAATATAAGGCGAGAGTTTTGATGTTCCATCAATATCTAATCTATTACGAGTATATTCATAGTTAAAAAAGTCAAAATTTTCAATTCTTTTCAATCCACCTTCTACAGACCAAAATAGACTCGGAGTATGCTTAATCTCCTTTTGTAAGGATAAAATAGTAGGTTCCTCAAAAATAGGTGTATTAATTTTAGAAGGAGGATCCAGAATTTTGAGATCAAGATTCCTTTTCCATTCATTGAAAAAGCTTGAGAACACCTTTTTATAAGGTATCTTAATGACATCAGATAACAAATTATCAGGTACTGAATGAAAATAAATACTCTTGTTTTTACAAAGATTAGCTATTCTTTTTTCTATTTCCTCTCCTGTCCATGAGAAGGATTTATTTGTATATATAGCTTCGGGTTTATATTTTTTAATAAGTCGATTAAAAACTTCCTCTGGGTTTTCGTAATAACAAAAGAGATTACCTTCTATATTTCTCAATTCTTGGAAAAGATATTTTAAAGATTGGATTATAAAACCTGTTCTACTATCGTAGCTTTTGAATTTCTCAAGAAGTTCTGGTATGAATATAAATATAGGAATTATTTCAAGAGAATTTTTACAGGCTTCTATGAAAGCTCTGTTATCATCAAGTCTTAGATCCCTTTTGAACCAGTATATAGCTCTTTTATACATTTCTAATTTATGCTAAATTTGATTAAATATTTTACTATACGTTCTTCTCTTTGAAAAACCAGAAGATTTTTCTTCAGAAATTCTCCATTAAACCATGAAAGGCAGAAGAAAAATAAGTCCCTATTTTTGTCAACTATAATTTTGAGGAAGATCCATAATTTTAAAATAGTGTTAAAGCATGCTATAATTTAAGCGTGTGCGGAAGATTTTTATTAGTGGATATAGAGAAGATTCCTGAAAGATTTAATGTAAAAATATACCAGAATTTAGGTCTGAGAAAAAGATATAATATTTCCCCTGGGCAAACTGTCCCAATAATCTTTCAGGAAAGTTCCAATAGAATAGAAGAGGCAAAATGGGGACTTATTCCTCATTGGGCTAAAGATCCATCTATAGGGAATAGAATGATAAATGCAAGGGCAGAGTCACTTCTTGAAAGGCCTGCCTTTAGAGGCTCTTTTATAAGGAGAAGATGTTTAATTCCTGCTAATGGATTTTATGAATGGAAAAAACAAGGATCTGATAAAGTTCCCTATCTTATTCATCTAAAGGATTTCTCCCTTTTTGCCTTTGCAGGACTTTATGATTTATGGGAAGATGAAAAGGGAAATGTAATTAAAAGTTTTACAATTATAACCACATCTGCCAATTCTTTTATGAGAGAAATTCACGATAGAATGCCAGTAATCCTAAAAAGAGAATATGAGGAAATTTGGATAAACAAGTATGAAGGGAATATAAAAAGAATTTTAAATTTACTGGAACCATATCCCGAAGGGCTTATGTTTGCATATCCAGTATCTAAAAAAGTAAATAATCCTAAATATGATTCTGAGGATTTAATAGAACCCTTTAATTATTAAGAGGGAGTTTTTTCAAATATTTCTTCTTTTATTATCCCAATCATTATCTCGGAAAGCTTTGGGTCCAACTGGCTTCCACTACATCTTTCTATCTCTTTTATAGCTTCCTTTAAGGTTAAAGCTCTTTTATAGGGTCTTTCACTGGTCATAGCATCAAAGGCATCAGCTATTGCAAGAATCCTTGATTCTAATGGTATTTCCTCCTTAGACAATCCATCAGGATATCCCTTTCCATCCCATCTTTCATGATGATATCTTACAATGTGGGCTATCTCTCTAAGTTCTTCTATATCCTTTAAAAGTTCTTCACTTTTTACAGGATGTATTTTAACAAACTCATATTCCTCCTTTGTTAATCGTTCAGGTTTATTTAAAATTCTTTGAGATACATATATTTTCCCAATATCATGAACCAATGCTGACCAATAAAGCTTTCTAATGGTTTCCCCAGGAAGATTTAATTTTTCTGCAATCTCTATCGCATATTTAGCAACTCTTGCAGAATGACCTTCTGTATATTTATCGTAATACTCTAAGGCTCTCAAAAGGGTAAGTATTATTCTATTAAGAAATGTCTCCTCTTTTTTGACAAAATTTCTAAACTCATAAAATCTGGAGTTAATATTCTCAAACCATTCTGCTAAATTTAAATCTATCTCTGTAAAATTCTCTTTATTTCCCTTATGTATATTAAGAAAAATTACATATTCTTTTTCCTTTATTGGTAAAATTATTAGTTCTTCTATATTTTCAAAAGAATCCTCTAAATTTTGAAAAAATGAGGGAAAATCCCTTTTATTTATAAGATTTATCTTCTCTAATATTGAAGGATCCTTTACTTTTAGAACTTTTTCCTCCCATCCTTCATTAAATCCATAAACCTCTAAAGGCTTAAGCTCATCTCCTTTTAAAATAAAGAGAATTGCTGAATTTATCTTGGGGAATGTTTCCATGACAAAATCCAAAACTCTCCTTAAGAATAATTTTTCCCTTAATTTTATATTCGTTAAATCAGAGATCAATGCAAAAATTTTCCAAATTCTACCTACTGCCCTTTCAAGTTCTTCTTGGGATTCCTTTAATTTTGTTGTTGCTATTGAAACTTGTCTTTTAAGAGTCCTATTGAAGAGAGAAAGAAAAAATATTATGAGAAAGACAGCTAAAAGAGTGTATAAAATCGCCCTTCCTAACCATTTAGGATGGTACTCTTCTACAACAGTATATTTTTTAACTAAGCTTTCTAATTCTTCAGCTTTAATCTTGGAAAGTCCGTTATTTAAAATATTTAGAATAGAAGTATTCCCCTTTTGGGTGGCAAGGTAAAGATAATTAAAGGTAAAAGGCTCTGTTTTTGAAAATTTATAAAGAAGGTCATATTTTATTAAATAAAAATTCGCGGGGATATCATCCATAATAAATACGTTTATTTCTCCCATTTCTGCCCCTTTTACAATGTCAGAATAATTTTTATAAAATCTAAAAGTTAAGTTGGGATTTTTAGATAATGATATATCAATTAATGCGTCCTTCTCTTTTACCCCTACTAAATAAGGGGTAATATCATCTAAGGAGAAAATTTTATGGAGTTTGGAATTATGATATATACTTGAGGTCATTTTAAAAAGGGGTTTTGTAAAATCTAAATATTCTTTCCTTTCCTCAGTTTTAAATATAGTATCTATAACATCTGCTTCTTTGTTTTTCATCATTTCATAGGCTTTTGTCCATTCCACAGGAATAAGTTTTACCTTAATTCCTGTTCTTTCCTCCCAAAGCTTCCAAAATTCTACTGAAATTCCCACAAGATTTCCCTTCTCATCTATATATGTAAAGGGTGGATAATCCCTATCTAAAACTACCTTTAATTCTTCTGCAAAAAGATAAGGGAAAAATAGAAAAATAAACAAAAATAAAATAAGCAATATTTTAAACATTTGTTTCTCCAGATTACTCTATAATTAATAATTATTATATTTTTTAGTTTCATTATACCATAATTTTTTTTATCTTCCTACTCCTTTATAAATAAATCCATGACTTTTTACCTTTTTTTTGTCTAAGATATTCACCCCATCAACAATGAGTGGCCTTTTTAAAAGAGATTTTAATTTTAAAAGATCTACATTTTTAAAATCTTCCCATCTTGTTAAAATAAGAATAAGATCGCTTTCCTTTGCAGTCTCATATATATCTTCGCAGAATTCAATATCGTTAATCATCTTTTTTGCCTCTTCCATTCCCTTGGGATCATAAGCCTTAATCTTAGCACCATCATTTTTCAAAAGGTTTATTATCTTTATGGAAAGGGAATTTCTAACATCATTAGTATTTGGCTTAAAGGTAAGTCCCCATACACCAATGGTGTAATTATATAAAAGATCTCCTAATTCCTCTTTTACTTTATAAACAATATATCTTACTTGATGTTCATTCTTTTCCAGTATTGCTCTTAGAAAATCTGGTTCGTATCCCCTCTTTTCTGCCATTTTGATAAGTCCCATTAGGTCTTTTCCAAGGCATGGTCCTCCAAATCCAATTCCTGGAGATAAATGTTCCCCTCCTATCCTTTTGTCATATTTCATACCCTCTATCACCTCAAAGACATCAGCGGAGAATTTTTCACATATATTTGCAATTTCGTTTATAAAGGATACCCTCATGGCAAGAAAAGCATTAGAGGCATATTTTATTAAAATGGCATTTATGGGTTTTGTTGTTATTATGGGAGAATTAAGGGGTAAAAATAATCCCTTCAAAATATTCGCAATTTCTTCATCTTCTACTCCAATTACTATTCTTGAGGGACTAAAGAAGTCCTTTACCGCACTTCCTTCCCTTAAAAACTCGGGAACTACTGCAATCTCATAATCTTTTTTCTCCTTCTTTCCCTCCTTTTCAAAAATCTCTTTAATCTTTGAAAGAGCTCCAATAGGGATTGTACTCTTTATACTTACAATTTTTCTATCTTTAAGATGAGGTGCTAATTCCTTCGCTGATGAAATAACTTGAGACAAATCCACCTCTCCATTATCCTTTGATGGGGTGTTTACACATATAAAAATAATCTCGGAATTTTCTACTCCTTCTTTAAAATTCTTAGTAAAGGAAATTCTCTTTTCTTTAATATTTCTTTCCAAAAGTTCAGAGACTCCCTCCTCATATATGGGAGATATTCCTTGATTTAAAAGAGATATCTTCTCCTCGTCTATATCTACACATATGACTCTGTTGCCAAGCTCTGAGAGTCCCAAAGTTGTTACTAAGCCAATGTAACCTGTTCCAATAATTGCTATTTTTCTCTGCATTTTAATCCTCCTTTTTGAGATTTTTTCTAAGTATAACATTTTGTTATAATTTTAATATGAGGCTAATTACTGGACAATTTAGTGATTCATATATTCCAATTACAGATGGAGTTGCTAATGTAGTAAAGAATTATGCCTACTGGCTTAATGAAAAGAATATAAAGACTTATGTTATAACTCCTACCTATCCCAATTATATAGATAATGAAAAATTTAATGTGATAAGGTTTTCTTCCATTCCTGTTCTATTAAGACCTCCTTATAGATTTGGAATTCCCTTTGTTAATATAAAGTTAACGGAGAAACTAATGAAAATTCCTTTCTCTCTAATTCATGCCCATTCTCCCTTTTCTGCAGGGGTGTTAGCCCTTTATATTGCTAAAAAAAGAAAGATTCCTATAATCGCTACTTTTCATACAAAATATTATGATGATTTTAAATCTGCAGTAAAATCTGATTTTTTAGCTAAGATTATGATTAGAATAGTAGTTGATTTTTATAACCATGTAGATGAAGTCTGGACTGTTAACAAATCTACTGCAGATATTCTTAGGGAATATGGTTTTAGAAAAAAGATTGAAGTAGTCCCCAATGGAAGTGAATTTATCCCTCCTTCTACTAAAGAAGTAGAGGAATATAGAAGAAGGATAAATGAGGCTTACAATCTTAATCCTGAAGAAATAGTATTTTTATATCTTGGACAATTAATTCTTCATAAGAATCTTGAAGTATTAATACACTCTTTAAAATATTTAAGGGATTTTGGGATAAACTTTAAGGTATTTATTGTGGGAACAGGAAAGGACGAAACTTATTTTAAAAGTTTAGTTGGGAATCTTAATCTTAATAAGAATGTAATATTTACAGGAAAAATATTAGATAGGGAATTTTTAAAATCTTTCTATGCAAGAGCAGATCTTTTTCTTTTCCCATCCCTTTATGATTCCTCTGCTATTGTTATAAAGGAGGCATCTTCCTTTGGATGCCCATCCTTATTAATTGAAAATTCTGTTACTTCCGAAGGAGTAATTGATAATTATAATGGTTTTTTATCAAAAAATGATCCCCTTTTGTATGCTAAAAGAATAAAGGAATTAATTTCTGATACAGAAAAATTAAGAAGAGTTGGAGAGAAAGCAAAAGAGACCTTATATAAGCACTGGAAAGATATCATAGATGATGTAAGGGAAAAATATAAAGATGTGATAGAGAGAGATAAGTTAAAAACCTTTTGATTTTATATTTTTTAAATTTACTTGAAAAATTAGATTTAAATTATTAATGTAAAAATAAAAAATTTCCCATCAAAATATTTTGGCTCACCTATTGACTTTTTTTCTCTCAAGGTTTAAAATAGATCTAGAAATATTGCTTAATAAAAAAGGACTCAAATATATTCTAAAAAAGAGTTTAAATTTTTTAAGGTAAGAAAAAATTTTAGGGAGGTGATGCAGAGAAAAATCAAGAAGACTTCATAGAAATATAGAAAGGAGGATTTTATATGCTTAATAAAAAGTTTCTTATAATTTTAATTCTCCTTGGAATTTTGTTGATTAATATTGGGAGCACAGCCTCTTATCCCGGAAGACCCATTCAGATTATTGTCCCTTGGTCTGCTGGTGGAGCTACAGATGTCCTTTTTAGAACTATTGCAAGTGTATTCCCAAAATATGCTAACGGTCAACCATTAGTTGTCAATAATATACCTGGAGGTGGAGCAGTACCAGGTACGATGGAATTTTTGAGAGCAAAGCCCGATGGATATACTCTTCTTTCCTTTGCTGCACCTATTTTAATTAAGTCCCATATGGATCCTGTTCAATTTGATGTTAATTCTTTTGAACCTGTAATATTAGTAGTTAATGATCCATGTTATATTCTTGTCCGAAAAGATGCTCCCTGGAAGGATTTAAGAGATTATGTAGAGCATGCGAAACAAAATCCTGGGAAAATAACCATTGGTAATGGTGGTGCAGGAGGAGGAACCCATTTGGCTGCTCTTGCTTTTGAGGCTTTTTCAAAAATAAAGCTAACCCATGTTCCCTTTGAAGGTGGCGGACCTGCAGTTACAGCTCTTGTGGGAGGACACATCAATTCCTATATGGGAGCAGCACCAGAGGGACTAACTAATGTAGATGCAGGACAATTAAGGATGCTTGGAGTATTTGGTAAAAATAGACTTGATAAGTATTCCGATGTTCTTACTGCAAAGGAGCAAGGATTTAATTTCTTGTTTGGAATGTGGAGAGGTGTAGCAGTTCAAAAGGGAGTTTCCAAGGAAATAGTGGATAAACTTCATGTGATATTTTACAAATGTATGAAGGATCCGGATTTTGTAAAGAGAGCAAGGGAACTTTCATTGACTATTGAATATAGAGGACCAGTGTCCTTTGCAAAATTTATAAAAGATTATGATAAATATTACGAAAATCTTATAAAGACTAATAAATTAGGAACTAAATATAAATATTAAAAGTATCCCCTGCCCCATGAGGCAGGGGATTTTATTAAATTTTTAGGAGGAATAAAGATGAAGGATAAAATAAATTGGGATGTGGGAATTGGAATTGGTGTGGTAATTTTGGGAATCTTTATATTAATACTTACCTTAGGAATGCCCAAATCACCTTTAGGCTTGGGGCCAGGGGATTATCCACGGATAATTTCTTATGGTCTAATAATTACAGGAGTTATATTAATTATTCAAGGATTAAAGGAAAGTACCTCTAAACAAAAAATTTATTCATGGGATTCTTTTAAGAGAGTTATTCTTCTCATTTTCTTAGGACTTTTTTATGTTTATTTAGTTCGTTATATTGGATTTTTATACCTAACCCCATTTCTTATGCTCTCGGTTATGTATCTATTTGGATATAAAAAATTATTATGGGGAATAATCGCAAGCATATTATTTACATTGCTTGTAAACTTTATCTTTTACAATATTTTAAAAGTTCCATTGCCCGTATTTTCTATATTTTAATGTAGGAGGCTAAAAAGATGCTAGATTATTGGTTAGAAGGGCTTAAAATTGCAATCCAACCTATTAATCTTATCTTAATGCTAATTGGAACCATTGGAGGAATTATTGTTGGAGCCCTACCTGGAGTTACATCTTCTATGGGGATTATTTTGTTATTACCTTTTACTTATTATCTTGATCCTAAATCTGCTTTACTTATGCTTGCTGGAATGTATGCAGGATCAATGTTTGGGGGATCAATTTCTGCGATTCTTCTTGGAGTTCCGGGAACACCATCAGCTGCAGCTACCCTTATTGATGGATATCCCTTAGGAAGACAAGGAAAGGGAGGAAAAGCAATTCAAACCGCGCTATATGCATCAACTGTTGGAGGAATTCTAAGTGGTATAGTTTTAGTATTTTTAGCTCCTGAACTTGCAAGGTTTGCCCTAAAATTTTCCCCAGCAGATTATTTTTCTCTCTCTATATTTGGATTAACAATAATAGCAAGTGTTTCTGGAAGATACCTGGTTAAGGGAATAATTGCTGGAATTTTGGGACTTTTTATATCCACAGTTGGGGTTGAGAATATCCGAGGCTCTACAAGATTTACCTTTGGAATACCAGCTCTTACTGCAGGATTTGAGCTTCTTCCTGTTCTTATAGGTATCTTTGCTGTTGCAGAGATACTATTGGAATTGGAACAGAGGGGGAGAGAATATAAAATTCAGCATACTTTAACCTCTTCCTTCTTAAGTAGAGAGGAGTTTAAATCGATTTTAATACCAATACTTGTAGGGGCAGTTATTGGAATTTTTATAGGAGTCATACCCGGAACAGGCGGGACTATAGCTACCTTTTTAGCATATAACGAGTTTAGAAGATGGTCTAAAAATAAAGAAAAGTTTGGGGAAGGTGCCTTAGAAGGGGTAGCGGTAGTAGAATGTGCAAATAATGCTGTTACTGGTGGAGCTTTAGTCCCTACCTTAGCCCTTGGAGTTCCTGGTGATGTTGTTACTGCAGTGATGCTTGGCGCAATGATTCTTATAGGTGTAAGACCGGGACCTCTACTTTTCCAGGCAAGACCTGATTTAATTTATTCCTTCTTTGCAGGATGGTTTATTATTCAATTTATGATGCTTGGAACTGGATTTATTTCGAGTATGACTGCTCCTTATATTCTAAAAATTCCCAAAAAGATACTTATGCCTATAATTCTTGTATTTGCAATAATTGGTTCCTTCGCAATTAGAAATAGTCTTTATGATGTTTCTGTAGCTATAATTTTGGGACTAATAGGATATTTTATGAGAAAGCACAACTTTCCTCAAGCTCCTTTGGTTCTTGGAGTCATCTTAGGACCCATGGCAGAGACAAATTTAAATAGGGCATTAATTCTTTCAGGAAATGACTGGAGTATTTTAGTAAGAAGTCCTATCTCCTTAACCTTATTAATTCTTTCTGTTTTATCTATCATTTTTGCAATAATCTCCTTTAGAAGGGAGAGTAGATAGGAGGAATTTATGAATAGGAGAGAAGAGGTAAACATTAAACTTGAGAGAGTTAGAAATTTCTTAAAAGAACACAGTCTTTCTGCAATACTTATAAAGAAACAGCCTAATTTCTCTTGGATTACTGCAGGAGGGGTAAACTTTGTAGGCATGACAACAGAAATGGGAGTAACATCAGTCCTTATAACAGAGAGGGATCAATTTGTAATTGCAAATAAAATTGAGGCAAGAAGAATGAGAGATGAAGAGGTGGGAGAGATAGGTTTTGAAGTATTGGAGTACGAGTGGTATGAGGATAAAGAAATGGAAATTGCAAAGAAAATTATTGGAAATGGAGAAATTGGTTGTGATGTGCCCCTTTCTGGAACCCAATTTGTGGATAATAATTTTAGAAAATTAAGATTTGAACTTACAGAAGGAGAAATAGAAAGATATAAGTTTTTAGGGGAAAAATTATCAAGGATTGTAGAAGAGGTATTAATTTATGAGACAAAACCTGGAAATACAGAGATAGAAGTAGCAGGGAAAATAGCAGAAAGGCTTTGGAAGGAAGGTATAGAGCCTACTGCTTTTATGGTTTCCTCGGACGATAGAATAAGGAATTATAGACATCCTATATCAAAAAATAAAAAGATCGAAAAACTTGTTATGGCATCAGTTAATGCAAGATATAAAGGACTTTATGTGACTATAACCCGCATGGCTTATTTTGGGGATATTCCAGAATTTCTTAAAAAACAATATCAAGATAATGTTGAGATTGAATGCATCATGATTTCCAAAACAAAGATAGGGGAAGAGATGAGGATTCCTGTCCTTTCCGCTATAGAAGAGTATGAAAAGAGGGGCTATAAAGAGGAATGGAAACTCCATCATCAAGGTGGATCTATGGGATATTATCCAAGAGATATTAGGGTAACTCCCAATACAATGGAAAAAGTAGTTAAGAATCAGGCTTTTTGTTGGAATCCATCTATTACAGGAACAAAATCCGAGGATGGATTTATAGTCTCGGAAAATGATTATATTATGATTACAAAACCCATTATTTTCCCAACTTTGAAAATAGAAGTTGAAGGAAAAACCTTTGTTAAACCAGATATATTAATTCTTACTTAGGGGGAAATATTATGGAAAAGGTAAAGATAGGATTAGTTGGTGTGGGTTTTATAGCTAAAATTCATATCTCTGCTTATAAAGAAATTGAGTCTTATGCAGAAGTAATTGGGGTTTGCTCAAGAAAAAAGGAAAATGCAGAGAAGTTTGCTAAGGAACATGGAATTCCAAAAGTATTTAGCAATTTTGAAGAGCTATGTGCTAATCCCAATATAGATATGGTTGATGTTTGTACGCCTACTAATCTTCATGATGATGTGATAATCTGCTCTGCACAAAATAAAAAGCATGTGATTTGTGAGAAACCACTAACTGGATATTTTGGGGAAGATACTGATAAAGAATTGGTGGGAAGAGAAATTCCTAAGGGTTATATGTATAAGAAGGTATCAGAAAAAGTTGAAAAAATTGAAAGGGCAATAAAGGAAAATAATATAAAGTTTATGTATGGAGAAAATTTAGTATATGCACCATCTATTGAGAAGATAAAAAGAATGATCCTTTCTTCAAATTCTTCTATTCTTGAGTTGAGGGCAGAATGTAGCCATTCAGGGTCTCATGCAACTTATGCCCATCTTTGGAAAACTTCTGGAGGGGGAAGTCTAATGCGTCTTGGCTCTCATCCTGTAGCTTTAGTATTACATCTTAAGCATTTTGAAGGAATAAAAAAGTATGGAAGACCTATAAAGGCAAAATCTGTTTGGGCAGAAATTGGGAATTTAACAAAAACTGAAAATTTCTTAAAAGAGGAAAAACATTATGTGGCAACCTTTTGGAAAGATGTAGAAGATTGGTCTGTGGTTATTATTGATTTTGAGGATGGAACTAAAGGAATAATATTTTCCAACGATGTGAGCCTTGGGGGACTTAAAAATTGGATACAAGTAAGTCTTTCTAAGGGTATGATATATGCCAATATTAATCCCAATAATATGATGGTTGCCTATTCTCCTGAGGAATCTGTATGGAAAGATGAATATATAGCTGAAAAAATTGAAACAAGAGCAGGATGGAATTTTCCATCCCCTGATGATTTTTGGACCAGAGGATTTCCTCAGGAGTTAAAGGACTTTGTATTAGCTGTTAAGGAAAATAGAGAACCTATTTCCAATTTTGAATTAGCAAAGGAAACTGCAAAGGTATTATATGCAGGATATTATTCCAGTGAAGAGGGGAGAAAGATAGATTTGTTTTAGGTAAAAAGCCCGGTAGTTCTCTTAAAGATCTACCGGGCTTTAAATAAAACTATAGGAGGGATGTAGAATGAAGAGGTATTTCTTACTTGTTTTTTTTCTGTTAATTTTAGTGATTTTATCATCTATTCAGGCTCAAGTCAATATTATAATTAAAGCTGCAACACCTTTCCCCCAGGGGCATATTATAACCGAAGCCATGGAAAACTTCAAGGCGATAGTTGAGGAAAAAACTTATGGAAAAATTAGGGTAGAGCTTGAGATTCAAAAGGATACAGAAGAAGGAGTAAATGATAAATGTGCTAAAGGTGGAGTAGATATGCAATTTACTGGTGGAAGAGCCCTTGAAGTGTTTGCAGGACAATATTTCTTTATGAATGCCCCCTTTGTGTTAAAGGACTATGAGCACTTTTTCAGACTAATGAAGGGACCAATTGGAGAAAGAGCAAAGACAGAAATATTGAAAAAAGGGAATATGTATACTTTGGGTTATCTCTATAGAGGATATAGACAAATGACCTCTAATAAACCACTATTAAGTTTAAAGGATCTTGAAGGATTAAAACTAAGACTTCCTGTAGTACCTACTTGGGTGAAGGTCTGGGAGACTCTTGGAACAAAGCCTGTAACTGTTCCCCTTACTGGATTATATCAGGCATTGAAAGATGGAACCGCAGAGGCATCCGAGGGAGACTTGACCCAGATTTCAGGATTTAAGCTTTACGAAGTACAGAAATATCTAATAATCACTAACCATTTAGTATCCTTTGGTTGGGTACATATGTACAAACCTACCTTTGAAAAACTATCAAAGGAAGAGCAAAGGCTTATCTCTGAAACTGTAGAAAAGGTGTGTGATTCTGCAACCAAAAAGCTTATTGCCAGTGAAAATGATATTTTAAAACTTCTTCTTGATAATGGAATGACAGTAATAACCCTTGATGCAAAAACAATGGCCCAAATAAGGGAAAAGGCAAAACCAGCGGTAGAAGAATTATTTAAAACTACCTGGCCTGTTACAACTTGGGAGGAGGTATTAAGACAATAAGCTTCACCTTCTAAATTTTTTAAGGGTTAAAACTTTTTAGGGCTACCCTTGAGGTAGCCCTAAAATTTATAAAGGCTTTTTCCTTTTGGAGATGAATATTAGTAAAATTGCCAATCCTATCTCTAAAAATCCAATTAAAAGTTGAGAAATACTTGGGAAAATACCATATAGATAGGAGGGTATATATTGAAAGAGGAAGAGAAAGATAATTTCAATCCCTGTTATGTAAAAAAATCTTTGAATTAGAATATTTTGAGTTATCCCCTTTTTATAATATGTTTCTGTTCCCATGATAATTACTAAGGCAATAACCGCAAAAACTATAAACAAGAGCTTGTCTATAAAATTAATTACAAGAATATTTCTCGTTATAAAGGGCATTATTTTCAAATAAGAGCTTCTAAAAAGAAGAAGAAGGTAAAGGGTAAATAGAGAGGTTATTAACCAGAATATATAGCAAAGGACATATTTAAGGTTAATTCTTTTCATATTTTTTATTTTACCACAGAATTATATTATAATTAAGGGAAAAGAATGCCTTAGGGAGGATTTTTTAAAATATGGAGAGTATTTTTGAAGTTATGGTAAAATCAGTATTTATTGCAGGAGATGTGTTAAGAAAATATTATGATGATGGAAATTTTAAAATACAGCAAAAAAGTACATTCTATGATTTGGTGACCACTGCGGACAAAGAATCCCAAGAAATTATTATCTCTTTACTTTCTTCAAAATTTCCCAATATTCCTATTCTTGGAGAAGAGAATTCGGAAATAAGAAAATATGATAGAGCCTTTTTTGTTGACCCATTGGATGGAACTTTAAATTTTGTCCATAAAATTCCATTTTTTGCAGTTTCCATTGGATACTGGGAAGATAATGAACCAAAGGTAGGGTTAGTCTATGATCCCATAAGAAGGGATCTATTTTATGCTAAGAAGGGAGAGGGTGCCTTTTTAAATGGTAAAAGGATGTATACATCTTCCCCCTCATCTTTAGAAGATTCTATATTCGTCACTGGTTGGCCCTATGATAAAAATAAGATGGAAAAGGCTATTATTTCTGCAAATAAGCTCTTAAAATATACAGAATATAGAGTCTTAGGAAGTGCAAGTTTAGAATTATGTTATGTAGGAATGGGAAGGTTTGATGGATACTGGGAATTTGGTTTATATCCTTGGGATTTAGCAGGAGGGGTTTTGATAGCAGAAGAGGCAGGTGCGAGAATATCAAAACCCAATGGGAATAAGTTTGATCTTTTTGAAGGTGAAATCTTGGCAATAGCTCCAAGTATATACGAAGAATTTGTAAGAGTTATTAATTTATGAAATACTCTAAGATTAGTATTTTAATTTTTTTATTAATTTTCATCTCAGGATGTGCCAGAACTGTGACCAGTCCTCTAAAAAAGGTAGTGGAAGTTTCCTTTGCATTGGATCCTAACTTTAAGCTTGAATCTGGACATTATTTAGCTATCGCCTTTAATATTGAAGAACAGCCAATAGATGATCTATCTACTTGGAAAAATTTTGTTGTTTTTGATGTAGATGAGGAAAGATTTTATAAAGGAAAAAATGGAAACTTGGAAGATCTTTCTTTTCCATATTTTGAATGTAGTGTAGATTTAGAACTTAAGAATTTTAATCTTAAAATTCCTCTATCTCAACTTTATGAGGATGGAAGGGAACCAGAAAATTTATATATTAATATTCTTTATTTCCACTATGAAGAAGAAGAAATTATTTTTGATAATTACCTTCCTGATGCAATATTCATGAGGATTGAAAGGGGATTTTTTCAAGATTATTTGGGAAAGTCTGGTTTTATTTCCAGTATAAATTTAAAATTCTACTAAAATGAGAAATTTATTTTTACTTTTTTTATCAATAATATTATATATCCTTTCCTTTCCCCCTTTTAATCTTTCCTTTTTTATTTTTCTTACCTTAATTCCATTATTTATCCTCGTTTCCAAAGTTTCCTCTAAGGAATCCTTTATTTATGGATTTTTATATGGATTTGGTTTTTATGGAATTAATTTTTATTGGCTTCCTAATCTTTTAAAACATTTTGTTCCCTTTATTTTTGGAGTATTTGTGTCCCTTCTTTTAGTATCCTATCTTTCTTTATATACTGGAATATTCCTATGGGGGATAAAAAAGAAGTTTCATTCTCTTCTTTTTCCTTCTTTTTTCTGGTGCTTCTTAGAGTTTATGAGAAGTATTGGTCCCCTATCCTTTAATTGGGGAACCTTAGGGGAGCCCTTGGTAAATATTTATCCTTTATTACAATGGAGTAGTGTATTTGGGAGTTTAGGATTAAGCTTTATAGTTGTCCTGATAAACAATATTCTTTTTAAATTTAAGAATTTCCCTTTAAAAAATAAATTTTATAGTGTAATATTTATTCTATTTTTGTTCTTTGTAGGGCATAAGATGGGTTTACCCTTAGAAAAACCTCTTTTTATTCTCAAAATTGGAGCAGTTCAAGGAAATTATGATAGTTTTTCCAAGGTATATTTAAAAGATATTAAGGATCAATTAAAAATTCATAAAGATCTCACCCTCTCTCTTCCCGATGATTTATATCTGATAATCTGGCCTGAAAGTGTTCTTTTTTGTGCTTTAAATGTTTTTCCAGAATATATCGAAGAACTTAGAGATTTAGCAAGAAGAAAGGGATCCTTCTTAATCCTAGGGGCATTAAAAATGGAAAAACAGAATTTATATAATTCTGCATATCTCTTTTCCCCCTTTGATAAGGAGTATAAGACCTATAGTAAAGTTCAATTAGTTCCCTTTGTAGAGGAGCTTCCTTTTTCTTTTCTATTCCCTTCCTTTATAAAAAATCTTGTGGGAAATTATACTAAAGGAGAAGGATTTTTTCCTTTTAAGACTCCATTAATAAATATTGGAACCTTAATATGCTTTGAATCTTTATTTTCCTACACTGCAAGGGAACATATGAGAAAAGGGGTAGATATTTTAGTGGTTATAACCAATGATGGATGGTTTCAAGGAACTCCTGCAGTCTGGCAACATAGAAATCTTTCTTTAATTAGGGCTGTGGAAAATAGAATTCCCTTAATACAAGTAGCAAATACTGGAATAACCTTTTTTGTGAATCCTTATGGTAAAATAATAAAGGAGAGTAAAGAAGGAGAGAGAAAAGTGTATTATTGCGATGTGCCAATTAGCAAAAATTCTTTCTCTTTATATAGATTATGGGGAGACCTATTCATGTTCGTATTTTTTATTATATACCTTATTTATAAGATAAAATGATGAGAGGAATGATTTCCTTAGGAATAGTTTTTTTAATCCTACTTATTGGATGGGGTTTAAGTTCTATATTATCAAAACCTATTGAGATAAATATTCCTAAACCTCTATCCCATGAAGAGGTAGGAATTTTTGCAAAGGAAGTTTTTCTGAAGGGAAGAAAAGAGGGAGATACTTCTTGGGAGATTAGGGCAGATAATTTAGAAATTGATCTTCAGTATAAATATTTCAAATTTGAAGGGGAGACAGAAGGAAAGGTATATAGGGGGAAAAAGTTATCCATTGATATTAAAGGAGATTCCGCAGAACTTGATGTAGAGAAAGGAATCTTAGAGTTTCCTAAGGGTGTAGAATTTTCTACAGAAGATGGATATAGAGGATATGCTCCTTATGCAATATGGGACATTAATTTAAAGGAATTTTTTTGTTCTAAAGGAAGGATAAAATTTGAGAAGATAGGAGAGTTTAAGGCAGAGGCGGATTTTTTCAGGTTTTCTACAAAGGAAGGATTTGCTACCTTTGAAGGTAATGTAATAATAGAAACAGGAATTTGAAGGAGGAGAAATATGAAAAGAAAGATTTTGATCCTAATTTTTGTTCTTTTATTATTAAATTGTATTTTCCCTCAAACTACAACACCCACAAAGACACCTGTTCAGATAAAGGCTCAGAAGGTTTCCTACGATTGGGGAAAGAGGATGTCTAGGGCAGAAGGGAATGTGATAGTTACCTATAAGCCAGGAAAAGAAGATGAGACAAGAATCTATGCTCCTATTGTGTTCTATAATCAAGATGCAAGTTTAGTAGAGGTTCAAGGAAAAGTGACCATTACCCGAAGGGACCTAGACATTACAGGTGAGGATTTAAAGGCAGATTTGAAAAAAGAAGAGGTAGATTTAAAGAAAAATGTGGTTATTGTTATCCAGAGGAAGGTTGAGGGAGGAAAAACAGAAACTACTAGATTAACCTCCCAATCATTGAAATATTCCTTAAAAACAAGCACTGGAACTCTTTCTGGTGGTGTGAATATAGATAGAGAGGATTTAAAGGCAAGATCAGATAGTGCATCAGTAAATACCGATAAAGAAATCTATCTTCTTGTTGGTAATGTATCTATGCTTGATAGTGATAAAAATGAGATTAAGTGTAAAAAATTAAATATTTACGTTAAAGAAAAGAGAGTAGAAGCAGAAGGAGATGTAGAATCTATTTTTTACATAACAGAATAATGAGGTTATATCTTAAGTATATTGTTTCCGAAGTGATTGGTCCCTTTTTACTGGGAATATTAGGTTTTATCCTTGTAATGTTGATCCAAATTCTCTATGAATTTTCCAATCTTATTATTCTAAGGAAATTGAGTTTCCAAACAGTATTGAAACTTTTATATTATAAGACTCCTTCCCTATTGGTTTTTGTAATTCCTACGGCGCTTCTTTTTGCTATTATCTTTTCCTTCAGTCGTTTAATTAGAGATGGGGAGCTTTTTGCTCTAAGGAGTAATGGAGTTCCTTTCATAAAATTAACTTTACCTATATTTTTCTTCTCAATTTTTTTATCTATTATTCTTTGGATCCTTAACTATTCTTTAATCCCCAATTCAAATTATAAAGCAAATCAAATTATTCAAAGATACTTCTTTCTAAATTCCCTTCCCATAAAGGGAGAAAATGTATTTTTTCATGATGAGCAATCAAGATATTATTATGTAAAAAAAATAAAAGAAAATAATACTATGGAAGATGTTATGATTTACGACCTTTCCTTAGGGGAGAAATTTCCTATGCTTCTTACTGCAAAAACTGCAATTTGGAGTGAAGAGAGTTTGCTTCTTATTGATGGAGTGGTCCACAAATTAGGTAAGGATTATTTTGTAATGTGGGGGGCAAAATTTAAGACCTTTAAAATAAATCTCCCAAGGGAATTCATGTATGTATTTCAGAGGGAAAAAACTCCTCAAGAAATGACCACTTATGAACTCTGGAACAGAACTAAGGTGTTTAAAAGGGCAGGAATTTCTACAAGAATTTTGGATGTAGAGAATAATTTGAGAATTGCCCAAACTATTGCTATACCAACTTTTACTCTTCTTGCCTTTGCTGTTATCCTTATAACGGGTAAAGGGGGAAAGCTTTGGGGAACTGCCTTTAGTATCATAATTGCCTTCTTATATTATGGATTCACTATTATTGTTCGATCCCTTGGTGAATATGCGATATTTCCTCCTTTTCTTTCTGCTTGGCTTCCCAATATAGCCTTTGGAGGGATTAGTTTAGGGGTATTCCTATGGAAAATAAGAAAATGGTAAGAGTCTTTATAATTTTTCTCCTTTTAATATTTTCTATTAAAAATATCACCTTTGCAGAAGGTTCTCCCTGGACATTAAAGGCAGAAAAAATCGAATTTTTCTGGGAAACGCAAACCTTTAATGCTCAGGGGAGGGTGGAGATTAAAGGTAAAGATATTTTCATGGCTGCTGATAAGGTTGAAGGTAATATTAAAGAGGGAATAATTAGAGCAGTAGGAAATGTGAAGTTTAGAGATCCAAGGGGAGAATTTACTGCCCATGAGATAAAATATTCTTTTAAAAATGAATTTGCAAAGCTAATTCAGGTTGTCGCAACATATACCACACCAGAGGTGAAAGGGAATCTGTATTTTTCAGGAGAAGAATTGGAATGGAGAAGGGACAAAATGTTGATTGATAATGGTAAAATTACCACTTGTGAAATGGAAAATCCTCATTATTATTTTTCTGCATCAAAAATTACATATATTTCCGATGAGATGATAATTCTTGATGGAGTATCATTGAAGTTTACATTCCTTCCCTTTTCCATTCCCCTATTTAGATATGTTATCTCTTTAAAGAAAGAACCTGTCCCCTTTCCTCAAATAGGATTTGATAGACAAAGTATATTTTTCTCTTATCCCTTATCCTATTCCCTTTTTGGTCAATTGGGACTTATAAGTTTCTTAATTAAACATAATTTATCAACACATGAAAATTCTTATATTATTGATCTTTCTCAAAACTATACCTTTAGGAATATAAAAGGAAATATAAAATTTACCATAAGTGGATATATCGAAAATTTAGAGAATCCAGATCTTCTTTTCTCTTGGACCCATGATCAAAGAATAAGAGATTCATTAACCATCAATAATACTCTTTACTTAGATTTTAAAACTGATTATAATCTCTACACTATTCAGGATATTTTAAAACTCACATTTACTTATGGATTGAATAAAACTTTTCTTCAACTTTTTTATAAAGAAGATAAAAATTCCAAAAGATTCTCCTCTAATCTGAATCTTTCCCAGGGAATTGATAAGAATAATTCTTTTATATTTAATCTAAGATATAAGGATTCTACTTTTTTAAACAGAAGAACCTATGAGATATATGAAGAAGGGAAACTTATTCATAAAGGTAAAAATTATACAATATCTATATATGGAAATTATAGAATTTCAGATCCAGAGAATCTACAGCTTTTGAAAATTCCTGAAATAAGCTTTAGTGGAACCTATTCCCTTTTAAATCTTCCCCTTAAAATAGACGGAATTTTAGGATACTACCATGAACCAAGTTCGTATATGAAGGCTTTAAAACTTGGTTTAGGTATTTCAGTTCCTTATTCTCTTAGGATTTCTAATTTCAATCTGAGTTCCAATTTAGGGTATAAACAAGATTTTTATGAGACAGGAGATGCAAGGTATTTTATATATGGAAATTTCTCCTTAAGATTTAGCCCCTTTAGCCTTCTTTCCCTTTCTGCCTCTTATAACTTTCAATTCTTAGGTAGAGATATAATTTCGGGAGATTCTGGAAATACGCCCTTTTATTTTGATTATCAAGGAGAGACCAATTTGTTAAGTGGAAGTTTAATCTTAGGAAATCCTAATTTTAATATTACCCTCTCTGATTCCTATAATTTCCTTTTAAATTCCTTAACTCCTTTAAATATTAAAGGAAAAGTTGATTATAAAAAATTGTTTGTGATGGAAGTAACTACAAGTTATAATTGGAATTTCCAAAAATTTTCTTCAATTTTGCTTCAGTCAACTATAAATTATCCTCTTTTTTCTCTAAGGTTAGGAGCCCTTCTCAATCCATATTTAGATAATCCATTACAAAGATTAGATTATAAGTTGGGTTTTGATATTAAAGGAGATTGGCGTATTGCAGGAAAAATAACTTTATGGGGAACATACCCCTCAATTTCTTTTTATCCCATAATCTCCTTAGATAAGGATCTGCATTGCTTCTTAGGAAAATTTACTTGGAATCCCAATAATGGAAATATTCAATTTGAGGTTTCCCTTAAAGCAATTCCAACGAAAAAAATTGGTGGAGAGATTGGACCCTCTGGATTCTCTCTTCTTCCAAACTTTTAGCATAAGATCCTGAGATTTCTGGTATAATTTTATTAAGAATAATTCTTAAAAGAAGGAGGTTTATAATGCAAAAGTATAGATGTCTTGTATGTGGATATGTTTATGACCCCTCTAAAGGAGATCCCGAAAATGATATTCCCCCTGAAACTCCCTTTGAGGAACTTCCTGAGGAATGGGTTTGTCCCCTTTGTGGTGCAGAAAAGGATATGTTTAGACCTATATAGAGATATGTATCTAATAATTGGTAATGGTATATCGGGAATAAATACCGCAGAAATAATAAGGGAAAAAGATAAGGAAACTCCAATTTTAATAATTACAGAAGAAGATTTTCCCTATTACTCAAGACCTCAGATAATTGAGTTTTTAGCAGGAAATGTAAAAGAAGAAGATCTCCCCTTTTATTCTGAGAGCTGGTATAGAGAAAATAAGATAAAAGTATCATATGGGGAAAGGGCCATAAAAATTAATGGAGAAAAGAAGATTTTGGAAACAGATAAAGAAAGTTACAAATTTGATAAACTTTTAATTGCTACTGGTGCTATTCCCTTTAAACCTTCCTTAGATAATATAAATGTAGATGGAATATTTACTTTAAGAAATTTAAATGATGCAAAGAATATAATATCCTTTATAAAAAATAAAGAAAGGGCAATTATTTTAGGGTGTGGACTATTGGGATTAGAAATTGGAAGATCTCTTTTCCAAAGGGGCTTAAAGGTTATTGGTTTGGAGTTTTTTCCAAGATTAATTCCAAGACAGTTAGATGAAGAGGGAGCAAGGATCTTAAAAAGAAAAATAGAAGAAAGATTTAATTTTGAATTTTATTTGGGAGTTAGAGTCCAAAAGATCATATCTTATAACGGAAGATTTGAGGGAATTGAATTAGAGGATGGAAGGAGAATATATGGAGATTTACTTATATTTTCTACTGGTATTGTTCCCAATATCGATTTAGCAAAAAACTCTAATATTTTAGTAAATAATGGAATAATAGTAAATGAATATATGGAAACTAATTTAAAAGACATTTATTCCTGTGGAGATTGTGTTGAATTTGAAGGAAGAATATATGGAATTATACCAGCATCTTTAGAGCAATCCTATGTGGCAGGGAAAAATATCATAGGGGAGAAAATTAAATACCATGGGACTATTCCCTCTAATACACTAAAGGTAACAGGAATTTCTCTTACATCTATAGGAGGAATTGATCCTCCAAAAAATGAGGGATTTGAGGTTATAATAAAAAAGAATGAGGATAAAGGGTTTTATAGAAAGTTGGTATTAAAGGGAAATATTATTGTAGGAGCAATTCTTTTAGGAGATAAAAGGGCATATGTTAATAAGATTCAAAATCTTATTAAGTCAAAGAAAATTATTGAGGAGAGGGAAGGATTGATAGATGAGGAGTAAAATCTTTCTCTTAATTATTTTTATTCTTTTTATTCTTCCGGTTTTTTCTTTGGATTTTAAAAAGTTTGAAGATAAGATTAAAAATATTCCTGATAATGTTTTTTATTATAAAGCATTGGATGGGAAAAAATTAGCTTATAGAGTTTTATCACCAGATAAACCAGAGGCAGTATTAATATTTGTTCATGGAATTGTGGGATATGGGAAATATTATCTTCCCTTTGCCCAAGAATTATCAAATTATGGAATAAAGGTATATCTTCCTGATTTAAGGGGGCATGGAAATTCTGAAGGAAAGAGGGGAGATGTTCCTGATTCCATGACCTTGGTTTATGATTTAGGTATCTTCTATCAATTAGTCTTGAAAGAAAATCCCCTTACTCCAGTGTATTTAGGGGGACATAGTATGGGTGCAGCCTTAACTTTGAAATATGTAAAGGAATTAACACTGTATCCATCAGGACTAATCTTAATTGCAGGGGGTTTGCCTGTAGAGAGAATCTCTTCAAAAAGTGAGAGTTTATTAAAACAAAATATTATTTCAATGGTTCTTCGATTTCTTGCTCCTATATTTCCCAATTTTAGGATCATTTCTTGGGATCTTCCCAAGGAATTAAAGGATCCCTTATTAGTTACCAATTACTCCTTTGCTTTTTTTAATGCAGCATTTCCTTCTAATATAAAAATAATCTGGGAGAAAATGAATCTTCCTGTGCTTGTTATTGTTGGGGATAGGGACGAGTTTTATGAAAAGCAGGATGTAGAAAGAATTTTTAATACATATAAAAGAGAAGATAGATCTTTTGCTATTTTGGAAGATACAGATCATCTTGATGTTTTAGAAAAAAGTATAAAATATATAGTAGAATGGATAATAGGAGGAGAAAATGGAAGGTTTTGAAAGGATATTAGAAGCATATTCTCAAGCTATCGTAAAAGTAATAGGAAAGGTAAGTCCTGCAGTAGTAAATATAGATATCAGTCAAGCGGTTGGTTTTTCCTTTTTTACAGGATTTCAGGAGGTAAAAGGGGTAGCATCGGGATTTATATTTACCCCTGATGGCTATATTCTTACCAATAGTCATGTAACCCATCAGGCTAATAAACTAACAGTAACCTTAGCAGATAGAAGACAATTTATAGCAGAGATGGTAGGGGAGGATCCTCAAACAGATCTTGCAATTATAAGAATTCCTGAGAGAAATTTGCCTATACTTGAATTTGGGGATTCTGATAAGCTGAAGGTGGGACAACCTGTTATGGCAATAGGAAATCCCTTGGGATTTGGACATAGTGTAACCAGTGGTGTTGTAAGTGCCTTAGGAAGATCCCTAAGAAGTTTTAGTGGACATTTGATGGACAATATTATTCAGACCGATGCCCCTTTAAATCCAGGAAGTTCTGGAGGACCATTGGTAGATATATATGGAAAGGCTATAGGAGTTAATACTGCTATAATTCAAGGGGCTCAAGGCATATGTTTTTCAATACCTATAAATACTGCGAAGTGGGTGGCAGGTCTTCTAATAAAGGATGGAAGAGTAAGAAGAAGTTATCTTGGAATTATTGGACAAAGTGTTATACTACCCCAGAGAATTAAAGATATTTTATCCCTTCAGCAAGAAGGAGGAGTTTATATAATAAGGGTTGCTCCCTTCAGTCCTGCCAGTAAAGGAGGACTACAACCTCAGGATGTGGTGGTGGGGATTGAAGGAGAGTTTATCAATAATATTGATGATTTACATAGATTTCTTAGTAATACCCCTCCTGGAACAAAAGTATCCCTTAAAATTATAAGAGATAATAGGTTAATTAATCTTTCGATAATCTTAGGAGCTGAGGGATAAGTAGTACTTGTTATTTTAATATGGAAAATGGATATTTTATTATAAAAGAAAAGGGAAGGGTGAAGGTAAAAATACAAAGATCAGCTTTTTTTGGTTTTTCCTTTCCATCTGCTATCCGTTATTGTTGGGCATATAGAAAGTTACCTTCTCATGAATATTTCTCCGATGGAGGAGAGCTCCCCAATTCTGCGAGGAGACCTACTTTAAAGGCATCAAGGGAATATGATCTCTGGGGCTCAATGATTGTTGTGGTAAGATACTTTAGAGGAATCAAATTGAAAATTAAAGAATTAATATCTGTCTATCATTTAATCTCTAAATCTGCGGTTGAATTGGGTAGCATAATAAAATTATTTTTCCCAAATGAAAAGGGAAATATTCAAAAATTTTTCTTCAGATTTTAAAAATTATCTATTAGGGAAGGAGGAAATGGGGATTGTCAGAAGGCTATAGTGCAGTGATTTTTGGAGAAGAACTCTTAAACTATTCCTTTCCGGGAGATCATCCCATGAATCGGAAAAGATTGGAATCTTTTTGGAGGGAATTTGAAAAGATTATTGAGACAAAGAAGATTAAGGTTTTTCAGCCTGTTTTAGCAAAAGAGTCAGACCTTCTCCTCTTTCATACAAAGGAATATGTAGACTTGGTTAGAAAAAAATCTAAGGATGGGGTAGGTTTTTTAGATTATGGAGATACTCCTGCTTATCCTGGATGTTTTGAGTCTGCTTCCTATGTTGTAGGGGCCACTTTAAGAGGATTAGAATTAATAATTAAAGAAAATTATAAACATATTTTCATTCCAATGGCAGGACTTCACCATGCAAGAAGAGATAGCGCTTCTGGTTTTTGTATATTTAATGATATTGGTGTTGTTATAAATAAAGCGAGAAAAGAATACGGAATTAGGGAAATACTCTATATAGATATTGATGCTCATCATGGGGATGGAGTATTTTATGAATTTTTGGATGATCCCTTTTTATATATAGTAGATATTCATGAGGATGGAAGATTTCTATATCCGGGAACTGGAGGAAGACATGAGAGGGGAAATAAAGATGCCTTTGGAACAAAATTGAATATTCCCCTTCTTCCTGGTGCTTCCGATGAAGATTTATTATCTGCATTGAAAGAGGTAGAGGACTTCTCTATGGAGTTTAAGACAGAGATTATTATTCTTCAAGGAGGAGTAGATGGAATTCAAGGTGATCCCATAACCCATTTAAATTATTCCTATGAGGGTTATGAAAAATTTATCTCAGAAATTCATAATTTAGCTCATAGGATATGCGATGGAAGACTTTTAATATTAGGGGGAGGGGGTTATAATCCAGAAAATACAAAGAATGGCTGGCTAAGGATATTAAAAATAATAAACGATGGAGCTTAGGGAGGAAGGAAATATGCTTTATGAGAAAATTACAAAGGATTATCTTAAAGCAGTAAAGGATAAAAATTCCTTTAGGTCAGAGGTATTAAACTTTCTTCGTTCTGCCATAAAATATAAGGAGATTGATATGAGAGAAAAGGGAAAGGAATTGACTGATGAAGATATCATAGATGTAATAAATAAGGAAATAAAAAAGAGAAGAGAAGCTATAGAGCTTTATAAAAAAGGGGAAAGATTTGATCTTTCTGAGAAAGAGGAAAGGGAAATAAAAATCTTAGAAGAATATCTTCCAGAACAGATATCTTATGATGAATTAAAGGAAATTTTGAAAAGAATAATAGAAGAGGTAGAGGCAAAGGACATAAAGGATTTAGGTAAAGTAATGAAATCTGCAATGCAGGAGCTAAGAGGAAAAACTGATGGAGAAAGGATAAGAAAAGTTGTAGAGGAATTGTTAGGAAACAAATGAAGAGAAGACCAAGATCTCCTTTACCCATATTATAGATTCTCCCAATTTTATTAAGGTAAAAGAATCAGTTAGGAGATTTGTCAGAAATTTTTAAGATAAGAAAAGCGATGAACTCTATGTTACTCTCTTAGATTTTATAAGAATATATTGAAGCAAGGGATAAATATTAAAAGACTCCTACCTTTGAAACCTGTAAATATTCCTGAGAAAAGGTGTATATTTCAATGGGGAAGTTAGACTTTTAGGATCCAAACTCTATACTTTTTTACAAAAAGTCCTTGCAAAATTGGAAGCAGTAAAGAGGCTTGAAAAGACTAAAAGTTCCAAAGAGCAACAGATGTAGTGGATATTCCTACTGCTCCCGCGTTTAAAATATCCCTTGCCTCTTCAGGAGTTCTTATAAGACCTCCCGCAATTAAGGGGTAAGAAAGTTGATTTTTCAATTCCTCTCCTAAATGAATAAATATAATTCCAGGTAAAATCTCTACAAAATCAGGCTCTGAAGTTTGCATTATCTTTACTCCTGTTGCTAAGGCCGATGAATCTAATACAAAAAATCTCTGTATTGCAATCAATTCCTCTTCTTTTGCCTGTTGGATAAGATTTGTTCTTGTAGTTATTATCCCATCGATTCCCACTACTTCTCCAAGATATCTCAGGGCATATTTATCTTGGGCTAATCCCTCTAAAAGATCAAGATGAATAAAAGCTAACTTCTCATCCTTTTTAATTTCCTGGACTACATTGGGAAGGGTTAAAATATTTGTTTTTAATAAAAATATAACTTTTGTTTTACTTTGAAGGGCTTGAGCTAATCTTTCCTCTTCTCTTACAGCTGCAATTATCGGATTGTTTTTTAAAGTTTGAAGAAAATCACTTTTATTAATCTTTTTTCCCATTTTAAACCCCTTTACATAAAGATTTTTAAATATTTTCCCTACCCAAAATTATATCAAAAAATTTCTTATTTTGTCAAAGGCGTGATATAATGTAAAAAATGTTTTTATTGAAATATCATCCTGGGAGGAAGATTATGAGGAAAAGATTTATTTTCTTTTTAACAATTTTGATTTATCTTCTTTCCCTCTCCTTTGCCCAGAGCATCCAGTGGAGAGGAGGTTATCCTAAATCAATCCCTGATGGAAAAATAGAGCTTTCTTGGACATCAACGGTCTCAGGAACTTATTCTATATATAGAGTAAAGGGAGAAGGAAATCCTTATCCCAATTATTTTTATACCCAAACCACATTAACTACTTATACCGATACAAATACAGAAGATGGCGTTCTATATAGTTATGTAATTGCTATTTATCATGGCACTCAAACCCTAACCACTAATGTAGGGAGGGCAAAAGCAGATAAGACAAAGCCAATGATCGATAATTTAAATGCTATCCCCAATCCCTTTTCTCCTGATGGTGATGGCTTTAGAGATAAGATAACTATTTCCTTTGATTTAAGTGAATATTCCACAGTGACTATTACATTACAAGATAAAAATGGAAATATCTATACTCCACCAGAATGGAACAATACCATATGTTCTATCCCAAAAAACTATTATTTTGAATGGGATGGATATGGAAATTTTGGTGGAACTTATACTATCCCTTCTGAAGGATTTATTATATACACAATAACTGCAAAGGATCTTGCAGGAAACATAAATTCTGCTACAGGAAGATTTATCTTAGATATTCCTGATATGGAGCTTGCAAACTTCTTTGGAATGCCCAATCCCTTTAATACTGTGTTGTCCAGTGATGTAATATATAAGGCATCATATTCAAGGGATGGCTATAAATTTCCCCACGATGAAAGTGGAAATGTCTTTAACTTTTCACCCCAATTTTATTTGGATCAATCCTCAATAATGCTTATTGGAGCCTCATTTCAATTTGATATTCTTCAAAGGCCGGGAGGATCCAGTTCTACTATTAAAAATGCAAGGGTAAAAATTTCTGATTCCAATGGGGTATTGGTAAGAAGCATCACTCTTACTTCTAATCTTTCTGGTAGTGGAAATTTCTATTGGTATGGAGAAAAAGATCCCCAATTAATTAAAGATGATCCCAACATAATTACCTCTTGGTGGTGGATGATTACAGGAGTTCCCTTGGGGAATTACAGGTTAGTTCTTTCTGCTACATATACCATTGTTCATCCAGAAGATTCCACAAGGGAATTAGAAATTCCATTAAAAGAGATTAACACTATCCTGAGAATTCAAGAGGCCTATCCTCCTCAAGTTGATAATACCCCTCCAAGGGTTATATATTTTAATCCTGAGGATGGAAGTTTATTATCTGGAATTTCTTTAGTTTCTGTAGTATTAGATGATGGACCAGGTGTAGGACCTGATTTAGAGGCATCAAGTATACAAGTAAAGGATAATTTTGGAAGGCTTATAGGGGGAATAAAATCCCATAATGGAGTTGATACTTTATATTGGACCTTTACACCCACATTAACTTCAGGACAATACTTTATAGAGGTTATTCCTGTGGATAAAAATGGGAATACTGGTTCCCTTGCAAAGTCTTCCTTTATAATAGATAATTCTCCTCCTCAAATCCTTTCTGTATATCCTACGGGTAATGTAGTTTTTGTGAATCAAATTAGGGTTTCATATCAAGATATTGGTTCTGGATTAGACTTTTGGGATAGTTATCCTCTTCCCCCCTCAAAGTCCCATATAAAAATTTATACTCCTAATTTGGAAGAGAGAACATTATTATTTGATAAGAATATATCCTCAAATATATATGCTATTACTAATGTCCCTCAAAATATTTTGTCCGCTGATGGAAAATATGATTTAGTAATTTACCTAGTAGATAAAGCAGGGAATAGTAGTAATACTTACACCTATTTTTTATTAGATAGAACTTCTCCCTATATAATAGATACTAATTTAAATCAGACTCTAATAAACTATACCCTTTCCCAAATAAGAGTTGTGGTAAAGGATGATATTGTGGGAATACATACAGATACTCAAAAGACCTTCTTAAGCTTAAAGGATTCCTCAGGAAATTCAGTGTCTTCAACTTTTACTTTAAATATAATAGATTCAAAGACTGTAGAATTAGTTTTGAATATAGCTCCAACTTATATATGGATAGAGGGAGATTATTACCTAACTATAAAAGCATCAGATTTATTGGATAATGTTTTGTATATTCCAAGAAAATTCACTTTAGATTTAAGATCACCTCAAATATTAAATATATCTCCTTATGACAATGTAAAGTCTGTAGAGAAGATAGTTGTAAGATATTCAGAGCTAACAAGTGGGATAGACTTTACAAGATCGAGAGTGACAATCACTTTCCAAGGTGTGTCCACATCAACCTTATTTATTCCCTCAGAATCTACAGCTACGGATCTTATTGCAAGATTTAGTGAAGAAGTATTTAGTAGTGATGGAACCTATAATGTTGATGTAACAATATATGATCAGGCAGGGAATTCAGCAACAGCTGGAACAACTTTTATCTTAGATAGGTCTGGACCAAAAATAAAGGAAGTAAGTCCTACAAAGAACTCAACTTTAGTGATAAGCCCCCAAAGTATTTGGGCAAAGGTAGAAGATGAAACCTTAGGAATAGATTTTGGATTAGCAAAAACCTTCATTAAGTTATACGATCCTACAAATCAAGAGATCTCAGGGACATATACCTATTTGAGATCAACCGATGAAAAGACAGCAACATTAACGTTACAAATTAGTGGATATACATGGACCAATGGGATATATACTGTAAGGATAAGGGTATCTGATAAATTAGATAATACTACTGAGGAGACATATACCTTTAAACTTCAACAGGTTCCTCAAGAAGTTGGGGATTTGGTTGTCTCTCATAAGGTATTTTCTCCTGAAAAGGGAAATTTAAGAATAGACTACCAATTTCAGGCAGTATCTGGAAATATACAAAAGGTAGAGATAGAAATTTATTCTTTAAATGGGATTTTAGTAAAGAAAATAAGCTCTCAAAACTATAATGCTCCTCAGGTTCAAGATACAGTATATTGGGATGGGAAGGATGAAAGGGGAAAATTAGTTCCCAATGGTTACTATCTTGTTAAGGCGACAATTACCGAAAGTGGTGGGGCAAAGAGAGTGAGATTTAAGGGATTTGTTGTTATAAAGTAGGAGGTTTGCTATGAGAAGGTTGACTTTCTTATTTTTAATTCTTTTTCTAATAACACCTTCTTTTGGACAGGAGACTTTTGGTGCCTTTGTTTCTTCTGGAACTACCATTGGGTGGAGTACAAGGGCGTTAGGTATGGGAGATGTCTTTTGTGCTATTGAGGGAGATTTAGATGGGATTCTCTTTAACCCTGCAAGTATAGCTCGCCTTCTAAACTCCCAATTTGGTATTTCCTATAGCTACTTACCATTAACTACTGAGGGTTTTGGCTTTGGAACCGATATGTTTATAATTTCCAATTATATTGCCTTTGGAATTCCTGATACTGGACTTTGGGCTTCTGGAATTTTTTATACCCGTCTTGCTCCCTCTGAGGATTTAGGGATACTGTATGTGGAAAATCAGTTGGTATATTCTATGGCAAAATCCTTAGATTTTATTGGGATAAGAAATTTAGCCTTGGGGGTAAATTTAAAGAAATTATGGGTAAATATGCCATCACCATATAAAGGAGATGGATGGAGTGTAGATTTAGGTATTATATTAAGACTATTTTCTAATTTTAAATTGGGATTTTCAGCTCAAAATCTTTTCTCTTCCCTTACTTGGTATGATGGAGAAGAAACTTCTGAGGAGAATATTAAAACTTGTTTTAAAATAGGGTTTGCATATCAATCTCCAAAATTAATTCTTGCCTTTGATTTGGATTTTCCAAGTTTATCTTACCACATAGGAGGAGAATACTTCTTTGATCCAGTTTACTTTAGATTAGGTTGGAATATAGATTCTCCTACTTTGGGTTTAGGTTTTAAGAGTCCCGATGGAAGATGGAGAATTGATTACGCTCTTCTTTATTCCCTTGGGATAGGAGGAATACATCATAGAGTAGGACTTTCATTGATATTTTAAAAAGGGGTGAGAAAAAATCTCACCCCTTTATTACAGCAATTGGCTTCATTTGAGCCACCTTTAATGATAATCCTGCGTTATGGACTACATTTACCACATCTACAACATTTTTGTATGCTTCTGATGCCTCTTCTACAATGGATGCTTTAGATGCAGCTCTTACAATAATTCCCTTTTCTAAAAGTTCCTTCTCGATATCCGAAGCCTTTCTTCCACCTCTTAATAATTGTCTTCTACTTTGGGTCCTTCCAGCTCCATGACATGTGGAACCAAAGGCAATTTCCATTGCCTTTGGAAGTCCAATAAGTAAAAAGGAAGATCTTCCCATATCTCCTGGAATTATTACAGGTTGTCCTATATCTCTATATTCTTCAGGAATTTCAGGATGTCCCTTGGGGAAAGCCCTAGTTGCTCCTTTTCTATGGACGATGACTTCCTCCCTTTTTCCCTCCACCATATGTTCTTCTAATTTTGCAATATTATGGGCTACATCGTATATTAGTTTTAATCCCAATTTATCTGCTCCCATCTTGAATACCTTTTCCATGGTTTCCCTTACCCAGTGGGTGATCATTTGTCTATTTGCCCAAGCAAAATTTGCCGCAGAACACATAGCCTGAAAATAATCTTGTCCTTCGGAAGAATCAAAGGGTGCACACGCCAACTGTCTATCGGGAACGCTTATTCCATATTTATTCATAGCTTGAGTCATTATCCTAATATAATCTTCTGCCACCTGATGTCCTAAGCCTCGGGATCCTGTATGGATCATTATCACAATTTGGTTGGGGAATAAGCCTAATCTATCTGCAATTTCTGGCTCAAAAACTTTACTTACCACCTGAACCTCTAAGAAATGATTTCCAGAACCTAAGGTTCCTAATTGAAACTCTCCTCTTTCCTTTGCCTTCTTTGATACTTTATTGGGATTTGCAAATTTTAGATATCCTCCCTCTTCTATTCTATTTAAATCCTCCTTCCAACCATATCCTTGCTTTACTGCCCAACTTGCACCATATGCTAGAACTTCATCTAATTCTTTACCTTTTACCCTTAATTCTCCTTCTGATCCTACTCCTGCAGGTATTGCAGAAAAAAGCGCATCAACTAACTCTTTTATCTTAGGTTCCACTTCCTCTTTGGAAAAATTGCTTCTAATTAATCTTACTCCACAATTAATATCATATCCCACCCCACCGGGAGAAATAACCCCTCCTCTTTTCTTCATAGCTGCAACCCCACCAATGGGGAAGCCATATCCCCAATGGATATCAGGCATTGCTAAGGATGCAGAAATAATTCCAGGTAAGCTTGCTACATTTGCAACTTGTTCAGGAGATTGATCCTGAACAATATCTTGAATAAGTTTTTCATTTGCAAAGATAATTCCAGGAACCTTCATAAAGGGTTTATAATTTTCAGGTATTCTATACCTGTAATCGTCTATTTTCTCTAAAGGGCCCTTCCATTGATCTCCCATTATTTTTCACCTCCATGAGTTATTATTGATTTTGTTTTTCTTTAGTTTTTTCTATATAATAATTATACCTTTAAAATGTAAAAATATAAATTGAGGAGGAGGTATTAGCTTTGTTCTTTGAATTTACACTTTCTACCCCTGCAAAGACTGTTTTAGTAGATATTACTGAAAAAATTGAGGAGTGTATTAAAAAAAGTAATATAAAAGAAGGAAGATGTTTTATTTTCATTCCCCATACCACTGCAGGAGTTATTATAAATGAAAATTATGATCCCAGTGTAGTAAAGGATATTCTAAATACCTTAGAAAAATTAATTCCGTGGAGTACGAGCTATTCCCACACAGAGGGGAATGCTCCTGCTCACATAAAAAGCACAGTTCTTGGAAATCAGGTGGTAGCTTTTATTCAACATGGAAGATTAAAATTGGGAACATGGCAAGGAATATTTCTTGCAGAATTTGATGGACCAAGGGTAAGAAAGGTTTGGGTTGACATAATGGGGGATTAGTTTTAAACTTTTAGAAAGAGGATTTCTTCTTATTTTTTGTAAAGGAGGGATTAAAATGGCGTGGTATTGGTGGGTGATAATAATTGTAGTAATGATACTATTAATTTGGTATTTCACAAAGGAGAAAAAATAAAAATAATTTTGGGCCTTTTTCGAAAAAAGGGATGGATTTTACTCCATCCCTTTTTATATGGAGGTGAGAGAATGAGATCTGCTCTTTTGGTAATAGATATGATAGAAGATTTTGTATATGGTAAATTTGGGAATCCCTATGCTCAAGAAATAGTTCCAAGGCTAAGGGAACTTTTAGATTCTGCAAGGGAAAATAATATTCCAATTTTCTATCTGGTAGATACCCATTCTAAGAAAGACCCTGAGATTTCCCTTTGGGGAGAACATGCTATGGAAGGAGAGGAGGGATCTAATATAATATCTGAACTTGCTCCTAAAGAAGGAGATTATATAATAAAAAAGAAGGTTTATAGTGGATTTTTTGAAACGGATCTTGAGGAGAAATTAAGAGAATTAAACATTGATACTTTATATTTAACAGGAACAAGTACCCATATTTGTGTTCTTCATAATTCTGCGGACGGTTTTTATAGGGGATTTAAGATTGTAGTTGTCTCTGATGCAGTTGCATCCTTTGTTCCTGAAGAGCATGGGAGAGCATTGGAATATATGAAAGAAATTCATGGGGCAGAGATTGTAAAATGCGATATGGTAAAGGAGAGGTGGAAAAAAGGTGTGTGATTTCTTGATTGCAAAACCTGAGGAAGTCAAAAATGGATTAGTTACCGATGCTTATTTTTTAAGAACTGAAGAGGTTTTAGAAGGTCTTGATAAGAATCCTTATGTGGTAATGGAGCTTTTTACAAAATCTTTTCCTGATAAAAATTATCTTTTTGGAGTTCTCTTAGGTGTTTATGAGGTTGCGAAGCTTCTTGAGGGATTACCAATAGATGTCTATGCTATGGAGGAAGGAGAAATATTTTTTCCTTATGAACCTGTTATTCAAGTAACGGGTAGATATAAAGATTTTGCAAGATATGAAACTTCAATTTTAGGTTTTGTATCTTTCTTATCGGGAATAGCAACGAAATCGGCAAGGGTAAGAATTGCTGCAGGAGATAAAAAAATTTACAGTTTTGGAACAAGGCGTCAGCATCCATTTTTAGCACCTGCAGTGGAATACGCTACCTATGCCTGTGGGTTTGATGGAGTCTCCAATGTTCTTGGAGCAAAATATTTAGGAAAAATTCCTGTGGGAACTATGCCCCATGCATTAATTCTTGTTATCGGAGATGAAAAGAGTTCCTTTATAGCCTTTGACAAACATGTAGATGGAAAAATCCCAAGAATTGCCCTGGTAGATACTTTTGGATCTCCAACAGTTGAAGCCCTTTCTGCTTTAGAAGCTTTGGGCTCAAAACTTCAGGGAATAAGATTAGATAGTAAAGATTATGCTTATCTTGTTAAAGAGATAAGATGGGAATTTAAAATAAGGGGATATGAGAATATTATGATTTTTCTTAGTGGTGGATTGGATGAGTATGAAATAGAAAAATATAGGAATTTAGTAGATGCTTTTGGAGTAGGAACAAGGGTTGCTAATGCTTCAGTTATTGATTTTGCATTAAAAATTGTTGAAGTGGATGGAGAACCAAGGGCAAAATCAGGAAATATGCCGGGAAGAAAGCAGGTTCAAAGAAACAAAGATTATAATGATGTAGTTCGTCTCTTTAAATCTGAAATCCTCTCAGGATATGAACCTTTATTAAAACCTCTAATAGAGAAGGGTAAAATTATAAGAGAATTTGAGGATGTGGATAAAGTTAGAGAAAGGATATTAAGAAATTTAAAATCTTTACCTGAAAATTTAAAAATAATAAAAGGAGGAGAACTTCCTCAAATAAAGTTTGAGCCTTGACGATTAAATCCCTTTTTGTTAACATAACCTTTGTGTTAAATTTTGAGATAGAGGGAGAGATAAAATGAAGAGAACTTATCAACCTAAGAAACATCATAGGCAGAGGGTACATGGATTTTTAAAGAGAATGAAAACTCCTGGTGGGAGAAAGGCAGTAAAGAGAAGAAGAGCAAAAGGAAGGAAGAGACTGACAGTATAATTGAGTTTATTTTCCTTTCCCATTTATGAAAGACTTAAGAAGAAAGAAGATTTTAAAAGAGTTATAAGGGAGGGAAGTGTCTATACTTTTTCTCCCATTTTAGTATATATAAGAAAGGGAAGCAACATTAGAAAAATTGGGGTAATTGTTAACAAAAAGGTGGGACCTGCAGTAGTAAGAAATAGATTAAAAAGACTTGTAAGAGAGGTTTATAGATTAAATAGACCTTATCTTTTAAATGATGTGGAAATGGTGGTAATGATAAAACCATCGGATAAAGTAATTAAAAATTTTTGGGAGATGGAAAAGATTCTTAAAAAAATATGGCAGGATGCAAAAGTTTTAAAAGATGTTAAAGAAAATAGCAATTCTTCTAATAAAATTTTATAAGAATTTTATATCTCCAGTACTTCCCCATTCTTGCAGATTTTACCCAACATGCTCTACATATACTTTGACTGCTATAGAAAGATATGGAATTTTTAGAGGAGGAATTCTTGGGGCTAAGAGAATATTAAGATGTCATCCCTTTAATCTCGGAGGTTATGATCCTGTTCCAACCCTTGAAGAAATGAAAAAGGTAAAAATAAATAGGAGGAAAAAGAAATGATACAATTTTTAGTAGATATCCTGGGAAAAATATTAGAATTTTTTTATTCTTGGACTAATAATTATGGACTTGCTATAATTTTTCTGGTTATTTTTGTTAGAATTCTCTTATATCCTTTAGTTCAAGCTCAACTTAAATCTCTTCTTCTTATGCAAAAGATACAACCTGAGGTTCAAAAGCTTCAACAGAAATTTAAAGATGATCCCCAAACTCTAAAAAGGGAGATTATGCTCCTTTATAAACAATATAAAATTAATCCTGCCATGGGATGTCTGCCTTTAATCCTTCAATTTCCTATTCTCATTGCCCTTTATCAGTTGCTTATAAACTATAAGTATATTACTACCCCTACTTTTCTTTGGATTTCTGATCTAACAAAACCTGATATTATCCTTTTACTTCTAATGGGAATTACCCAGTATTTTTCAGGAAAAATATCTACTTTTCCTGCGGCTCCCGATGCCAAAAAACAGCAGGAATTGAATAATATTATTATGTCTGTTTTATTTACTGGTATGTTTTATTTCTTTAATATACCTGCGGGGGTTATGCTCTACTGGTTTACCTCTAACCTTTTCCAACTTCTTCAACAATTTATAATAGTAAAGCTTCATTTAGGAGGCTAAATAAAATGAAAGAGGTGGAAACAGAGGGAAAAACCTTAGAAGATGCTTTAAGAAAGGCTCAGCTTATTCTTGAAGTCCCCTTAGAGGATATAGAATATGAAATATTAGAAGTAGGAAAAGAAGGAATTTTGGGAATTGGTTCTAAACCTTATAGAATTTATGCTCGTATAAGAAAAAGATCTGAAGATATTTTAGAAGATTTTTTAAGAAATATTTTAAAAAAAATGGAGTTAAATGTTAAAATTAAAAAAAATAAAAAAGATAATAATATCTTATTTAGTGTAGAGGGGAAAAATCTGGGAAAAATTATTGGATACAATGGTAAAACATTATCAGCTATTGAATTTATTCTAAGAATATATGGTGTAAAATTAGGAATACATGAGATAATCACCTTAGATATTGACCATTACAAAGAAAGAAGAGAGGCTCAACTTGTTAATTTAGCTAAAAAAATAGCAAAAAAAGTAAGGGAAGAGAGAAGGAAAATAGCTCTCAATCCTTTGCCAGCAAGGGAAAGAAGAATTATACACTTGGCACTTCAGGAAGATCCCTTTGTATATACCTATAGTGAAGGAGAAGAACCTAAGAGAAGGATAATAATAGCCCCAAGGGAAGTATGAAAAGATATCTAAGTGATGATATAGTTGCCATATCCACTCCCTTTGGACATAGTGGAATTGGTGTTATTCGTCTTTCTGGCCCCAATGTAATCTCAATAGTAAAGGACATTTTTATTCCCCATAAAAAGGGAAAGGATATAAGTAAAGTTCCATCCCATACCCTTCATTATGGAAAAATCTCCAATGGTGAAAGGGATATTGATGAGGTTATGGTAGCGATATTAAGGGGACCAAATACCTACACAAGAGAGGATATGGTAGAAATATACGCTCATGGAGGACCTATTCCCCTTCAAGAAATTCTTAATCTTCTTTTGAGTAAAGGAGCAAGACTTGCAGAAAGAGGAGAATTTACAAAAAGAGCCTTTTTAAATGGAAGGATTGATCTTTTACAAGCGGAAGGAGTTTTAGATATTATTTATGCAACAAGTTCAAAATCCTTAGAAATCGCTGTTAAAAAATTAGAGGGAGAATCTTCTAAAATTCTAAAAGAAATTAAAACTGAAACTGAAAGATTAAGAATATATTTAGAAGCATCCTTGGATTTTCCTGAAGATGTTATTGATTTAGAAAGAAAGGAATGGATAGACTCAATAGAAAATCTATTGGGGCAAATAAAGAATCTTATTGAAAAGGCAGAAAGAGGTGAATGGCTTAAGGGAGGATATAAAATAGTTTTTACTGGAAAACCAAATGTGGGAAAATCAAGCTTGTTTAATGCATTAATGAGGGAGGATAGAGCTATTGTAACACCAATTCCTGGAACTACAAGGGATTATATTGAAGGAGAGCTTATTTTATCAGGATTTCTTATAAGATTATTTGATACTGCGGGAATTAGAGAGCCAAGGGATGAGATTGAAGCTATCGGAGTTAAAAAAACCCAAGAAATAATTAAAAAAGCAAATCTTATACTTTTTTTAGTAGATATTTCAGCTCCCTTAGAAGAAGAGGATGAGGAATTATTTAAGGAAATATATAGAGAAGGTGCAAATATTATTTTGGTTTTAAACAAAGTTGATCTTGGAAAAAAGATTACAGAAAAAGAATTGGAGGAAAAATTTCCTAGTATACCCAAAATTTATCTCTCTACACTAACAAAAAAAGGCTTAAATTTATTAGAGGAAATGATATTAAATTATATAAAAGAGGACGAATCCTTAGATATCTTGTTTTTAAACAATTACCATCTCCAAGAATTGAAAAAGTCTTATGATTTTTTAAATCAATCTTTAGAAATTCTTAAAAGTCCCTATTGGGGAATGGATGTCTTGGCAGAAAATCTTTTTGAGGTGGAAAAAACTTTTGGTAATATTGTGGGAGAAGAGGTCTCCATTGATATAGTTGATAAGATTTTTGAGAATTTTTGTGTAGGGAAATAAAGGGGAGGGAAAAATTATGGGACTTTGGGTAGCTATTTTAGGGATTGTTCAGGGAATAACAGAATTTTTACCAATAAGTAGTACCGCTCACTTAATATTAATTCCATATTTTGTTAAGATTCCCGATTTTGGACTTACCTTTAATGTGGGACTTCATTTAGGTACCTTTTTAGCAGTTCTCATTTATTTTATAAAAGATTGGAAAGAGTTAATAATGAGTATCTTTAAAGGGGGAGAAAAAAGAGGATTGCTGGGATTAATTCTCTTAGCTACAATTCCTGCAGGAGTTTTGGGAATAATCTTTGATCCTTACGTAGAAAAAATTTCAGAGCCTCAAAAATATTCCTTTGCTATATGGATAATTCTTATTGGATTAATAACCTTTGGGATAGTGTTTATAATTTTGGAAAAATTCTCAAAGGGGAAATTAGAGATAAAGGATCTTAGTGTCAAAAAAGCTCTAATTATAGGTTTTTGGCAGGTGATTTCTCTTTTTCCTGGAGTATCAAGATCTGGATCCACCATTTCAGGAGGTATGTTTACTGGATTAAAAAGAGAGGATGCAACTAAATTTTCTTTTTATTTATCTCTTCCTATAATTGGAGGAGCTATATTTTTTAAGTTTTTAGATTTAATTAAAGATGGAAATTTAGGACAATTATCCTTAATTTTTTATGGAACCATTGTATCCTTTATAACAGGTTTATTTAGTATTCATGTACTATTAAATTATGTAAAGAGATCCTCTTTGAAAGTTTTCTCTTATTATAGATTTATTCTTGCCTTAGCGATAATATTTGCTTATTTAAAACTTCAAATTTTTTCCATTATTATGTTTTGCATAGCTATTTTATATTTAGTAATTAAAATGGCTATAAGATAATTTGACGATTTATAGAATAAAATGATATCTTCATAAAGAGGAATATGAATAAGAAAAGAAAACTTCTTAAAATCTGTGTGATCGGTGCAGGAAATGGTGGACAGGCTTTAGCAGGATATCTTTCCATGAAAGGTTATGATGTTTCTTTATATAATCGCAGTCTATGGAGAATAGAACCAGTAATAAACACTGGGAAAATCATATTAGAGGGTGAATATTCAGGAGAATATGAGATATCCTTAGCAACTACCGAAATAAAAGATGCTATTAAAGATAGAGAGTTGATTTTAGTTGTAGTTCCTGCCTTTGCCCATAGAGATATTGCAGAAAAATTAGCCCTCCACTTAGAGAATGAGCAAATAGTAGTCCTGAATCCGGGAAGAACAGGGGGTGCCTTAGAATTTAGAAGAGTTTTAAAAGAGACAGGATGCAATAAAAGGGTATATATAGCAGAAGCTCAAACTTTTATATTTGCATCAAGATGTTCTAATCCTGGGGTTGTAAGAATATTTAAGAAGAAAAATGCAGTTCCAGTTTCCTGTCTTCCTGCTAGAGATAATCCAATTCTGCAAAAAAATTTAAGAAAAGTGATGCCTGAATTTGAAATTGCTAAGAATATTATCATCACAAGTTTCAATAATATAGGTGCCATATTTCATCCTGCAACAACCATTCTTAATGCAGCAAGAATTGAATTTACCTTTGGAAAGTTCGAATTCTATTTTGAAGGAATATCTCCCTCTGTAGCTAAAGTTTTAGAAACAATTGATGAAGAAAGATGTAAAGTTATGAGAACTCTTAAGACAGAACCTCTTACTGCAAAGCAATGGCTAAAATATGCCTATGATGTAGATGGAAGGGACTTGTATGAAGCTATTCATAGTAATTCGGGATATAGAGATATCTTAGCTCCTACTGTTATTTCCAATAGATACATCTTAGAAGATGTGCCTATGAGTCTTGTACCCATCTCCTCCTTTGGAAAATATTTTGGTATTCCAACTCCTACCATAGATTCTATAATTCATCTTGCCTCCATAATGATGGGAGAAGATTACTTCGCTAGGGGAAGAACTGTAGAAAGTTTAGGACTCAATAGTATGACTATTGATGAAATAATTAAATATGTTGAAGAAGGAGAATTATGAAGAATATCTTAGGGGCAAGTATTGGTAGCTGTATTCATGTAGCTGGATTACTAAATTTTTTGGATCTTGCCCAAAATTTAGGTTTTGAAATTATCTACCTTGGGGGAGCCATATCCATAAAGGAATTAATTGGAGCTATATTGGAAACAAATCCTAAAATTGTGGCTATAAGCTATAGATTAGGAAAAGATCCTTTAAGAAACCTCCTTTTAGAATTGGAAAGAGAGCTAAAAAATAAAAATTTGCTTGAAAACAGAATTTTTATTTTTGGAGGGACAAAGGAAACAGGTGATACCGCAAGGGAATTTTCCTTTATCTATAAAGTTTTTGATGGAACTGAGGAGATTGAAGATGTTATTGATTTTTTAAAGAATATTCAAGGAGAAATTATATATAAAGAAAAGAAAAAAGATTATCCCCAAAACTTAAAGGAAAGAATTCTATGGAAAAAGCCCTTTCCTCTTTTTAGACACCATATAGGACTTCCAAGTTTGGAACAGACCATAAAAGAAATTGAGAGGTTAGCAGAATCTATGCTCCTTGATATTATATCCATTGCTCCTGACCAAAATACCCAAAGCTATTTCTTTGAACCTGATAAAATGGATCCCAAACAAGATGGGGCAGGGGGAGTTCCATTAAGAAGAAAAGAGGATTTCATAATGTTATATGAGGCTTCAAGAAGAGGGAATTTTCCCTTATTAAGATGCTACTCGGGAACGAGAAATTTAATTGAATTTTCAAAACTTTTAAAGGAAACTATAAAAAATGCATGGGCTGCCATACCCCTTACTTGGTATTCCCAACTGGATAGGAGATCTGATAGAGAACTTCTCTCTGCTATAAAAGAAAATATGTGGGCTATAAAATGGAATGCTGAAAATAATATTCCAGTAGAAATAAATGAATCTCATCAATGGGAATTAAGAAATGCTCATGATTCCATAGGAGTTACAACATTTTATGTCTCAGCATTAGTAGCAAAAAAATTAGGGGTAAAGGAATATATTGCTCAAATTATGTTAAATACTCCTCCCAATATCTCTCCCAAAATGGATATCGCAAAGGCTCTAGCAAAGATAGAACTTGTAGAAAGCCTAAATGATGAAAAATTTACCTCTTATAGAATGATCCGAACTGGTCTTTTATCCTTTCCTGCAGATCCTTATTCAGCTATGGGGCAATTAGTATCTTCTATGTTTTATGGCTCGTATTTAAAACCTGACATAATTCACGTGGTATCTTATTGTGAGGCTTTATATCCTGCCACAAGTAAAGAGATTATAGAGAGCATAAAGATGGTAAAGAGGGCATACATTTTATCCTCGTGGGGAATCCCTAATTTTTCTTCTGATTCTGAAGTTCAAGAGAGAAAGGAAGAGTTAAAAGAAGAAGCTCTTTTAATTTTATCGGCTATAAAAAGATTATCGAAATCAGAAGGAGATTTTCTATCTCCTGAGAATATTTATAATGCAATAAAATGTGGAATTTTAGATGCTCCTGGACTTAAAGGATTTTCTATTGCCAAAGGAGATGTAACAACCCGAATAATTAATGGTGCCAATTATTGCGTAGATAGTAGAGGAAGGATAATTAAGGAAAAAGAAAGAATTGAAAGATTACTATGCATATAGGATTAACTTTTAATTTCCCAACAGCAAAGGACCATCAACTAATGGTAATAGAAATTGAGAAAATTTTAAAAGAAGAGGGTTATGAGGTTTCATTAATTCCCATATCACCAGAGGACTTAAGCTTTATAGAAAAGATAAAGAGAGCCCATCTTATATTTAACCTACATACTCAAGGTAGAGAAACAAGACAAGTTCTTATTTCTTCTATCTGCGATTTTTTAGGCATAAAATATATAGGATCCAATACCTATACTCATTCCCTATGTATTAACAAAAACCTAACGAAAATAGTTCTCAAGCAATATGGAATTAATACTCCTAAATTTATCCTTGTCCCTTTTGGAGAAGAACTTTCTAAGGATATGGATCTTTCCTTTCTATTATTTGTGAAACCAAATAGAGAAGGTAGTGGAAAGGGAATAAGAAAAGAGTCTTTAGTAAATAACTGGAAAGAACTGAAAAAAGCTATAAAGTTTATACATGAAGAATTTAAGGAGGAAGCTCTAATAGAAGAATATATCGAAGGAAAAGAAATAAGTGTTGGAATGATTGGAAATAATGACGATTTAGAAATTCTTCCTTTATTAGAGATAGATTTTTCTTACATTCCTGAAGATGTGGAAAAAATTTTACTCTAAGAGGGTAAAAGAAGAATATGGCCACAAAACAAAATACTTCTGTCCTGCGAGGGTAGAAAAAAGTATAGAGAAAAAGATAGAAGAAAATTCTAAGAAAATTTTTACATCCCTTGGACTTAGAGATTATGCAAGAATTGATATGAGAATTAAAGAAGAAAAAGTATATGTTTTGGATGTAAATTCTTTACCTTTGTTAATTCTCAATCATTCGGATATAATAAAGATGGCTAACGCTAAAGGATATTCTTATAAAGATTTAGTATTAAAAATTCTTCAGAGTGCCATAAAAAGAGGTTAAAGGAACATAATTTACATGAAATGTTTAAATTGTGGAGCAAACAATCCTGAGGGGGCGAAATTTTGCTATAACTGTGGAAAACCCTTAGGGGAGATAAAAGAAGAATTAAAATTAGCTTCCATCTTAGTTTTAGACTTAAAAAATTACAGTCAAATCTTATCAAAATTAGGTGCAGATGATAATGCAGAGCTTATAAAAGAATTATTTAATATCTTTGAAAAAGAAGTAGAAAAATATGGTGGAAGGATAATAAAATTTTTGGGTGATGGTTTTATATCTCCCTTTGGAGTTCCAAAATCCTTGGAGAATTTTGCAGATGGAGCTATTTTAGCTTCCTTATCTATTTTAGATAAGGTAAGGGAAATCAAGAGGAATATCCTAGAGCTTTTTAAGAATAGCTATATCCACTGGAAAAGTCTGGCAAGGGATTTTAATAAGGAGAATTAGATTTATTAGGAGATCCTGTAAATGAGGGAGTTTATCTTCAGAATTTTTGCCCCTTAGATGGAGTTATTATTACCTCTAACACTTTTAAGTTAGCAAGTAAAAGATTTTTATATAAAAAATTGGGTAAGTTTAACATACAGAAGCTTAATAAAGAAGTAGAAACTTATTTAGTAATAGGAGAGAGAAGAGAAAGAAAAAGCTTAATATTTCCCTTTATGGGAAGGAAAAGGGAGTTAAAAAATATAGATAATATTTTGGGAAAAATCGAAGATAAAGGGGTTTTAATTTTAATAGAAGGAGAAGAAGGGGTTGGAAAATCAAGGTTAATTAAAGAAGTAAAGGATAAATTTCAGGACAATTTTATTTGGTATAAAGGAAGAGCCTATTCCTATACATCAAATTTTCCTTATTATCCCATACTTGAAATTATAAAAAATCTATGGAAGATTAAGGATAATGAAGAAGTAGAGGAAAAAATAGATAGAAAATTAAAAAAGATCTTTGCTAAAAGGGAAACTATAATACCCTTAGAATACTATAAATCTTTAATATTAAATTTTTTATTTCTTTCAAAGAAGGATCTCTTATCCCAATGGGATCAACACTCAAAGGAACAATTGTGGAAAATACTATTAGAAGAAATATCAAGAATTATTAAGGAGAGAGATTTTAAGGTGGAAGAAATCTTAAACTAGATTCCCGATAATATATATGGTATTATGCAGACAAGAATAGATTTCTTGGATTCCTTAGCAAAAAATATCCTTTGTGGGGCTTCCATAGTTGGGAAAAGATTTTCTCTGGATGATATTATATATCTCAGTAAGGAAGAATATAGTATTGATGAGATAAAAAGTGCTCTTTCAAAACCTCGAAAACTGAGATTTGTAAGAAGGGGGAGAAATGATCTTTATACCTTCCATCATACACTTCTTCAAAGAATAGTATATGAGTCCATTCCAAGACCCAAAAGAAGAGAATTACACACAACCTTTGCAGAAAATCTTAAAGAAAAAGGTGAATTACAAAAAGAAAATAAGTTTCCAATAGAAAATATAACTTTAAAAGGTCTTTATTCAATAATGGGAGATTGTTATGGAAATTTGGAAAATGATAAAATTAATACTATCCTTGGAAATATTTTAGCAGATAAGGGCTGGATATTATTTAGACTGGGAAAGCTAAAGGAAGCTACTGATTATTTGATAAGTAGTATAGAAATTCTTGAGAGGATTGGAGATAAAAAGATCTTGGCTACTGTTTATAATAATCTAGGAGTAATACTTTGGAATAAAGGAGATTTAAGTCTCTCCTTAGAATATCAGATAAAAAACTTGAGAATTTCCGAGGAAATAGGTGATCCCATTAAAATATTTACCTGTTATAACAATATAGGACTTATTTATGAAAGTATGGGAGATAGGAAGAGAGCAAAGAATTATTACGAGAAGGCTTTAAATATATGTGAAAGAATAAAACATTCCTCAGGTATAGCCCATTCTTTATGTAATATAGGAACTTGTTATCTATCTATGGGGAATTTTGGATTGGCAGAAAGATACATTAAAAGGGCAATAGAATTATGGGAGAATTTAGGAGTTCAAGAATGGCTAATTCTTGCTTTAATTTACTTATCTTCTGCCCGAATTAAAGGTAATAAATTAGAGGAAGCAGAGAAAACTTTAAAAAGGGTTGAAGAAAAGATAAAAAATAAAGGAGAAATTCCCGAAAGAAAACTATTTGAGAAAAATCTTATATATCTTGAGTTTAAGAGAAGGATGAAGAAAGGATTAAGGGAATCTCAAGATTTACTTGAACCCCTTTTAAATATTTTGAGTTATTATAAAGGAATTAATAATTTTGAAAATATTTTAGAAATATCTCTTCTTTTATCAGAAATTTATAAAGAGAAGGGAGAAATAGAAAAGTCTGAACTTTATAAGAAAAATGCAGAAGAAATTTATAAACTATTAAACATACCAGAGGAAGTTAATAGGATTAATGAAGGTTAAGAAATTGAAAAGAGAATCTGTTGAGAGAAAGAATATATACAAGCTAATAATTCTATTAGGAATTGGGAATATTGGGTTTTCTTTGTTTTCTGCCTTTAGAAGTTTTAGTCTAATATTCTTTTTAAGTAAATTTACAGACTCCAAAACTCAAATTGGAATTATTATGGCCATAATAAGTTTTGCAGGAATGTTAGTTCCACCATTAATTGGTATACTATCCGATAGATTAATCAAGATTTTAAAGGGAAGAAAATACATTATTATCTTCAGTTTGTTATTCTTAATTTTAGCTCTTTCAAGATTTGAAGGATCAAAGGGTTTAAAAGATTTATATATGAATACCTTACTTGTCTCCATATTTTTCTTTGCTGGTTTTGCTCCTTTTCAATCTTTGGTCCCAGATATAATACCTAAAAATTTCTTCGCAAAGGCTACAGGAATATTAAATTTTTCATCTTATTTAGCTCAAGGAATATATATTGTACTTATCTTGCTCTTTCATACTGATTTTATAAAATTTCTCTTAATATATTTAGGGATAATTTTTTCCATATTATTCCTACTCCTTATTCCCGAGGAGGGAAGAGTATATAATAATAAAAGTTTTATAGATTTTAATTATTTCAAGGGAAGAATATGGTTTAAGCTCTTTGCTTTGCAATGGTTAATATGGTATAGCATATCCTCTATTAGTTCCTTTATTCTCCTCTTTTTTCAAGATGCTCTTTCTGCCTCTTTAAAGGAATATATAATTGCCCTTGGTATTTTTGGAATGTTATCTTGGATTTCTACTATTCCCATAGGTTTCATTGCAGATAAATATTCCAAAGAGAAGTTGAGTGCTATAGGTTTAGCTCTTTTATCAATAAGTAGTACTCTTTTCTCTCAAGTCTATAGATTAATTCACATTTATCCCCCATTAATTCTCTTTGGAATAAGCTTATCCTTATTGTCAATTGTACCTTATAGCCTTTTATTAAGTTATATTCCAAAGGAGAAAGCAGGAAGTTTTGTGGGAATAAACAATTTAGTAATTTCTTTAGCTCAAATTATTTCCTACTTCCTTTCGGGTTTAATTATTGATTATGGAAACTATAGAATTAATTTTCTTCAGGGAGCGGTGGGATCCATTATTGCCTTATTGATCCTAAGAAGAATCAATAATTCCCCTTAATTTACCTTTAACCTTTTCTTTAAAATCTTGCGCCCTTTCTAAGGAATAAGGTTTTTGAGATCTATATTCAAAATTTAGAGTTTTCTCAGGATTAAATTGTTGTAGATAATAGGGAGCATCTCCAATAATCCCTTTTATAGCACTTAGATCTCTTTCCTCCACTAACTCTGGAATTAATGTAGTTCTTATCTCAAAATCTATATTACCTCTTTTTAAAATCCTTAAAGACTCCATAAGATTCTTATAATATTTTTCTGCCAAATCCCCTTTTAGACCAATAGTTTTTGCATATTTTCCTTTGGAATTTTTAAAATCTACTGCAACATAATCTATCAACTTTGCCTGAATTAGTTCCATCAGCATATAAGGATTACTACCATTGGTATCTAATTTTATAAAAAGTCTTCTCTTTTTTAGCTTGAATAAAAACTGGGGGAGATCCCTTTGCAATGTAGGTTCTCCTCCCGTTATTACCACTGAATCTATTATCTTTTTCCTTCTTGCTAATTCTTCTAATATAAATTCTTCGGAATATTGTCCCTTTTTTCTTGTAGATATTAATTCGGGATTATGACAAAAGGGACATTGAAAATTACATCCCTGAGTAAATATAACAAAAGATATTCTTTTAGGAAAATCTATTAAACTAAATCCCAGGTAGCCTGAGATTTTCAATTCTTTTACTCTCCTTTAAAGTTAATATAAAGGATTTTCTTAATTTAAACTCCTCCTGCTTTCCCTTATTCCAACTCTTAACAGGTCTATAATATCCAACAACCCTTGAATAAATCTCTGTTCCCCTTCCACAATAGGGACAGTTCTTCTTTTCTCCCCTTATATATCCATGTTCTGAACATACACTGAAGGTGGGAGTAAGGGTAAAATATGGGAGACTATAGTTAGAAGAAATTAATTTTACTGCATCCTTTACTAAGTTTATATCGTCTATAGCTTCTCCTAAGAAGATGTGTAAAACTGTGCCGCCAGTATATAGACTTTGAAGTTTATCCTGGTGTTCCAATACTTCAAAGGGATCTTTTGAATAATCTACAGGAAGTTGGGTGGAATTTGTATAAAATGACTCCCTTTCTCCAGAAGTGTATATATCTTTAAATTTTATTTTATCAATGCGAGCTAATCTGTAGGAAGTGCCTTCTCCAGGGGTAGCTTCAAGATTATATAAATTATTTGTTTCCTTTTGATATTTCAAAAGCCTTTCCCTCATAAATTCTAAAATCTTAATAGCAAATTCTCTACCAGTTGTTCCTTCAATTCCCTCTCCTAAAAGATTTATACATGCTTCATGGGCTCCTATAATTCCGATAGTTGAGAAATGATTACCCCAATATTGTCCTGTGAGTTCATAAACACCAGAAAGATAATATTTAGAATAGGGATAAAGATTCCTATAGGTTAAATCCTCAAGAACTTGTCTTTTTATTTCTAAACTTTCCTTTGCCAAATCCATGAGAAATGCCAATCTCTCAAAAAACTCATCCTCATCCTTAGAGAGATATCCAATTCTTGGAAGATTTATGGTAACAACCCCAATACTTCCAGTTAGGGGATTAGCACCAAAAAGCCCCCCACCTCTATGTTTTAACTCTTCTACATTTTTACCTGAGGTATTTAGAGAAAAACTTAAAGCTCTTTGTCTTACAAGGGAATTATCTAATCTTAATCTACAACACATACTCCTTACATCAGAGGGATCCATGTTAGAATTTACAAAATTAGAGAAATATGGAGTTCCATATTTTGCAGTCATTTCCCATATCTTAGTAAGGTTAAATTTTTCCCAAGGGAAATCCTTCGTAATACAGTAAGTGGGTATGGGAAAGGTAAAGATTCTGCCATGGGCATCTCCTTCAAGCATTACCTCACAGAAAGCTTCGTTGAGCATATCCATTTCTTTTTGAAATTCTGAATAAGTGGCATCCTTTCTTTCTCCTCCAACAATAACCCTTTTATCCTTTAAATCATTGGGAACCACAAGATCAAAGCTTAAATTGGTAAAGGGTGTTTGGAATCCTGTCCTTGTAGGAATATTAAGATTGAATATGAACTCTTGGAGGGCTTGTTTTACTTCTTTATAGGAAAGATTATCGTAAGCTATAAAGGGAGCTAAAAAGGTATCAAAATTGGAAAAGGCAATTGCTCCTGCTGCTTCTCCCTGTAGGGTAAACATAAAATTAACAATTTGTCCTAAAGCAGTTCTAAAATGTTTTGCAGGTTTACTTGATATTTTCCCCTCTACTCCTCCAAATCCCCTCGATAATAAATCCTCTAAATCCCATCCTACACAGTATACAGAAAGGGATCCTAAATCATGAATATGGAAATCTCCCTCCTGATGAGCCTTTCCAATGTCCTTTGGATAAATATTCTCTAACCAATATTTTGCGATTAAACTAGAATAAAGATAATAGTTTAAACCCTGAAGGGAGTAAGCCATATTTGAATTTTCGTTTACTCTCCAATCATTTCTCTCTAAATATTCCTTTATTAAATTCTTTGTCTCCTTTGCCATTTCTATCTAGCCCTCCTTATCAGATTTTTCCTTTTCTAATTGGGAAAGAAGTTTTGCAAATTCCTCAATGGAGCTAAATTCCTGATATACAGAGGCAAATCTAATATATGCCACTTTATCCAAATTTCTTAATTGTTCTAATACCATCATCCCTAAGTCCTTAGATTTTATCTCACTTAATCCCTGCTTTCTTATATTTCCTAATATTTCATCGATTATCTCTTCCAATTTTTCATTTCCTATATTTCTTTTTACCGTTGCTCTTTGAAGACCAAGAAGAAGTTTATTCCTATCGAAGGGTTCTCTCCTTCCATCCTTTTTAATTACTAAAACAGGTTTCTCCTCTATTCTTTCGTAGGTAGTAAACCTTTCCCCACATTTTAGACATACTCTTCTCCTTCTAACTGCAGTTTGATTCTCAATTTCTCGAGTGTCTAAAACATTTGTCTCTAAATTTCCACAGAAAGGACATTTCATAATTTTAATCTCCACTATATATGGTATTAAACAAAGAATAGCATGCCCTATATATAGAGTCAAAGATTAAAAAATAGCTTTTTTTAGAATTTTTACCTAAAAAAA
>FMJZ01001202.1_pt1 | contig 52542 bp, 50 predicted proteins | sample 1987881 | NCBI WGS metagenome assembly FMJZ01 (sample SAMEA4378227, study PRJEB15110) | soil metagenome | biome: soil; feature: Field; material: Soil | place: India | collected 2015-03-11 | depth 0 m
GATTTTTTCCTGAGTTTCTTTGTTTACATTAAATAAGGAAGAATCAGGTCTTAAATTTCCTGATAAAATTCTAAGATAATTTAATCTCCCCACAAAGGGATCTGCAGATGTTTTAAATACAAAAGCCAAGGTTTGCTTGTTATTCCCTATATTTACTTCCTTCTCTTCTCCAGTTTTTATATCCTTCACTTTAATAGGCTTTCTCTCCTTTGGATTTGGGAAAAATTCAACAACAGAATCTAAAAATTTCGATACTCCTATATTTTTAAGGGAAGAAACTCCAAAGACAGGAAAAATTTCCCTATCTAAAAATGCTTTCTTTAGAGTTTTAATTATCTCATTACCTTCAATTTCTTCTCCCTCTAAATATCTTTGAAGAAGATTCTCATCGGATTCAATTATACTCTCAATTAAATTTTGTCTCCATTTTTCAACATATGTAGTTAATTCTGATGGAATCTCTATTTCCTTTGGCTCTCCTTTATCATCGGGATATAAATATGCCTTCTTACTTAAAAGATCTATACCCCCTTGAAAATTTGCTTCTTTTCCTATAGGGATAAATACTGGAAGAACTTTACTCCCAAATCTTTCTTGCACTACCTTTAAAATCTCAAAAAAATCTGAATTTTCTCTATCTAATTTATTAATAACAAAAGTAGTAGGAAGATCTTTTTCCTGAGACATCACCCATATTTTTTCATGCTGAACCTGAATACCTGAAATAGCATCTATAACTAATACTACAGAGTCTACTGCTAAAAAAGCACTTATTACTTCACCAATAAAATCAGCATATCCTGGAGTATCTACAACATTGATCTTTTTACCCTTCCATTCAATAGGAAGTAAAGACAAATTAAGAGAAATTCCCCTTTTTATTTCTTCAGGCTCATAGTCTGAAGCAGTATTTCCATTTTCTACCTTTCCCATTCGATCAATAACCCTTGCCGAATAAAGTATTGCTTCCGATAAAGTAGTTTTTCCAGAACTTCCGTGCCCAAAAAGCCCAATATTTCTTAATTCTTCAGTTGTATATTGTTTCATTTTTTGATCTTAAACCCCCTTTTGTTTAATTATTTAAATAATTTATTATATCAAACTCCAGTACTTCCAAATCCCTTCTCTCCCCTTCTGGATAGGGGTAAACAATTTACCTCTTCCCATTCAACCTTCTGAAAGGATAGGATTAAAAGTTGAGCAATTCTCATACCCTTTTTCCCATAGAAGGTCTTACCTGAGAAGTTAATAAGATTTACTAAAATTTCACCTCTATAATCACTATCAATTAAGCCTGGAGTATTAAGTATAGTTATTCCTTCTCTTGCTGATAATCCACTTCGGGGAAGAATTAGTCCAAGAAAACCTTCAGGAAGAGCAATCTTTATACCTGTGGGAATTAATTTTCCCCCATTAATTTCATTAAAAGGGAGAAGGACAAAATCTTCTCGAGAAGAGAGATCAAGAGCACATGCCCCTTCAGTGGAGTAAAAGGGGAGAGGTAAACTCTTATCAATTCGTTCTATATATACACGTATCCTCTCCATTTTCTAACTAATATGCTTTTGCAAACAATGCCTTTATATTAGTATCTTTACCACAAAAAATACACTTTCCTTTTTCTTCTTTCCAATCAAAGGGAAGATTCCGAATAGTAGCAGAAGTTAATTCTTTTATAGCTATTTCACAATTCCCATTTCCACACCAGCTCCCTTTAATAAATCCCCTTCTTTCCTCAATTATTTTTTTAAATTCTTCTAAGGATTCCACCTCATAGGTATTTTCATTTCTGAATTTTAATGCTTTATCAAACATAGTTTTCTGTATGTCCTCTAACAAATTTTTAATCTCATGAACAATATTGATTTTCTTATACGAGATTTTAGTTCTTAAATCTCTTCGAGCAACAAGAATTTCTTCCTTTTCCACCTCCCTTGGCCCAATTTCAATTCTTATAGCCACCCCCTTTAATTCCCATTCATTAAATTTCCAGCCGGGGGTATGTTCCTCATCTTTATCTACAAAAACTCTGAAATACTCTTTTAGTATTGTTGCAACATCATCTACATAGTTGTAAATTTTTTCTTTATCCTTCTCATCTTTCCAAATAGGAATTATAACAATTTGATATGGGGCTACCTTAGGGGGTAGAACAAGTCCAAAATCATCTCCATGAGTCATTATTAGAGCTCCAATAACCCTTGTAGAAACTCCCCAACTGGTTTGCCAAACATACTTTCTTTCCCCATCAATGTCTTGAAAGGTTATATTAAAAGCCTTAGCAAAATGTTGTCCAAGGTTATGGGATGTTCCCCCTTGAAGTGCTCTTCCATCGGCAAGGAGTACCTCAATAGAATAAGTCCTTAATGCCCCTGCAAATTTCTCATTTTCTGTTTTTACCCCTGAAACAACTGGGATGGATAAATCTTTCTCAAAAAACTCCTTATATACATTTAGCATTTTTATAGCTTCCCCTTCTGCTTCCTCTTTAGTTCTATGAGCAGTATGTCCTTCTTGCCACAGAAATTCAGTAGTTCTAAGAAAAAGTCTTGTCTCCTTTTCCCATCTTACTACATTTGCCCATTGGTTTATGAGTAGAGGAAGATCTCGCCAAGATTGAATCCATTTAGAGAACATACTACATATTATTGATTCTGAAGTAGGTCTTACCGCTAAGGGCTCTATTAAATCTTCATCTCCTCCTCTTGTTACCCATGCAACTTGAGGAGAGAATCCTTCTACATGTTCAGCTTCTTTTTCTAAAAAGCTTTTAGGGATAAAAAGAGGAAAATATGCATTTTCATGTCCTGTTTTTTTTATTTTCTCATCTAAAATCCTTTGAAGATTTTCCCATAAAGCATACCCATAGGGTCTAATCACCATACATCCCTTAATGGGGGCATAATCTGCAAGTTTTGCTTTTAAAATAACATCAGTGTACCAACGTGAAAAATCTTCTTTTTGAGAAGTAATATTTTCTACAAATTTTTTCTCCCCCATATCAAAACCTCCTATAATTCAAATCTTATTTTCAGAGGACCACTATTATACGTATCCTCTGTTACTATTACACTTAATATAACCTTTTTCCTTTTTTCCTTTATTTTGTAAACTATATCATAAAACTCTTCCAAAGAAATATCTCCAACAGTATTGGTTAATGGATCTGCTAATATTCCTCTAATTTGTGCAATTCTATTTACATCAGACAATATCTCAAGAAGCCTTGTCTCTATTTTATCTCTTGGCTCACTTCCATCCACAACTCTTGTAAGAATAACTTGATTTTTATGAAAAACTAAGTAATGGGGATATATTTGCAAAGTAACTAAAACTGGTTCTCCCTCAAAGGTATTTACCATGGCCATACTCCTAATAACCTTATCACCAGGAGTCATAAGGGCATTTATAAGCTTATCCCACTCAGACTTCGGAAGCCATACTACTCCTTTATCGTTAGAAGAGCCTGCACCTCTATTTAATGCAATCTGTTCCAAAAGACGAAGTAATGTTTTCCCTTCATTAATGGCCTCATTCTTTGATAAATTACCTCTACTTACCCAATTTAAAATCAATTCTCCTCGTCTAAATACAATACCTTCACTTCTTATAAGGTTAATTGTATTTGATAAGAACTCTATTTCTTCAACTAAACCTCTTTTTTCTTCATTTAATCGTTCCCTTTCTTTTTCTAAAGCTGAAACTCTTTTTGATATATCATATAAAGCCCTTTGAAGAACTTCTTTATCTTTTAAAAGTTTATTCCTTTCTGAATTAAGTTTAGAAATTTCTTTATTTAAAGCTTCCTTATCTTTTTCCAATCTCTCAAGCTCTTTTCTAAATTTTTCAAGTTCTTCCCTTATTAATTCCCTTTCTTTTGTTCTTTCAGAAAGTCTCTGTATTACACTATTCAACTCCTCATTTTTTATATTCACAGCAACTTGAAGAGAGCTTAACTGCCTCTTTAATCTATCTAAACCAAAAATTGCAGTTCTCACATTTTCTGAAGAGATGGAAAGAACTATTAGAGTAAAGAGCATAATTAATATACCTGTAATAACACTTATTAATCGAGAAGTATATTTAGGTCTAAGATTGAAAAGAGTTAACTTCTTTTTCCCTACTTTTCTTCCCACATAATCTCCCAAATATGCAATAACCCCACTTAAAAGAAGAAGTATTAAAATTAAGAAAAGTCCTGACATTAGATATTGAACCTCTCCCCTAAGAAGAATTTTTTTGCCAAATCATTATTCACAATTTCTTCAGGAACCCCTGATATAAGTATCTCACCAGAATAAATAATATAAGCATAATTAGTTATTGCTAAGGTATCCCTTACATTATGATCGGTAATCAAAATTCCTAAATTTTTACCTTTCAAGTAATGGATTGTTTCTTGAAGATTTTGAACGGTTAAAGGATCAACCCCAGCGAAGGGCTCATCAAGAAGAATATATTTCGGGGAAAGAGCCAAGACTCTTGCAATTTCTACTCTTCTTCTTTCCCCGCCAGATAGACTATAACCATAATTCTTTCTAATCTCTTGTAAATGAAATTCCTCAATAAATTCATTTAGCTTTATTTTTTGCTCTCTTGGAGTTAAATTAGTTAGTTCTAAAACCAATTTAATATTATCCTCCACTGATAATTTTCTGAATATTGTAGGATCCTGGGCTAAATATCCCAAACCCATTTTTGCCCTTTTAGGCATTGAGAGATATGTAATATCTTCACCTTCTAATAGGACTCTTCCCGCATCAGCAAATACTTCCCCCATAATAGTATAAAAAGTCGTGGTTTTTCCTGCACCATTGGGACCTAATAATCCTACTACCATTCCAGGCTCTACCTGTAATGTTACGTTCTTTACTACACATCTTTTACCATAATATTTATAAATTCCTATGGTCTCTAATGCCATGTTTTAAAGATAATGTTAAAGAAAAAGAAAGAAGATGTCAATTTATTTAATAAACTAAACTTCTCAAAAATTCCCAAATTTCCTTATATCCCTTTTTCTGAAGAATATTTAAAGTAATAAAATACTCCCTCAAAGCTAAAATATAATTACCCTTTCTGAAATACACTACACATTTAAGAGCATGGAGCATCTCGTTATCTCTGTTTATCTTTAAACCTTCTTCTATTAATTTTTCTGCCTCTTTTATATTTTCTTTTTCATAATATAAATATGCTAAAAAAGAAATTATCCAATCATCTTTGGGATACCTCCCATATAACTTTTGAAAATAAATTAAAGCTTTATCCTTTTTATTACCAAAATAAGATGCAAAGGCTAATTGATAGAGAGAGAAGAAATCATTATTTTCTTCAATATTTTCCTCTGCTTTTTTCTTTAAAAAACTAGGATCTATAGTCTCTATCTTTTTATAAGTTTCAAAGGCCTTATTTAATTTCCCCTGAGCAGAATAGATCACCAAAAGTTTAAAAAGAATTTCTAAGTTTTCAGATTCCTTTGATAAAAGAATTTCATATTCTTTTTCTAACTCTTTCCAATTACTAGAAAATCCTATGAGAAAGAAGATTAAACTAAAAATTAATATTATCCAAAATAAATTTCGCAATTTTTTCGGCACCTTTATCTCCCAATCTCTTACTTCCCTTTTCTGCCCTACATTTTACCCCTTCAGGATTTTTTATAAAATAAATTATCCTTTCTCCAGCCTCTTTATAATCTCTTACTAATTCTAATCCTTCTCCTAAAAGAGCCTTTTGCATTTTTAAAAACTTAAAATTAATTTGAGGACCTCTTCCTGGAAAAGAAATCACAAGTTTTTTTAGAAACACTGCTTGTTCATTAGCAGTTCCTGCTAAACCAAGAACTATAAAGGCTTTTTTAATCTCAAAGGCAAAATTTCCGTAAGAAATTCGAACAGGCAGATTATATTCTTCTGTAATTTTTTTAAGGTCATTTTTATACTTCTCAGGAAGATATGGTGAAACTATAACCACATAACTAAAATCAGGGAATTCTTCATTTACTATTCTACAAGATTTTAACATTAATTTCAAATTATTTATAGCTTCTTCTCTACTTCCTGGGAGTAAAGCAATAGTGTTTTCTGATTCTTCTTTTCCATTTTCCAATCCATCGAACATGGGATTTCCTAAATATAATACCTGTGGTATAAATTTTCTCAAATATCTATATGTAGGTTCATCACGGGTAAAAACAAATCTTGATAATTTTTTCATTATATAAATCTCTGGAAAATAGAAGGAAGAATTTAATATGGATTTTGCAGTGGGAAGAAAAAATGGTTTCTCTTGAGTAAGAGAACCCATCAACAAATTATAAGTATCTCCTACACATATCACTTTTACTTTTTTCCCTTTAAATTTCCTTAGTTTTTTAACTTGTTCCCAATAGAAAGAAAAAAAACCTGTTATAATATCTTTAAAAACATCCCTTAATCCGGATCTAAAAGCAAAACCACCACTGGGAAAATCTCTTCTTGGATCAAGAATCTCAATAGGAAGATTAAGGTAAGCCTTTCCTTCTCCTACTAAAGGTAAAGCAAAAATTTTTACATTCTTAACCTCAAGAATTTTTCTAATAATCTCTCTTGCAATTAAATCTTCTCCAAATCCGTTACTTATAAAGAGGAGCATCTTTTAAATTATATATCTTCATCTCCTTTAAAATTTCAGAAGCTAAATATATAGCTAATTTACCATCTTCTAAGGTTACTAGGGGACTTCCACCATTTATAATACAACTAATAAAATGTTCCAATTCTAATTTCAAAGGCTCTTCTCTTTCAAATATAGGATTCACAATATTGGGTTCTACCATTCTATTAAATCCATGGGTAATAGTAATACTTTGATCAATATAATCCACAGTAATAAAAATTCCTTCAACTTCGTGTATTTCTAATTTTCTGATTTTTTTAGGACTTAACCTACTTGCTATTAAATTTACAGAAATATTATTCTCAAATAATATCTGGACGTGGGCAAAATCTTCATAAGGAGTATAAAGGGAATAGCCTATTGCTCTGATATCCCTAATTTTTCTATTCTTTCCTAAGAGATAAAAAAGAATATCCAAATCATGAATCATTAGATCCATTACTACACCAATATAACTTGCTCTTTCATTATATAATCCCATTCTATGAGCCTCTAAATAAAATGGATTTTTAACATACTTCTTCAATTCTTGAACTGCAGGATTAAATCTTTCTATATGTCCTACCTGTAGTATCAAATCTTTACCTGATGCTAATTCCAATAGTTTTTCAGTTTCTTCTAATAGATGTGTTGCAGGCTTTTCTAAAAAGATATGAACTCCTTTCTCCAAGAAATCCTTTGCAATAGAAAAATGTGTCGAAGTAGGAGTAACTATACTAACTGCCTCAATTTTGTCAAAAAGCTTTTTATAATCTGTAGTATAAAAGGGAATTTGATAAAGAGAAACCATTTCTCTTGCCCTTTTCTCATTTATATCTGCTATTCCAACAAGCTCTACATTAGGAAGTTCGCTAAAGATTCTCACATGATGTTGACCCAAGTATCCAACTCCCACTACTCCTACTTTTACCTTTCTCATATCCTCACCTCTCCTTCTTCCAATTGCCAATGAATTATTCTTGCATATACCCCCTTTTTATTTAAAAGCTCCTCGTGAGTTCCCTCTTCTACAATTTCCCCTTGATCTAAAATTATGAGTCTATCTACTTTTCTAATAGTAGATAATCTATGAGCAATAATTAAAGTGGTTTTTTGCTTTATTAATTCCTCTAATGCCTCCTGTATTAAGGCTTCGGATTCTGCATCTAAGGATGAGGTAGCTTCATCCAGGATAATTAATCTTGGGTTGTGAAGTATAGTTCTTGCTATAGCTAATCTTTGGGCTTGTCCTCCAGAGAGTCCAGCTCCTCCTTCTCCAATTATAGTGTCATATCCATTGGGAAGAGAGATAATAAAGTCATGAGCTCTTGCCATCTTTGAGGCCTGAACAATTTCTTCAAAAGAAGCATTAGATTTACTATATGCTATATTCTCTTTTACTGTTCCCTGAAAAATAATAGTCTCTTGGGTCACAAATCCAATTTGATTTCTTAAAGAACTTAATTTTACCTCTTTTACATCATATCCATCTATTTTTACTTTACCATAGGTAGGATCTATAAATCGTGGAATAAGATTTACTAAAGATGTTTTTCCTGCCCCACTAATACCTACTATAGCAATTTTTTCGCCAGGTTGAATCTTTAAGCTTATATTTTTTAGAGCCCAATTTTTGTTGTCATAAGTAAAATAAACATTTTCAAATTCTACTAATCCTTTTATAGGAGGTAATATCTTGACCTTTGGAAACTCCATTACATCTTTTCCCTGATCTAAAACCTCAAAAATCCTCTCAAAGGATGCAGCAGCTTGTTTAATCCCAGAAAAAACTCTTAAAAGAGTAGTTGCAGGGTCTAAAGCCATCCCCACATAAGTTAAAAAGGCAATAAAAGAACCAAGAGTTAGTTGTCCTTGAGCAATTTTTCTTCCCCCTAACCATATCAAAAATACTATAGCAAGAGCGCTTAAAAAACTTGCCAGGGGAATTTGAGTTGCAGTTAATTGAACAATTTTTATATTTCTCCAAAAATTTTTTTCATTTTCTCTTTTAAATTTATTTATTTCATCTTCTTCTTTTACAAATATTCTGACTATTCTTGCTCCTTTAATGCTCTCCTGTATAATTGTAGTGAGATCAGCAATTTTCTTCTGGACTGCAAGAGACCATTTTTGTATCTCCTTTCCTATTCCAGAAATAGATAGAACAAAAAGAGGAATTATAATAAATGTTGCCAAAGCTAATTGCCAATGGGAAAAAATTAAAATCAAGATTATCCCTGCAAGAAGGATGATAGAATAGAAAAAATCAGATAAACTGGATAAAAAAGATGTCTGAATAAGTTGCGTGTCCTGAAGAGTCCTTGATATTAACTCACTACTGGACCATTTATTAAAATATTCTAAGGATAAATATTGAATCTTGGAAAATAATCTATTTCTTAAATCTGCCACTAATCTATGACCAACAAAGGACAAAAGATATATTTGTCCATATAAAAACAAACTTCTCAAAAAGAGTAATCCTACAATAACTAAAGCTATTTTGTTGAGGGATGACAAATCCTTCGTCTTATTTAGCTGATCAATAAGCTCTCCTACAATTTTTGGAGCATATAACTGTGTAGAATTTACTATTAAAATACATAAAAATCCACCTAGAATATATAATAAATAAGGTCTTAATAATTCAAAAATTCTTCTCCAATATTTCATATATATCACTCCATATTATCTTGGAAGGAGATATGTTAAGTCCTGGAAATATCTCTATTAAATCCACATGCATCCTCTCTATTAATTCTCTGTTTTCCAGAATATCCAAAATATATTTTATCACCTTTTTATAATTAAATCTTCCTATTATCTCAGGAACAACTCCCCTTTTATATTTATTAGGAAGAGCTAAATATGGATTATTTTTTAAATAAATTTCTACCAAAAAATCTCTAAGTTTTCCCTTTAAAAAATGGCCAAAACCTTCTATGGGTAAATATTCAGGTCTATGAAGAGGTAATAAAACTAACATAGGTATTCCAGAATATCCTAATTGTAAAGTAGTAGTTCCTGGAAGAGTTAAAGCAAATAGAAAGTCATTTACTTGTTCCTTCCAATTTTTTAAAATCCTTATCTCAACAGGTAACTCTTTTAATAATGAGTTTAACCTACAAAGATATTGATCAATAATTTCTCTTCTCAAAAATTGGGAGAGAAAAAAAGTAAATTGAAGTTTAGGATATAATTTATGAATCTCTTTTATTAAAGCTAAATAGAATGGAAAATAAAATCTTAAGGCATAATCTCTACTTCCAGGAAAAAGAGCTATTCTATTACTTTCCTTCGAAAAGGCATTTCTATTAAGATTCTCAAATCTTAATTCTCCTACATATCTTATTTTAGGATCTTTTAGATCTTTAGAAGAGTATACACGATTAAAGAGGAAAAGCCAAAAATATTTCTTTTCCATATACGCAATGGAATAAGATTTCCATATTTTGCTCAAGATTCCATTAAAAAATAAGTCTCCCCCAAAGTGGAAAATTATTTTTTTATCCTTTGATTTATTAATAAAATTTTTCCAATATAAATCAGGAGGAATAATTTCTTTAAAAAAGTTAAATTCCTCTAAAACTCTTTTTTCCTCTCCTGTTGCAAATTGGCAAGGAACTAAAATAGTATAAAAATTTATATCTTTTATCCAGTAGAAATTTCTTTTCTTTAACCAATCTACCAAGGGATATAACCACCCTGCTATTTCTCCAGGACCATTAACTATAAAATAGAAATTAAACATAACTTTTATTCAAAATAAATTGAGCAATTCTATCAAGAACCCCTCTTTCTCCAAGAGAAGAAGCAATCCTTTTTAATTCTGAGATCATCTTTTCTCTTCTTTCAGGATTGTAAATAAAATCCTCTATATCCCTAATTACATTATCTATATCAATTTTTTGAACATATTCTGGATAAATCTCCCTTCCCGATAGTATATTGGGAAGAGCTATATATTTATAATGAACCAATCTTTTTCCAATTATATAGGTTATTTTTGAGATCTTATAAAATACAAATAGAGGACAAGAAAGAAAACTTGCCTCTAAAGTTACAGTTCCAGAAGAGGCCAGTGCAAAATTTACCCTTTGAAGTACCTTTAGGCTTTCTTTTCCTGGAAGAATCTCTATTTTCAGATTATTATCTATATATTTCTGTAATAATGGCATAAACTCTTCTGAGGCAAGGGGTAATAAAAATTTGAAATCTTTTTTAGAAAAATAAATAGCAATTTTCATAAATAAAGGAGTAAGATTATTGACTTCTTGCTTCCTACTTCCTGGTAAAAGACCTATTAAATGATCTTCTCTTTTTTGGGTCTTTAAATCAGAAAGATAATCCACCAATGGATGCCCCAAAAATGAGACCTTATCTGTATATTTTTTATAAACTTCATATTCCTGAGGGAAAACACTTATAATCCAACTTAAATATTTTGAAACCTCTCCAGCCTTCTCTTCTCTTCCCCATAACCAATATTGAGGAGCAAAATAATAAATGACAGGAATACCTAATTTTTTAGCTTTTTTTGCAAGGGGAATATTAAAACCCTGAAAATCTATAAGAATTAAAAGATCTGGTTTTTCTCTTTCTAAAATTCCTTCTACTTTATCCAAAAGTCTTAAAAACATAGGGATATATGGGAGAGGTTCTATAAAGCCAACAGTACTACATCTTGTTACATTTGCTATTAGATTTAAACCTTCTTCCTTCATTCTCTCTCCGCCTAAACCAAAGAAGTAAAGATTAGAATTATACTTTTTGAGAGCTCTTATTAAATGAGCACCATGAATATCTCCAGAAACTTCTCCTACAGAAAACATTATCTTCATTCTTCAATTCTCCTCCACACTGCAGAAGTTAGTCCTCTTTTAGAATTCTTAATAAAATCTATAATTTCTTTTGCTTCGTCTTCTTCAAAATCTGAAATTTTTTTAATCCTTTCTTCAAAGGGAAGATTAGAATATAAAATATGATAAATTTCCTTTATGAGATTTCTTTTTTCTAAGGAAAAATTTGCTCTTTTCAACCCAACAGTATTAATTCCATAGATTCTTGCTGGATTTCCATCTGCTAAAACATAAGGTGGAATATCCTTTACAATTTTTGATAAACCACCTATCATAGCTAATTTTCCAATTCTTACAAATTGATGAATCCCCACAAGACCACTGACAAATGCCTGATCACCAATCTCAACATAACCACCAACTTGGGTTGCATTGGCAATAACAACTCTTTTTCCTAATTTTACATTATGCCCTAAGTGAGCACATGCCATAATATAACAATCATCACCAATTATAGTAGCCTTTTCCTCTCCGGTAGCTCTATGAATTACACAATATTCTCTTATAACAACTTTATTTCCAATTATCAAAAAACTTTTTTCTCCTCTAAAGTTTAAATCCTGAGGTAAATCTCCTAAGATAACTCCCGAGTGGATATGGCAATTCTCTCCTATAATAGTTCCTTCCTTTAAAATAACATTATTTTCTATCTTTGTATTCCTACCTATTTTCACTCCATTCTCTATGAATGTGAAAGGTCCAATCTCTACATTCTCTCCTATCTCAGAGGAGGGATGAATAAAAATTGTATTATTAAAGCTATTATCCAATGGCAATGGTTATTTCACCACCTGCAACAACATCATTATTAACTTTTGCCAGGCCATCAAATTTAAAAATATTTTTTAAACTTTGCTTTAGCTTTACTTCTAATATTAAAGTATCCCCTGGAAGTACCTGTTTCTTAAATTTCATATTATCTATGCCCGTAAGATAAGCCAAATAATTTTTATCCTTTTCAGGAAAGGAAAGAAACATAAGAATTCCTGCAGATTGTGCTAAGGCTTCAACTATTAAAACTCCTGGCATTATAGGGTTATCTGGAAAATGTCCTGTAAAAAAAATTTCATTAATAGATACATTCTTTAATGTCTTAATACTTTCATTCTTTTTCCATTCTAAAACTCGATCTATCATTAGAAATGGATATCTGTGAGGTAGAATCTTAAGAATATCTATACTCATTCAAAATTCCCCCTTAAGGTTTTTTCACGTAATAACTTTTTAATAATTTTTATATGTAAAGTATGCCCTGAGGAAAGAGAATAGATATTAGCTTTTAAATATCCTCCAAGCAAAGATAAATCTCCTAATACATCAAGAATTTTATGCCTTACAGGTTCGTTAGAGATTCTGGGGTCATTTTCATACCCATTGGCTCCTATTAAAAGGGCACTATCTAAACTTGCACCCTTTATTAATCCCTTCTCTCTCAACTCTTCAATTTCATACCAAAATCCAAAGGTTCTTGCAAAGGCTATTTCCTTTTCATAGTTATCTAAATTTTTAAAAACATATTTTTGCCAATAAAGAATTGTGTTGGGAAAAGATATAACAGAAGTTATGGAAAAAGAAGAGGAAGGAAAAAGAATCATTAATCCCTTTCCTTCTCTCTCAAAGATTGGTTTTTCTAAAGTATATATTTTTAGAGGAGAATCTTGGTTTAAAATATCAGCATCCTTAATAATATTCACCCAAGGAAGAGAACTTCCATCTAAAATGGGAATCTCTTCTCCTTTTATAAATATAAATAAATTAGAAACTCTCAATCCATAAATAGCAGATAAAAGGTGTTCAACGGTCATTATTTTTATATTGTCTTTACCTAAGATAACCCCTCGATGAGTATCTACCACATAATCTACTAATGCAGGAATTTTCTCATCATCCTTAATAAAAACTATACCTGTATTTTCTGGAGCCTTTAAAAAAATCAACTCTGATTCCTTTCCAGAATGAAGTCCATATCCTCTTATTTTTATTTCTTTCTTTATAGTCCTCTGAAAATCCATTTATAGTTTTTTAACCTTTTCCCATATTTCTGGCAATCTTCGCAATAAAGCCTGCCATTTTAATTCCTCTTTATGAGATCTTGCAGGAAATCCAGAAACTATAGAATTGTCGGAAACATCCTTAGTTACACCAGATCTTGCCAAGATTATTACTTTATTCCCAACTTTAACATGATCCGAAATTCCACTTTGTCCTGCAATAATTACATTATTTCCTATCTCACTACTTCCTGCAATTCCCGTTTGCCCTACTATAATACAATTTTCTCCTATCTTAACATTATGGGCAATTGTCACAAGATTATCTATCTTTGTTCCTTTTCCAATTCTCGTTTCACCAAAGGTCCCCCTATCGATGGTAGAATTAACCCCAATCTCAACATCATCTTCTATAATAACCTTCCCAATATGGGGAATCTTAACATGAATCTTTCCATCCCAAACATATCCAAATCCATCACCTCCTATTACACATCCAGAGTGAAGAATAACATTATTACCTATATAACAATAATCATATATAGAGACCTTGGGATATATTATACATCTTTCCCCAATAGTTACATTATTCCCTATAACAACTCCAGGTCCTATCTTTGTTTCCTTTCCAATCTTAACGTTATTACCAATTACCGTATAGGCACCAATTCCTACTTTTTCTTCGATTCTTACATTTTCTCCCCAAATTACTGTAGAATGAATTTCCTCAGGGAAAGTACGCCAATCGAAGTATCTTAAAATTTTTGCCATTGCAAGCCTAGGATTCTTAACTAATATAATAGGTTTATTGGTTGAAAATTCAATCTCAGGAATAACAAGAGCTTTTGCTTTTGTTTTTTCTGCTATTAAGAGATCTTTCTCTTCAAAAATAAAAATTAAATCATTTTCTCCTGCTTCTTTCAAGTCAGATACTTTCTCAATCCAACAGTTTTCTCCTCTAAGTTCACCATCTATGATCTCAGCAATTTCTTTAAGCCACATATTAACCTCTATTTATTTAAATTATTTAGAACGTCCTTAGTAACATCAATTCCACCCCAAACTCGAGCACTCCTTTCCAATACTACATATAAATTTTTAGACTTTGCTACTTTTTCTACTTCTAATAATATCCTTTTCCTTAATGCATCCCTGATCTTTGCTACCATCTCTCCCAATTCCTTTTCCTTTTCTTTTTTTAAATCATCCAATTTTTTTTGATCTAATCCCTTTTTCTTTGCCTCCTCTATAATTTTGTTAATTTCTGCCTGTTTTTTTTGAATTTGTGTTTGCATATTTTTAGTCTCTTTATACTCACTAAAAACCTTTAAATAATCAATATATCCAATGGGATTAACTTGGGAATATATAAAATTAAAAATTAATAATATCAGAGAGATAAAAAGGAAAATGTAGAAAAGTTTCCTCATAAATAATCACCTTACTTCTTTCCTGTCAGCTGAGAAATTACCTTATCTGTGATATCAATTCCCCCCCAAACCACTGCGTTTTTGTCTAAAACCACACCATAACCCTCTTTTTTAGATAAGTCAGAAAATGCCTTTTCTACTTCTTTCATTAAGGCGTCTACTGCCTGTTTATAAGGAAGAAGTTCTCTATCATATTGATCTGCTAATTTTTTAATTTCCTCTTGAGATTTTCCTTGTTGTTGGACCTCTTGAAGCTTAGACAATCTTGTTTGATATTCTTGATTAAGCTTATTATATGCATTAAAAAGAGGAGTATAACTTTGAATAATTTTCTGTTGATCTACATAAGCAATCCTTACCCCAGTAGAGGTTTGGGCAGTTATAAATCTTAGTCCTGCAAAAAGAAATACCATAGCTATTATTAAAATTAGACTTATTCTATAATTCTTCATTTTTAATACCTCCTAAAAAATTTAAAAATTTATTACACTACAAACTTCCCAATTAAGTTTTTCTAAGGATTTAATAATTAAAGAGGATTTAAAAATCCATGGATAATTAGTCCAAACAAAATTTAACCCTCCCCAAAAAATAAAAACAATCTCTGAAAGACTTTTAATTTCTGTTAGTTTAAACTTACTCTCACCTCCAATATCTAAAAATATATAAATCTTAGGAAAAATCGGAAAACCATAACTAAATTTAATATTAACACCACTATTTTCTTGTGAATTTCCTAAAACATATCTTAGCTCTCCTTTAGCCTCTAAGATTCTCTCCTCAAACTCCTCTCCATAATTCCAATAATTATCTGTTAACAATTTAAAAAGAGTATAGTTCTCAGGAGAGCCTCCTCCTACAAAGTCCATAGACAAGTTTAATAAGTTTCCATTTATATTAAGATAATCCCTTTTTATTAAAGTATTTATTTCGAAAGAAAAGAGAAGAGCTTTATTTCCTTGAGAAGAAAGGGGAGCTCTATATCCAACTTTTGCTATTATATCTTTCCCAAAATCTTTTAAAAATAAAAGGGATATATGATCATTTTCTAAGCTAAGATGAAAGTTTTCCTTTTCCCATTTAAACTTATATAGGGGATTATTTTCCTTCGAAATTAAAGAGGTTAAAGATATTCTTCCCCAGTTTAAATTGTAAAAGGAGTAGTTTATATTGAAATTTAAGGGGGAATAAAAAGAAACAGTCAAAGAGTTTTGGAAAAGAGGCATCAAGTAAAGATATAATATAGTTCCATCTCCTTCAACTTTATAATTATACTTAATAAAATATGGAATTTCCCCTCTTAACAATTTCTGATTTGCTAAATCTATTTCTTTTATATTTAGATCTTCTCCTCTTTTAATACTTACTAATCTTCTTATTATATCCTCTTCTTTACTAGATTTAGTATCATATATGATCTCCTTTATTGGTGGGAGTTCTTCCCAATCAAATTTTAGTATATTATTCTCAAATACATATTTAGGGTTTGTCTTAAGAGGGAAACCATGTTTTTTATATAAATCTCTAATTTTATTAAGATCTTCTTCAATCTTAACCAACATAAAGAATCTTCCAACATCCGAATATATATTTCTCTTTATTTCCTCTTCCTTTAATAGTTTTATATTAGGAAATTCTACCTTCTCAATTATCGGATATTCCTTTACCTCAATTATTAATTCATACCCACTATTAATCTTATTTAGGAAATACTTTATATCCTCAAATATTTTCATGTCTTTTATTCTATTAATCTCTTTCTCTATTTTCTCTTGGGAATAACTTTGAAATGGTTTTATATTCAAAAGTTCCTGAATTTGAGAATAAGAAGCATATTTTATCCCCTTAAAGATTATTCCCTGTAAAAAATATTCCTCTCCATAAATTACATTAAAGATAAAGATAAAAACTAATAAAATTAAAATCTTTTTTCTCAATTTCTTCCCTCCATTTCTTAAAATACATCTCCAAAACTAAAATGAACTCTCCATTTTGTATTGGGATCTAAAGGATCCTGCCCAAAATTATATCCAAAATCCAATCTGATAGGAATAATTAAAGTTTCATATCTTAATCCTATACCTACTCCATTATAAAGTTTAATATCCTTTAAAGAATTTATATTTTTTAAAGAAAATGTATTTCCTGAATCAAAGAATAAGACTCCATATAATCCACTTCCTAAAGGAAATCTATATTGTAAATTAAATAAAACAAAGGAGTCTCCTCTAAATTCATTATCCACATAACCCCTTATACTATTTGCTCCTCCAACGGTAAATAACTCTGAGGAAGGTATATTACCTTCAGAAAATCCAAGGGCAATTTTAAAGGACAAAACATGCCTTTCCTTCATTTGAGATATTGTCATTGCATCCCTTTGGGTTAAAGGAATATGCCACTGAAACTCCCCTTGGTATTTTGCATAATTAGAGCCACTTCCTCCGCCAGCAAACTCAATATTTAAACTTTGTCTTGAGCCTTGAGTGGGAGCTAAGATAAAATCTCTTGTATCTCTTATCAGGCTAAGATTAATACTTGCTATATTATTCTCTGTTAGGGTTTCTCCTAAAATACTTTGCAATACCCTTTCATATTTAAAACCCAATCCTAAACCAAAGTATCCCAAAATAGGATAGTAGAAAGAGAAACTTCCACCTATTCTTTCCTCATCTATGGTTTTTGATTCATTATCAATAATTGTTGTAATGGTGCTTTTTTTATCATACAATTTTAATTGAAAATTATTTCTACTTCCTAAGAACCAGGGATCAGTAAAACTTACTTGATAATTAACCTTTCCAACCCCTGTAAATTGAACATTTAAACTTAATTTTTGCGCCTTTCCTAAAAAATTATTCTCAACATATTCTATATATCCATAAAATCCTGAAGATACTCCATATCCTCCCCCAAAATTTATAGATCCTGTTAGTTTTTCTTTCGCAATATATATTACCTTAATTTTATTTTCTTCAGTTCCAGGCTCTAATTTGATAGATACATCTTCGAATATTCCAGAATTATATATCCTTTGTAAATCCTGTTTTACCATCTCCCAATTAAAGGCCTCTCCAACCTTTAAAGATATTTCTCTTTTCACCACATCTTCTTCGGTAGGTCTTCTTAGGAAGGCCATAAAGTAAAGAGTAGAAGTTTCTGTTGTTTGCTGAATTTGGACGCCTATTTCCTCCACAACATAATCCCTAAAGAAAAATATCAATTCTCCTTCTTCTGTGAATTTAAATTCTTGTAACACAGTAAAGACAAAGCCCTTTTGTTGAAGATATTTTAATAAATTATGAAGATCTTCTCTTAATAAATTATAATTTATCACCTTTCCTTCCTTTAATTTCATATTTCTTTTTAGCTCATCATAGGATAGACTATAAAGTCCTTTAAAGGTTATTTTATTAATTATTGGATTTTCCTTTAATTTAAAGACTAACTCAACTTTATCTAGAGCTATCTTTTTTTCAACATCAATATTTTGAAAAAACCCTGACTCTTCAAGTTTCGAAGTTTGTTCTTCTATCTTACCCTCATTTAAAAAGTCTCCCTCTTTAAGAATAATAAATTTTTCCAAGGTACTAAAATCTAAATATTTTAAGCCTTCAAACTTAATAGAGGATATAACTGGATTTTCTTTAACTATAAAAGTTAAATAAACCCCAGAAGTACTAACTATTTTTTTTACTTCTACACTCTCAAAATAAGAGGTGCTCAGGAGAAGATTTCTTTTATTATTTACAAAATCTTCACTATAAAATTCCTTTTTCCTTAAAGAAAGAAGAGATATTATCTTATCATTTGGAAGATTAATATTACCTTGGATAGAGATTCTTAAGATTGGTAAGTTCTCTTTAAAAATTAATTTTATATAAACCTTCTCTTTCATTTCCTGAATAGACCAAAAAACCTTCTCAAAATAGCCTGTATTTAGTAATTTTTCATTCAAAGTCTCCTTTAGATTTTCAGAATAAAATATTTCCTCTAAGGGCTTAAAAATGTTATCTTTTATATTTCCCTTTAAACCTAGAATATCCATAATCTCGGAGGGATTAACATTGTTTAAACCCTCAAAGGATATTTCTGATACTAAAGGATTCTCAACAAAATAGAAAAATATTAATGCTCTACCATTTAGCTCAGAAAATGAATAGTCCACTTTTGAAAAGGAGTTTGTCTCCATCAGGTCTTTTTTCTTTTTCTCTAAAGCTGAACTTGAAACAAAATCACCAATCTTCAATTGAATTATTTCTTGAACCTTATCTAAGGGAACCTTACTTAACCCAAAATAATTGATTCTCTCTATTACAGGCTTTTCTGTAAATATAAAAGTGAGAATTACACCTCCATCCATTTTTTCTTCTTTTACTTCTATATTCTCAAAATAACCTGTTTCTAAAAACTTTTTTCTTTGATCCCATATCCTTAAATCAGTACTCCATCCAATAGTAGGAAGGAAAATCAAATTTTTAATGGAATTTAAATCAACATTCTTTAAGCCTAAAAATCTTATCCCAGAAATCCAAACTAAGAAAGGTGTTTCTATAAGTTGAAAGGTTAAAACTATCCCATCCCTTTTAATATCCTTTAGAATATTTACAGAAATGAAAAAGGTTGTCCCTTCTAAGCGCTTTTTAATTTCCTCTAATTTATTATCGTCAATCTCTGATCCAATTCTAATATTAATAATTTTTAAAATCTCTTCCTTACTAATCCTTTGATTCCCTTCAATATTTATGTCCAAAACTTTATAAGATATCTGCTGAGCAAGAGATATATTAGTTATAACAAACAGAATTAAAATTACGTAGATTAATCCCCTCAAAATCTACACCATCCTTTCTTCAAAATTTTGTTTTATATTCAAAAGAAAACAAATTCTCTCCCTCTGGTAAAATAAGCCATTTTAAAATTAATCCACTCTTTGATATATATTCTAATTCGAGATTCATAAATCCACCCTTTTCCAGGGAATAATCTATTTTCATTATTATATCCTCTCCCAATTTTTTTTCCAAAGTCATTTTACTCCAAGTCGGGAGAAAAGATTCCAAAATGTATTGAACTTTTATAGATTCTAAACCTAAGATGCTACTAATCTCTGAGAGAAAAGGATTCAAGAGATATTCTGTTAAAACTCTGCCTAATAAATTTTGAAAACTTATAGGTATTTCTTCTAATAAGGTATAAAAGGGAAGAGTTTCCTCCTTTGCAAGACTCAGTTTTTCTTGTCCCAATAATAAAAATAATATCTCCCTTAAAGAGAGAGGGGGAATAGAAGTAAGATAAATAGAAGATTGTCCCATGAATCCATAAGCTTTTAAAAAGATCGTATAATTCTGTATGATCGAAAAACCTGAAAATTCCCAAATATTTTCTTCAAAGCTCAAACCGAGAAATTTTATGTATCCATAGTCTATTAAAAAATTCCTATTTAATACTTGAATATTTCCCTTCTTAAAATCAATTTTACCAGTTAACAGAGGTTTAGAAAGATCACCTAAAACCTTAATCTTACCCCTTAGAGATAGATTTAGTGTGTTGGGAAGATAAAAGTAGACATTGTCCCCTAAATTTATATTTAAATCAAGTCCAATCTTGGGAAGAGCCATCATCTCTTCTTGAGGATAGGATATTAAAGAATTATATATCAAAATTTCTCCCTCTATTGAAGGTTCTTTTATGTTTTTAATATGAATCTTCCAATCGCTATAACCTTGGAGAAAATTAGGGCTATTTAGAATAATCTTATTTAGAACCAAGTTAAGATTTAATTCTGGGAAAATCTCTCCACTTCCAGAAATCTTCGCCCCTTCAGCTTGTATTTTTAAAGATTCTATAAGGATTTTATTTTCTTTATATTTTAATTTAAAATCGGCAGAATTCACTCTATCAAGAACATATGGAATACTAATGGGATTAGAGAAGGTTATATTCCCTTCACTATTAAATTCTCTTAGGTCACTTAAGATATTTATAGTAACTTTACCTTTCTCTAAATCTTTAATAAATTCTCTGGATACAAAGGAGTATAAAAATTCGCTATCGGGTAAGAATATGTTAATATTAAGATTCCCTGATTTAAAGACCCCATCAATTAATCCTTTATTTTTACTAAGATTTATAATATCCCCATTAATCTTATAACCTGAGGTTTTTAATATTTTTAAGTTACTTTCTATTTTATTTTTAAATAAGGGAAGTTTCAAGTTAATGCCTAAATCCCCATTCTCTAAGGAAAATTCTTTAAAGTTTAAATCTAAAGAAATATCTCCAGAAATATCTATAATATTTAGATCTTTTAAGATGTCTAAGGGCAAAAATTTTCCTTCTATTTTCCCATTTCTATAGGAATCTAAGAAGATTTTTAGATTTCCATTATTTATAAAATCAAAATAACCAAATAAATTCCAAGTTTTCTCACTAAAATTTCCCTCTATTTTCCCTCCAACAACTTTTGGTATCTCCATTTTTAATAAATTTAAACTTAAGTAAATATTATCTTTAAATTTTAAATTTCCCATCCATTTACTCTTTATGAGGTAACTATATTGAGAAAGTAATTTAAAATCTTCCGAGGAATCCAACTGAAGATCAAAAACAAAATCATTTTTAAAGATTCCTTTTATTTCCCAGTTAATTCCATAGGATTTTCCCTTTATATTTAAACCCGAATCTTTATATCCAAAATCGAAATTTAAATTTTTAATTGGAATTTCTTGATATTCGAAATAAGGAGAAGAAAAGGAAAATTTTCCTTTTTCATTGTCAAAATCCATATTCCATTTCTCAAAAAGAATTTTAGGACCCTTTAAAATAAATTTATCCCCAAATAGCTTTAATATATTTTTTTCAAAAACTCCTAAAAACTCATTCTCTAATATATTTCCTTTAATTTCAAATCTATTATTTTTTTCTTGAATAAAAGTACTTCCCTTAACTTCAAATCCCTCAAAGAGAAATAAGGAAAAACTATCAATATATAATCCCTTTTCAAATCTTCCAGAAAGAGAAATATTTCTGAACTTAATATTTCTATATATAATTCCATCACTTACTAATTTAAATTTAGGATAATCCTCAATTAATATTTCCCCATTTACTCTTCCTTCTAAATCTTCAAATATTGATTTTACATTTACTCCCTGAAAATTTATCTCTCCTCTATTAAAAAGAACCTTTCCAAAAACTCTTCCCCCTAAGATATCTCCCCTTAAATCTAAGCCTTGAGAGCTAATATCTAATATAATATCTCCCAATCTAATCTTAGAATAATGAAGCTCTCTGATCTCTAAAAGATTTTTAAAATCGTAAACTACTTTTCCATTGAAATCTCCTGTTTTCAAATCTCCGATAATTCTTCCATTTTTATAAATTCCTGAGACTCCCAAGTTAATCAAATCCTCATATATATTCAATAACAGATTTCCTTTAAAACTAAAATCATCATATATATTAAACTCTACTAATTTTAGATAATTTTCTAGGTTTTCTCCTCTTCCAAAAACTTTCCATTTCCAGTTTTTTCCTATAACTTCCAAATTAAGACTTCCCCTAAATAAAGGGAAAAGTAAATTACCAGAAATATCACCTTTGCCGCTGAAAGTAATTTTACCCTTTAGACGGATATCTCGGGGAATTATTTCTCCTTTTCCTTCCTCTAAATTTCCTTTCCAATAAAATGAAAAGTAATTATTCAAAGGACTAATATAAATATTTCCTTTAATTTCTCCATCTCTCTCTAAGAGATTTATAGTTCCTGCCCCTTTAAAGTAATTTTTACCAACATCAAAGGACATATTTCTTATTATTAAATTTGATAGATCTCTTCCTGTTAATAAAAGATATATTCTTGAAATTTCAAGTCCCTGATAGTCTAAATCCTTTCCTGTAATACTAATTTCAAAGAGAGGATTTTTAAATATCTCTTCCTTAATTCTAATTGATCCATATATTTTACCACTGAGATTTTCTAAATTTATATTAAAAAGAGAAGAGAATTTATTAATATCTATTAAAGGTAAAGAAAGTCTGATATTTCCTTTATTTTCCTTGGGATTAAAAAGTCCAGATATACTTATACTTTCTAAGGATTCAGGAGAGAGTTTTCCACTTATTATATAACTTTTAATAATTTGAGAATAATATACGCTGATTTCTGAATTAAAAAAAACTTGATGCCAAGCTAATTTTCTAATATTAAGATTTACTTTCTTGGGGAAAAAAAATTAAAGAATTCCCACTCTCCTTCTACAAAAAATTTTAATTTTTCTGCAGAATATTCTCCTAATTTCCCTTCTAAAACTTCTCCTTCGATATTGAATTTCCAGACCTTTTCCCCTTTTCCTTCTATCTTTAAAGATGCTGTTCCTTCTACAGGAGGAAGATTAAAGGGTTCTATTAAACCTCTTATATCTATGTTCTCTCCATTAATAGTTAATTTCCCTTGAGTTTTATTGATATCATACTCTGCAAACCCTTCAATTTTACCTGATTTTAAGGATGCGGAAATGTTTATATTTATTTTAGGAAACTTAGAATTAGAAATAAGTTCAAGATTTGAAAAGGAGAGATTATAAATACTACCTTCTTTAATAGAAAATCTTCCTAAAATATCAGGATTCTCAAGTTTTCCTAAGATTTTAAAATTTCCATCTCCCTTTCCCTTAAGGGATAAGTTGTTAGAAAGGTATAGAGAATCAATATTTGAAAGATCTAAATCTTTAATACCTATTTCTAATGACAAATCAGGGAGAACCTTCCCCGAAACACTAAGAATAGCTCCATTCAACTCTCCTTGTCCCTTACTGATTTTTATCACTTCTTTATCAATGGAAATAACTGTATTAAAGTTATCTATATTTAAATTAAAATCTTTCAATCCTATCTTAACTTTGTTAGCATCAATATTTCCTTTTACATACCACATATTATTTTCACTGAAAACAGAAATATTACCATTAAATTTTCCAAAATTTACCAAAAAGAGATCAGGTAAAAAGAATGGTGCCCAATCTTTAGCATTTGCATGCTTAAACTCAAAGGACAAATTTCCAGAGTTATCGGAAAATTTATATACTCCAACACTTTTATATCTTTCTTCAGGCAATACTGCTGTTGCAGTATATGTTATTTTTTGATCTTTATATACCAAATTAGCATTTACATTAGAAATATTAATATCCTTTTTAGTCTTAATATCTCTAACAATTACAATTCCTTCATTTATCTTAGCTCTTATTTCTATATTTAATATATTAGAAGCTCCGTTTTTTGCTCCCTCCAATCCAGGAATTGAAGGGAAGATCCATTCTCCCTTCTCATTGTGAATTACTAAAATCTTAGGTTTTGTTAAATCTAAATATACAGGAGATAACCTAAAAATATTTCCAACAGACAAACTCACATTAGCAAGGGCAATTTTATTCCCAATATAAATATTTCCTGCAAAAAGTTTATTAGGGAAAGTAAGACTTAATTCTTCTATTTTTATTTCACCACCAAAATTCTTTTCTAAAACGTATATTAATAAAGATTTTATCCATATAGGAGAGGATATTATTATTCCTCCAAAAAGGATTAAAATAATTATCAAAATCTTTAACAACTTCTTCATACTTTTTTCACCCTTTTAATTTTAGCTCCTAAATCTGAAAATTCTTTTTCTAAATTTACATGTCCCCTATCTATGTGCTCATCTACCCCCACAACTTCCGTCTCTCCCTCAGCAACTAAACCTGCTATAACCAATGCTACTCCTGCTCTAAGATCTGTAGCTTCTACAGGTGCTCCTATTAATTTAGGAACTCCCTGTACCATTGCAGTTCTTCCCTCAATACTTATTTTTGCCCCTAATCTAAGGAGCTCTCCTACATGGGAAAATCTATTTTCAAAAATGTTTTCTATTATCACACTACTTCCCTGAGCAAGACACGCAAAAACCATAATTTGAGGTTGTAAATCTGTGGGAAATCCAGGATATGGCATAGTATTTATTTCTAACCCCTTCCATCCCTTTACTCCTCTAATTAGAACTTCCTTATCTTTTAATTGAAAGTTATCCACCCCTGCCTCCTTTAACTTCATAAATAGATTTTGTAAGTGATCAATTTCTATATTTTTTATTAATACTTCTTTTCCTATCATAACACTTGCAATAATATAACTTCCCGCAGCAATCCTATCAGGAATAACTCTATAATAGTCTATACCTTTAAGCTCATTTTTGCAAGTTATATGAATCACAGAAGTTCCTAAACCTTCTATTTCTGCTCCTAAGGCTTTTAAAAAATTTCCTAAATCAACCACCTCTGGTTCACACGCAGCATTTTCAATAATAGTCTCTCCTTTTGCCAATACTGATGCCATCATAATATTTCTTGTAGCCCCAACACTCGGTTTATCAAGATATATCTTATTCCCCTTAAGACCTTTCTTAGTTCTTGCATAAACAAATCCCTTCTCTATAGTTATCTCTGCTCCAAGACTTTCAAATCCTTTTACATGAAGATCAATTGGTCTTAAGCCAATTCTACATCCTCCTGGGTATGGTATTTTCGCTTCTCCAAACCTTGCTAATAGAGGACCTAATAATTCAAAGGAGGCTCTCATCTTAGAAACTAATTCGTAGGGAGCCTCAAAGCTCTTAGGTTCACCCTTTATAATTATTTGATTTTCCCCAACACTAACCTCCAATCCTATATGACTTAAAATTTCTGCCATCGTGATTATATCCTTTACTGGAGGAACATTATCTATTATTAATTTCCCTCCGGTAAGAATTGATGCTGCCATTATAGGAAGAGAAGAATTTTTACTTCCAAAAACAGTAATTTCTCCCTTTAATCTATGTCCCCCTTCTATAATAAAACTTTCTGGCATAAGTTTTTCCTCCAGTTTATTTAGTTCCATATAGGCGATCTCCAGCATCCCCAAGACCAGGTACTATATACCCATTCTCATCTAAATACTCATCAATAGCTGCAGTATAAATTTCTATATCAGGATGGGATTCTTCTATAGCTTTAACCCCTTCTGGTGATGCAATTAAACATACAAATTTAATTTTTTTAACTTTTCTTGCCTTTAAAATAGAAACAGCTGCGATAGCAGAGCCTCCTGTAGCAAGCATAGGATCTACAACTATCACTTCTCTTTTATCTATATCCTCAGGAAGTTTCGTATAATATTGAATTGGTTGCAAGGTTTCATGATCCCTATATAATCCAATATGTCCCACCTTTGCAGAGGGTAAAAGCTTAAGAATTCCCTCTGCCATAGCTAATCCTGCCCTTAGAATAGGGACTATCCCAATTTCCTTATTTATTAAAACTTTGCCCTTTGTTCTTTTTAAAGGAGTTTCAATCTCTGTTTCCTCTAAGGATAAATCCCTTGTTATCTCATACACCATAAGACTTGAAATTTCCTCCAAAAGCTCTCTGAATTCCTTAGGGCCTGTGTTCTTATCTCTAAGCATTGTTAACTTATGTTGTATTAATGGATGATCTATAACATGAACCATTTTATTTGCTCCTTTCTAAGGAATTTTTATAAATTGGAAATTCTTCGCAAAGTTCCCTTACCTTTTCTTTTACTTTTATTCTAACCTTTTCATCCTCAGGAAAAGAGAGAACTTCATGAATTAGTTGGGCAATATATCTCATTTCTTTTTCCCTCATACCCCTTGTAGTTAATGCTGGTGTCCCTATTCTAATTCCACTTGTAATTGTAGGAGGCTGAGGATCAAAGGGAATTGCATTTTTATTTACAGTTATACCTGCCTCTTCCAAAACCTTTTCTGCAACTTTACCAGTTAAATTTATATCTCTTAAATCCACAAGAATAAGGTGATTATCTGTTCCATTACTAACAAGTCTATATCCTAATTTCATCAATTCATCTGCTAAAGCCTGAGCATTACGAACAATCTGCTTTTGATATTCTACAAATTCCCTTGTTAGAGCCTCTTTAAATGCTACAGCTTTTGCAGCAATTACATGCATAAGAGGACCTCCTTGAATTCCAGGGAAGATTGCTTTATCAATTTCTTTTGCAAATTCTTTTTTACAGAGAATAAATCCACCTCTTGGTCCCCTTAAAGTCTTATGAGTAGTGCTTGTAACAAATTGAGCATAGGGTACTGGTGAAGGATGTAATCCTGCTGCAACTAAACCTGCTATATGAGCCATATCTACCATAAGATAACTACCAAAAGCTTCAGCAATTTCTGCAAACTTCACAAAATCTATTATTCTTGGATAGGCACTTGCTCCTGCAACAATTAACTTGGGTTTTACTTCCTTAGCTAATTTATATACACTGTCATAATCTATTCTTTCCGTTTCCTTATCTACTCCATAAAAAAAGAATTTAAAAAACTTTCCCGATATGTTTACTGGACTCCCATGGGTAAGATGGCCCCCATGAGCAAGATTCATACCCAAGACTATATCCCCAGGATTTAAGGCTACATAATAAACTGCTAGATTAGCTTGACTGCCTGAATGAGGTTGAACATTGGCGTGTTCAGCATTATATAGTTGCTTTAATCTATCCCTTGCCAATTCTTCTACTTCATCTACATAGGCACAGCCTCCATAATATCTTTTTCCTGGATATCCTTCTGCATACTTATTAGTTAGCACAGAACCTTGGGCTTCTAAAACTGCTGGACTAACGAAATTCTCAGATGCTATTAACTCTAAATGATACTCTTCTCTTTCCTCTTCTTTTATAATTGCTGAATAAACCTCAGGGTCTAAATAGGGAAGATATCTCACACTAACTCCTCCTCATACTTTAAAATTTTTTGTATTCTTAATTTATGTCTACCACCACTAAATTCTGTAGATAACCAAACTTTAACAATTTCTTTTGCTAAATCTTTTCCTAAAATCCTTCCACCTAAAGTTAAAATATTTGCGTCATTGTGTTCTCTACTCATTTTTGCTTCATATGAATCTCTACATAATGCAGCTCTAATTCCCTTAACTTTGTTTGCAACTATACTCATACCTATTCCAGTTCCACAAATTAAAATACCTTTATCAAATCCCCCTCTTGCAACTGCTTTTGCAACCAATATAGCATAATCTGGATAATCTGCTCTCTCAGGAGAATAGGTTCCAAAGTCATGATAACTTATGCCCCACTCCTCAAGCCATTTTTTAAGCTCCTCTTTCAATTCATAACCCGCATGATCAGAGCCAATCGCTATTTTCATATGATGCTCTCCTTAATCTGTCCATTATTGCTAATCCTAATCCTTCTAAAGGATAAGCCTCACTTAGAATAATATCAACTTCTTCTTCTAAATATCTCATTACTCCAAAAAGATTACTTGCTACAGTAGCTAAGTTTTTTCTTGTTCCAACTATTATTAATTTTACACCATTAGGATAAAAACTTCTATATTCTTCCGATGCTAAAATACCAACTCTTTTCCCCTCTTTAACCCAATTATTTATCTTGTTTTTCCATTCTTCACTGAAATTTTTAATGATATATAAAGGAACTTTTGGGGCATAATGTTTGTGTTTTAAACCAGGAGATGGAACATTTTCCTCTTTCCCTCTCCATATTTCTACTTTTTTTCCTAAAATTCTTTCAATATCCTCTTTAGGACATGCTCCTGGCCTTAAAATCAAAGGAATTTCTCCTGTAAGATCTAAGACTGTAGATTCCACCCCCCAAATTACCTCTCCTCCGTCTAAAATTAAATCAATTCTATTCTCCAAATCCTTAAGAACATGTTCCGCTTTAGTAGGACTCGGTCTTCCTGACAAATTTGCTGATGGAGCACCGATGGGTCTACCAAGGGTATTTAATAGAGCTAAAGCAATGGGATGATTAGGTTGTCTTATGGCTACTTTATCACCTCCCGCTGTTATTAAATCATTCACTAAAGCTGAACGAGTAAATATTAATGTTAAAGGCCCAGGCCAAAAACTTCTCATTAATTTCTCTGCTTCTGGAGAGACATATTCAGCGAGGGAATAAACCTCTTTCATTTTACCCACATGAACAATTATAGGATTATCCAAAGGTCTCTCTTTAACCATAAATATTTTTTTTATTGCAAGGGAATTAAAAGCATCTGCTCCTAAACCATAAACAGTTTCTGTAGGAAAAGCAACCAATCCTCCATTTTCTAAAACTTTTACAGCATACTCTAAGCTTTCTTGAGAAATGTTGTTTGGGTCTACCTTCAAATATTTTGCCATTCTATTATCACTACCCTCTCTTTATTTAAAATATCTTTATAAACTTCTAAGGAATAATTTTTAAGATATAAGTTTAAGATTCTTTGAAGCTTATTTAATATAAAAGGAGATATTTCTAAAATCATAATAATTTTATCTAAAACCTTTATTTCCTTTAACAATTCTCTATAAAACTTACATCCATCAAATCCACCGTAAAGAGCATTCCAAGGTTCCTTTTTTACTTCCTTAGGAAGATAAAGCATCTCTGTAGAAGATATATATGGAGGATTAGCTATTATTAAATCAATGGAAGTATTTCTTAACAAGATAGGAAAAAGATAAGGGCCCAAAAAAAATTCAATCCTATCATTCATCTTATATTTTTTTGCATTTTTTAATGCTAATTTTAAAGCCTTTGGAGATATATCACAACCAAAAATTTTTAAATTAGGAAATTTTAAAGCAAGGGGAATGACAATATTCCCTGAACCAATTCCGATCTCTACTAAAGAATTAACATTTTTCTCACAAATCACTTCCATAGATTTTTCCAATAATAACTCAGTCTCTGGGCGTGGAATAAAAACTCCTTCTTCTATTTCGAGTTCTAAAGTAAAGAAATATTTTTTTCTTTGGAGATAATTTATAGGAACACCCTGTAATCTTCTTTTCAATAAATAATTAAACTTTTTCTCTTGAATATTATTAAGGTGATCAAAAAGATAGATATAAGGTCTCTCAACATCTAAAACTAAAGACAATAATATTTCTGCTTCTAAATAAGGAGTAGAGGAATCAATCTGGGCTAATTCATTTTTTGCTTTAAGTAAAGCTTCTTTAAGAAGCAGTAGCGACCTCCTCTAAAATTTTATTAATCTGTTTTTCCTTTTCTATAAAGATTAATCTATCAATAAATTCACCTAACTCTCCTGAGAGAACCTCTTCCAGTTGGAAAGAAGAATAATTTACCCTGTGATCTGTAACCCTTCGTTGGGGGAAATTATATGTTCTTATTTTTTCACTCCTTTCTCCTGATCCCACCTGTGCTTTTCTTTTAGATGCTATCTCTGCTTCTTTCTCTCGTTTTAAATACTCATATAAACGAGATCTTAAAACCCTCATTGCTTTTTCTCTATTCTGATGCTGAGATCTTTCATCTTGACACTGAACCACAATACCTGTTGGTATATGGGTAATTCTCACCCCAGACTCTGTTTTATTTACATGCTGTCCTCCTGCTCCACTGGAACGAAAGGTCTCAATTCTCAGATCCTTTGGATCTATTTCTACCTCAACTTCCTCCATTTCAGGAAGAACTGCAACAGTAGCTGTAGATGTGTGAATTCTTCCTGACGATTCTGTTATAGGAATTCTTTGAACCCGATGAACTCCACTTTCAAATTTTAATTTACTATAAGCCCCTTTTCCTTCTACTAAGAATATGATCTCTTTAAATCCTCCTAAACCTGTAGGATTAGAACTTACCACATCAATTTTCCATCCTTTCCTTTGAGCATATCCTACATACATTCTAAATAAATCTGCTGCAAATAATGCTGCTTCCTCTCCTCCTGTGCCAGCTCTTATTTCCATAATTATATTTCTTTCATCATTAGGATCTTCTGGGATAAGAGAGGATTTTAATAAAAATTCCAATTCCTCAATTCTTTTAGTCAACTTCTCCAACTCAGCTTTTGCTAAATATCTCAGTTCTTCATCTTCACTTTCGTCTAATAAACCATCTGTATCTTCTTTTTCTTTTAATAGTTTTTTATATTCCCTAAAATCCTCAACGATTTTTTCTAATTTTCCTCTCTCTTTAAGTAGAACTTGATATTTACTAATATCTGAAACAATATCAGGATTTACCAAGAGCTCTTCCAATTCATTAAATCTATTCTCTATATTCTGAAGTTTCTGAAGAAAGACTGGATGTAACATCTTCCCCTAACACCTCCTTAAGAGCCCTTATAGCGGTCTCCAATTGAAAATCATCGGGCTCCTTGGTTGTAAAATACTGCATCCATAAACCTGGCATAAGTATTATTCTCCATAATAATGAGTTACGATATTTAGAACCCAGTCTAATTATTTCATAGGAAATACTAAATATAATGGGAATAAGAAAAACCCTTGAAATTACTTTCTCTACAAAACTTTGTTTTCCTAAAAAAGAAAAAACTAATATACTTACAATCATAACCACAAGAAGGAAGGAAGTACCGCAACGGGGATGAAATCTTGGAAACTTTTTGCAATTTTCTACGGTCAATTCTTCTCCCGACTCATAACAAAAAACAGTTTTATGTTCAGCACCGTGATATTGAAACACTCTATATATTTCCTTTATCTTACTTATGAAGAATAAATAAATTAAAAAAATAACAAGACGAATCATCCCCTCCAATAATCTTAATACTATCAAGGAAGCAATAAACTTTTCCACAGGCTTTATTACTAATAAAGGAAGAACAATAAATAAAGCCACAAAAAGCATAAAACCCAATATTAAAGCCCCAAAGATTAACCAGTTTTCATTAATTTTTTCCTTCTCATCAGCAGGAAAGGCTATACTTGTAGAATAATTTAAGGCCTTTACTCCCCAAATTAAAGAATCCATAAGAATTATTAGTCCCCTAAGAAAAGGAAAATTTAACCATTTTTTAAAAAAGGATTTTAACTGATACTTTTCAACAAAAATCTCTCCCTGAGGATTCCTTACTACTACAGAAAGATTTAATCCTCTTCTCATCATTACACCTTCATATACTGCTTGTCCACCTATATTTTCTTCTTTTCTCATCTTTCATCCCCTCTTAAAACAATATGACATCTTCTACAACGAGCCTCATATACCTCAAATGCTCCTACTAATATTATAGGATCATCATAATAAGCAGGCTCACCATTGACAATTCTCTGGGTTCTACTGGCAAGATTTCCACATTTCATACATATTGCATGAAGTTTATCTACATATTCTGCTACTGCTAAAAGATAAGGCATGGGACCAAAGGGTTCTCCACGAAAATCCTGATCTAACCCTGCAACAATTACCCTTTTGCCTTTATCTGCTAACTTTTGACAAACTTTAACTAATCCCATATCAAAAAATTGTCCCTCTTCAATAGCAACTACTTGAGTATCCTCTTCTACCATTTTTTCTATTTCAATACTGTTAGAAACTAAAATTGCTTCTATCTTTAATCCTGTATGAGAAATAACATAATCTCTTCCATATCTCATATCTAAGCTATGTTTAAAAACCTGCACCTTCTGTTTTGCAATTTGAGCCCTTCTTATTCTTCTAATAAGTTCTTCACTTTTACCACTATACATTCCTCCACAAATAACTTCTATCCATCCAGAAGGAATATTGATAAATTCCATAATTTATCACCTTCTTTCAGGAACACAGGTTTTCCCTTCGGGACATGGCTCCCTAAAGCAATAGGGTCCTGAATCGGAAAAAATGATTGGAGCTACTTCTTTAACCCTTTCTAACATTTTCCATGCCATCTCTCTTATTTCCCACTGTGAATTGTTGCATGTTCTTAGGGAGAAAAAATGCATAAGTTCCCTTGCATTCATAGAAACAATAATCTTCGTTTCTATCGCCTGAGGTAAAAGATAACGGGCATCTTCCTTGGGAATTCCCATTTCTATCAATTTTTCATAACTTTGAAAGGCATTTTCAATAGCAGATTGATAAATCTTCTTTATCTCTTCCTTTTTTTCAATACTAGCAGGAATAACAGTTTCTTCTTTCACTCTAACAAATCTTTGACTCTGTTGAGAATAAGAAGCTATTCTATGTCTAACCAATTGATGAGTAGTTACTCTAGAAATTCCTTCAATATAAAAACTAAAATAAGCATGTTCAAAAACTGATAAATGCTGAAGCTTCTTTGCTTTTTTTAAAAGCCTCTCTATCTCTAAAGGATCCAGCGAATCCCTCAATTCTTCTAAGGATCCTTTAAAATGACAAAGACGCATTGCTAAAGCACATATCTTCTCAGGTTCTGGTGTATGAGAAATAAGATCTACTCTCAACACTATTTAATTTCCCAATTATACTTCTTAGAAAATTTTTCTACTCTTCTTTCGGTGTCTACAAATTTTCTTTGCCCTGTAAAGAAAGGGTGACATTTAGAACATATTTCAGTAGTCATATATTCTTTTGTAGATAAAGTTTCATAAACTGCCCCACATGCACAAACAATTTTTGCTTTTTTCATTAAAGGATGAATTCCTTTCTTCATTTTTATAAGTTCCTCCTTCTTCCAAAGTTTTTTTAATCCTTATGAATTATAGCATAAAAATTAAAGAAGGCGGAGAAAGTTTTCTCCGCCTTCTAACAAGATTTCAGATTCAATTTTGCTTAACGAGGCTCAACAATAAATCGGATAGCTGTTCTTTCTTCTCCATCAATTTGTACATCAGTAAAGGCAGGGATACAAACTAAGTCAATGCCACTTGGAGCAACATATCCACGAGTAATAGCTATAGCCTTTACTGCTTGATTTACTGCCCCTGCTCCTATCACCTGAATTTCTGCACGACCTCTTTCACGAATAACACCTGCTAATGCTCCCGCAACTGCATTAGGATTAGATTTAGCTGAAACTTTTAAAACCTCCATAATTTTACCTCCTTTTATCCATTTCCTTTCTCCCATGGCAGACTTCTCTTTCTCTCTTATATTCTTCCCCTCCTTTGCAATCTTTCAATTTTTTTGGTTTTACCTGTAAATTCTTCTATCTCGATAATCACCCCTTCCATTTTAAAAAGTCCTTTTTCTGGAATTTCAAAACGTTGAGGAATTTGGAGAAGAAATTTTTTAAGAACAGCTTCCTTTTCCACCCCCAATATAGAATCCTCCGCCCCACACATTCCAGCATCAGTAATATATCCCGTTCCCCCCTCTAATATTCTTTCATCAGCAGTTTGGACATGAGTATGTGTCCCAATTACTGCAGAAACTTTTCCATCTAAGAAATATCCCATCGCCATTTTTTCCGACGTAGCTTCTGCATGCATATCTATTAATATTATATTAGTATCTTTCTTTACTTTTTCAACTATCTCTTCTACAACGGTAAAGGGATTGTCTATTGCTTCCATAAATATTCTCCCTTGTAAATTTATTATACATATTTTTTTCCCAAAATACGAGAGGATAATATAACCTTTTCCAGGCACCTCCTTTGGATAATTAGCTGGTCTTAACATCCTTTCGTAGGACTCCAATATATGCATCCCTTCTTTTTTATCCCATATATGATTCCCACCTGTCAATACATCCACTCCTGCATCTATAATTTCTTTAATAACTTTTTCAGTAATTCCAAAACCTGAAGCAGCATTTTCCACATTTCCTATCACAAGATCTATATCATACTCTTCTCTAATTTTAGGTAGAAACATTGAAACACCTTTTCTACCAATACTTCCTACAATATCTCCTAAAAAAAGTATCTTCATTTCCTTATTACCTGGCATATTCTATGGCCCTTGTTTCTCTTATAACGGTAATTTTAATTTGTCCTGGATATTCCACCTCTTTTTCTATCTTTTTTGCAATTTGATATGCTAAACGAGTAGCAGAAAGATCATCTACATTATCTGGACTAACTATAACTCTTACTTCTCTTCCTGCTTGTATAGCATAAGCTTTTTCAACCCCTGAAAAAGACATAGCAATTTCTTCTAATTTTTCTAATCTTTTTATATAGACCTCAATGCTTTCCCTTCGAGCACCTGGTCTTACGGCGGAAATACTATCTGCTACTTGTATTATAATATCTAAAAGCTTTATCAATGGTACCTCCTCATGGTGGGCTGCAACAGCATGAACAATATCTGGATGTTCACCATATTTGTTAAGAATTTCTGAGCCTAAAATAGCATGGGAACCTTCTGATTCATAATCTACCGCTTTACCTATATCATGAAGTAATCCAGCTCTTCTTGCTATTCCTGAGTCCAAATGTAATTCTGCAGCAATTGTTCCTGCTAATTTCGCAACCTCAATAGAATGTTGAAGGACATTTTGTCCATAGCTACTTCTATAATAAAGTCTTCCTAGGGTTTTAACAAGATCTGGATGAAGATTATGCATTCCAACCTCTAATATTGCTCTCTCTCCCTCTTCTCTTATTCTATTTTCTACCTCCTTTTTTGCTTTACTAACCATCTCTTCTATTCTTGCAGGGTGAATTCTTCCATCTTTTACCAATTTTTCTAAGGCAACTCTCGCAATCTCCCTTCTTATTGGATCAAAAGAAGAAAGTACCACTGCCTCAGGAGTATCATCAATTATTAAATCTACCCCCGTTAAGGTTTCAAAGGCTCTAATATTTCTCCCTTCTCTTCCTATTATTCTTCCTTTCATTTCCTCGCTGGGAAGAGAAACCACCGATACCGTAGACTCTACAGTATGATCTACTGCACATCTCTGAATAGCCTCAGATAAAATCTCCTTTGCCTTTCTATCTGCCATCTCTCTAAATTTTGTTTCAGCTTCTTTTATTCTGATAGCTATATCCTTTTGTAATTCCTCTTCTAATTTGATTAATAAAAGTTCCTTTGCCTCTTCCCTTGTTAACTGTGCAATACTTTGAAGTTCTTCAATCTGCTTCTTTTGTAATTCTTTTATTTCATTTAATCTATATTCTATCTCCTGTTCCTTTTTTAAAATTTGTTCTTCTTTTTTTTCAAGATTTTCTTCTCTTTGAAGGATTCTTCTTTCTAAACTTAAAAGTTCATGTCTCCTCTCTTTTAATTCTCTTTCTGTTTCAGTTTTTAATTTATAAATTTCTTCCTTTCCCTCTAATATAATAGATTTTCTTTCTTCTTCTGACTTAATTCTTGCTTTTTCTATAAGCTCTCTTGCTTTCTTTTCAGCACTCTCAGAAATTTTTCCTTCTATTATCTTCCTCACAAAATATCCTAATAGTAAAGCTATAATGAATATTAGTGTATAAATTAAGATATTAATTGTTTTTCACCTCCTTTTTTATTTTCTCTAACTCTAATCTTAATTCTTCCATTATATCGTCCCAAGAACCATCCTTTATTATCTTACCATATTTAAAAAGAAAAACCTTATGAGGAGAACCAGTTATTCCTAAATCTGCTTCTTTTGCTTCACCTGGTCCATTTACTTCGCATCCCATTACTGCAATAGTTACATTTGTAGGATAATTTTTAAATTCTTTTTCAATAAATTTTGCTACTTTATCCACTGGAAAATGGGTACGAGCACACATGGGACAAGAGATTACTTTTATACCTTTATTCCTTAATCCAAGAGCACTTAATATCTCATAAGCAACATCTATCTCTTTTTCTGGATTTGTAGAGAGAGAAACCCTTATAGTATCTCCAATTCCTTCTGATAATAAAATTCCTATGCCAATACTTGATCTTATGCTTCCTGGAAGTAAGGTTCCTGCCTCGGTAATACCAACATGTAATGGATAATTTACCTTTTCGCTTAAAATTCTATAGGCAGAAACCGTTAAAGGAATAGAGGAAGATTTTACAGAAACAATTATATCATAAAAATCTTCCTCTTCTAAAATTCTAATCTCTGACAATACACTTTCTACTAAGGCTAATGGAGTTATCCCTCCATATCTTTTTAGAATTTCTTGACTTATAGAACCCGCATTACCTCCTACTCTTATAGGTACTCCCCTTGCCTTCGCCTCTTTTGCTATTAACGAAATATATTTAGGATTTTTAATATTTCCAGGATTTAATCTTAACTTATCTACTCCTTGTTCCAAAGCAATCAGAGCTAACTTATAGTCAAAATGTATATCTGCAATTATAGGAATAGGACTTTTCTTTTTAATTTTTCCTAAAACCAATGCAGACTCTTTATCTGGTACTCCTATTCTTACCAATTCACATCCCCTATTATACAACCTATGAATTTGACTCAGAGTTTTTTTTACATCAATTGTAGGAGTTTTGGTCATAGATTGTACCCTTATGGGATTATCTCCACCAATAAAAATATTTCCAACTTTTACTACTTTTGTTTTTCTCATTATTTAGTTAATCTTCGAATATCAGAAAATGTAACCAGAAGCATTAAAAAGAATAAAATCAAAAGACCAATCCAATGAACTATTTCTTCTTTTCTTGTTTCTAAGGGTTTCCCTCTTAGTTTTTCAATTAATATAAAAAGTATTCTTCCCCCATCTAAGGCAGGAAATGGAATAAGGTTAAATATTCCCAATTGAATACTAAAAAAACCTATAAAATTTAAAAGATATTGATACCCTGCAGAGACAGCTTCTCCTGTTATCTTAGCTATTCCAATAGGTCCAGTAAAGGTAATTCCCTGACTCCCCTTGAATAACATAACTATAATAGAAAAGGTTAAAGCTATTACTGTCAAAAATAAAGAAAAACTTTCTTTAATTGCTAAAGGAAGGGGATATTTTTTAATTTCATAGTCAAAAGCTACTCCAATAAAACCACCTTTTCTTTCTTCTTCCCATTCAGGAAAAACCTCTAAAATCATAATCTTTCCATTTCTCTCAATCTCAATTTTTACAGAATTTCTAATCTGAGGATTTGGAACAGCTTCCCTTATAAGCTTTATAGCATCTTCAACATTTTTAATTTTAATCCCATTTATTGATATAATTTTATCCATAGGTTGAAAACCTACCATACTTGCTGGTTTCCCAGGAATAACTTCTTTAACTTTGGGGATAGGGGATGAAACTCCTAATAAAAATACAAAAGAAAAAAGGAAAATTGCTAATATAAAATTCATTAAAGAACCAGAAAGAAGAACTAAAAATCTCTTCCAAGGAGCTTTACTACCAAATTTTTCCTCTTCTGAGACAGTTAATTCCTCATTTAAATCATCTATTCCAGCCATTCTAACAAATCCACCTAAAGGAATCATCCTAATCACATATTTCGTTTTTTTTCCCTTAACCTCAAAGATTTTTGGACCGAAACCTACAGAAAACTCATAAACTCTAATTCCAAAAATTCTCGACATAATAAAATGTCCAAACTCGTGAGGAATTATAAGAAGAGCAAAAACTAACAAAACCCATATAGGGGTCATTTTCTAATTACCTCCTTTTTCCCTACTACGAATTAAAAATCTTTTACATAACTTCTACGACTAAAATCAACATAAATAAGTTTACCCAATATTCAACTTTTTTTCAATCTAACTCCTCTAAAAAGGGAGGATTTGCACCTACTCGATTACATGTAATTCCGGCAATTTTAGAGGCAAATTTTAAGGCTTCTTTTATTTCCTCTAAGGAAAGCTTTTTAAAACTTTCTATATTAAGTTTATTTTCTCTTAATAACCAATATAGAATTCCTCCCATAAAAGAGTCTCCAGCTCCAACAGTATCTACAACATCAACTTTCATGGCAGAAACTTCTAAAGATCCTTTTTTATTAAAGGCAATAGCTCCTTCACCCCCCTTTGTAATTATAACAAGATCTGGTCCGAACTTAAGCCAATTTTTTGCAATCTCTTCTAATGAATTATCAGGATATAACCAATTTAAATCACCTTTACTTACCTTGACTAAATTAGAATAAGTTATCCATTTTTCAAGTTTTTCAATATATGCCTTTTTATCATTAATAAGTATAGGACGAACATTAGGATCTAAAGAAATCAAGATTTTTCCCTTTTGCTGCTCCATTAATTTCTCCAAGGTTAAAGCAGTAGACCCCCTTATTAAAGAAATAGAACCAAAGTGAATTAAATCTATATCTGAAAAGATAAAATGGGATAAATCTTCTAATTTCAAGGAGATATCTGCTGTATTATCTCCATAAAAAACAAAATTTGGCTCATTATTAGGACCAATAACAACAAAGGCAAGTGTTGTAGGTTCTTTTCCTCTCAATAGATAATTTAATTTAACATTATTTTCTTTTAAAAAATTAACTAAGATTTCTCCAAAAATATCTTTAGAGATTTTTCCTAAGAAAGCAACATCTGCCTTTAATCTTCCAAGGGTAATTGCAACATTATAAGGGGAACCGCCAGGAGAGAGAATAAAAGCATTTTTTTCTCCTACTTTTGTCGGAGTAAAATCAATTAAAGCTTCCCCACAGACTAAGATCATGACTATATCCTCCCTGTTTTTTACTTTTCTCTAATATTGTGGGATTTTTCAAGTATTAAATCTTTAAGCTTTACTAAATCGACATCTTTAAAAAAATTTTCTTTTTCTAGTTCTTCCATAACCTCAATAGTCTTTGGCCTTATATGACAAATAACTATAGCTTTTCCTCTTTTTTTTGCAATATCAAGACTCTGCTCAAATCTCTTTCTAATCATTTCTTTATTATTCTCATGATCTAAAAACAAGTCATTTTCTAAAAAAATAATATCAAATTCCTTTGCTATTTTTTTTGCGATGCTCATATATGAAGTTTTACTATCCAAGAAGAAAAGATTCTTTTTCTTTAATACCTCATACAAATTACGCATAATTTTGGAATCCGATGTAACTTTAGATCCCATATGATTATTTATCCCCTCAATGGGGTAATTTTCGAAATATTTTAGACTTCTATCAATTACCTTTTCTATTTCATCTTTACTCATTCCCGTCAATATGGGATAAGATATAAGATATTTAGCATCCTTGGGATAGTTTATAGATTCCATAGGTATATGCATAATTGCATACCAATCTTTTTTCTTAACTTCTTCTAATAATTCTTTAGTTTTTGATGTCGGTATAATTGCTAAATTTAATGTATAGGATAAAGAAAAAAGCCTATCACTCCAATAGTTTTTTTCAGTAAGGTCATCTACTACAATAGCAAGAAGGGGCTTTTGGGGTTTCTCTTTTATCTTTATAGGGAAATAAAAATTAAAAAATTCTAACTCAATTTTCTCCTCCTTAGGTAAAAGGTAGGAATAGGATACTGTAACTTTTTCAAAGTTTCTTAATGTTTTCACACGGTAATTTAAATTTCTTTTTAGTAGTTCATATTTAAGATTATCTTTAATCTCTTCCCAGGATTCATACCAGTATATTTCATATTGATTCCAAGATAAGTTATAATTCAAAAACTTTCCTTCTTTCCATTTTACATTTAACATTTTAATATCTTGAGCATATGATTTATAAATCTCATTAAATATTTCGTAGGAAAGATTTATATAAAGATTTGAATAGATATCATTCTCCTTTTTTTCTATTACAGGTTCAAGAATTTTTTTGGGAGTCTCCCTCTTCTTACATCCTTCAAGAAAACAAGTTAAAATCATGAAAATCAATATTATTTTTCGTATCTTTTTCTCCATAACCTTTTCAATTTTTCCTTAATTATCTTTTCTTTTCCTTCATCTGAAGGGTAATAAAATCTTTCTTTTACATCCTCAGGAAGATAATCCTGTTCTATAAAATGCTCTGGATAATCATGAGGATATTTATATTCTTTACCATATCCCAATTTCTCTGCTCCTCTAAAAGATGGATTTCTTAAATGTAAAGGGACCAAAGAAGGACCATATTTTCTAAGATATTCATTCGCCTTATTAATTGAAACCACAGAACTATTACTTTTTGGAGCACATGCTAAATATATTGTAGCAGTAGTTAAAGGAATTTGTGTCTCAGGCATTCCTACAAATTCCACTGCAAAGGCTGCTGCTTGAGCTATTAATAAAGCAAAAGGATCAGCCATTCCAATATCCTCAGCAGCATGAATAATGAGACGTCTTGCTATAAATCTTGGATCTTCACCTGAAAGAAGCATTCTCGAGAGCCAATACACTGCTGCATCAGGATCAGAACCTCTTATACTTTTAATAAAAGCAGAGATCACATGATAGTGTTCATCTCCTCTTTGATCATATCTAAAAATTCTCTTTTGAATTACTTCATCTATCACCGAAAGATTAATTATATTCTTTCCTTCCAAATCTGGTATGGCAAGAAAAGAGGCAAGTTCTAAAGTATTTAGGGCCACTCTTGCATCTCCACTGGCAAATCTTATTATTTCTTCTTCTGCTAAATCCTCTAAAACAATATTTTGGCAACCTAATCCTCTTTCTTTATCTTGAATAGCTCTCTTTATAATTGTTCTTATATCTTCATTTGAGAGAGGTTTTAATTCTATTAATCTGCATCGAGATAATAAAGTGTTATTTAAAGTAAAAAATGGATTTTCTGTGGTTGCTCCAATAAGAATAATTAAACCCTTCTCAATCCAAGGTAAAAGCACATCCTGTTGAAGTTTATTAAAATGGTGAATTTCGTCTAAAAAAATGACTGTATTTTTTCTAAACATTTCCATATTTCTTTTTGCTCTTTGTAGTGCTTCTTTTATCTCAGATACACCTATTAATGCTGCATTTAATTCTATAAAATCACCATTTATAGCTTGGGCTAAAAGAATGGAAAGGGTAGTTTTTCCAGAACCCGGGGGACCATATATTATGAGAGAGGGAAGATATCCTTTTTTTATAGCCTTTCTTAAAAAGGAATTTTCACCAATTATTTCTGAAAGCCCCACCATCTCTTCAAAACTTTGAGGCCTCATTCTATAAGCAAGAGGTTGATATTTTTTATCCTCTTTAAAAATTTTTTCTTGATCCATTAGTAATTTATTACCTTTCCAAGAAATCTTCTAAAAATATATTGAAAGTTAACAATAAAATCTCCCTTACTTTGAAGTATAAAAAGATTGGGAGAAAAGAAGTATATCCCTTCCTTTTCCTTTATTACTTCATTTTTCCTATTTGGAGAAAATCTCCTATCTAAAAGTAGTTTTATATTATCTATTATATTTTTTTCAACCTTTAATGTAGTATCAATAAGAAATATAGTAAGTTGAGAACCCAAAACCTCTCTTCTTCTTAAGAATTCCCAAAGATCTCTTAATCTCACATTATTAGGAGGACTTGTTTTACACTCAATATACAATAGATAACTTTCTATTAATCCCAAAACATCAAAATCTCCTCCTCTAGATATATCTAAGAGTTTCACTCCCCATAAGGTAGGGATGGAAAATTCTTTCTTTAGAATTTGCGCAACAAACCATTCTAAAGTTTCCCCAAAATTATCTAAATTATAAAAAGTAAAATAAAATTTATCTTCTATCTTTTCAAGAATACCTGAAGAGATAAGAAATTCAAAGTATTCGGAAATTTCTTCCCATTTCCATTTTGTCAACAACAATTCTAAATTAATAATACCTGAATTTTTAACCTGAATTAAATCACTGAGAAGCCTTCTAAAGCGATAATAAAAGAGAAGTTGATAATATTTTTCATATATTTCATCGTCCTTTCTCTTTGGTAATATCACTCTATTTAACGAACAACTTTCAGTAATAAAATATCCCCTTATTCTTAAAGTTCTTTTGAGGCGAATTTCCTCTAATTTTTCTAAAAAATCCTCAAAGTAATCTTCTTTACTCTCACTTTTCATAGAACTTAATCATCCTCTTCTAAGATTCTAAAAATCTTTTCCATTATTTTATCTTGTTTTTTATCTTCTTCTTTAAAATGGATTTTTTTAAGTTCCTCTAAAGAAAAAAATTCTCTTCTTCCCTCTTCAAATTCAACAATAACCTTTCTTAATGGAATATGATAGTCCACAATAATTCCTTGCCCTTGAGAAGTTTCCACTCTACTTCCCTTTGGAGGTAAACTTGCTTTAATTTCTTGATAGACATCATATTCATACGCCAAACAACACATTAATCTTCCACAAACCCCCGAAATCTTTAAAGGATTAAGAGCTAAGGATTGTTCCTTTGCCATCTTTACAGAAATCGAATAAATCTCCGGAAGAAAAATATGACAACAAACCTCCCTTCCACATATCCCTAATGCTCCTAAATATTTTACCTCATCTCTAACTCCAACTTGATGAAGTTCAACACGAGTCTTATAATGGCTTGCCAAATCTTTAACTAATTCTCTAAAATCTACTCTTTCTTCAGAGGCAAAATGAAAGGTAATTTTACTGTAATCAAAGGTAATTTCACAGGCTAAAATTTTCATAGAAAGGTTTAGTTTATCAGCTTTCTCTTGAACAAATTTAACTGCCTCTTTTTCTTCTTCTCTATATTTTTTAATTTTTTCTAAATCCTCTTTATTTGCTTTTCTAATGATGGGTTTTAAAGGGGTAGTTGGCTTAAAATTAGATGGAGCTAAAAAAGGAGAAATTACCACTATTCCCACTTCTATTCCATGAACAGTTTTCACAATTACCCAATCTCCCCTTTTTAGATTTAATTTCTCTACAGAAAAATAGTATATTTTAAAACTTCTTAATCTTACTCCTGCTATATATAATGCTTCACTCATACAGATACACCTACCTTAAAAAATAGAGTTTCCAAAGTTAAAAGTAAATTTGCATTATTTCTGATAGATTTCATTGCATATTGAGTTTCTCTAAAATTCTTTATTATTTTATCCAAAGAAAATTCTTGAGACTTCCTTATAATCTCCCTCATGAAATCCTTTTGAGTTATGTATTCTTCTTTTTCATATATTTTCCAGAAAAAGAGATCTCTCCACCAAAACAATAATATCTCTAATAATGATAAAATATAATCTACTTTCTTATCTTCCACTAAAAATTCAACCAAATCAAAAATTTGCCCTATATTTTCCCTTTTTAAAAGAGATAGTTCCTTCAAAAATTCTTCTCTCTTTTTCCAATTTCCCTCTTCTAACCAAAAATAACCCTTTCCAGGACTCCCTTGAGAAAGGAATATTATTATTTCTTTTTTCTCGTTAGGTACATCCTTAAAGATTATTTTTAATTCCTCTTCATTTAAGTAGTTAAAGTTTATAACTTGACTTCGAGATATTATTGTAGGAAGCAACATTTCTGGACGCCAAGCAATTAAAATAAAAATAGTATAAGGGGGAGGTTCCTCTAAAGATTTCAAAAGAGCATTTGCAGCTTCATTTCTCAATTGATGCGTTGAATCTAAGATAATTATTTTCCATTTACTTTGAAGGGGTTTCCAATAAATTTCTTTTTTTATCTCTCTAACTTGTTGAATTTTAAACCACATGCCTTCAGGTTCATAATAAAGAAGATCAGGAAAAGTCATATTTTTTATTTCTTTACAATTTAAACACTCCCCACATCCTTCCTTGGGAAGTACTGGACAATTTAAGGCTTGAGTAAAGGAAAGAGCAGTTAACTTTTTTCCTACTCCTTCAGGACCAACAAAAAGATAAGTATGAAAAATCTTTTCTTCCTTTAGAGTTCTTCTTAATGTTTCAATAGCTTGTTTCTGTCCTATAATATCTTTAAATGCCATCTAAATCTTTTCAAAATGAAATACATCTAAAATAATAACCACTGCTCCTCCCACCCTAACCTTTACAGGCATTGGAACACTCCTTAATAACTCCACCGAAGGAAGGGGAGGAATAATAATCTTCTCTCTTTCTTTGCAATTTTCTCTTAAGACAGTCAATACCTCTTCCAATCTTTCTTCTTCTACTACTGTAAGAAGAGTGATACTTGCTTCTTGTAGAAATCCACCTTTGCTCTTAAAAAAAGTTAATGGTAAATTTTTTTCCACAAAAATTTCTCTTATTTTTTTCCAATCTTGCTCCTGAATAATTGCCAAAATTAATTTCATAATCTCACCTTCTTAAGTTTTTTAAGATAACTTTCAAAATTTCTCTATGAATCTCCTCTACTAAAAGTTCTCCAGAAACAACAAAGATTCTTTCTTTTTCTTCTTCTGCAATCTTCAAATATCCTTCCCTAACTTTATAATAAAAATCTAAACTTTCTTTTTCAATCCTATCAAGAATTTTCTTTCTTATAAAAATTTTTTCAGGCACTATATCCAAAAGTATAGTAATATCAGGCTTTAATCCAAAGGTCACTAACTCGTTTAACTCTTTTAACTTTTTAATAGGAAGATTTCTTCCATATCCTTGATATGCAATGGTAGAATCTATATATCTCTCGCAAATTACTACATATTCTTCTTTAAGTTTTTCTTTAATAACTAAAGAATTCTCAGCTCTTGAAGAAAGATATAATAAGGCTTCAGCCCAAGGATGAATATTAATATTGAAATTCAAGAGAATATTTCTTATATTTTCACCTAAAATTGTTCCTCCTGGCTCCCTTGTTAAATAAACCTTATAATTTTCTTTTTCCAAGAAATCCTTAAGAAGCTTAGCCTGTGTAGTTTTTCCACAGCCGTCCAGTCCCTCAAAGGTAATAAAAATACTCTCCATTTATTCATACCTAATATGGAAATATCTTAACCTTTCTGTTTGGCTCACTCCCTATACTTTCAGAACGTAAGCCATATTCCTGAATCAATTGATGTTGTAATCTTCTTAAATAAGCTGGCTGAGGAGATAATTCATAGGGTTCTTCATGGGTTAATACATACTCTATTCCTTCTTGGGCTTCTCTTAATGCTTTTTCTTCTTCATTGCTTCTTAAAGTTCCCAATTTAAAATGTTCGGCTAAAAATCTCTCCATTTGTGTCACAGTATTACTTCTCAATATAGAGAGAATCATACTTTTTCTTTCTGCTTCATTTATTAAGTCCTTTGCCCTTTTTTGATGTGCTTTTAGAAGTAGCAAACAATTTGCATCGGCAAAATTTCTAACGACATATGCAGGAACTCCTAAACTTCTAATCGCTTTCTCTAATTTATTCCTACTTATTCCATAAGGGAAAATTTTTAAAATGTCAGGTTTCTTTTGCGAAGATGAAGAATCTTTTTCTTCCTCTTGAATTGTTGAAGAAGGAACAAATATTTTTTCAACTCTACCCTCAGGAGTTCTAATCCTAATTTCAGGAGGAATAATATATCCCCTTAACATATTATCTATAGTCTTTGCTACATCATGATGAATAGCCAATCTATCTCTCTCCTGTATCTCAATAACTATATCAAAGGTTGGGGGAGATTTTCTCTCTAAGACTGTTTTTTGAGTGCCTCTTCTCTTTGCCTCTTCATCACTCAGAGTTACCACCTGAATACCCCCTACTAAGTCCGATAAAGTTGGATTTAAAAGGAGGTTTTGAAGAGTTATTCCATGAGCTGTCCCTATTAACTGCACTCCTCTCTCCGCAATAGTTCTTGCTGCCTTTGCTTCCAATTCTGTCCCAATTTCATCAATTACTATGACTTCAGGCATATGATTCTCCACTGCTTCAATCATGACATCATGCTGTTTTGTTGGGTTTGGGACCTGCATTCTTCTTGCTCTACCAATAGCTGGGTGAGGTATATCTCCGTCTCCTCCTATCTCATTAGAAGTATCAATAATAATTACTCTTTTGTTAAGCTCATCTGCTAAAACCCTTGCAGTTTCCCTCAACAAAGTGGTCTTCCCTACTCCAGGTTTTCCTAAAAGAAGTATATTCTTACCTTTTTCAATTACATCCCTTATAATATCTACAGTACCTAAAACTGCTCTCCCAACCCTACATGTTAGACCAATAACTCTCCCATGCCTATTTTCAATTGCAGAGATTCTGTGAAGGGTTCTTTCAATTCCTGCTCTTTTATCTCCACTAAACTCTCCTACCCTTGAAAGAACATAATTAATATCTTCCTCTGCTGCATATCTTCCATAAAAAATTATGTTTTTTTTATAAAAACGAGCTTCTATCTCTCTGCCTAAATCTATCACTACTTCAATAAGATCTTTTATATCTTCATCTTCTTCTAATCTTTTTCTAATATCTTCAGGCAAAATTTCTAATAATTTATCCAGATCATCTAAAATTTCTTGCCTCATATTCCTATCCTTTTCCTATATCCTATAACAAATAATCCCCCATGATCCTGGTCCAATATGGGATAAAATTGTACAACTAAAAGGAATAAGATAATATTCCTTAACATTGAACTTTTCATAAATTTCCTTTTCAACATCCTTTAATTCCTCTGCATTATCAGAGTACGCTATAGCAATTTTTACAGGAAGATCTCCAATTCTTTCTTTCAAGATCTCTAAAATTCTATCTTTTACTTTTTGTTTTGTTCTCACCCTCTCTACAGGCTCTATAACTCCATTTCTTAATTCTAAAATAGGCTTTATTTGTAAAATACTTCCCATCCAAGCCTGAGCTGCACCAATTCTTCCACCTTTATAAAGATATTCTAAGGTATCTACAGTAAACAATGCTTCATTATTTTTTTTCATTTTTTCTATTATATCAAAAATTTCATCTAAGTTCTTCCCTTCTTCAATTGCTTTTCCAATTTCTATTACCATATATCCCAAAGCAAACTCTGTTACAAGGGAATCTATTATATAAATTTTTTCAGAAAAAGGGAGCATAGATTTTGCGATATTTGCAGAACCAATGGTTCCACTTAACTTTGATGATATATGTATTGAAATTATAGCATCTGCATTCTCTAAATCTTTATATACATTATAAAAATCTTCTACAGAAGGTTGAGATGTTTTTGGAAAAATATTAGTTTTTCTAATCTTTTCAAAAAATTGAGAAGGATTTATATCCACACCATCGCTATAAACTTCGTCTTCAAAAACTACTTTAAGAGGTACCACCACTACATTATATTTTTTAACTAAATTTTCAGGTAAAGCAGCAGTACTATCAGTAACAATCTTAATCATTTTTTACCTCCTAAGTTTAAAATTTTTAAGTTGTAATTTCACCCTCAACTGTAGCTTCTGCTTCTATCTCACCCCTTTGAGGAGCAAGAATTGATAGAACTACTTCATTTAAGGGTGTTAAAATCTTTACTTTCTCAGAGACTTTTATATCTCTCACCAATATTGAATCTCCAATATCTAAATTGGAAATGTCAACCTCTATATGATTTGGAATATCCACAGGCAAAGCTCTTATATAGATCTCACTAATACCATGCTGAAGAACCCCACCTTTTTTAATCCCCATAGCATCACCAACTAATAATATTGGTATATGAGTGTCTACTATCTCGTCCATTCTTACCGCATGAAAGTCAGCATGAATAATAGAATCAGTTAATGGATCAATTTGAAAATCTTGTAAAAGAGCATTTTCAACTTTTGATTCTTCCCCATCTTCAATATTAATTTTAAGAATATAGGCCTCTATTTCATATTTCCCTTTTTTAAATAGCTTTTGGAACTCTTTTCTATCTATAACTAAAGGTATACTTTCTTCTAAATAATGTCCATATAATACAGCAGGTATCTTCCCTTCTTTTCTATATTTTTTTGCCCACCCCTTCCCAACTTCTCTTCTACATGCTTTTATCTCAAGTATCTCCATTTTAGTAACCTCCCTTTACTTATTAATCAAATAATGAACTTAAAGAATCATTATTTGATATTCTTTTTATAGCCTCTCCTAATAAACTTCCTACAGATAGAATCTTAAGTTTAGGAACAATTTTAGATTCATCAATAGGAAGGGTATTTGTAACAACTAATTCCTTAAGCTCAGATTTTTGTAACTTTTCTGGGGCATTATTTGTAAGAATCCCATGAGTAACAGCAGAATATATATCCCGTGCGCCTTTTTCTTTTAGAAGTCTTGCTGCAGAAAATAAAGTATTCCCAGTAGTTATAATATCATCACAGATAATTACATCTTTATTTTTTATATCTCCAATTATTTCCTCAACCTCTGCCATCTCAGGTGCAGGCCTTCTTTTATATATTATAGCTAATGGCGTATGTAATCTATTAGCCAAGGCTTTTGCTCGAGCAACACCACCTATATCCGGGGAAATTACCACAGGATTTTTAAGATCCATATCTTGAAAGTACCTTGTAAATAGAGGTAATGCAGATAAGTTATCTAAAGGAATATCAAAAAAACCTTGAATTTGGCCTGCATGAAGATCCATAGTTACAACTCTATTTGCTCCTGCAACAGTCAACAAGTTTGCTACAAGTTTTGCAGTTATTGGTTCCCTTGATTTTGTTTTTCTATCCTGGCGAGCATAAGCAAAATAAGGAATAACTGCAGTAACAGCTTCTGCAGATGCTCTTTTAAGGGCATCGATTATAATTAATAATTCCATAAAATATTCATTTACAGAATTACTTAAGGACTGGATAACGTAAACTTCTGCGCCTCGAACACTTTTAACAATTCTTGCATAAATCTCACCATCAGAAAATCTTCTTATTTCTATTTCTCCTAATTCCACATCTAAATATTCAGCAACTTCCTTTGCTAACGTAAGATTGGATGTTCCACTATACAAAGCTAAAACCTTTTGAGTCATTTCTTAATCTCCTTTAAGTTTTAATTTTGAAGAAATAAAAGAAAAAGCACCAATCTCTATATTATCCCCAATATAATAATCTTCTATAATAACATTAGAAGAAATTTTTACCCCTTTTCCTACAAAACTCTTCCCCCAAATTATAGTATTTGGATAAATAATTACGTCTTTATTTAAAATGACATCTTTCCCTATAAAAGTTAAATTTGGGGATATAAAGGAAATCCCTTCTTCCATCCATTTTTTATTTATTTTTTCCTGAATAATCCCTTGAAGATTAGCTAACTCTATTTGATTATTTACCCCCATAACCTCATAAGGATCTGTTATCAAAACCTCGATTTTTTCTCTTTTATTTAATAACAAAGATATGGTATCTGTAAGGTATAATTCCCTTTGAACATTATTATTAGATAAATAAGGTAAAACTTTTTTTAGTTTCTTCCACTTAAAAACATATATAGAAGTATTGATTTCCTTAATCTTTTTTTCCTCTTCAGTCGCATCTTTATCTTCTACAATTTTTAAAATTCTCCCATTAGAATCTCTTATTATCCTTCCATATCCTTGAGGATTTTCAATAAATGTTGTAAGTAGAGTACAAGCATTATTATTTACTTCGTGAGTTTCACACAACAATTTTAAAGTCTCCTTTTTAATCAAAGGAACATCTCCAGGTAAAATTATAATATTTCCATCGAATTCTTTTAAAAAAGGTATTAACTGTTTCACTGCATCGCCAGTTCCCAATGGCTTCTCTTGAATAATCAAATGGTCTCTGTATTCCCCATACAAAATCTTATACAGTGTAGGACTTACCACTAAAAAGTACCTTTCTACAATTTCTGACACTAAATCTATTAAATAATACATAATAGAGCGATCCAAAAGAGGATGGAGAACTTTGGGGCGCTCTGTTTTCATTCTTTTCCCTTGTCCTGCTGATAATATAGCTGCTATCCAGTTCTTCATAAAACATTAGAAAAATTGGCTGGGGAGGCTGGATTCGAACCAGCGAATGGCGGATCCAAAGTCCGCTGCCTTACCAGCTTGGCTACTCCCCAGTCCACACTCAATTATAGCTTATAGTGAAAAACTGGTCAATAAATGGTAAAATATTCTTACTATGAAGAAAAATAAGTTTAACAAAAAAGTAATAATAGCTAAAATATATAGAATTAAAGAAAGACTAAAAAAAGAAATTTTATCCGTAACACTTTTAATCTTTATTATAATAAATAGCATTATCTTTAGCATAGATTTTTTTGTAACTCCTCCATTAAGTTTAGGTACGATCTCTCCTAAAAATATTGAAGCCCCAAGATCCATTGTTTATATCGATAAAGAAGAGACAAATAGATTGAGAAATCTTCTTTTATCCCAATTTAAACCAGTTTATAAAATTGATCAGAATATTACTATAAATGTATTAAGAAAATTAGAAGAAATATTAAAAAATTCCTATGGAATCAGTGAAAAATCTCAAAAATATTTATCTTCTATTCCTCCTTTAAAGATAAACACCATTATAGTTAGAGCTGAAGTTTGGCTGTCTGATATATATTCAAAGGGTATCTCTAATGATAACTTAGAAGCAAGAAGAAATGAGTTTGCAAGTTTCTTAAAAAGGGAATTTAACTTTCCTTCTTATCTATCTGAGGAACTCTCAAATATCCTTATTGAAGCTAATATATACATAGATGATAAGGAGACAGAATTAAAAAAACAAGAACTATTAAAATCAATAAAACCTGTAGAAAAGCTTATCTCAAAGGGAGATATAATAGTAAAGAGGGGAGAAATAATTGATGAAGAAAAATACAAGATATTAGATACTCTTGGTCTTACTACTTCTTTTAACAATATCGTAAGATTTATAAGCTTAATATGTCTTGTTATCTTATTTCAAATTTCCCAAAGAGTTTTTTATTTTAAACTTAATGTAAATTCAGAACTGAATATTTTCATTTTATCACAAGTACTTTTTTCCTTAGGTTTATTTCTGATTAAAATTTTTTCCATAATTTCTCCTTATTTATCTCCTTTACCTTCAATTTTCTTCTTATCCCTACCTATATTAAATATACCCTACTCTATCCTCATGAATTCCCAACTTTCCATTCTCTTTGGTTTAATTAATAATTCTTTTCTATTCCTTATAATCTCTATTTTTAACTTTTTGGTTATTGCATATTTTCTAAGGGAAATTGAGGATAGATCAAAATTTATAAAGACTGCTTTTTATTTATTTGTCACTAACTTACTTTTGATAATTCTTTTCAATTTCCTTTTAGGAGATCATATTATTGAAATTACTGAAATTCTTGGGATTTTTATAAATCCCTTTTTATCTACAATCTTAGCCCTTGGAATTTTGCCCTTTTTAGAGAATATTTTTAGGATTGCAACTCCATTAAGACTACTGGAACTTTCTAATCCAAATTATCCTCTTCTACATAAACTATTTTTGGAAGCTCCTGGAACCTACTATCATAGCTTAATTGTGGGCAATATTGCAGAAAGAGCAGCAGAAGCCTCTAATGCTAATATCTATCTCGTAAGAGTTGCATCTCTTTATCATGATATTGGTAAAATAAAAAGACCTCAATATTTCATAGAAAATCTAATGCCTGGACAAATTAATCCCCATAATTCTCTTAATCCCTATATAAGTGCCCTTATAATTAAAAATCACACAAATGATGGTGCACAAATTGCAAATGAGTATAAATTTCCTAAATCAATAATAGATATAATAGAACAGCATCATGGAACGAGTCTTATCACATATTTTTATTATAAACAGAAAGAAATATCTAACTCTTTAATTCCTGAAGGGGATTTTAGATATTTAGGTCCAAAACCTAAATCCAAAGAGGCAGCAATAGTTATGCTGGCAGACAGCATTGAAGCTGCAACAAGATCTTTAAACAATCCCTCCTCTGAAACAATAGAAAAAATTGTTAGAAGAATAATAAATGAAAAGATCACTGATGGTCAATTAGAAAATACTAATCTGACATTAGAAGAGTTAGAGAAGATTTCTCAGATTTTTATAAAAACTCTTTTAAGCATGAGACACCCCCGAATACCTTACCCACAGGAGGTAAAGTTTTCAAAAAACAAAAAGGAGGCTTTCTGGCGATGACCTACTCTCCCACCCCGTTA
>FMJZ01072255.1_pt1 | contig 52465 bp, 48 predicted proteins | sample 1987881 | NCBI WGS metagenome assembly FMJZ01 (sample SAMEA4378227, study PRJEB15110) | soil metagenome | biome: soil; feature: Field; material: Soil | place: India | collected 2015-03-11 | depth 0 m
ATGATGATGGCAGCTAAGGCCCTCTTTATCGGCATTGACTTGGGTGGGACGAACACCAAAATTGCTCTGGTAGACGGTGAGGGTGCCATTCTTGAGCGTAGCGTCATTCCCACGAAGGCTATGCGAGACGCCGAAGAGGTGCTTGACGATATTGCCCGTGAGGCGATACAGCTTCGTCAGAGGTTTGAGGCGAGAGGATTTAAGATTTCGGCGGCAGGTATTGGAGTTCCGGGTCTCATCGACTGGAAAACGGGGGTGGGAATTCTTCTTCCCAACTTCCCCGGTAAGTGGCATGGTGTCCCGGTCAAAGGATGGCTTGAGAAACGCCTGGAAGTTCCCGTGGCGGTCATCAACGATGTCCGGGCCATAACCCTTGCCGAGAAACGCTTTGGAGCGGGAAAGGATGTCCAAAACTTAGTCATGGTAGCCATTGGGACCGGTATCGGCGGGGGGGTGGTTATCGACGGAGAGCTCTATATCGGCAAGGACGGGAGTGCGGGCGAGTTTGGACACATCACCGTAGAGCCGAGTGGGGTCCGTTGCGGATGTGGCAATCGTGGGTGCCTTGAGGCCTATGCTTCCGGGCCAGCCATGGTAGCTCAGGCTCTGCGAGCTTTAGTACAGCAGAACGACACCATTATTCGGGATCTTGTAGGAGACGATCTAGCACGGGTTACCCCCAAGGTCATTGCGGAAGCGGCAAAGATGGGCGATTCTGTTGCCTTAGAGATCATCGAGAGAAGCGGCGCTTACATCGGGCAGGCTCTTTCCTGCATTTGTGTGGTGGTAAATCCGGAAATGATCGTCATCGGAGGAGGAGTGGCCCAAGCGGGAGAACTTCTTTTTGAGAGTATACGCAAAGGTTTGCGGGAGCGGCTCTTTATGGTACCGGTTGACACTATGAAATTCGTTCTGGCAGAGCTCGGTCTTGATGCCGGAGTCGTGGGGACAGCAACCTGGGCTAAGGAACGTTTGGAGAAGGGGGTTATAGGATGAAGCGTCTCTTGAGGGTCGGAGTCGTAGGAACCGGATTCATCGGTCCTGCTCATGTTGAGGCGGCGCGGAGGACTTTCCTTGCTGAGGTCGTGAGTGTGGCCGATGTGGATGAAGCAACAGCCCGTTGCAAGGCAGAGCAACTGGCAATAGGGAAATATTTCGGAGATTATCGCAGGCTGCTTCAGAGTGACGACATCGATGTGGTTCATATCTGCACGCCGAATTACCTTCACTACCAAATGACGAAGGACGCCTTACTTGCGGGAAAACACGTGGTCTGCGAGAAGCCTTTGGCGATGAACCGCAAAGAGGCGGAAGAACTTGTAGAATTGGCTGAAAAGACGGGAAGGGTCCACGCTGTCCATTTCAACGTTCGCTTCTATCCTCTGGCCCAGGAAGCCCGGGAACTTGTTCACAGCGGTGCCGTGGGGAAAGTCTTTGCCGTTCACGGCTCATACCTTCAGGACTGGCTCTTCTACGAGACGGATTACAACTGGCGCTTGGAGCCGGAGCTCAGCGGATTATCGCGGGCTGTGGCGGATATCGGTTCTCACTGGCTTGATCTTGTGGAGTACATCACCGGGCAGAAAGTGATGGAAGTTTTCGCCGATTTTGCCACCTTCCATAAGACTCGCAAAAAGCCTTTGAAGCCTGTGGAGACCTATGCGGGGAAGATTATCAGACCTGAAGATTACGCTCCTATTTCCATTAACACTGAGGACTATGCCAGTGTCCTTTTGCACTTTGATGGAGGTGCGCAGGGAGTCATGACGGTGAACCAGGTGGCGGCAGGACGGAAAAATAGAATCTTCTATGAAATCGACGGTTCTTCCTGTGCTCTGGCCTGGGATTCGGAGCGGCCGAATGAACTCTGGATTGGAAGAAGAGATAAAGCCAATGAGGTTTTGATGAAAGACCCCTCCCTGGTCAGTGAGGCAACCCGAAGCATCATTTCTTTCCCCGGAGGACACAACGAAGGTTTCCCAGACACCTCAAAACACTTTTTCAAAAAAGTGTACGAGGCAATCTTAGAGGCAAAACCTTGCCAAGAGTGGGGTTTTCCCACTTTTGTTGATGGGTTGCGGGAAGTGGTGCTGTGTGAGGCAATTCTTGAAAGCGCCCAAAAGGGGCAGTGGGTGAAAGTCCAATAGGGAGGATGGAGAACATGAAGCTCGGTTTTATGACTGCTTGTCTTCCAGAGATGACGCTTGAAGAGCTCGTGCAGTGGGCAAGCAAAAACGGCTTTTCTATGCTTGAGGTGGCCTGCTGGCCCAGGGTCTATGAGAAGAGGAGATATGCCGGAACGCAGCACATCGATGTGGAGAATCTCACCGAGGAGGAGGCAGCTCGCATTGGTGAACTCTTTGCCCAGCACAACATGGCGATATCCTCTCTGGGGTACTATCCCAATAACCTCGACCCTGATCTTGAGAACCGCCGTTTCTACCACGAGCACCTCAAAAAGGTGATCAGGGCAGCACAGATGCTTCAGGTTTCGGTGGTGGGGACCTTTGTGGGAAGAGACCCCAGGATGAACGTAGAAGAGGCCTTTGCCGAGTTCCGCCGGGTGTTTCCGGATCTTGTCAAGTTTGCCGAGGACCACGGAGTGAAGTTGGCCATCGAGAACTGCCCTATGCTCTACAGCATCGACCGCTGGCCGGGAGGAACAAATCTCGCTACTACACCCTCCATCTGGGAACGAATGTTTGAGGCCATTCCTTCCCCCTATTTTGGGCTGAATTTCGATCCCTCACACCTCGTCTGGCAGCAAATCGACTACGTACGTGCTGTTTACGAGTTCAAGGATCGTATCTTCCACGTACACGCCAAAGACACTAAAATTCTCTGGGACAAGCTCTACGAGGTGGGGATCTTCGGCTTTGGCTGGTACGCGGATAAGGTAGCCGGAACGGGAGACATCGACTGGTCGTCTTTCATCACAGCGCTCCATGAGGTGGGATATGACTATGTTGTGAGCATTGAGCATGAGGACCGGAGTTTTGAAAAAGATACTGAGAGCAAACTTCGGGGAATTCTTCTGGCTAAAAAACTCCTCGAACCTTACATAGTTTAGGAAAAGTAGGTCCTGAGGGTCGTTGTCCTTAGGGTCCTGGAGTTCCAGGGCCCTTTCTTTTTTGGGAGAAAATTTTTTGACCTTACTTGACAAAAGAGGAGTCGGCCGTTAAACTGTGATTAGTCGAAGAAGGTAAAAAGAAGGGAGGTGCTGACATGGAGAGGAACGAAGAGCTGCTCAACGCAGCAGAGAAAGAGAGCGAGGTTCTGGAAACTCAAAAGGAAACACCTCGCTTTTTAAAGGAAGAAGTGGAAAGACTCAAGGCTGCCCTTGAGGAGGAAAAGCAGAAAGTTCTTGAGAAGGAGCAGCTGGCCAGTGAATACCTCAACGATCTCAAGAGAGTGAAAGCCGAGTTTGACAACTTCAGGAAACGAGAAATGCTCTATCGTCAGCAGTTTGTTCGAACTGCCAACCGGGATTTGATCCTCAAAATTCTTCCGGTTCTTGATGACTTAGAGAAAGCCCTAAGGGAGGGTAAGAAAGGCGAAATCAACGAGTCCTTCCTTTTGGGGGTTGAACTCATCTATAAAAAATTCCTCGATATCCTGGGGATGGAGGGTGTGCGACCCATAGAGGTGGAAGGAAAGAAGTTCGACCCTAAGTACCATGAAGCTCTGGCCACGGTCTTTCTCCCCGATCGAGAAGATTTCGATATCGTCGAGGAGGTGCGGCGGGGGTATCTCTATCATGATGAAGTCTTGCGCCCGGCGCAGGTAAGAGTCAATCGAATCGGTCAGGATACGATGGCGTAGAAGGAGGTTGAGGGCAATGCCTAAGGTCATTGGTATAGACTTGGGAACGACAAACTCTGTGGTGGCTTACCTGGAAGGCGGACAACCAGTTGTTATCCCCAACAAAGAAGGTTCCCGACTTACCCCTTCTGTGGTGGCTTTTGCCAAACAGGGTGAAATTCTTGTGGGGCAGCTGGCCAAAAGACAGGCTATCACCAACCCCAAGAATACTATCTTTTCTATCAAGCGTCTTATGGGGCGTCGCTATGACGACCCGGAGGTCGAGAAAGCTCGAAAGGTTCTTCCTTATGAGATCGTTCCGGGGAAGCACGGCGAAGCCTGTGTCAAGATGGGAGACCGCGTGTACACTCCTCCTGAAATTTCGGCCATGATTCTTCGAAAGCTCAAAGAAGACGCCGAAGAGTATCTTGGAGAGAAGATTCAGGAGGCGGTCATCACCGTTCCAGCGTACTTCAATGACAGCCAGAGACAAGCCACAAAGGACGCTGGAAGGATTGCCGGACTCGATGTGAAGCGAATCATCAATGAGCCTACTGCTGCTGCTTTGGCGTACGGCCTTGGCAAGGGCAAAGAAGAGATCATAGCAGTGTACGACCTTGGGGGAGGAACCTTCGACATCTCGATTCTTGAAATTGGCGATGGTGTTTTTGAGGTGAAGGCTACAGCAGGGGACACCTTCCTGGGTGGGGATGACTTCGATCGTCGGCTCATGGACTACATTATCGAGGAATTCCGCAAAGACCAGGGCATTGATCTTCGGGGAGACCAGATGGCCCTGCAGCGCCTGAAGGAGGCTGCCGAGAAGGCCAAGTGTGAGCTCTCCACAGCCTTGCAGACGGAGATCAATCTTCCCTTCATCACTGCTGATGCCACCGGTCCGAAGCACTTGGTCATGACGATAACCCGGGCAAAGCTCGAGCAGTTGACCATGGACCTCATCGAGCGGACCATCGGTCCGTGTGAGCAGGCGATGCGCGATGCCGGTCTGAAACCCGAAGACATCGATGCTGTCATTCTTGTGGGTGGTATGACAAGGATGCCTAAGGTTCAGGAAATTGTGGAAAAGGTCTTTAAGCAGGAACCACGCCGTGGAGTCAACCCCGACGAGGTTGTGGCCATGGGTGCGGCGATACAGGCTGGAGTTCTGAAAGGCGAGGTTAAGGACGTTTTGCTCCTTGACGTTACACCGCTTTCTCTGGGTATCGAGACCTTGGGTGGGGTTTTCACCAAGATCATCGAGCGGAACACCACTATTCCTGTATCGAGGAGCCAGATCTTTACCACTGCAGCGGATAATCAGACAACCGTGGAAATCCATGTTTTGCAGGGTGAACGGCCTATGGCCAGAGACAACTTCTCTCTTGGCCGATTCCAGCTCACCGGCATTCCACCAGCCCCACGGGGTATACCACAAATCGAGGTAAAATTCGATATCGATGCCGATGGTATCCTTCACGTTTCGGCCAAAGACCTGGCTACCGGAAGGGAACAGGCCATAACCATTAAGGCCTCAAGCGGTCTCACCAAGGAAGAGATTGAGCGGATGATTAAAGAAGCGGAACTTCATGCCGAAGAAGACCGGCGCAAGAGGGAAGAGGCGGAGCTTCGCAACCAAGCCGATAATCTCATCTACACTGCGGAGAAGACCCTCCGGGAATCCGGAGATAGGCTCTCTTCCGGTGTGCGCTCAAGAGTGGAGGGTGCCTTGGGTGCCCTGAAAGAGTCTCTCAAGGGCACGGACATAGCAGACATAAGGAGGAAGATGGACGATCTACAGGCGGCGTCTCATGCCATGGCTCAGGAGCTTTACCAGAGAACTGCTCAGAGCAGCTCATCGGGCGGTTACTCTGCCGGTGGTGGAGCATCAGGCGGTGACAGGGACAACGTAGTCGATGCCGACTACCGCGTGGTAGACGATGAAGGTAAGTAATGCCAAAAAGGCCCATACCCTGGGTATGGGCCTTTTTTTTATTTGCCGGGTGTGGTAAACTTTGGTGGAGATAGAGAACGATGAAACGAGATTACTACGAGGTCTTGGGAGTCAACCAGAACGCTACCCAAGAGGAGATCAAAAGAGCATATCGTCGTCTGGCCCGCCAGTATCATCCTGATGTCAATCCGGGGGATAAGGAGGCTGCTGAACGCTTTAAAGAGATAAACGAGGCCTATCAGGTTCTCTCGGATCCTGAAAAGCGGGCTATGTACGATCGGTTTGGGCACAGTGCTTTCGGGGGGGAGGCTCAAAGCGGTTATGGAGGATTTGGGCCGGATTTCGACATTTTCCGAGAGTTCACTGGCTTTGGAGACCTCTTCGACTTTTTCTTCGGCTCCGGTACGCAGACTCACCGACAGGAACGGGCAGCACGACCGGTAAGGGGTGAAGACATAACTGCTGAAGTGGTACTCGAATTCGAAGAAGCAGCTTTTGGAGTAGAAAAAGAGATTTCCTTTCGACGTTTCGAAGAGTGTCCGGAATGTAAGGGCATAGGGGGGAAGAAAAAGGTATCCTGTGGAAACTGCCATGGGACTGGAGAAATACGTCACACCCAGACCTCCTTTTTTGGTTCCATCGTCACCTCTCGACCCTGTTCTTATTGTCAGGGCAAGGGTTGGGTAGTAGAAGAGGTTTGCCCCACCTGTCGTGGTCGGGGCAAGGTACAGAGAGAGAAAAAAATCAATGTGAGGATTCCGGCAGGGGTAGACACCGGGTACAGACTGAGAATTTCCGGTGAAGGGGGAGCAGGGAAAAACGGGGGTCCTCCTGGAGACCTCTATGTCCTCGTCAAGGTAAAACCCCACCGGTTCTTGGAGAGAAAGGGCCAGGATCTCTACTATGACCTTTTTGTAACCTATTCTCAACTCGTCCTGGGCGATGAAGTAGAGGTCCCCACGCTCCATGGTAGTGAAAAGATTCAAATCCCCTCAGGAACCGAAAGCGGTGTGCTCTTGCGGCTGCGAGGGAGAGGACTTCCCGACCCCCGAACGGGATCCCGGGGTGACGAGGTTATCCGGGTACGGCTCTACGTCCCCCGGGTCGTCAACGGAGAACACCGGAAGCTTCTGGAACAACTCTTAGAGATAGAGCGGGGAGAGTATCAAAAAGGTGGTCCCGGAGAGGGTAAGAAGGGGAGCTTCTTCGATCGCCTGAGGGGAGTCTTTACTCATCCGGAAGAATAACGTCATGGCTCGCTTTGTTTTCCATCCTGCTCCTGAAGTCGGTAAGGTGCTTTCACTTCCTGAGGAAGAGTCACGTCATGTTTCCGTTCAGCGTTTCGCTCCGGGAGATAGCCTTCTTGTGAGTGATGGAAGGGGTAGACTTTATCGGGGAAGGCTTCTTGGGGAGGAGAGGGTTCAAGTCCTCATAGAAGAAAAGGTGAAAGAGGAAACCCCTCCCTTTTTTCTTTCCGTGTGGCAGAGTCTTTTGAAAAGCCCCTCCCGAATGGATTGGTTGGTGGAGAAGTTAACCGAAATAGGAGCCACCGAGATCGTCTTTTTTCCTGCTGAGCGGTCTTTGAGAGAGGGATGCAGCAGGAAACGTCTCCGACGATGGGAGAGGATTGCTCTCAGTGCCTGCAAGCAATCGGGAAGGCTTTGGTTTCCAAAGGTTGTGAGTGTATCTTCGTGGAGAGAGCTTCTCCACCGTCTTTTGTCCTTCAGGGGCGATGTTATCCTTGCCGATCCCCTGGGGGAGAAAAGCATTGCTGAGGTTCTGGGGGTCCAAAGGTTCTCAAGCAGTGTTGTCCTGATTGTCGGTCCGGAGGGAGATTTTACCGAGGAGGAGAAACGAGAAATTTTTGAGGCAGGGAGGATATGGTCTCTTCGTCTCTGTAGAACGATTCTTCGTAGTGAGACCGCTGCAATTTTTGGGGCCTCAATCCTCGTGGCCTTTATGGAGGTTCACCATGCGGGTAGGAATAAAGACCTTGGGGTGTAAGGTAAACCAGGCAGAAAGCGACCTCCTTTATACTGCCTTTGTGGGGAGAAACATTGAGGTCGTTGGTTTCGATGAGGTCGCCGATTGCTACATCGTCAACAGCTGTGCGGTGACTGAAGAGGCGGAACGCAAGACGCGTCAATACATTCGCCGCGCCCTTCGGAAAAACCCGGAGGCTACCGTGCTTTTGATAGGATGCTGTGCTAAGGCCTGGCAGGGCAAGGATTCGTCTTTTCCCGAGAGAAGGGTAGTTGTTATTTCTTCCGACTCCAAAGAGGAAGCAGTATGCCACTTTATAGAGAGAACGTGGGGGGTTCCCCTTTCTCTTCCTCCTTTCCCCTCTCCTCCACGGGCCCGTGCCTGGGTGAAAATCGAGGATGGATGCGACCACTTTTGCAGTTTCTGCCTGGTACCCCATTTGAGAAGAGGTGTAAGGAGTAAAGACCCTTTGCTAGTTCTTGAAGAGGTACTGTACCTTGAGAGCCGGGGTGTGGAGGAGATTGTTCTCTGTGGTACGAATCTGGGATATTTTGGACGAGACCTCTCTTCGATCACCTTGGTCGACCTTTTGGAACTCCTTGTGGAGAAAACCCGGAGGGCACGCTTCCGCCTGAGTTCCCTTGAACCGTACCTTGTGTCCGAGGTTTTCCTCTCCCGATACTTTGCCCTTGGAGACAGGGTCTGTTCGCATCTTCACTTGCCTCTTCAAAGTGGGAGTGATAGGATATTGGAAAAGATGCAAAGGGGGTACTCGGCCAGGCACTACGAGGACCTGGTGAACAAAGCAAGGCATTTATCGCCCCATACGGCTATAACGACCGATGTCATTGTAGGCTTTCCGGGAGAAACGGAGAGGGAATTTCTCGAGACGGTGTTTCTGTGTGAACGTGTTGCCTTTTCACGGATACACGTTTTTGCTTTTTCTCCCCGTCCCGGTACATCTGCCTTTGCCTGGGAGAGAGAAGAGGGTATACCCAAAAGAGAAAAGCAGAAAAGGGTGCATCATCTCCTTGAGGTAGCGGGGATTTTGGCAGAAAAGTACCACCGCTCCTTCTTGGGAAGGAGGCTCAAAGTCCTCGTGGAATTTCTGGAAAACGGTATGGGCGTGGGACATTCGGAAAACTACATATTGGTGAGGGTGAAAGGCGTGGGGGAAGACTCGGTGGGGAGAATTGTTCCGGTAGTGGTGGAACGGGCCGATTGTTTTGGCGTTGAGGGGAGGATGGAGAATGCACAAGGGACTTAAGGGGCCGGTATTTGTCTTTCTCGTCTTCTTCTTTTTTTTCTCTCCCTCTTTGGCCTTGGGGAGAGAATCCCAGGGGCTTTATGAACTCCAGATTGTGAAGTGTGTGCGACCGAACCTTGTGGTGGCCAGAATTCTGGGAGAGGAAGAATCCCGAGGGGTGAGGGTGAAGCTTGCTGGGATTTCCCTTCCCCTGGAGGATGAGGGTATTTACCGGCAGGCTCTTGTGCGTTTGTGTGAGCTCACCAAGGGGAGGAGTGTGTACTTCGATTTTGCCCTGGGATATTCTCCTTGGGAATCCCCTTGGGTAGGATACGTGTATCTTGGGGAACCCTCCCAAGAGGAAACCATCGTGGTCAACGCTCTTCTTGTACGAGAGGGCCTGGTTACTCTCGACGAAAAGACAGTGGGACGAAACATGCTTGGGTATCTTGTGGGTATGCAGGAAGAGGCAGAAAGGGAGGGTCTCGGCCTTTGGAGGAAGAGAGAGACAAAGAGTAAAAAGAAGGAATCAGAAGAGTGCCCATCCTGCATCATTCGCTTTCCTGGTAAGCTCTGAGATACAGAACGAGGTGAAAACAATGCCTTGGAAAAGTTTTGTTTTGAGTCTTTATCTTTTTAGTCTTCTTTTTGTTTTTGGGTGTTCTTCTCCTCCGGGTACCATTACTCCTTCTCCTTCTATTACCCCTTCTCCTTCTGAAACCCCGGGAAACGTTGACGATGGAGGGATAGATTTCATCCTTCCCGATCTCTCCGGAGAGATGGTTTCTTTTCGGTCTTTTCGGGGGACACCGGCACTCCTGATGTTTTTTAAAACCTATTGCCCTCATTGTCGGGCAGAAGCCCAGGCCGTGGAGTCCATCGCCCGAAAATACAGCGGTTCACTTGTGGTTCTCGGTATTGCGGTGAATGAGAGCGGTACTTCGGGTACTCCCATCGCCCCCTTTGCCCAATACGTCGAAAAAGTCCGCCAGGAGTTCGTCTTACCCTACGGGTGGACCTTTCCCGTGCTCGTAGATGACTTAGGGAGAGTTCAGAGAACCCTTGTGGGTACCGGTGTTCCAAAAATCGCTCTGGTGGACGCAAAGGGCAATATACGGGAAATCATTCAGGGGGAGACCTCTTTCAGTTATCTTGACGCCCGGGTTGCGGGGCTTCTGTAATCTCCCTGAGAGCTTCTTCCACAAGTTCTTCAAGGAAACCGAAGCGGGCGAAAAGATCTAAGATAGTTATTCGACTCCGGACAAAGCGAGCGAAGAGACAGGCCTCTTTGACCACGGGAAGGGGAAAGCCCAAAGCTCGGAAGTCCGGAGGAATGCCGGCCCGCTTTAAGGTGGCAATAGGGTTGGGGAGAAGGAAGGTTTTTCCTTCAGTCGCTTCTTTGATGAGCGACAAGGATGGACGGGACCAGGAAAGGTGCATTTTTTTCTGAATTTCCTGTTCCACGAAGGGGAAGAGAGGACCAAACCGAACCTTAACTTCACTCAAGCTCTCCGTGTCCTTGGAGGGATTGGCAAAGATCTCTTCCCCTCTCTCGAAGAGCATCCGGTAGAGGTGCCAGACTATTACCGTGGCTGCGCCCACTCGAAGACCGTGGAGAGAGGGATGCATACCCTGCCGGAGGGCCATGATTTCGAGGTAGTGGGCAATGAGATGCTCTGCCCCCGAAGCCGGACGAGAATCACCAATCATGTCCATGCTCAGCCCGGAAAAAAGGAGGGCGTGAGAGAGAAGGGCCACGGTCCTTCTGTTACGTTTGGGAATCTCCTCAGCCTGTGCGTCGAGGGCCTTAAGAAAGGAAGCGGTGTGCTTCCAGAGGAACTCACAGAAATCCTCTCCCCAGACTGCGTGACGGAGTGCCCAATCGGCATTGGCAGTAATCTTCCCTAAGAGGTCGGCAAACCCAGCCTGGAGAAGGGGAAGAGGAGCAGAGGATACTACCCTCAGGTCTACGAAGCAGGCAAGGGGTGGAGTGGCATCATAGGTTACTTTATATCCTCCAACAAGCATTGGTGCTCCTGGAGAGACGTATCCGTCCATAGAAGGAGCAGTGGCCACCGAAATGTAGGGTAACTTCACCCTGTAGGCTACAAACTTGGCCAGGTCGTTGATGACTCCTCCTCCCACGGCTACGATGAAATCCGGCTGATAGAAGAGGTATTCTCCAACTTGACTTCGTGCCCGCTCGTCAGGCTCAAGGAAAGGGATGTTTCCTTCTTTGGAGAGAAGGCCAGAGATGACTGAGAAACCTCCCTTTTGAAGGACGTGCTCCACCTCTTCTCCCGCAGCCTTGTAGGTGTTCTCATCAAAGAGCACCAGGGCTTTCCCCCGTACATTGAACTCCTCCAAAACTTTGGGAATTTGGGAGAGGACATCTTCTCCCACAAGAATTCTTCGAGTATGTACTCGATGAGTTCTGCCGCAGGTACACTCGAAGGTTTTACCGGCCCAAGATGTGACGTCTTCCTGCAATTTTTTCACCCCCTAAGGGCATCAGCGAGTTCTTCAAGAGAGGAAAAGACCAGATCCGGCTGCCACGGGGAATGTTCAAGGTCTTCTCTTTTTGTTTCTCCAGTGAGAAGAAGAATGGTGGTGACACCGGCCTGTTTTCCCATGGCGATGTCCGTATAGAGACGATCGCCTATCATGGCCATTTCCTCTTTTTTTGCCTTTGTGCGCCACAGTGCATACTCAACCATTTCCGGACAGGGTTTCCCAAAATGTCGGGGGACTCTTTCTGTGGAGGCTTTGATGGCCTCAATGATTGACCCCATGTCGATGAGTGGGTCACTCTCTGTGGGGCAGTTAAAATCAGGATGGGTGGCGAAAAAGGGCACGCCCCTTCTTATAAAGTTACAAGCCTTTGCCAGTTTCTCATAGGTAAGGGTGGTATCAAAGCATAAAACCACCACATCAGGATTTTCCTCCACAACGGTGAATCCTGCCCGGAGGAAATCTATGGAAACCTCTCTGGTACTCAAAAGGAACACCCGGGCACCGGGCCAGGTCTTTTGAAGGTGGAAGATGCAGGAGTCAGTGGAAGTTATGATGTGTTCGGGGACACAGTGGGGAAGCCCCATGCTCTGGAGTTTTTCGGCATAGAAAGCAGCCCTATGGGAGGAATTATTGGTGAGGAAGTAGAGTTTCTTTCCCTGTTCCTTGAGTATCTCGGCAAATTTCAAGGCTCCTCGGAGGGGACGATTTCCAAGGTAGAAGGTTCCGTCCATGTCGGAAAGAAAGACCTTAATGTCCTGAAGCACCATGTTGCACCACTCCTATTTGAGAAGATCCGGATACCGAGAACTTAAATCTTCTTTCATCTGAATGGTAAGGCTTTTCATCTCCACACCGTATTGATTGAGAAGGGTTTTTGTGTAGTCTTCGTTGTGCAGTAGGTTCTCAAGAAGGGCAAGGTGTTCCTCGAGGTACTGATAGGTGAAAGAACGGATTATCTCCGGAGTTATAGACAGGGAAGGGTTTTGAGAGGTTTTTTCAATGGCATAATTCCAGAGTTCCCGAGAGTAGCTTTGAGGGTTTTTGGCGATGTACTCTGAAAAATATTTTTGTATCTCATCCCGAAGCTGGGCAAATTCCTCGTCAGGTTGAGCCTCTTTACGGACATAGGTCAGGATTTTCTCGAAAAGCTGGGCATTTTCTTCCACTATCTTTCCCATTTCCTGGGGTTCCAGCTTGTACCAAGGGTATTTTTCAAGATTCTTCCAGATGGTGATCTTCCGTTCCGACGGAGAGAGGAGGGAAGAGGAGTCCTCGAGCACTTTTTGGGCGAAGTAGAACTTGAAGTGGATACTTTGAGAAAATCTTCCCAGCTCTCCTATGAAGCGCTGGATAAAATCGGCACGAAGCATTTCTCGAAGGAGTTCCTTGCGGGTCTTAGGGAGGAGCTCCGCACCAGACAGGGAGGGATAGGCTTGTCCTGGACCAATATAGCGGAGAAGCAGGGGGTCAAGTCTTTTAGCAAAGCGCTCGTGGTTTTGAACGGCAAAACGAGCCTCTATCTCTCCCAGCCGGGCAATGCTCCCATCATAGGGATTTCCGGTCACAAGGTCCTTTCGCCAGAAAGGGATTTGAAAGGAGAGAGAAAGTTCTTCCTCAAGGGAGAGTACTTCCTCTACCACTCCAAAGGGAGGGGGCTGGATGAAAAAGCGCATGGGAGAATCCTGGGTGTTCTTTACGATTCGTATTCGGAAGGGCAATGCTGTAGGCCCAAAGAGTGCCCCTTCCCTGGTCCACACTTCCCGAACGATGGCCACGCTTTGCGGTGGAATCACGTGGCGACAGGCCAAAAGAAAAGCCAAGAGAAACCCACAAAGGGCAAAGAGAACCAGTCCCAGAAGCCAGTAACCTAAAATGGCAAGAACCCTCTTCCCAATCACGTTTTCTCTCCTCTCTTAGAGAAGGTTCTGTCTTTTCTGGAGGAGCCGTAAATAGTAGAGATATGAGACCCGTTCCAGGGAGGCACGGGAAGAGAGGAGGACGACACCTATATTGGAGAAAAGCGCTCCTTCCTTTTTGAGATATTCCAAAGATTCCTCCTGAAACTCCTTCTGTTTTTTCTCGTCCTTGAGGTCTTCCAAAAATCGGCCGGTTATGATTTCATTCAGGGCCATGACAAGGAGTGTCTGGTAGAGACCCGGGTATTCGGAGAAGGCAAAAACACTTGGATTGCGAACCATATCCCTTACCCGAAAGGGATTAGCGATGAGATCATCATGTTCTCTCTGCATCTTTTCTCGGATGAGCTTTATTTCATGGTCCACGAACTCCTTCCACTGGGGGTCGTTTTCCATATGAGGATGATTTTTCAACCACTCAAGTCCCAGAATATACATGTCGTATACCGACCCTACTCGGTAGGTATCAAGAGGTGAAGGGTAGAGGAATCGCCGAACCCATTCCCGGAAGGTCCTGCTCTTGGAGACCTCCTCAAGTTTTGCTCTGGCCTGCTCGTAGCCTTCCTCAAAGAAGGCTTGGCGATATTTTTCTCTGACTCTGTCGGTGTACGAGAGGAGATAGCTCTCGATGTCCCGGGAGAGTCGCTCTATACCCCTCCCATCAAAATCGTATTGCTTCCAGCGTTCTGGATCCTCCACCTGGAAAGTAAAGGAAAAGCGGAGCACCACAAAGTCATTGCCGTATCCCTCCTTGAAGAAGGACATTCCCTTGTCCCAGAGATATCGCAAAGTTCCGAGAATACCCCCCTGAGGAGAGGGTTCGACCTCTCGGAGGATGAGTAGGGCATCCACAGTTTGAGGTTGACGAGTAGCTCGGTGGGTGAATGCAAAAGGTCTCGGAATGGTAAAGAGAAGTTTCTTTCCCTCTATTACAGGTAGTCCTTTTTCGACGATGGTGAGCTGCTCTCCTATTATGCCCTGCCAACCAGGCACAAAACTCCGCACAATGAGAAAATCCTCATCGTTGATAAGGTGCATGCTGAAGAGGAAAAAGCTTATCCCTATCATAAGGAGACTCAAAAGGAGGGTTTTGAGGGGCGAAAGAAGGAAACGATTTTTCTGGGGAAATTCCAAGGTAAGGGGGGAATTTTCCCGGGAAGGAGAAAGGAAGGCATTTTGGAGGCCTCGGTAGTATTCAAGAATAGCCTCAAGGTATGCTTCCTCTACTTCTCCTCGCAAATTCCGCACCGTTATCTGTTCAAGGTCGGAGAGTGCTACCCAAAGGGCAGAAGAAGATCGGGGAAGGTCCAGAAAGAGTTGTCTCACCTTTTCGCTGAGGACCAGGTAGGCAGGAGAGAAGAAAAATTCGTGGAGCTTTTGGGACTCCTCAAGGTGGTATATTCGAGGAGAAAAGTTACTCTGTAGAAGGTAGTCGAGTTCCTCACACAGCGATGCGAAACGAAGCGCTTCACCCAGAGAGAGGGACAACTTGTGTACCTCAAGGGGAACGTTACGGAGCATGTCGTAGTCGTTGTTCTTCAGGGCTTGAAGAAGGGAAAGGAGGAACTCCCTCTGGGGTCCCCGACTTTTCCGGGCAAAGCATTCAAGGTCTTTGGCAAAGTCGGCTTTGAGGGATTTCTCAAGCCATGGAATGAGCCTCAAAAAGGCAAAACTTCTCCTTTTGGCGAAAATGGTGTCGCCCACAAGGAACTTGTGGTAGAGAACATAGATGAGGGGGGCGAGGATAAGGACCACCCGGGCATAGGGATTTAGGTAATCTCCGGCGAGCATGAAGAGTGCATCCACCGCCTTGAAGATAAAGCCTATGTTCCAGATGGCGTACGATAGGAGGACAAAAAAGACGAGGGTGAGGATATCCCTACCTAAGGAACTCTGGTATTCCTTCTGCCACTTTTCGAAAAGGTTCCTCTCATAGGAAAGTACCCGCTCTCTGGTCTTCCCGTCAGGAGCGTAACTCTGTACCTGGTAGGAGAGAAGAGGAGCTTTGAGAGAACCCAAAAGAGCGAAGACCTTCTGGTAGTGTACCTTGAGGAGGGACTCCGATCCCACGATGACTTTCTTCTCAGGGTCAAAAGGGTGGGGAATTTCGGCAAGAAAGATTCGTTCGGGCCTCACTCAGTACTCTTCTCCTTTCACTTCGACTCTCAGTGTTCCCTCGACAAAGGCCAATCCCTGGAGAATGCGTGCTACTCTCTGCTGGGCAAAGGTCTCGATGGTTCGCCCCACACACCCTGTACGGTACCGATAAAAGTCTGGGGCAAGGAATATTCCCGCTTTCTGAAAGATTGGTCCCACAAGATAGATTCCCTCAAAAACCGGCAGATCCCGCTCGACGAAGAGTGGAATCCCCCGGAAGGCTACTTCAAAGACATCCTGGAAAATCGAGAACCCCATTTTTTTTATGAAGTTCCGTATAGCGACGGCCCTCCGAATGGAAGGGTACCTTAAGAGTGCCTCACCGCGGTATTTGGGAGGGAGAAAGGGGAAGCGCCTTCTCAAAGAGTACTCGATCTTCTCGAGGGGAGAGAGGGGATACCGCAAGCGGAAGAGACGCTCGTAATCCTCGGGAAGAAACTGTTCATGGAGCAAGAGCATAACGCCGGCATTCTTGTACACGTACTCGCTTACCATAGTCACCGTCTCATGGAGGCTGGAGTAAACTTTGATGTTTCCAGGCTGAGAGAGGAGGTACTTCTGGAGAGCCAGGATTCTGCGTCCCCGCAGGGATTCCGTCTTCCTTCCAAAGGCAGCGTTAGCATCTTCCCAACCGAAGAAGTTTCGGATGTGGTCCATACTGACTACTACCGGGGTGCGTACTTCTTCTCCACTGTGGTCAACGTAGGCACGGGTTTCCTTGTGCCATCCGTCGGGGTCGATAACCGGGAGAAATATGTAATAGCCCTCTTCAAGAAGAGATTCCCGTTCCTTTCCCTCCCGGCAGAGGGAGAGGAAAGCGGCAAAGAGCGTGAGAGAGTGAACCTTTTCTCCTCCATGACATGTGGCTTCAAAAACAAAGGTATTCTCACGCTTCCCGGGGTTGCCAATTTCCAGGACGGGAATCTTTCTACCCCAATCAGTGGTAAACTCTCTTTCTTCCTCGTCGGGGAGAAAAGAGAACTTCCCGGGGAAGGTACCCTCAGAAAGTGCCTGTTGCGAAGCCTCCTCCATACACCTTATAAAATCTTCGTACCCTTCCTCAAGGAGGGAAAGATATTGACCGGGAAGAGTGTAGTCGATGATACCGGTGTCTTTGAGACTTGTATCCCTCATTGTGGTTCTCTCCAAGGAAAAAGGGGGACAGGCGGACGCATGAACTTCGTCCATTCGCTGTGCTCGGTAGCCTGAGTGGCCGGCCAGAGGAAGTCCTTGAGAAAACCAAGGCCGAGTTTTGTACAGACTCTGAAGGCCTGGGCAAATCCCTCTCCACCTTTGTCCTCCCGTACAATGTCGTTGAGTATCCGAAGGGCTCCGTTTTCCACTACTCGCAAAGTTACATCTTCAAAGGCCCGCTCGATACCCCAGGAAATACTCCGGTAGTGGTGTAACAATTCAAGGGAGTTGCGGTCCTCAAAGTAAGGGTCGCCGATGATCATGTCCCAGGCCATAGGCTGGAAACCAGGGATTCCATGCATGATGAAAAGGATGGGAAAGAGACGGTGGATGATGCCATAAAAACCTCTAAAGCGGAAGCGCCCGTAGTGATAGAAGAGATCACGGTTTTTGGTCCCCTCAAGAAGGAGGGTATCTTCCTTGCGGAGGGTGTCGAAGAAAGCACCCTTTAAGTATTCGAGGACTTCTTCCGCGGATTTTCGAGGGGCGACGGTATATCCCTCTCGGTTTTCCTGAACCCGGAGGAAGCCCTCAGGTAAGGAGAGTAGGAAGGCTTCCTTCTCTTTGTCTTCCACGTGGAGCAGGATTTCCGTCCTTTCTCCTTTGGAGGCCTTGAGATATCGGGCGAAACGTTCCTCCACGAAGAAAGGATGACGGGGAGAGAAGAGGGTATATCCTCTCTTATCAAAGAGCTTGTAGAGTTCGATTTTGGGCATCTTCCTCCTCCTTCTCTTGGGAGGGGATGAAAGAGAGGTCCCGAACAGGAACACAAAGGTGTGGCACGAAGACCTCCGGGATGAGGAGAAGGTCTCCCAAGAAGAATCGTTTGATTTTTGTCCAGGTGGTGTGAGCTATCCGCCTGAGGAGATAGCTTTCTTCTTTTTCCCTCTTTTGGAGCAGGGTATAGGCCTTTTGTATTTCGAGAAAAGCCCGGTTATACCTCTTCCGTTCCTCAAGGAAGCGAATAACCCACTCGAGATAGTTTGGGTCTCCCTGAGGAATAGTGACATAGAAACGGTAGAGTTCATCCAAAGCTTCTTGTCGTCTTTCGTCTTCTCCCCAGGAGATGCTCCAGGCTTTGCATCTTGCAAGACCCCGAAGACGCTTCTTCTTCCACCAGTTGTCTATTCCTGTGAGGGCAAGATAGGGCTGACGAAACCATATGAACCACCAGGTATTAACGCTGAAAAGCCCGATGATATAAGCTACCAGGCACACAGAGAACCCGAAACGGTAGTTCCATCCCAGCTTTTCGTAGAGAGAAAGAGAGTAGAGAAACTCGTCGATCATGCCTTCAAAACGGGCAAGGACGCTCTCCATCTCTCCTTCGCTGAGGGGGAAAGGGGACGAAGGGGAATAGACCTCAAAGTGAAGCAGGAAGGACGAGGCACCTCGGAATCTGGTACTTATTTCTGAAAGACTCTCTGAGGAACACGCCACCCAAGCCCCCTCCTCGTACCACCCCACGAGCCGGGCCGGGAGAATAAAAAGCGGAACCTTAACCTCTTTCAGGTCCTCTCGCCAGTTCACCAAGGTCTCTTTCTTCACACTCCCTTTGACAGTATAATAGACAAAAATGCACGGAAAGACAATGGGAATCTCGTCTGCAAAAATCTGGAAGGAGTGACGGTTCTGGTCCTTGTAGGTTGCCTACAGTTAGAGCGGTTGTTATCCTGCTTTCCTGGCGTCGATTCCGAGGGAACAATTTTTATGTATTCAAGAACCTCCCCGGTTGAGGAAAAAACTCCCGTCACAGGTAAGGTCGTTGTATTCTGAAAGGTTCTCACGGCAGGTAGAGAGAGGAAGGCCGAAAGCGTGAACGAGGTCTCGCATTTCTGCAAGAAGCCCAGAGCGTATCTTGCAAGAGAGATAAAGGCTGTTTTTCCTCCTTTCAGAATACAGGTGGTGGAGATGGCAGATTTCAGGGAAAGCGGAGACCATTCTCCGCCAGGTGTCCGGCCGAAGCTTCAGGGTGGAGACAACGACCTGTTTGAGAAAGGGGGCCACTTTTTCGAAGACCGGGTACCACTCTCTGAAGGAATCGGTGATTCCCGGGATAATGGGGTCGATGCGCAGGACAACGGGAATACCCCTTCTGCCAAGTTCTACTATGGCCTTGATGCGTTCTTTGGGGGATGGGGCGTGGGGTTCGAGGACCCTGGCTTTGGCATCGTCTGGAGTGGTAATGGTTATGCTCACCACGGCTTTCATGGAGGACAAAAGATCCGCGTCACGCACCACGAGAGAGGATTTGGTGAGGATAAGTACCGGCATATCCTTTTCGGCACAGAGAGACAGAATCTTTCGGGTAAGCTGCTTCTCTCCCTCCAGTGGGGGGTAAGGGTCGGAGGAATTAGAGAGGGAGAGATAGAGCCCTGGGTCTCGCTCTTCGAGATCTCGGGCTAAGAGATGCAAGAAAGGGGGCTTCTCACGGAGCTCGAAGGCGTGGGAAATAAAGGAGGAAATGTAGCAGTAAAGGCATTGATGGGCACACCCCGTGTAGGGATTGAGGGTGTACTTGGGAGGGCAAGTACAGAGTTCATCCTTCCAAGGGTCGAAGAGGCGAAGAATTCGCATGAAAGTTTCTCCTTTCAGGAGGTGGGACAATGCATTTTGAAAAGGTGTCTTGGAAAGAATTGGGCCCTTTGGCCTGGCAGACCATCGAGGAAGTGGGTGGACTTCTCCTCGTCACCCAGGGGAAAAGGAACTCCACCCCTAACGTTATGACTATCGGGTGGGTTCTTTTCGGAACTGTGTGGGGGCGACCTGAAATTGCTGTCTTTGTTCGTCCTTCCCGCTTCACCCATGTACTCCTTGAGGAACAGCCTGCCTTCACCGTGAACATTCCCTCTCCGTCTCTTTCGCGAGCTGTGGAAGAGTGCGGAAAGCGTTCGGGAAGAGATACGGACAAGTTTGCCCTCTGTGGGTTAACTCCCTTGTACCTTGAGGGGTTCCCGGTTCCCTCGATTGTGGAATGCATCGCTTCGATTCAATGCGTCGTGGTGGAGAAATCTCACGTCGAGTCAGACTCTCTCCTTCCCTCTATCAGGGAAATGTACTATCCTCAGGATGATTACCACACCATCTACTTTGGAGAAGTCCAGGCTGCGTGGAAGCACACAAAGTAGAAGCTCTTCACTGCTCTTTACTCTTGAGGAATTGCAAGAGCTCCAGCGGTAAGGGGAAGACGATGGTCGTAGCGTTCTCTGCCGAAATGTCGCCCAGGGTCTGGAGGTAGCGAAGTTGAAGGGCAATGGGATTCTCAGCGATGATGTGTGCTGCCTGGGAGAGCTTCTCTGCCGCCTGGAATTCTCCCTCGGCGTTGATGATTTTGGCCCGTCGTTCTCTCTCGGTCTCAGCCTGTCTGGCCATGGCGCGCTTGAGCTCTTCAGGGAGAACAACTTCTTTGATTTCCACTGCAGAGACCTTAATGCCCCAAGGGTCGGTCTTTTCATCGATGATTTTCTGCAAGGATTCGTTGATTTTGTCCCGGTGAATGAGGAGTTCGTCGAGTTCTGATTGACCAACGACGCTGCGTAGGGTAGTTTGCGAGATAAGGGAAGTGGCGGTGATGTAGTTTTCTACTTTTGTTACCGCGTCTTCCGGGCTTATGACTCGAAAGTAGACCACTGCGTCCACGGTAACCGGAACGTTATCCCGGGTGATGAGTTCCTGCTTGGGTACGTCCATGGTGACGACTCGCAGACCGATTCGCACCAGCTGGTCGATGAAGGGAATGATGAAAAAGAGCCCCGGTCCTTTTGCTCCCACCAGACGGCCGAGGCGAAAGATAACCCCTCGCTCGTATTCCCGAACGACCCGAATAGAGGCAAGAAGGAAGATAATCGCAATGACGATGATGGTTCCAAGGACTGCCATATTCATCCCTCCTTTTTATCGACGATAAGGGTCTGTCCCTCTTTGCAAAGGACGACCACTTTTTCACCTTTCTTGACAGGCTCAGACGCTCTAGCCCACCAGAGCTCACCCTCCACTACAATAAACCCTTCGGGAGAAAGATCATCCCGAGCAGTACCGATTTTTCCCCGTAGGGACTCTATGCCGGTGGTTGCCCTTTTGCGTAAAGCCCTGAAGGCCAGGGTAAGGGCAAATGTGAAAAAGGCAGTGATACTCCCCACCACTGCCACAACCAGTCCTAAGGGTATGCGGAAGGTGCTTTGAGGATCAAAGACCATGAGAGAGCCAAGAAGGAGGGAAACAACACCTCCCGCGGTTAGGACTCCGATACCTGGGGTCACAAAAAGATCAAGAAAGAGGAAGAGGAATCCCAGAAGAAGGAGGACCACCCCGCTCCAGTTGGTAGGCAAAAGAGAGAGAGCGTAGAGAGCAAAGAGAAGAAGAATGCCCCCAAAGACCCCAGGGGCTACCGCTCCAGGATTGGAGAGTTCAAAGATAAGTCCAAGAACTCCAAGAACGAGGAAGATATAAGCCAGGTTGGGATTCACAAGGAATTGCAAGAACTTCTCCCTTCCCGACATCTCTACCCAGCGTACCGAGGCTTCGGGAATTGAAAGAGTCTCAAAAACTTCCTTTAAGGAGACACACACTCCATTGATGAGACTCTTCGTCAGAGCTTCTTTCTCCGTAAGGGATAGGCTTTCTCGGACCATCTTCTCAGCCACATCAGGATTACGGTTTCTGCTCTCGGCCAGAGAACGCATGAAGGAAGCAGCATCATTTACTATCTTTTCACTAACGGCTTGGCCTTCGACAGTCACAGGGTGGGCGGCTCCTATGGTGGTATTTGGACTCATGAAGGTAAAATGGGCCGAGATGGCGATAAAGCTTCCCGCTGAAGCTGCTCGTGCTCCTTGGGGGTAAACGTACACCACAACCGGTACCGGGGACTGCAGTATCTCTCGGACTATTGTCCGCATTGATTCCTCAAGGCCTCCAGGGGTATCGAGAAGAAAGAGAACCCCCCAGGCTTCCTCTCTGCAGGCCTCGGTGAGGACGCGATGCACGAACCCTTCCATAACCGGGGTGATAATTCCATGGATTTTACCTCCAAGAATTGTTTCCCCAGCCGAGGCAGAGCGGGTTATTATGAGCAAGCACCATAGAAAAAGCAACACCAACAGTTCTTTCCTCACACTTTTATTGTAGCACAATTCTCAGCATGCGGGTGATAGTGTATAATGGCAGGAGAACTACGGGAAAGAAGGTTGAACTTTTGAGAATTCTTCTTGTGGCACCAGGGCCAGGTGTCCCGAAGCGAAAAAAGGTAAGGTACGTTCCTTTTCCTCAGGCCAGCCTTCCGCTTATCGCTGCTTTAACACCTCCGCATCACGAGGTGCGCATTGTCGACGAGCGGATTGAGGACGTAAACTTTAATGAGCCGTATGATCTTGTAGGCATAACGGTCATGAGTGCCACGGCTGTTCGGGCGTACGAGATCGCTGAGGAGTTTCGCAGAAGAGGCGTGAAGGTTGTTCTCGGGGGCATTCACCCCACCGCTTTGCCAGAAGAAGCCAAGGAGCATGCCGATAGTGTGGTCATAGGAGAAGCGGAAGGACTGTGGGAGAAAGTCCTTGAGGATTGTGAACAGGGAAGACTCCAAGCCTTTTACCGAAGGGAGAGCCTTCCTTCGCTTTCAGGGCTTCCCCATTCACGCCTTGATCTTCTTCGAGGCAGGTACCTCTTAAAGCATGTTTTTCAAACCACCCGGGGTTGTCCCCACGGATGTGGCTTCTGTTCAGTCTCGAAATTCATGGGTCGGAAGTATCGTCACCGCCCGGTGGAGGAGGTTGTGGAGGAGATACAGAGGTACTCTTCTCGATTCATTGGTTTTCTCGACGACAACATTGTTGGTAATCCGGCGTATTCCAAGGAACTCTTTCGGGTTCTCGTCCCTCTTCAGCGGAGGTGGGTGAGCCAGGGGACACTCCGCATGGCCGAGGATGAAGAACTTTTGAAGCTGGCTGCTCAGAGTGGGTGTATTGCTCTCTTCGTGGGCTTTGAGTCGGTGAACGAGGAGAACCTCGAACTCATGCACAAGTCCTTCCACAAGGTTCACCAGTACCGAAGGCTTGTGGAACGCTTCCACGAGTACGACATTATGGTTATTGGTTCCTTTGTTTTTGGATTTGACGAGGACGACCCAAGTGTTTTCTCCCGTACCCTTCAATTCATAGAGGAAGCACAGATTGATTTTGCCCAGTTTTCGGTCCTTACACCTCTTCCGGGGACAGAAGTTTTTGAGCAGTTGAAATCCCAGGGACGAATCTTTTCTTTCGATTGGTCCAAGTACGACTTTGCCCATGTAGTGTACTACCCGGCAAGGATGACTCCTGAAGAGCTTCAAGAAGGATACAATTTTGTCTTTCGAGAGTTTTATTCTATTCCCCGAATTGTCAGACGTCTGTGGCGTAACCGTCGTTACCTTCAGTACTTCCTTCCTGCCAGTCTCTACTACCATTGGGTAGCCTCCCATCCTAAGGTCGTTCCAGGGTTCGAGGGTGCCTCTTGACAGGTATGGTATATTAGGCAGAGGGTGTTGCTGTGAAGGCGCTGCTTGCTTTAGAGGATGGAAGGGTCTTTTGGGGTTACGCCTTCGGAGCTCCTGGCGAAGTAAGCGGAGAAGTGGTTTTCAATACCAGCATGACTGGCTACCAGGAAATCCTCACCGATCCCTCCTACAAGGGTCAGATTGTCACCATGACCTACCCGCTTATCGGTAACTACGGGGTGAATGCAGAAGACGTGGAATCGGTAAAACCCCAGGTCGAAGGTTTTATCATTCGGGAAAAGAGTTCCCTCTACAGCAACTGGAGAGCGGAAGAGAGCCTCGAGAATTACCTTAAGCGTCACGGGATTATGGGGCTTGAGCGTATCGATACTCGTGCCCTTACCCGTCACATACGAGAAAAGGGAGCCATGAGAGCGGTCATGTCTTGTCTTGATCTGGATCCTGAATCTTTGGTGGAGAAGGCCCGGCAGATACCGGAGATGGCTGGACAGGACCTGGTACAGAAAGTTACCACCAGAGAGCCTTACGTGTGGAGAGAAGAAGGGGACTATACCATTGCTGTTTTGGACTGTGGGGTCAAATTCGGAATCCTGCGAGAGCTGGGCCGCCGAAATTGCAGGGTCGTCGTGTATCCTGCCTTTACTCTCGCCGAGGAGGTACTTTCAACCAAGCCCGATGGTGTTCTCCTCTCCAATGGCCCGGGGGACCCGGCAGCTTTGTCCTATGTAGTAGAATTTGCCCGCCAGGTCATCGGGAGAGTCCCGGTTTTCGGCATATGCCTTGGTCATCAGGTCATAGCCCAGGCCTTGGGAGGCAAGACCTTCAAACTCAAGTTTGGTCACCATGGCGGCAATCACCCGGTGAAGGATTTACGAACCGGCTGGGTAGCCATAACCACCCAGAATCATGGTTTCAGTGTGGACATCGATACCCTGTCGCAAGAGGTGGAAATCACACACCTCAATCTCAACGACTACACTTTGGAAGGAATGGTCCACAAGGAATTACCCCTTTTCTCGGTGCAGTTCCATCCCGAGGCCCGTCCCGGACCTCACGACACAACGTACCTCTTCGACCATTTCATAAAGATGGTGGGGGAGTACTGTGCCTAAGCGAACGGACATAAAGAGGATTCTCATTGTTGGCTCCGGCCCCATTGTGATTGGGCAGGCCTGTGAATTCGATTATTCTGGGACTCAGGGTTGCAAGGCCCTAAAGAGTGAGGGGTATGAAGTGGTTCTCGTCAACAGTAATCCTGCCACCATCATGACTGATCCAGAGATGGCAGATCGAACCTACATTGAGCCCTTGGTTCCGGAAGTTCTTGAACATATCATCGCCCGGGAACGGCCTGACGCCCTTTTGCCCACCCTGGGGGGACAAACGGCTCTGAATCTTACCATTCAGCTTAAAAAGCGGGGCACCCTTGAGCGATTCGGAGTGGAGGTTCTGGGGGCTTCACCGGAAGCCATCGAGAAGGCGGAAGACCGAAAACTCTTCAAAGAGGCAATGCTCAGGATTGGCCTTGATGTTCCCCGAAGCGGCCAGGCGTACAACTTGAGGGAAGCCCTTGAAGTTGCCCGGGAGATAGGTTTTCCCCTTGTGATTCGGCCGAGTTTCACCCTGGGGGGAACGGGAGGAGCCATCGCTTACAACATCGAGGAGTTTGAGGAACTCGCCCAAAGGGCTCTTGAAAGCAGCATGATTCGGGAAATCCTCATTGAAGAGTCGGTTATCGGTTGGAAAGAATACGAACTTGAGGTCATGCGAGACGGAAAAGACAACGTGGTCATCATCTGTTCCATCGAAAACCTTGACCCTATGGGCATCCATACCGGGGACAGCATTACCGTGGCTCCGGCTCAAACCCTTACTGACGAAGAGTATCAAAAAATGAGAGATTTTGCCATCCGGGCCATTCGAGAGATTGGAGTGGATACCGGAGGATGTAATATCCAGTTTGCAGTACATCCTACAAGCGGTCGAATGGTCATCATCGAAATCAATCCTCGGGTATCCCGGAGTTCTGCTTTAGCTTCTAAGGCTACTGGATTCCCCATTGCAAAAATTGCTGCTAGACTTGCTGTGGGATACACCCTTGATGAGATTCCCAACGACATAACCCGCAAGACTCCTGCCTCCTTTGAACCGGCTCTGGATTACTGTGTGGTCAAGATTCCACGTTTCACCTTCGAGAAGTTTCCCGAAGCCGAACCCTACCTTGGTATTTCCATGAAAAGTGTGGGGGAAACGATGGCCATTGGGAGGAATTTCAAAGAGGCCCTACAGAAGGGGTTGCGTTCCTTAGAGATTGGAAAGTGTGGTCTTGAGGATGTCAAGAGGTGGGAAGAGATACCCTCATCAAGGAGAAAGGAACTCCTGTATGAGAAGCTCACCCGACCAAATCCCGACCGTATTTTCTACATTAAAATGGCTCTGAAAGAGGGCATGAGCGTCCACGAGATACAGGAGTGGTCTAAAATTGACCTCTGGTTCATCCGCCAGATTCAGGAAATCGTAGAAATGGAAGAAGAGCTGAAAAAGGTCCCCTCTTTGAAGAGTGTCGATAGGGAACTTCTTCGTCGGGCAAAAGAGTTTGGATTTTCCGATCGACAGATTGCCCGTATCTTCGGCACTAATGAGTGGGAAGTCCGTCATTTTCGCAAGTCCCTGGGTGTTGAAGCGGTGTACAAGCAGGTGGACACCTGCGCTGCTGAGTTTGAGGCAGAGACTCCCTACTATTACTCAACCTATGAAGAAGAGTGTGAAGCAAACCCTACCGACCGGCGGAAAGTAGTCATCCTTGGAGCTGGGCCCAATCGCATCGGACAGGGGATAGAGTTCGATTACTGCTGTGTCCATGCTACTTGGGGTCTGCGGGACATGGGATACGAGACCATAATGATCAACAGTAACCCTGAAACCGTGAGTACAGATTACGATACTTCCGATAAACTCTTCTTTGAACCCCTCTACATTGAGGATGTTCTCAACGTGGTTGAGAAGGAACGCCCCGAAGGAGTCATACTACAGCTGGGAGGGCAGACTCCCCTGAATCTTGCCAAAGACCTGGAGCGAGCAGGGGTTCCGATTTTGGGAACTTCCCCAGAAAGCATTGATATTGCCGAGGACCGAGACCGTTTTAAGGATCTCGTGCAGGTTTTGGGTCTCAAGCAACCGAGAAATGGAGTGGCAACCTCCTTCGAGGAGGCAAAGCAAGTCGCTCAGTACATTGGGTACCCTGTTATGGTTCGTCCCTCCTATGTTCTGGGGGGGAGAGCCATGCGCATCATATACAGCGAGGAGGAGCTTGAGGAATTCATTTCTCAGGCAGTTGAGGTTTCCCCGGGGCGCCCGGTGCTTATTGACGAATTTCTCGAAGACGCTATAGAAATCGACGTGGATGCCATAAGTGATGGAGAAACGACTATCGTGGCAGGCATTATGGAGCACATTGAGGAGGCCGGAATCCACTCTGGAGATAGTGCCTGTGTGCTCCCCCCTTTTTCCTTGAGCGATGAAATCATTGAGCGGGTGAAGAAATACACATACGCCTTGGCCCGAGAACTCAAAGTTATAGGGCTCATGAACGTGCAGTACGCAGTAAAAGACGACGAAGTGTATGTTCTTGAAGTCAATCCTCGGGCTTCCCGGACTGTTCCCTTCGTGAGCAAGGCTACAGGAGTTCCCTTTGCCCGCCTTGCTTCTCAAGTCATGGCGGGGAGAAAACTCAGAGATATTGGCCTCACCCGAGAGGTGGAAATTCCTTACTTTGCGGTGAAGGAATCCGTTTTCCCCTTCCGCCGTTTTCCAGGGGTCGACCCAGTTTTGGGTCCTGAAATGCGTTCCACCGGCGAGGTCATGGGTATCGATGTAGATTTTGGCATGGCCTTTGCCAAATCTCAGATTGCTGCCCAGTCGTACCTGCCCCTTGAAGGAACGGTGTTCATAAGCGTGAAGAATAAGGATAAGCGGGGGGTCATCTTCCTGGCCAAAAAACTCTGGGACCTCGGCTTTCGTATCGTGGCCACGAGGGGAACGGCAAAAGTGCTGAGCAACAACGGTATCCCGGTGGAAATAGTCCAGAAGGTCGGTGAAGGCCGCCCCAACATCGTGGATATGATCAAGAATCGGGAGATCCATCTCGTCATCAACACTCCCTCTGGAGGCAAGGCACAGAAGGAGAGCAGTGTCATTCGTAAGGAAGCCATCATACGGGACATTCCCTGCGTTACTACTCTTTCCGGTGCGGAAGCCACAGTCTACGCCATCGAGAGGCTCAAAGTTGGGAAGATGACTATAAGGTCGATTCAGGAGTACCACAAGGAGGTACAAGACCGCCTTGGAATGGTTCTCCACCTTCGTGTAGCCAAGGAGATGGTTGCTCTTGGCGAGTCTTCTTGAAAGAGTTATCCGAATTGCCATAATCTTTTCTACCTCTTTTCTCATCGCGTATGCGGGTCGATTCGTATTTCGACGTCTCCTCTTAAAGAGGGCAAAAACTCCTCGAACCAGGGCAGAGGTCTCCCGAAAAATCGACACCTTTCTTCCACTTCTTCAAAGCGTTATTACCTACCTTGTAGCTTTCTTTGCCCTTATTCTCGTCCTCCGGGAAGCTGGTGTTGATGCCACGGCCCTTCTTGCTGGTGCAGGAGTGGTGGGTATTGCCGTGGGCTTCGGTGCTCAGACACTCATTCGTGATATTCTGACCGGACTTTTCCTTGTTTTTGAGGACAGCATCTCTGTGGGGGACGTGGTGCAGATTGGGGACGTGACAGGAACAGTGGAAGAAATTGGTCTTCGAATTACAAGAATCCGCACTTTCTCAGGAGCTCTTGTCACCATACCCAATGGAGAGATTGTTCGTATCACGAATTACAATCGAGGGTTCACCAAAGCGGTGATCGAGGTCAGCGTAGCCTATGAAGCCGACGTGGACAAAGCGGTGGCGGTGCTTGAGAACGTTGCTCGAGACTATCGCAGGAACCATCCAGACTTAATCCTTGAAGAACCCACAGTGCAACGCATCGTTCGCCTTGAAAACTCGGGAGTGGTTTTGAGGGTGGTGGCAAGGGTCGTTCCGCAAAAACATTGGGAAATCGAACGAGACCTCCTCTATTATGTCAAGAAAGCTTTCGACGCTGAGGAGATAGAAATTCCCTACCCCAAATACGTCGTTCTGCTGGAGCGCTGATTAGGAAAGAAAACGGAGGGAGAGATAGGGAATGGATTGGGTCATCAAGGTAGGTGGAGCAGCCGGGCAAGGGGTACAGACGGTATCGGAGGTGCTGTCGCTCCTCTCTCTGCGTAGCGGATACTTTGTTTTCACCATTGAAGATTACCAATCCCGGATTCGGGGAGGACACACTTTCACCTCTATCCGTTGTGCCGATTCCTGGGTTTCTGGGATGCGGGGGGAAGTCGACATTCTGGTGTGTCTTGATGAAGAGACGTATCACCTGCACGTTGGTGAGGTCAAAAAGGGTGGAGTAGTCGTAGGAAGAGTCGACACACAAGAGGGAAGAGAAGGAATCCGTGTGCTTTTCATAGACTTTGAAGAAGTCGCCAAAGGATTAGGACACCAAGTTTTTGCGAACATGGTGGCTACCGGGGCGGTGCTTGGAATTTTGGGTATGCCCCTCGAACGAGTAAGGACTTATATTCGAGAGATTTTCTCTAAAAAGGGAGAGGAGGTTGTGGCTAAGAACGAAAGTGCCCTTGAGGAAGGAATCCGAGCTGTTACACCCTTAGGACCTCTTTTCAGCCTCCCTAAGGTTCAATCCTTGGAAAATTCTCCCCGTTATCTTGTGAGCGGCAATGAAGCCCTTGGCCTTGGAGCTCTCCTTGGAGGATGCGCTTTCTACAGTGCCTACCCTATGACACCGTCAACGGGCATCCTCAATTTCCTTTCTTCCAGAGCAGAGGAGTATGGAATAGTCGTAGAACAGGCTGAAGACGAAATCGCAGCCGTCAATATGGCTCTGGGGGCTTCCTATGCCGGGGTGAGGGCCATGACCGCTACTTCCGGTGGGGGGTTCTGCCTCATGTGTGAGGGATTGGGGCTTGCTGGCATGACTGAGACTCCCATCGTGGTCATCGATGCCCAGCGGCCTGGGCCAAGTACAGGTCTTCCCACCCGAACGGCACAGGGCGATCTTCTTTTTGTCGTTCATGCCTCCCATGACGAATTTCCCCGGTTTGTCTTTGCCCCTCGCGACCCTCAAGATGCTCTGAGCACGGTCATTCGGGCTTTCAACCTTGCCGAGGAGTACCAGGTTCCAGTCATCATCCTCAGTGATCAGTACTTAGCTGATACGAAGTGGTCCTACAGTCACTTTCCCCTTGAAGAACGACCAACCCGGCCTTCCTATACTTTTCGTGGCTCCCTCCCTTACAAGAGGTATGCTTTCACTCCAGGCGGTGTGTCTCCTCGCCTTTTTCCTGGCGAAGGAGAGGCTCTGGTGGTTGCCGACAGCGACGAGCATGACGAGTTTGGACACCTCACGGAAGACCTTGAAATCCGCAAGAAGATGCACGAAAAGAGAATGGAAAAACTTGAATGTATGAAGAGAGAAATGCATCTGCCTTTCACGGCCGAAGGAAAAGACGCGACTCTGGTTGGCTGGGGATCCACCTGGGGGATTCTCCTTGAAACAAGGAAAGAGTTGATGAAGAAAGGAAAGGATGTGGGCGTTGTGCATTTCACCGACCTTTATCCTCTCCCTCAGGGACTTCGGGAGTTCCTCCTTCGTTTCCCTGAGCCGATTGTGGTGGAGCACAATTTCACCGGCCAGCTCGCTGAGCACCTGAAGCGGGAAACACTCTTACCCTTTGCAAGGAGAATTCGCCGCTACGATGGACGACCCTTTCTGGTAGAAGAGCTTGTGGAGAAGGTAGAGGAGGTACTTTCATGACGCCTCACAATCCCTTCGATTTTCCTGATGCGGCGATTGCCTGGTGCCCGGGGTGTGGTAATTTTGGCATCCTTCATGCCCTCAAGGAGGCCCTTCATGAACTTGGATATCGTCCCCAGGAGGTGGTCATTGTCTCAGGTATAGGACAGGCCGCCAAAGCTCCTCATTACCTTCAGGCTAATGTCTTCAACGGCCTCCATGGAAGGAGCATACCTGTGGCCTTTGCCATTAAGGCTACTCGTCCTGAACTCCTGGTTATTGCCGAGTCGGGGGATGGCTGTATGTATGGGGAGGGAGGAAATCATCTCATTCATGCTATTCGCCGTAATCCTGACATCACCGTTCTTGTACACGACAACCAGGTCTATGGCCTTACCAAGGGGCAGGCCTCTCCCACTTCTGAGGAAGGGTTTGCATCCAAGGCCCAACCCTGGGGAAGCCTTTCGAGGCCCTTAAACCCTCTGAGTCTTGCTATCTCTCAGGGGGCAGGCTTTGTGGCCCGAGGGTTTGCGGGAGACATAGAGGGGCTGAAGGGCATTCTCAAAGAGGCCTTTCAGTTCAAAGGATTTTCTCTTGTCGACATTCTCCAGCCCTGTGTCACCTTCAACCGCATCAATACCTATTCTTGGTACAAAGAGAGGGTGTACTACCTCGACGATCACAATCCTGAGGATCAAATAGAGGCTTTTCGAAGAAGTCTTGAGTGGGGGGAGAAAATCCCCCTAGGAGTCTTCTATAGAGATTCGAGAGCCACTTACGAGGAGAAGATTCTCAAGCGTCTTCCAAACAGAAAGAACGTCTTTGAAGAAAACGAGCTCATAGGAATCTTTAAGAAAGAGCTCAAGAATTTTGCTTGATTTCAAGGCCAGGCGTCTTTGGAGATACCTGGCCTTTTTGTTTACTTAAGTTCTTCGGGGCATTTCACCACCATGACAGGGATGCAGGTCCTTCTGATGACCCCTACGGTTACACTTCCTAAGAGAATGCTTGCCAGGCCCGTTCTCCCGTGTGTTCCCATGACGATGAGGTCTACTCCGCTCTCCTTGGCAAATCGCACGATCTCCTCGGCCGGCTCTCCGACAGTGACTTCAAGGGTTACCCTGTCCCAAGGAAGGGGAGAGGAGGAGTTCTTCTCGACTTCTTGGACCATGTCATTTTGAATGCGGAGCACCACATTTTCCCAGGGATTTCCCGGTTGTGAGGTTAGAGCATCTGCCTCAAGAGGGGTGAGAACATGGAGCACCAGAATCTCGGCATCGAATCTCTCCCGCAGAAAAGAGGCTGTCTGAATGGCGAGATCCGAGAAGGGGGAGAAATCGGTCGGAACAAGAATGCGCTGTATATTCATATTTTCACCTCCTTCATTTTCACCATTGTTTCACACATCACTCCTTAATGGCACCAAGAGTGAGTCCACGAATAAGGAAACGGGAAGTCAGGGCAGCAAGGATAACCGGTGGGGTTATGGCAAGGAGGGACAGCGCCGAAACTTTCCAGAAGTCGAGACCCCGTACGGTGAGAGTGCCGGCGATGATGACTGGCATGGTCATCGTCTTTCGATAGGAGAGAGTGACGACGAAGAGGAACTCATTCCAGGAAAAGATGAAGCAGAGGATGTACACGGCAATGACTCCGGGGAGAGAAAGGGGGAAGGCAATGCGGAAGAAAGCCTGTAGGGGAGAACACCCATCAATGAGTGCCGCTTCTTCCACTTCTTCCGGGAGTTCCTGGAAGAAGTCCATCATGAGCCATACGGCCAGGGGAAGGTTGTAGACCGTATGGGCCATGACGATGGCAGGAAGGGTGTCAAGGAGACGCAGCGTACGCATGATAAGGAAGAAAGGAATGGCTACGGCGATGGGGGGAAACATACGGTTTGAGAGAATCCAGGAAGCAATATTCCTGTTTTTCCAGCGGTGAAAACGAAAGCGGGTGAGAGCATATCCGGCAAAAGACCCGAGAAAGAGGACGAGGAGAGAGCTCGAAGAAGAAACAAGGACACTATTGCGCAAGCCCTGACGGGTCCTTTCCCCTTCCGCTTCTCCCAAAACCACCTGCCAGGCATAGGTGGAGGGCTTGAATTGCACGACGGGCAAAAAAGCGGTAGTGTACTGTTCCCCTGGGGACTTAAAGGAGGTTATGATGCCCCAGAAGAAGGGGAAGACCGTCCAGATGGAAAAGCCCAAAAGAACAATCCAGGCAAAAATCATGAATCCGCCGACTCTCTTTTTCACCATTTCACACCTCCTTGCGAAGTCTCTGGAGGAGGAAATTGGCCATCATGAGAACGATGACGAGAAAAACCCAGGAAAGTGCACAGGCGTACCCCAGGTCAAAGTATTGAAACCCTACGGTGTAGGTGTAATAAGAAAGAGACTCAGTACTCGTCCCTGGTCCTCCACCGGTTATACCGAAAACGAGTTCAAAGAGCTTGAAAGCATCAATGGCCCGCAAAAGCACAAGCGTCACCATAATGGGGAGAAGGAGGGGAAAAGTGATGAACCAGAAAGTTTGGGATCGCGAAGCACCGTCAACCTGGGCAGCATCGTAGAGAGAGACGGGCAGGGACTGCATGGCAGCGAGAAGCCCGAGAAACATGAAGGGAGTCCATTCCCAGATGTCCACAGCCATGAGCACAAAGGGTGTGAGTTTGGCATCGGTGAGCCAGCGAACCATGTTAAAACCCAGGGAGTTCAAAATCTTTACCACTATTCCTGCATCGGGGTTAAGAAGCATGCGCCACATGAAGGCCACGCCTATTGGAGGAGCAGCCATAGGGAGAAGAAAGAGGACCCGAAAAAAATTCCGGAAACGAATGCGTTCACTGAGAATGTAGGCCAAAAGCAATCCCAGTGCCAGCTCTACGGAAACGACAACGGCCACGTAGAGTACGGTGAAGCGAAGGCTGTTCCAAAAACGGGGGTCCCGGAAGAAAATGTTGAAGAAGTTCCCAAGACCCACGAATACCCGAGGAGCTGCCGTGGCGGCTTTCCAACGCTGAAAACTCAGGGTGAGCGACCACAAGAGCGGGAAGGCTGCCATGGCCATAAGATAAAGGAGTCCGGGTAAAAGAAAACCGAACTTTACAGTGTCTCTCGCTTTCTTCGGCACGTCTTTCACTCCCTAAAAGAAAAAAGGGTCGGGGTTTTCCCCGACCCTTTTTGGTCACTCTGCAGGGAGACCGAGGGACTCACGATAGAGGGCTTTTTGTTTCTCCTTGCCCTGAGCCTCAGTGATCTTCACCCACTCATTGTAAATGGCGTTGCAGGCATCCTGAGGAGTGGCACTGCCGGAGAGGACCTGAGCAAGGTAAAGGTCAAGGTAGTCATAGTACTCTGCTGACCCGGGGATACGCAAATCAGTGACGGCCTTTGGATCGGAGAGAATAGCCTGGATAGTCTCAAGGTACTTGGTGACAGAATCCTGACCCCATCCACCCTCGACCCACTTGTCGATGTTTTTGAAGTGCGAGAAGCGCCAAGGATTTGCTCCGGTGTAACCGTGAACACCGCACACATCAAGAAGGCTTCGCTCAGGAGCAGTGAAGTAAGCAGCGAATTTGTAAGCGGGAACAGAGTTCTTGGAGAATTTGGAGATGGAGAATACCCATCCGCCAAAGTTCAGGAAGTTTACCTGATTATATCCCTCAATCCACTGTTTCGCCTTGAAGTCATAGGTTTTCATGGCTCCCGGGAGCGGACCATAACCCAAGAGGCCTTTAACTTTGCTGCCGTATTTTTCGGGAGATTGTTCGAGAATCCCAATGTCTCCCCAGTCCAAGGCAATAGCCGAGTTTCCAGAGACAAAGGCCTGACGGAGCTCACTGTAGCCATAGCTTAAAAGACCCGGAGGAGCGAATTTGGTGAGCTTTTGAATAACATCCATGGCCTCTACCCATCCGGGATTGTTGACCAGAGGATCCATGGTGTCGGGATCAAAGAAGGGAGCCACTCCTGGTTGGGCGGCATATTGCATAGCAATGTCAAGGTACGACCACATGGCTTGAGTCTTTCGCTGGGCGATGAAAGCGATACCATACTCTACCTCTCCATCATTGTCCCAATCCCATCCGGTGAAGAATTCGGCAATGTTCATGATTTCTTCCCAAGATTTGGGAGGTACGTTGTACTCATAACCGTATTTTTCCTTGAACTTAGCCTTATAGTCCGGGTTTTCCAGGGCGTCCTTGCGGTAGTAGAGCATGTGGCAATCACCGTCGTAGGGGAGAGCGTAGACCTTTCCCGCCCAGGAAACAATAAGTTTGATGGCCGGGACCACGTCGTCCCAATCCGGATAGCCATATTCTTTCATGAGGTCCTCAAGAGGCAGGACCCATCCACCACCCATGACATCTCCTGCCCAGGTAGAAGGCCAGCAGATGAGGTCATATGCTCCGGTACCAGTAATGAAATCGGTCATCATTTTGTCATAGAGAGAGGCGTATGGAACAACGACCATTTCCACCTTTGCCCCGGTGAGAGCTTCCCACTCGGGCTTCCAGGATTCTACCACTGCTGAATGGGGATCGGTAATGAGAACGGTGACAGTTTGGCCCTTGAACTCTCCCGGTTGAGACTCCCACGTTTTCTCTGCGGCGAGAGCCGAGACCACAAAGAGGAAAGACACGAGCACTACAAACCACCCAAACCTTTTCATACGTCACCCTCCTCCTTCCTATGTTAATATTATCATACCAAGAGTACTTGGAGCCTGTCAACGCCAATTGGGCTTGTCTCGTAAATCTCTACTAACAACCTCTTGGAGAAAGAAGTTCTCCAGGCAGGGACACTGAGATACACAAGGATTTTAGAAAAGCGTAAAAGGGCCAGGAAGACCCGCGCCGCTGCACATCAAAAGAAGGGGAGCCTCTTTCCTCTCCGCATCCTTTCCCTCAGGTGGATTAGGGGAACAAACTTCCTCTGCGCTACCTGAAACACCAGAGTCAAAACTATTCTCAGTAAGGAGAATACCTCTTCCCTCAAGGGCAGAGAGAACCTGGACTCCAAAAAGAGGATTGGGGGTATACCCCTCTTCCACCTCCATCTCCATCGGAAAGAAGGGCCTTCTCTCCCTGAGGTACTGGATGGCCAGGCACAAATAGATATCTCCCCGCACCAGGCGCAGGAACTTCCCCCTCTTTGGGATTCCTGTGCTGGCCGATGGGAGGAGGATTCTCTCTGAAGGGAGCCATTTCGAGGTCTTTGACCAGATAACCCGTCGGGTAGTGAGGAGATTCCTTTCCGAGGGTCAGATATTGAGATTTTAATCTACAGGGAGTACCTCCTCGTAACAGCAATCAGTACAACTCCCACTTCCCTCCCCGGATGAGCCAATTCCAGAGGTTTCTAAAGTGAAATTATCTCCCTTTACTGTGATCCATACTAAGGGAGTTCCCCAAGCCCAGCTGTAATCCAGGATGCAACAGTTGCCCACCACTCTGGTTTTGCATTTTACCTGAGCCGAACCCAAAGACATGTTGGCTGAGCAATTTCTTTCACAGTTTACCACCTTACCGTCTTTGCAAACTGCCCAGAGGGATACAGTTATTCTCCCCCGCTCTCTACCCCATAGCCATTCGATTACAAAGTCCTCGCAGTTGCGGCGAGAGCTTGCTCCAACCAGCACGGCGTTCGATAACATATTGTCATAGACGATTGTGGAATCGTTGGTCACGCAAGTGGTAGTGAAAGTCTCATTTCCCTTCCTCCAGTCAATCTGAAAAATGTGTAAGCCCACCTGGACTCTGCTCTTAACCATGCTTCTCCAATTTTCTAAGGCTTCTGAACGAACCTGAGGGAGCAATTCAGAAAGTAGCCTGGCATCCGCTGAGGCAGAACCACTCACATCAATATCAGGGATCCAAGCCCTGTCGGGGTCGAGTATCCCAGCTACTGTTTCATCGAGCTCAAAGACTGAATCTATTCTGCCCTGGTAGAAGTAACCAGTCGCTTGGACGCTGGTGCCGTAGATCTGATTCCAGTTTTTAATCGCTGAGTCCAAATCCTCAAGAACTGCTACAGGTAGCTCCCCGGATGGAGAAATACATCCCCCTAAGCTAAAGACAGCGAGAAGGATTAAAAGAGTAATGTACCTCATGCACTCCCCTCCTTTTAACAGTAAGCTTATACTAAAGACGCCTGGAAATCAAGGAAAGCGAACGAAGGTAAGTTTTTTCAATGCGTGACTTTAGGGAAATTTGGTAGGCCGTGCAGGATCTGGACCCGTAACCCACTGATGAAGAGTCAATTGCTCTGCCAGAATTAGGCTAACGACCCACCAGGCAGGATAGAATGTACTATGCGAAGGAAGAGGTATCAAGGGGTCTTAGAACTTATCTTATAAATAATCAGCCGGGCTTAGAGTACACTTGAGCAAAGATTGGCAGAGGTAGGAATCTGGACCAAAGTAGATCCAGTAAGAGGCGCAGTAGCAAGCAGAGATTGGAGGCTATCGCTTCAAAATAGGCCTCCTTCTTAGCCATCCAAGGCAGCATTTCTTGCCGGTACTCTCAAAAGAAGCAAATCTTTCTTGCTCCAGATACACCCCCAACTCTTGCAGTCGGTCAAAGGAGGCATCGAATTCCTCCCACCGGGTATATGCTCCTTTACACCCTTTAAGGCTAAAGGCTCTCCCAAGGAGGGAGCATCAAAGCCTGCATCGGCAAGAAGTTCACCTCCTATAGTGGCATTCCTCAAGGTGGAGCCCAGGGTGTACCTCAAAAAATGGGCAGAACCAGCTGTACTCCCTCCAAAACATGTCCTTCCCTGAGGGTAGGAATGCAAAGGGTAAAGGAGTCGACTGTATCCTGCACCTGCCACTTGTGACTTTCCCTTTACCATGAAGGAAGCTGTCTTTACCGCAGTGGCAAGACCAGTGGAGTCTAAAAGCAACAAGGGCTCCTCCTTTGGGATTGAGGGTGTACGTTTCCTTGAGTTATTGGAGTTATTGTAGAGATCCCATAGCTCTTCCTCTCCCACCCTCCTGGCAAAGCGATGCAAGGACTGGCAAGAGAGATAGAGTTCCCTTGGAGGAAAGCCCCAGGATGCTTCTTTGGTATTCCGACGAGTGGCTCTAAGGTAAGCTCGAGAAGAAGGGCAAGACAGGGGTCAAAAGCACAGATCTAGGAATATCCTCGCTTGCGCTCTGGCTTCTGGCTCTTGTTGTGGGCCTCTCGCCAGGCTCAGGACAAACTTGAAGGACACATCTCAGATTGTTTTTATCTCTTGCCACGGTACAACTCAGTTCACCTTACGGTCTTTTTATAAGACAAGCCCATGCCAGTTTTCGTGATTTGGTTGCTGCGTCGACTGTGTTAGAATATTGGGGAACGTAAGAGAGGAGGACAAAAGATATGATAGAGCGGTACACCCTTCCTCGCATGCAGAAGATCTGGAGTGACGACCATCGTTTTGAGGTCTGGTTGCAGGTCGAAATGCTTGTCCTCGAGGCTTTGGCCGAACTTGGACTTGTATCAAGGGAAGATTTCGAGAGAATCCAAGGAAAGGTTAAGTTTTCCAAAGAACGTATGCAGGAAATCGAAAAAATTACTAGGCACGATGTTGTTGCCTTTATTGAGAGCATCGGTGAAAATCTTGGTCGGGAATCTCGCTTCATCCACTTTGGCCTTACCTCTTCCGACGTCCTTGATACGGCAAACGCCGTACTTCTCAAGGAGTCGGCAGAACTCCTTCTTGAGGATGTGGACACAGTGCTTACAGTCATTAAAGGACAAGCCCTTCGGCATCGCTATACTCTTGTGGTGGGAAGAACACACGGAGTCCATGCCGAACCGACTACCTTTGGTCTGAAACTCGCCGTCTGGTACGACGAGATGCAGAGAAATAGGGAACGCCTCGTGAGGGCAAAAGAGACAGTAAGTGTAGGAAAAATTTCAGGGGCGGTGGGCAACTTTGCCAATATTGACCCCCGTGTTGAGGAGTACGTGTGTGGGCGTTTGGGACTTACGCAAGCCCCTGCCTCTACCCAAATCATCCAGAGGGACCGATATGCAGAGTTTCTCTGGGCTCTGGCAATGATCGGAACAAGTCTTGAGAAATTCGCCCTGGAGATCCGACACCTCCAGCGGACTGAGGTTCGGGAGGTGGAGGAAGGTTTCTCGGTGGGACAAAAGGGTTCATCGGCAATGCCCCATAAGAAGAACCCTATCACTGCAGAACAAATCTGTGGTTTGAGTAGGGTCTTACGAGGTTATCTCTTCACCGCCTTAGAGAACATCCCCCTCTGGCATGAGCGGGACATCTCCCATTCCTCGGCAGAACGCATCGTTCTTCCCGATGCCTGCATTCTTGTCGACTACCTTCTCCAGACTTTTGCCCGCCTTCTTCTGGGAATCGTGGTGTATCCTGAAAACATGAAAAAGAACCTCGAGAAGAGTCGGGGACTTGTCTTTTCAGAGCGGGTGCTTTTGGCTCTCATCGCAAAGGGTCTCACCAGGCAAGAAGCATACTCCGTGGTCCAGCGCTGTGCCTTGAAAACCTGGGACAATGAAGGTGTTTCTTTCTATGAGGTATTACGAGAAGATCCCGACATAAGACAGTACTTTGGGGAAGAGGAACTTCTGGGTCTTTTCGATTATAACTACTATATAAAACACGTGGACACAATCTTCAAAAGGGTGGGCATTCAGGGAGGAGGAGAGGATGCCTGAAGTATGGGACTATAAGAGCGCAGGGGTGGATATAGACAGAGCCTCACTTGCTATTGAGCGGCTCAAAAGTCTTGCCGTGAAGACAAACCGTCCTGAGGTCAAAGAGGGTATCGGAGGGTTTGCCGGGGTATTTCGCCTGGAGAAGAGGTGGCGCAGTCCCTGTCTTGTGGCAGGGAGCGATGGAGTAGGAACAAAACTCAAAATAGCTATAGAGTGCAACCGCCATGATACTGTAGGGATCGACCTGGTGGCGATGTGTGTCAACGATGTACTCTGCGTGGGTGCAGAACCCGTTTTTTTTCTTGACTACTTTGCTTGTGGCCGCTTAAATCCCTCTGTTTTTGAAGCGGTGCTCTCCGGAATCGTTCGAGGATGTGAGGAGGCAGGGTGCGTTCTCCTTGGGGGAGAAACAGCAGAGATGCCGGATATGTATCCCGAGGAAGAGTATGACCTGGCTGGTTTTGCCCTGGGCATTGTCGAGGAAGAGGACATCATCGACGGGAAGAAGATCAAGGAAGGAGACGTTGTGCTTGGCCTTCCTTCCTCTGGCCTCCACAGCAATGGTTTTTCCCTGGTACGGAAAGTGTTGAAGCACGCCGGAATTCCTTTTGATGCTTCCGTCGAGGGGAGAAATCTTCTTGACGAACTCCTTCGCCCCACGCGAATTTACGTACGGCCAATACTCGATCTCCTCTCAAAAGTCACAGTGAAAGGCATGGTTCATATCACCGGGGGAGGCCTTGTGGAGAATCTTCCCCGCATTCTCCCCGATTCTTGTACAGCTCGTCTTCATAAGGAGGCAATCCCGGTTCCCTGGGTTTTCCGCTTTATAAGGGAGCAGGGCAACATTCCTGAGGAAGAGATGTGGAGGGTTTTCAACATGGGGGTCGGTTTTGTTCTCGTTCTGGGTCCTCAAGAGGCAGAAAAGGTCATCGATTGCTTTGCTCAGAAAGGAGAGCAGGTTCTTGTCCTTGGGGAAATCGTACGAGGGGAGAGAAAAGTGACATGGACATGAAAAAGAGGATTGTCGTTCTTGTTTCGGGGAGAGGTACAAATCTTCAGGCTCTCATTGAGGCATCCCAAAGCGGTTTCATACCTGGAGAGATAAGCCTTGTGGTGAGCGATAACCCTCAAGCTTACGCCCTTCGTCGAGCCGAAGAGGCCAAAATCCCTACCTTTGTTCTTGACTACCAATCCTTTCCCAACAAAAGGGCCTACGAGGCCGCTCTCATGGAGGTTCTGGAGCGAGAGAATCCCGAGCTCATTTGCCTTGCCGGATACATGAGGATTGTAGGCAAAGAAATTGTAGCCCGTTTCCGTCACCGGATTATGAATATCCATCCCTCCCTTCTTCCTGCCTTCCCGGGGCTTGAGGCACAAAGACAAGCTGTGGAGTATGGGGTGAAAGTCAGTGGGTGTACAGTACACTTTGTAGATGAGGGAATGGACACAGGGCCGATTATTCTGCAGGCAACCTGTCCGGTGTTTGAAGAGGATACACCGGAAACTCTGGCCGAGCGAATTCTCGAGTACGAACATCAAATCTACCCTCGGGCTGTCAAACTCTTTCTCGAAGGGAAACTCGAGGTTCGAGGAAGAAAGGTGTTTGTGAGAAAGGAGTAGAGGATAACATGCGGGTCATGGTTTTGGGAAGCGGAGGGAGAGAACACTGCATTGCTTGGAAAATTGCTCAGAGCCCCGAGGTAGAGGAAGTTTTCTGTGTGCCTGGAAATGGAGGCATGAGTACTTTCGCTACATGTGTTTCCCTTCCCTCGGTTGAGGACATACTCTGTTTTGCCCAGGAAAAAGGCGTCGACTTAACCGTTGTAGGTCCTGAGTCTCCCCTATCCTTGGGAATCGTGGACGCCTTTTTGGAAAAGAAGAAAGCCATCATTGGTCCAGACCGAAGGGGGGCCCTCCTTGAGTCGAGTAAGGTCTTTGCCAAGGAATTCATGAAACGGCATGGTATTCCCACTGCTCCTTTTACTGTTTTTGAGAGCAAGGAGGAGGCCTTAGAGACTTTAAGGAAGCGACACGACTTTCCGATAGTGATAAAGGCGGACGGATTGGCCTCGGGAAAAGGAGTCTACATCGCTCAGGATTTTGATGAGGCTCTGCTCGCCGTGTTTGAGCTCATGGTGGATCGAAAGTTTGGGACCTCGGGGGAGAGGATTGTGGTTGAAGAGTACCTTGAAGGCGAAGAAGCAACGGTTATGGTCCTCTTCGATGGACGGTCGTATTGCTTTCTCCCTTCCTCGCAGGATCACAAAAAGGTAGGGGAGGGGGATATCGGACCTAATACCGGAGGAATGGGAGCCTATTCTCCCACTCCGGTAGTGAGCGAGGAAATTCTCAATGCGGTCAAAAGGCGGATTCTCGAGCCTCTCTTTGAGGGTATGGAGCGGGAGGCTCTCTACTACAGAGGCGTGCTGTATCTGGGACTCATGATTGGGAAAGACAAAACTCCCTGGGTTCTTGAGTTCAACACTCGCCTGGGAGACCCAGAGGCCCAGGCCGTTCTTCCCCGAATTCGAAACGACTGGCTTGAGGTGAACATGGCCATCTGGGAGGGAAACTTACACCAGGTGAACCTTGAGGTCTTGAACGAATCTGCCCTCTGTGTGGTTCTCGCCAGCCGTGGGTATCCGGGACACTTCGAGCGAGGGAAAAAGATAGAGGGCCTTGAGCTTTTCGCGAATCTCCCTGAGGATGATGTTCTCCTTTTTCATGCCGGCACGGAGAGAAGGGGTGATGGATGGTATACTGCCGGTGGTCGCGTCCTGAACATATGTGCTCTCGGTGAGGACCTCTACAAAGCCTATGAGAAAGCCTACGCTGCAGTATCCCGGATTCGTTTTGAGGGTATGTACTACCGCCGAGATATTGGTTTTCGTGCTCTTAAGAGAAAGGGGTCCTGAAGAAGGACCCCTTTCTCAGACCTTTACTTCTTCTTTCTTGCGGTTCCTCTCTGCCTCCTCTTGGAGCTTACGCAGGTATTCCTTCCGTTCACTCTTGTAGTCTTTGTAGTAAACGGTCCCCTTGTAGTCTCGTTCCCATATCTCGTCTGCTAACTTCTTAAAGGCTTGGGCGTAGGCATCTACTTCGTTTTTCAGAGTGGTGACAAGGCCTTCCGCTCCCTCGTGGCTGGGACGAGCTCCATATTTTTCCACCACTTCTCGTAGTGCTTCAGGAACATCGATGAGCATACAAGGTCTCATGAGGTTGTTGTCGTAAGGCTGGCACTCCTGAATAGCCCGGAAGAAGGGAGAAGCAATAACTTCCTTGAGGGATTTGTTCCTGATATTATCCACCGTAAAGTGGCAGAAAACGCAGGGTTCCACGTCTCCCATGTTGTTGATATGGAAGTATCTCCGTCCACCGGCTATGCATCCACCCACGTACGGTCCGTCGTTCCAGAAGTCTCCAACAAATATTGGTTTTTCGTAACGGAGTCGGTGAACCTGGTTACGAAGGTAAATGCGCTGTTCCGGAGTGGGCATGAGGCTTGTATCGGGCTTTTTCCCTACGGGAACGTAGGTGAAGTACCACCCGAAACTACAACCCTTGTTGATGAGGAAGTCCATGAATTCGTCACTCGAAACAAGCTCTGTGTTGTATCGTGTTGCCGTGATGGAGAAACCGAAAAGAACTCCCTCGTCTCGAAGGGCTTCCATAGCCTGGCTAATCTTCTTGAAAGTTCCCTTTCCCCGCCGGGCATCGGTCTCTTCCTCGTACCCTTCGACACTGATGGCAGGATACACGTTCCCCATGCGGGCCAGGCGTTTGGCCAGTTCCCGGTCGATGAGCGTTCCATTCGTATAAATTTGGAAACAAATATCGCTGTGCTTCTCAAATAAGTCCAGGTGTTCCTTTCGAATGAACGGCTCTCCACCAGAGATGGTCAGGAAGTTCATCCCCATTTCTTTCGCTTCGGTAAAAATTCGGTCCATGAGCTCGATGGGCATGTCACTCTCTTTCCGGTACTGTCCGGCGTAGCATCCGTAGCAGTTGAGGTTGCATCGCATGGTGGGGCTCACAACAAAAAAGAACGGTACCTGACACCCCAGCTCTTTTTCAAGCTTCTGGCGCTTTGGAACCCCAAGAAGAATGCTTTTGACGATGAGATTTACCATGAGTTTTTCTCGTACGTTTGGATGGGTCTCCTGGAGTACTCGCCGGGCCAATACGATTTGAGGTCTCTTTTCCTCAAACATCTGACGAAGCCCCCGAATTTGGTCCCGGTAGTACTCAATGGGGGTAAGTTTTTCTGCAAGATACGTGAGCCTGATTATGGTTTCATCAGAAACGTTGCGTAGAGAATTGACAATGAGTTTAAGCACTTGCTCGGTTGTAAATGCCTTGATAGATTCGAGGTAGCTCATATACCTCCCTCCCGCTCAATATTTCCCTGCTATTATATCATATCCTTTCCATGTCCCTTCGAAGCAAGTCATAGACTCTTTTTACCTCTTGGATGTCAAGCCAGGTCAGATACTTTGGTGACCCTGGGGCGCGGGACTCATGGCGGAGCAGGAAGCTGGGATGGAACATGGGGAAAATCCTCTTTCCTCCCCTCCAATCGAACCACTGTCCCCTGAGCTTACTCATGGGTTCCTTCGTCCCGAGAAGGTATCCCGTGGAGATACTCCCTAAGGTGACGATAACCGAGGGATTCACGATGGCGATTTGGGCCTCGAGGTAGGGAAAGCAGATTTCAATCTCTTCGAGGGCTGGAGTTCTGTTCCCCGGCGGCCGGCACTTCACCATATTGGCGATGTAGACCTCTTCCCGCTTGATACCCACGGAGAGAAGTATTTTGGTAAGGAGCTGTCCTGCCTTTCCCACGAAAGGACGTCCCGAGCGGTCTTCGTCCTCTCCCGGGGCTTCACCGATAAACATGATGAAAGCATCAGGGTCTCCCTCACCGAACACGGTTCTCGTTCGGTTCTTAGAGAGGGGGCAGAGAGTGCAACGTTCCACCTCTTGTTTGATCTCCTCCAGAAGTCCCTCTTTCTTCCGCACCAGAGAACGGGACACGCTTCCATCACCAGGATTAACCTTCTTCATTGTACCATATTTTCTGCAACGCCGCAGAAAGGGAGGAGAAATCACTGTTTTTCGAAAAGGATTATTCCCCTTTCCCGTTTTCCAGCTCGACCTCGATCACCTGGTATCCATAGCAATTGACAACCCAGGTGTCAAAGAGCTTCTCCGTGAGGTTTTGGTTCGCTTCGTAGAGATGTACGTGTCCGTGGAGGTGGTACTTCGGGCGGTACTTTTTAAGAATGAGGTTGAAGGTAGAAAAGCCCCGGTGTGGGAGATCTTTGCCTTCGTGAACTCCCTGAGGAGGGGCATGTGTGACAAAGATATCAAGGTATCTCCCGTATTTGAGTTTCGCCCAATAGAGGTGGGGGAGAAGACGAAAGTACTTCCAGCGCATTTCTCGCTCTGTATACTGATGGGCGCGACCGTTATACCAATAACACCCCTCAAGCCCGGCGAATATGACACCCCGATAGTGAACAACACTCTCGTCGAGATTGGTTCCTCCGGCAAGGGGGGCTTCTTGCGGATCGTCATGGTTACCGTGAACGAAAAAAAGCGGAACATTGAGGGTTGAGACCACAAAGTCTAAGTAGTATTCCGGCAAATCTCCACAGGAAACAACACAAGCCACATCTCCAAAACGTTCCTTACAGAAGCTACTATAGATCCGAGGGTCCACTCGGTCACTGAGCACGAGAATCCTCATCTTCTACTCATTATACCCTTACCTGAAGAGATACGAAAGGCTTCCTTCTGTTATAATAGTGGAAATAAAATGATGCATCGTGGGTTTTCTCTGAGAGAATCCAAGAGGGGGCAAAGGAATATATATGGGTGAACAGTTCCAAGGCGTTGTTGACAATCTGGACAAGCTCTTCGAGGTCCTACCGGGCCACATTCGCAAGGCTCTGGAAGAACAGGAAAACACCGACGACCTCATTGAGATCGTGATGGATCTTGGGCGTTCTCCCGAGATTCGCTTTGGTGGGGGATTTGCCGTTCTTTCTGATCGAGTCATAGAGTGGGAAGACATTGACTATGTGGTTCAGCGGGTTGGTGCTTTCACCAGGGACAACCGAGCAGGAATTGAACGCACACTCCATCGCATATCCTGTATTCGAAATCGTTTGGGAGATATCGTGGGTCTGACATTGCGAGTGGGTCGTGCCGTATACGGCACGATCGATATTGTTCGTGACGTTATCGTTTCCGGAAAGAATGTCTTGCTCCTTGGACCTCCGGGGGTAGGAAAAACCACAAAACTTCGGGAGGTAGCTCGGGTCTTAAGCGACGAGTTTCAGAAAAGGGTCATTGTAGTGGACACTTCCAATGAAATTGCGGGTGATGGCGATATTCCTCATCCTGCCATCGGAAGGGCACGACGAATGCAGGTGTCCTCCCCTGAGCGACAACATGACGTCATGATAGAAGCGGTGGAAAACCACATGCCCGAGGTCATAATCGTTGATGAGATTGGGCGAGAGGAGGAAGCCCGAGCCTGCAGAACCATCGCCGAGCGGGGAGTACAGCTCATCGCTACTGCTCATGGTACTAATCTGGAGAATCTTCTTTTCAATCCTACCCTGAGTGATCTTGTAGGGGGGATTCAATCAGTGATTCTGAGCGACGAGGAAGCCCGTCGACGGGGAACTCAGAAAGCGATTCTCGAGAGAAAAGCCGTTCCCACCTTCGACACCGTGGTAGAGCTCAGAGATCGAGACACCGTGGCCATTTATCACGATACCGCTCAGGCCGTGGACCTTCTCCTTCGGGGATACGATCCGGAACCGGAAATCCGCCGGAGAACGAAAGAGGGAGCCATCCAGGTTACGGAAGGTCAGCACAGGCGTGAGGAACTCTTTCCGGGAAGAGGAGAGGAAGTGGAGAGGAGAGTCTCAGCATTATCTGACGGGCGAATGCTGAGGGTGTATCTTTTTGCCATAAGCAGGAATTACATGCAGAGGGCCATAGGACAAACTAAGGTCCCTTTGGAAATAGTTGATGACCTGAACAGGGCTGACTTTGTCTTGACCTTGAAGAGTCGTTACCGGAAGCGAGGCAGCAAAATCCGAGAAGCAGAAAATCGGGGGATTCCCGTCCACATCATTCGGAGCAATACCTACAACCAGGTTCAGAAGTTCGTTTTTGACCTCTTTGGCTATTCGGAGTCCTCTCAAGGAGGCGTTGAGGAATCAGGACTCCTTGAGGCGGAAAGGGCAGCCCGCCAAGTCCTGAAAGCGGGGGAACCGGTGGAACTCTCTCCACGTAGTGCTTTCGTACGACGCTTGCAACATAAAATCGCCGAGCGATACAACCTCTTTTCTCAGAGCATCGGAGAAGAACCATTCCGGAGGGTTGTGATTTACCCCCGATCGCTTGAGAAGAGCGAGTGAGATGGGTTTTTTCCTGACTTTTGAGGGAATCGAAGGAAGTGGCAAGACCACTCAGGCAGAGCGTCTTTTTCATTTCCTTGAAGAACGGGGTTTTTCCTGTCTCCTGACCCGGGAGCCTGGAGGGACATCCATCGGAGAAAAATTGCGAGAGCTGCTCCTTGACCCTGAGACCGGTTCCCTGGATCCGCTTACGGAAGTTTTACTGTTCGAGGCTGCCCGGAGGGAACATGTACTGAAGGTTATAGGTCCTGCCCTGCAAGAGGACAAAGTTGTCATCTGTGTCCGCTTCACCGATTCCACCCTGGCATATCAGGGATGGGGACGAGGAGTGGAACTCGATTTTCTTGGCTCTCTGAACGAAAGGACTACCGGTGGTCTTTTTCCGGATTGTACCGTTCTTCTCGATGTGGACCCGGAGGTAGGGCTTTCACGCTCTTTGTCTCGCCATTCTTGCGATGAGATCCGCTTTGAGCTTGAGTTTCAAAAGACCCGGCGTCTTCTCGAGGCCATAAGAAATGGATACCTTGAGCTTGCCCACCGAGAACCACAGCGGTTTCTGATTGTATCTGCAAATCGCCTGGAGGACGAAATTTTTGCAGAGATAGTCAAAAGGGTACTTCCGAGGATTGCAATGAAGGGGGGATAGAATCTTTTGACGCCCACTTCTCTTTTGATCTGTGTAGTTCGGGACCAGGATGCCTTTCGTCTTGCCGATGTCCTGAAAGAGCGAGGTATCGCCTTCACAAAACTTGCCTCTACTGGGGGGTTTCTTCGGGAAGGGAACACCACCTTTCTCATTGGTGTAGATGAAGGACTCCGGGAGGTTGTCCTTTCCATCATCCGGGAATACTGTGCCCGTCGTGAGGAGATAGTGGAATCTACTATTCCGGCCAACGAACCCATAGGTCCCTTTGTCCCTCAGAAGATCAAGGTACTCAAGGGCGGAGGAGTACTTTTTGAAATTCCCATAAAGTACTACGAAAGGTTTTAAGGAGAGTCCCTATGGGCTGGGATAAAATTTTCGGCCATGAGCTTCAAAAGAGCTTTTTCCAGAGAATCATCGCCTTGAAAAAAATTCACCATGCTTATCTCTTCTCCGGTCCCTCGGGCATAGGTAAGAAGACCCTTGCTCTTGAAGTGGCCAAGACGCTTCTTTGCCTTATTTCCGGGGAAGAAAGCTGCGATCGATGCAAAAGCTGCAAGCTCTTTGAACAATCCTTGCACCCTGATTTCTTCTTTCTCAACCCTGAGGGAAATTCTCTGGGGATCGAGGCTGCTCGAGATCTCGTGAAGAAACTCTCTCTCAAAAGGGTACTATCGCCCTTTAGGGTTGGGGTAATCGATGAAGCAGAAAAGTTAACTGAGGAAGCAGCCAACTGCCTCCTTAAAACCGTAGAAGAACCACCGGAAAAGGCGGTTCTCTTCATCGTGACCTCGAGAGTCTCTGCTCTTCCAGAGACCCTTGTTTCTCGTTGCCAGAGAGCCGTTTTCTCTCCTCTCTCTGAAATGAGCGTAGAACAGTATCTCAGAGAGGAAAGGGACCTTGAACCCGATAAGGCCCGTTTCCTCGCCCTTCTCTCGGGAGGAAGCATAGGTCAGGCCCTTTTTCTTACCTCTCGAGGGGAAAGTGTTGTTGAAGAAATACAGAATTTTTTCGAAAGGGCCCAGGATCCCAAGGGCATTTTTGATCTTGGTCCCTGGCTTTCAGAGCATCGGGAAGACCTTGCCATATTTCTATCTTTCCTCCTTCGCCTCCTACGCGATGCTCTTTTTCTTCCCCTTTTCGAGGGAAACTCTACTCCCTTTTTTAACCTCCCCAAGGACGCACAGGGTATGATAGAGAACCTTGCCCAGTGGGGTCAAAAGAAGCTTCTCCATTCTATAACCTCTCTGGAAACATTTCTTGAAGATCTTTCTTTAAACGTGCAATGGGACATTGCCAGCTTTCACTTTCTCTTGCAATTCGGGAGTGAGCAGTCATGACAAATCTTATAGGAGTACGCTTTGAAAAGAATTCCAAGCTCTACTACTTCGACCCCCGAGGTCTTGTTCTTGAGGTAGGAGAAAAGTGTGTGGTGGAGACCGTTTTGGGCCTTGAACTGGGGGAAGTAGGAAGAAAGGTAGTGGTCCCCGATTTTCCTGAAAAACCCAAGCCCGTGGTGAGGAAAGCTACGGAGACCGACCTCCTGCAGTGGAAGCTCAACAAAGAAAAGGAAAGAGACGCCTTTGAAATTGCCCAGAGGCTCGTCATCCAGTATAGTCTCCCTATGAAGCTTTTGAGGGCACACTACACCTTGGATCGAGGAAGGCTTACTTTCCACTTCAGGGCCGAAGAACGTGTCGATTTCAGACAGCTTGTGAAGGACCTGGCAGCGATATTTCGAACCCGTATAGAGCTGAGACAACTTGGAGTACGGGATGAAGCCCGGCTTTTAGGGGGATGCGGGATGTGTGGAAGGGAACTCTGTTGCAGCTCTTTTCTTTCAAACTTTGACCCTATTTCCATCCGCATGGCCAAGGAACAGAACCTTGTTCTTAATTCTGCCAAGATATCAGGGGTTTGTGGGCGTCTTATGTGTTGTCTCGCCTTCGAATATCCTCTCTACCGCCGACTTTTGCTTCGTTTCCCCAAGAGGGGAAGTAAGGTTGTGACCCCTATGGGTCTTGCCAAAATCCTCGAGGTCAATGTTTTTGAGAACAGCATTCACCTTCAACTCGAAGATGGGAGAGAAGTAGAGATTACGGAAGAAGAGTACAATAGATACTTCCTCTAAGGAACTTTGCCTTGGAAGGTAGGATATGTAGGGGATGTGAGGTGATGGAATATGGCAGAGCCGCGGGCGATCTCTCTGGGAAGAACTCTTGAGGAAGACCGCATATGGTTTGAAGAGCGGGTGAAAGAGTGTGAGAGTCACCTCTTTCGTTTTGCTTACTACCTTACGGGAAACAGTGAGAAGGCAAAAGACCTGGTACAGGAAGCCTTCCTTCGAGCTTTCCAGTATCGTCACAGCTTTGACAGCCATTACTCTTTTGAGAATTGGGTTTCAGCAATCCTTTTGAACATCCACCGCCAGAGAGAAAAGAAGGACCGATTTCTCAAGCTTTTTTCCTCCCTCTGGCAAACCGACGGGGAGGGGGAGGAAGAGGATTTCGCCGAGCAAATAGAGTTTGAGGGCGAAAGTCCGGAAGCCATTGCCCTGAAAAAGCAGGTCGTTCGTGATATCTATAAAGCCATCGAGGCTCTCCCGACCAAGATGAAAGAGGTTGTGGTGCTCTGTGACATTATGGGGCGTTCTTACGAAGAGGCCAGTGAAATTATTGGTTGCCCCATCGGAACGATTCGTTCGCGTCTCCATCGAGCCCGGAGACAGGTAAAAAAGGCCATTGAGGTAGCGTACGGGGATGAACTCTTGGAACTTTGGGGATGATGGAAGATGAAGTGCTGGGAAGTACAAGGGAAAATTTCTTCTCTTCTCGATGAAGAACTCCTTCGGGAGGAGAAAGAAGAGGTGATGAAGCACCTTGCAGAGTGTTCCCTCTGCGGGAGGGAATACGAAAAACTCTCCCTCATTCGCAATCTCAGTCGCAAAATAGGGAGGGTTACCCCTAAAAGACACAGGGGGGGGTTCTCCTGGGAGAGGGCAGAGAAGGTTCTGCGTTTCCGCAGAATCCTTTGGGCCTTTCTTGCCGTTTTTCTTATCTCTCTTTCCCTTTTTGCTCTTCTTGGATGGCATAGATCTTTGAAGGAGGAGAAAATCCTAGATATTGAACGATTTACCGTATTAACTCAGAGTATTTCTGAAAAGAGCGAGAGGGTAAAAGTTCAAACAGTGGAACTTTCCTTTGGTGAGCGGCGATGAAGGGATTGTGGGTTTTTATTATCTTGGTGCTTTTCTTGAGTTTTTACAATCTGTCCCTGGGGGCAAAAATCTTGAATCCGGAGGAAGCAGAAGCCCTTCTTCAGCACATTGTAAAACAGTCTAAGGCCTTGGATTACTGGGGAATGTGGCGTGTTAAGGACGCAGAAGGAAGGAAGGAACACTTTGTGGAGGTAGTTTTTTTCAGAAGTGTGGGGCTTGGCTGGAGGGTGTTGGGCGAGGGAGAGAACTTCAACATGCGTTTGGGGAATTACCGCTACGTTATCAATCTGGAAAACGGGGAAGTAGAGAGTATCTATCCTCTCTTGGACCTTCCTTTTGCGCCTTTTGAGGAGGATATCCTGGATCTCCTTCTGGAGAATTACATCTTCGACCTGCGAGGAAGCGAGTTGACTTTTGTCTCCAAATGGACCGGAAGAGTCGCTCGCTCCTTTCTTCTCGACGATAACGGAGAAGTTATAGCCCAGAGGATGTATTCACCTCGGGGAGAATTCTTGGGCAGCTGGGAGATGCTCTACCGCGATACTTCTCCTGAGTATCCCTGGATTTCTCGCTATCTCAACCTCCTTGCATTGTGGAACGATAGAGTGAGAGACGTTGAATCCCAAAGGGGGGGATCCCTCAAGGCAGTTCTTCCGAGCTTTGTTCCACCCGGATTTAAGCTCCACCGGGCTTACCTCCTCAATGACGGAGGCAAGAAATTCTACGGTCTTGTCTATACCGACGGACTCGTCTCCTTCGTGCTTTTCCAGAGCGTCTATCCCTTTAAAATTTCGGGGTCGCCCACTCTCCGTTACATACACATGAACCTGGGGAAGAGTGAAACCAAGGTAGCTGCCGAAAAAGAAGGATTTTACTTTCTCCTCATCGGAGGCCTTGACCCACGCGTGGGACAGGAAGTGCTGAAATCTCTTACCGAAGAGGGAGGTCGATGAACATGGTAAAGAAAGTTGCCCTTTTGGTGGTGAGCATACTCATTCTTTTGGGAAGCATGGCATGGGCTGCTCCAGTTGTTCTTGGAGACCAGAACATAGTAGCCGATATTGTGAAGCAAGTGAGTCCTGCCGTGGTCAACATTGATACCCTGAGGATTACAACCTTCCGTTCCCCTCTGGCGCCATTTTTCAGCGATCCTTTCTTTCGACGCTTTTTTGGAGATATCCCCGAGCTCGAGCGGCAGATTCCTCAGAGAGGCATTGGTACCGGTTTTGTATTCCGTTCAGATGGTTACATCCTCACCAATGAACACGTCGTGCGTGGAGTCAGTCAAATCAAAGTAACCTTCATAGATGGTAAGGAATACGAGGGTAAAGTGGTGGGCTCTGACCCTCTCACCGACATTGCTGTGGTGAAGATCGATGCTTTCAACCTCCCCACCATTCCCTTGGGAGATTCCGATAAGGCCAGGGTTGGGGAATTCGTCATTGCCATTGGAAATCCCTATGGTCTCTCCCACACGGTGACGGTAGGGGTTTTGAGTGCCAAGGGTAGGCCGATATCTGCCGGAGATTCTGGGAGAGAGTACGAAAATTTCCTCCAGACAGATGCAGCCATTAACCCAGGAAACAGCGGGGGACCACTCCTGAACCTCAATGGAGAGGTCATCGGGATTAATACTGCCATTCTCCCCTATGCTCAGGGCATTGGTTTTGCCATTCCCATCAACATGGCCAAGTCAATCCTTGACCAGCTCATCACCAAAGGCAAAGTCACCCGGGCATGGCTTGGGGTGTACATCCAGGACCTCACTCCGGAAATGGCCGAAAAATTCGGTCTTCCAGAGTCCAAGGGAGCCCTTGTGGCTGACGTCTCCAAAGGGAGCCCGGCCGAGAAAGCAGGAATCAAAAGAGGGGACGTCATCCTCAAGGTGGATGACAAGGAAATCACTTCCGTCAGCAAACTCCAGATGGAAATTCGTTCCCACTTTCCTGGGGATCGAGTGCGCCTCGAGGTATGGCGAGATAGAAAGAGCATGATTGTTGAAGCCACCCTTGGAGAACTCAAGGAAGAATCGGGTCTGGAGATGCCCTCTTTTCAAAGCGTAACTCTTGGTTTCGAGGTAGCCGAAATCACGCCGGACCTTGTAGAACAGTACGATCTTCGTACTACCCGTGGTGTGGTGATCGTCAACGTTAAAGCAGGCGGTCCAGGAGATGAAGCAGGGTTGCGTCCCGGGGATGTCGTTCTTGAGGTAAACCGACAGGAAATCACCTCCTTAAAGGACTGGGATAGGGCTTTGGCTGAAGTTCAACCGGGGGACACAGTACTCCTTCTCATCGATCGTGGTGGGAGGACATATTTTGTGCCCCTGAGG